>Ga0222622_10000505_pt1 | contig 14550 bp, 13 predicted proteins | sample PLM2_5_b1metaG_FD_177335 | JGI IMG/M metagenome (GOLD analysis project Ga0222622, IMG submission 177335) | Groundwater sediment microbial communities from an aquifer in East River, Colorado, USA - PLM2_5_b1 | ecosystem: Environmental > Terrestrial > Soil > Riparian zone | place: USA: East... | reverse complement strand
CATGCTTACCGAGCACTCGCCGCCAACCGTGGTGATGCGGGCAGGTTCGTGTTCGGAGATGATCGCCAGCGCGCTGCGCAGCTGCTGAACCACAACGGCCTTCGCCTCGATGCCGTCCCGCTCCTCGAGCCCAATATCGCCCATCTCGAGGCACGACAGCGGTCGGGCCAGCGTGCTCAGGCAGCACCGCTTGGAGCACCTTCGTGCCAACCGAATAGCCGCGCCGAGCGACATCGAAGGGAAACTCAGGAGCCAGCGAGCGAACGCTCTCGGTACCAGCGCCCTGCCACTGCGGCCACACCAAACGCAGGTGTGGGCCAGCGCTGATCGGATCTACTTGGTTCAAGCGTCCCTCCTGTCGCGATGACAATGGCACCGTAGCGGGACCTGCCTGCGGGCGATCGGAGTGGAGGACTTGACCGGCATGATCGTCGATCATCAACTTGAATGTCCTTCCCCCCGAGAACCCCACCTAGATATGGAGAACGTATAGATCAGCACTAACAATTCTGCTGAGCCACAGACGGGAGTGAGCTGGTCCGAGCAGCGGCGACGAGGCTTCGACAGGATCAACCCTCAGTCCACTGCGTCGCCCGGGGCCGTTTCCGACAGGGTTTGACAGGCTCAACCCATATTTCGCACTTGTCTCACGCAAAGACAATGCCGGCAATCCGAGCAGAAGTCTCGAAGTTCTCGGTTAACAGGTTCTTGGTCACGGCCAGCGACGTACGAATTGCCCTATCGGCGCCAGCCCAACCGCCTCCCACGCCGCCCATCCCAAACATGGTTTCCGACTGATCTAAACCAGAAGGTCCAGCGATCGCATAGCCGAGACCCCACCGGGCTTCGTTTCCAAAAACTTCGTCGTGACCTTCGACCGACACAGCAGTTGCCTCGGCCAGCCGCTCCGGGCTGATCAGCCGGACACCGTCAACCTCACCGATGAGCGCCGCGTACATCTTCGCGATCGCCCGCGCCGAGGTCTTCCCGCCCGCAGGAATGTCCGCACCGATCACTTCCGGGTTGTTGCCGAACTCGGCCGTTGGGAACAACGACATGGGCGCGGCGCGAAACATCGGCAGGTCCTCCGGTATCTGCATCACCGACCAATCGACCTCACTCGGCGCATCGACCAGCGTCGCCAAAGACCCTCGCTTACGCACCGGCATGCCGAAGAAGATCTCGTCGGCGAAGCCCAGAGGCGCAGCGAGCCGGTCATGCAGCACCTCGGCGAGCGGCAGGCCAGTGCTGCGGCGGACGATCTCGCCCGCCAGATATCCGAATGTGTAGGCGTGATAGCCAGTCTTAGTGCCTGGCTCCCACCACAATTCGGCGTCCTCGAGCGCGCGGGTCATGGTCTGCCAGGTCGAAACGTCTGAAATTGTCGAAGTGAGGGGAATTCCCGGCACACCGGCGGTGTGAGTCAGTACGTGCCGTACGGTGACGCCCTCCTTGCCGTGGGCACCGAACTCTGGCCACAGCTCCACGACGGGCGTGTCGTATCCGAAGGCGCCCCGATCGACCTCCTGATGGACCAGGGTCGACATCACTCCCTTGCCAATGGAGAAGTTGTAGAAGACCGTGCCCGGCGTGACGGGCGATCCGTCCGGAGCGACAACACCGGCCACTGCATCGACCACCTTGACGCCATCTCGGTACGCCACAGCCTGAATACCCAACTCCGCTCCACTTGCTACCAGCTCCTCCAGAGTCTCCTGAACCTGCTCTTGGACATCGCTCATGGAATTACTCCTCATTGGTATTCACCCTTTCAGACCACGACCGGTGCGTGAATTCATCGGCCGCTTGTCCGCGTGCTTCCACTCATGTGCGACATGTCGACAGATCGCAGGGTAAGGACCACTGACAAGGCAATATGAGGCAGCGGTGCGACGCCGCTGCCAGGCGGTCTACGCAGACTACAAGCCGTGCGTCAGCTCACTCCGCACGAGGCATGAGCCGCGGGAGTCAGGTGAAGCTCTGGCGCCCTGTCCCTCGAGGAACCTTCAGCGAAGATCATCGCCCAACTAGCGCAGTCCGCTGGTGCTTAACGGTCGGTGATTAACTCAGCTGAACGCCTGTGCGGCGGCGGCTACGACCTCATCGTGTGGCACGTCGCGCAGGTGTTGAGCGATGTTCCAGCGATGCCCGAACGGGTCCTCAAGCTGGCCGTGCCGGTCGCCCCAGAACATGTCCGCCAACGGTTGACGAATCTGTGCGCCCGCCGCCACCGCCTGCGCGAACATGGCCTCGACGTCGGCGACGTCGAGGGCCAACACCACCGGCGTACCGCCAATCGAGGGCGGCGCGAGCACCCCCATCTCAGGGAACTCGTCGGCGATGTGCAGCAGACCGTCGCCAATCCGCAACTGGACCGACATCAGCCGTCCATCAGGAACTGGGATCCGGCTCACCTCCTCGGCCCCGAAGGCGTCGCGGTAGAAAGCCACAGCGCGCTCGGCGCCCTGAACGACAATGTGGGGAGTGATTGGCATGAGCCGAGCCTAGATTGCCAGCATCGGGAGCTCTCGAACGCTGTTGCCGCCCAGCATTGCCCACATGGGGACGGAGAGGTGGGATGCTCTTGTCGCAAGCCGAAGGTCTGTCGAAACGTTGGGCCATCGCAGGAACCTGTGCATGATGTGAAGGCCGACGGACCCATGGTCAGGATGTCGGAAAGCTTTCGGGACGGTGGCGAGAATCGTGAAGCCTAGCGACTCCCACAGGCGGACGCCGTGGGCGTGCCAGGCTCCCAGTGTGCTCGGTCAGCTCACCCGCTTGCCCTCGAGCAGGAGAGGCTCGGCGAGTCTCAGCGGTTGTGAGCCGTCTTCGCTGAGGATCGGCTCGGCCGAATATTGCGCTACGTAGACGCGACGCACCCGGTCGGTGGTGTTGGGGCCGCTGCGGTGGAAGAGCGTTGATGAGAAGCAGGCGATGCTGCCGGCCGGCACGATCACCGGGTCGCCCGGGTCGTGCCCGAAGTAGCCGACCAGATCGTTGCTCTCCTCCTCGCGCGCGTGCTTGACGACGTCTCGGGTGCCGGCGCGTGAGTAGGGCAGCAGATACACGGTGCCGTTGGCTTCGGTCATGTCGTCGAGTGCGATCCAGCAGGTGAGGTACGGCCGGTGCGGGTAGTCGATGAAGCCCGAGTCTTGGTGCCAGCTGAACGGCATCCCCTGCTCGGCGGCCTTCACCACGTACTGCTCGTTGAACAGGTAGACGGTGTCCCCAAGCGCCGCCTGGCCGATCCGCGCCATGAGGTCTGATGACAAGAAGCGCTCCACTGCTGGGCTCTTGCCGTAGGCGTGGACGAAGTAGCGGCTGCCGCGCCGGTCGAGGTCGAGCTTGTCGACGCCGAGACGATCCATCTCCCGGTCGCGCTCGTCGATGAAGCGCTGGCATTCCCCACGCAGCGTGTCCAGATCGCCTGGCGGCACGATGCGATTCAGCACGAAGAGACCCTCCTCGCGGAACTGCCGCGCCTGCTCGGACGTGATGCGCAGTGCTGAGACGGCCATGCTTTGCCCTCCTGTGATCGTGGACGATCACATAATCTGCGGTAATGGTGATTGGGTCTTCGCGTAGGTCCGCGAGTTTTTATCGTTTCTTGCGATGATCGACGACCTTGGAGTTCGGGCTGGCCTCGATGGACGCGTGGTACGGCACAGGGTCGGCGACGTTCGACCCCGCGCCCACCGCCATGCCGAGCTCGAGGTCAACCTCGTCGTGTGCGGCACCGCCTCCTACCTGCTCGGCGACCGGCGCTATGAGCTCACGCCCGGCACGCTGACCTGGCTGTTTCCCGGTCAAGATCACGTCCTGGTCGACGAGTCGTCCGACCATGAGCTCTGGTGGGCGGTGTTCCGGCCCGCTCTCGTCGCTCAGATCGCGACGGTCCGGCACGCGCGACCCCTGTTGGAGGAGGACCCGGTTGGGCAGTTCTCGCGCCGTCTCGACTCCAGCAGGGTTCGTCCTCTCAGCACCCTCTTCCACGAAATACAGCATGCGGAGACGGTCGACGACATTCTTGTCAACACCGGGTTGGCGTACCTGCTGAGCTTCGCCTGGCGAGCTTTCCTCGACAGCGACGACGTCGTCGAAGGCGTCGATCTGCATCCGGCGGTGGAGACGGTCGCTCGGATACTGCGAACCGACCCGGACGCAGGTGATCTCGCTACGCTGGCGCGGGCTGCGCGTCTGAGCTCGTCGCACTTGAGCCGGATATTCAAGGAGCAGACCGGCGTGTCGATCAGCCGGTTTCGCAACCAGCAGCGACTGCAGCGTTTTCTGCCGCTTTACGGCAGAGGGCGGCGCACCACAGCGCTGGCGGCCGCCCTCGAGGCTGGCTTCGGCAGCTACGCCCAGTTCTACCGCGTCTTTCGCGAGCAGACAGGACGGAGTCCGTCCGCGCTGCGCGTCGACTCAATCCGCGACAGCGCGCTCGGCGCCCTGAACGACAATGTGAGGAGTGATCGACATGAGCAGAGCGTAGCGACGCCAGCATCTGGAGTCTGAACGTTGTTGCCCGACCAGCATTACCACATGGGGACCGGCTAGAGGTACGGCGTCAGTGGTGTTCATTGGCGCCCGCATCGGTCGGCGGTCCGTGCAATGCGTCATCGCTACTCCCATGGAGCAGCGATGACGTTCCACCGGACAGCAGTCCAGGCATGAGGACGGCATGGTTACCACATAGGTTCGAGACGCCGCTCCACCTTCGACATTGCGCCCGATCAACTCGCATGCACCCATCACGACGTTGGTGTCAGAGTGGACGAGACGAACGGAAACTGGGAGCGCCAGCGATGAAGGCATTCATATTGGAGAAGTACGGGCCGCCTGAGGTGCTTCAGATGGCGGAGGTGGAGGAGCCCGCCCCGGCCGGCGATGAAGCGCTGGTGAGGGTGCTGGCAGTATCGGTCAATCCAGCGGACTGGCGTTCCATGCGAGCCAAGCCCTTCTTTTCACGCGCCACTTTGGGGTTGCTGCGGCCAAAACATCGGATCCCCGGCGTCGACGTTGCCGGGCAAGTCGAGGCGGTAGGCAGCGGCGTCCACGATTTCAAGCCCGGCGATGAGGTCTATGCCAATCTGTTAGACCACGGTTCCGGCGGCTTTGCAGAATACGTTTCGGTACCAGTCGAGGTTATGGCCTTGAAGCCGGCAAACCTGTCGTTTGAGGAAGCGGCGGCCGTTCCGATGGCAGCGGTAACCGCACTCCAGGGCCTTCGCCGCCACGGAGAAATCCGGCCCGGGCAGCGCGTGCTTATCAATGGTGCTTCCGGCGGCATCGGCACCTTTGCAGTCCAGATCGCCAAATCCTATGGTTCCGAGGTGACCGGGGTGACCAGCACCCGGAACATCGACCTGGTCGATTCGCTCGGCGCTGATCACGTCATCGACTACACCACGACAGACTTCTTCGCTAGCGGGCAGCGCTACGACCTCATCCTCGACACCATCGGGAACCTATCGGTACGCGATCTCAGAGGTGCTCTTATCGAGGGCGGCAAGGCCGCCGTCGTCGGGTTCACCAGTGTGGCGAAGCTGATCAGCGTTTCGCTGCGCGGCGGCAAGGACATCGCCCAAGTGTCGGCGCACGTAGCCACCACCGATCTGGAATTCCTTTCGAACCTGATTGAGGCCGGCAAAGTGCACCCCCACATCGACCGGCGCTATCCGTTCGCAGAAATCCCCGCAGCAATCAGCTACCTCGAACAAGGCCACGCCAGAGGGAAGGTCGTCGTTGGGGCGCCGTGACATCCGCGCTTGGTCCGCCCTCATACCTCGCCCGCAGCCCACTGTGGGCTCTGGTGGTCCCGGCACAAACATCAAGGAGGCGGAACCTCAAACCCGATCAAGGCTCGCGGATCAACGTCTGCTGTGGGCATGGCAGGGAGGTTTACGTCGCGACGGAACGGCGTCCTTACTGAGACTCCGACGCCGGCATCCTCTCAGGCTCGCTGGCGCTGACCGCCTTGTCGATCACCTGCCAGACCTCCTGATCCAGCCGGTTCTCCTTCCAGATGCCGTACGCAGTCCCTAGCAGCACCGGCGGCACCGCCACCAGCCCGATCGCCCCGCTCACCGCGGCATCGACCCACTCATGACCCCCCAGGCTGATGCTCAGCTGGCCATCTCCGGGCGTGATGACCACGGTCAGCGCATAGGCGACCCCCAGCAGCTGGCGCCACAGACTCTCCTTCCGAGCCTGCATCACCGTGCGGTTCTCGTTGCTGCGGTAGACCTGCGCCTCGAAGTCCTGCATACGGAAGTGGTCTGCCAATGCCCGGGCGACTTCCTCCGCCGGGACGGTGGTGCTATAGATCCGCTCAAAGTTCAGTGCACCGGTGCCTCTGCTCTGCTCATCAGCCATTTTTCGCTCACTCCACTGTTCGCTCCAGAACATCGATAAGCGTAACCGAGCGCAAGATCGAGAAGACAGCGGCTACCCGCCATCGTTGCCGTTCGCCACAAATCAAGTTCACTGAGCCAGCGGCTACCGGGGTGGACAAGGTCGGTCGACCTGAGCTATTGTAAGTGAATATTCACTAATAGCCCTTGGATGCTGTACGGAGCTACCGGCCGTACCGGGACTTTGATAGCTGAACAGGCCGTGGCCCGGGGACACCGGCCACTCCTCGCCGGGCGGAATGCCGGGCGTCTGGTGCCGCTCGCCCAACGGCTCGGCCTGCCCTGGGTCGCCGTGACGCCGGATGACCTACACCGTGTTCTCGGCGATTCGCGGCTCGTGCTGCTCGCCGCGGGACCTTTTGCGTCAACCTCCGGCCCAGTCCTCGACGCCAGCCTGCGGGCCGGGGTGCACTACCTCGATATCGCCAACGAGATCGGCGTGATCGAGCGAGTGCTGGGTACCCGCACCGAGCGCATCACCGCCATTCCCGCCGTCGGCTTCGGCACCGTCGCTAGCGACGGTTTGGCCCGTCATGTCGCCGATCAGGTTCCGGGGGCGGACCGGCTCGATCTCGCCATCCTCCTCGGCACCGCGGGCAGCAGTGTCGGCGCGCGGGCCAGCAGGATGGCCGCGCTGGCCGACGGTGGCCGAGTGCGTCGTGATGGCCGGCTGGTGCAGACGCGGCTGGGAAATGGCGCGCGCCGCCTGGCGACTCCAGTGGGTGTGCGCACCGCCGTGCCGGTACCGACCGGCGACCTCATCACCTCCTACCACACGACCGGAATCTCGAACATCACCGTGGCCATGATGATGCCGATACCGGTAACGGCGGCGCGGGTGTTGCTGCCCGCGTTGCCGGCTCTTGTCCGGGCTAGCCGCCACCTTCCCCGCCGCCGGAACGCGGTGGCATTGGACGCGCCAGCGCCGGCTGCGCAGTCTGCAGTCTCCGCGCCGGCCACGCCTGACCAGATCTTGGAGAGCTACGTCTGGGCGCGAGCCATCGCCGTGGACGGCCGGGCCGCCGAGGGCTGGCTGCGAACCGGCGAGGGATACGCCTTCACCGCCGCTTCTGCCGTGTCCACCGTGGAGGCTGTGCTGGCGAGCGAGCCGCTCGGCGCGACCACCGTCGCGGCAGCGTTCGGACTGGAGATCGCGCTTTCGGCTGGGGGCGAGTTGCTTGCCACGGCCTAGCCAGAAAGAAAACATCGGGCGGGCGGCGGTGGACTGCTTCGCCGGGCAGGGCTACGACGGAACCCGGGTGCGGCATATCGCCGAGCGGGCCGGCGTATCCGAAGCCGCCATCTACCGCCACTACGCCTCGGCAGAGGCACTGGCCCAGGAGTTGTTCGCTCATTACTTCGGCGAATACGCCCGCCAGATCGCCGACGCTACGTCGAACGGCACGACCAAGCACAGGTTGCGCGCCGTAATTCGGACTACGCTCGCGTTCTACCGGGCGGATCCGGCGGCGGCGATCTTTATCCTGGTACGCCAGGACAGGTTCATGCCGAGGCTTCCCGCAGGCACGGTGTACCCGCTGGAGATCGTCGAACGGATCATCGCGGTCGGCCAGCAGAAACTCGAGTTGCGGCCCGGCCAGCCAAACCTGCTCGCCGCCATCTTTCTCGGCTGCGTGCTGCGTCCGATCCAGCTTGACAGCCTCGCCGCTCCAGGCGCGCTGGACCTCATCACTGATACCTGGCACGACCAGGTCATCGAGGAGGCTGCGCTAGCAGCGCTATGGCGGGATCGATCATGACCGGCGCCACCAACCTCAGATCCGACCAGCACTACCCTCGCGCCGACCGCGCCAGGTGACCAGCCCTGCATGATAGCCGGGGCGGCTCAGATCGGACTCGAAATATCAACGAAAGGATGAGAGCAGATGATGATCGATGCGCTCGAGGCAGTCCAGCTCGGCGGCATCACACAGTGGATCCGTATTCGCGGGACCGAAACCAATCCGGTGCTCCTGCTGATGCAACTGGGTCCCGGGCTGCCGATCATCAATGAGACACGCCGCTTCGAGCGCCTTCTCGGGCTGGAACACGCCTTCACCGTTGTCTACTGGGACCAGCGCGGCACCGGCCTGTCACTACGCGAGTCAAACGCCGAGATCAGCACGGCGCGCATGATCAGCGACACGGTGTCGCTGCTGGAGTTGCTCCGGGGCCGATTCGACGGCAAAACATTCGTCGCCGGGTTTTCCTTCGGTGCCACGTTCGCCGCGCAAGCCGCTGTGCAGCGCCCGGACCTTGTCGCGGCACTAATCGCGACCGGCATGGACATCGACATTCCGCTGTCCGAAGACAGGACCTACGACTTCGTGCTCAACACTGCCCGCAAGCGCGGCAACCGGCGCGCGATCCGGCAGCTGGAAAAGACTGGCCCTCCCCCGCACCTGGGCGTGAAACAGTTCTCCACCCGGGCCCGCTGGGCGTTCAACTTCGGAGGTGTCAGGACCAACGCGAGCTACAACAGTGAGTTCCGCACGCTGCTGGGCAGCCTGCTCCGCTCGCCCGACTACTCGGTCGCAGACGTCATCCGCACCGTTCGTGGGATCACCACGACACAGGCCGCGCTCCTGCCCCAACTCGCCACCACCGACCTGGTTCACACCCTGCCCCGCATCGATGTGCCCATCGTCCTCGTCCAGGGTCGCCTCGACCAGGTCGCTCCCGGCGAAGCGACACAGCGGTTCTACGACGCGCTGACGGCACCGAGCAAAGAGCTGGTGTGGTTCGAGAAGTCGGCGCACGCACCCCACCTCGAGGAACCCGAGAAGTTCCGCGCTGTGCTCGTCAATGTGCGAGCCAGCCAACTCGGCATCAGCTGACACGGCCTCGGCCTCTTGAAGGAAGACACAGCCGGACGGTACGTGTCGGTGGGGCCCGCGAGCGACGCCGAGGACGCGCACCCAGCAGCACTCCTGCGCACCAACTCCTCGTCCCGCGCACGGTGCGGTTGGATAAGCACGACCCCTGAGTTGAACCCCACGACGAGTGTGACGACCCCGATGTCATCGGACGAGGAGAACTTCTCAATACCGAGCCGGCCCCCGGACCCGTCAGACGAACCAGAAACGGAAGACGAATCAGCAGATGAAGTCAAGACCGAGCCTCCTCGCGCGGTGTTCATCGCCGGCGATCCGGAAGGCCGCACACTCGGAGATGAGTACGCCGATGACGAGGCCGGTTCGACTGGAAAGGGAATCCTCGAGGATCTGATCGATCGGGGTGAGGCGGATCGAAGAGCATCTCGGAATCGTCGACGACCGCTGAACGACCCGCCTGCGGACACCGCAAGAGGCGCGGAGGCTGAACCGAGTCTGGCGGTCGTTGCGGGCGGCTGTGTCAGTGAGGAACCGTTTGCGGACACTTGGCTAGGTCAGATGCGGAACCTGGATCGAACCTGAACCCGGCCGTGCCTCCGGGACCGCGTGCGGCATGGTGCTCTCGTATCAGGAACACAACGGGTCCGTTCTGCCGCTGATCGGGCGCTCGTGCCGATGACGGCTCGATCAGTGGACGCGATCCCACCGCCGTGGTTTGGTTGATCCGTGGCGGTCGCAGTGGAAGCTGACTATCTGGTGGTGGGGGCTGGCGCCAGCGGTATGGCGTTCACGGATGCGCTGATCGACCACGCCGACGTGCGTGTGGCTGTGGTCGACCGGCGTCACGGTGTCGGCGGACACTGGCTCGACGCCTATCCTTTTGTCCGCTTGCACCAGGCTTCTGCTTTCTATGGCGTCGCGTCGACACTGCTCGGGGACGGTCGGGTGCAGCAACGTGGACCTGAGGCTGGCCTGTATGAGCGGGCTAGCGTCTCCCAGATCTGCGATTACTACAGTCGAGTCCTGACCGAGCGGATGCTGGCGTCGGGCAAGGTCGACTTCTTCGGCAGTTGCGAATACGTCGGGGATCGCCAGATCGTCTCGCGCCTGTCCGGGCAACGACTCGAAGTGTCTGCGCGGTGCCGGATCGTCGACGCGCGGTACCTCGCCCCCGACATCCCGGCTGATACGCGGCCGCCGTTCGATGTCGCGGACGGCGTGCACGTGATTCCAGTCAACGACCTCGTTCGGCTGACCGAGGCTCCGAGTCAGTACGTGATCGTGGGGTCGGGCAAGACCGCGACCGACGCCTGCGTCTGGCTTCTGGAACGCGGCGTCGACCCTGATGGGATCTGGTGGGTGAGGCCCCGTGAGCCCTGGATGTTCAACAGGGCAGTGGTTCAGCCAGATCCGGCGGTGTTCGTGGGTATGGCCGCCGACATCATGCAAGCGGCGGTAGCGGCGGCATCACTTGAGGATCTGTTCTTCCGGCTGGAAGACGCGGGTGTCATGCTGCGTATCGATCGGTCGGTGACGCCGACGATGGCGAAGACGCCCACATTGGCCAGCTGGGAACTCGAGCAACTGCGCACCATTGACCATGTCGTACGCCTGGGGTATGTCCGGCGGGTGGAGCCGGGGCGTATCACGCTCGAGAAAGGGTCAGTCACGATTGCGAAAAACGCGATCGTCGTGCACTGCGCGGCGTCCGGATTGAAGTACCCGCCGCTGATACCGATCTGGGCGCACTCAGCGATCACGTTACAGCCGATCCGGGCGGGGTTCCCGTGCTTCGGGGCTGCCCTCGCTGGGTACGTCGAGGCGACTCGCGAAGACGACGCGGAGAAGAACAGGCTGTGCCCACCCACCCCGCTGCCGAACACGCCGGCCGAGTGGGCGAACATGAACGTCCTGGGCACGCGGGCCGTCATGTCGTTCGGATCCGAGCCGGATATCAAGGCCTGGGCCGACAACGTCGCTCTCAACCCAGCGCGTATTCCGCCCGGGGGCGGATCCGCAGAGTTGAACGTCGCACTCGGTCGCCTGCAGTCCCATGTGTCGCCTGGGTTGGCCAAACTTGTCGCGCTGAGTGGATCTCACAGCGGAGGACAGAACCAATCTCCGCAGGACTTGGCTAGTCGAAAAGCGGCCAGCGTCGACTGATGGAACGCACGTGCCAGATCATGCATCCTGCGCATGACCGGCAGTCGCACCGACAACGACAGCGCTGGTGAGCCACCGCGACTTGCACCAGCCGCAGGTTGACTCTCGCCCCCGCCACGACACAGGCGTCTCGCGAAGTCGAGAAACTCTTGCCAGGGATGTGTAGTGGGCGGTGCCGACCCGGACGGAGCTCGCTCTGGCCGTCAGGTTGTCGTGTCGACGTCGACCTTGCCGGGTTTGGGCTGCTGTTGTGCCGCCTCGGGGCTCGCTGTTCGCCGAGTGATTCCCCTTCGATGTCGAGATTCGGCAGGAGCCGGTCAAGCCAGCCCGGGAGGGACCACGCCCGGTCGCCGAGGAGCGTCACTGCCGCGGGTACCAGGGTCATGCGGATAACGAACGCCTCGATGAGTACGCCGACCGCGAGCGCCATCCGATCGACTTGATGACGGCGTCGGGGCTGATCACGAATGCGCCGAAGACGACGAACATGATGAGCGAGGCACTCCACACCCCTGTCGGGCAACAATTCACGCCAGGATTCGTATTGCGCTCGGAAGTCTGCCCCGCAAGCCGACCCGCCTGCGGACACCGCAAGAGGCGCGGAGGCTGAACCGAGTCTGGCGGTCGTTGCGGGCGGCTGTGTCGGTGAGGAACGTTCATTGATCCGGGGATTGGCGCGTGTGGAGGCGCTGGACAATGAGCCATGACCCAGCCTCAGATGCTCTCCGACGCAATCGATCTGGCCGTGTCCACCGGCCTACTGCACGATGTTCCGAGCAACGGGCGGCTGGGCCATCGCGAGGTCGAGGTCGACGCGCCGTTGGGAACGACGGTCACGGTTACCTGGCATGTCCCGCTGAGCGGTGCCGTTGGGTACTGGACCAGTCGAGTCGGCTTCGCCAAGTCGCTGTACAGCGACTGGTTTGCCCCAACCACCGCCAGCCTGACTGCCGAAGTGCCGGCAGGGTTGTTGTTTGACGCCCAAAGCCGGTGCACGCACGCGTTCGCCGTAACGGAGACGGTGACGGAGGTTACCTTCCGGCTCGCCGTGAGCGAGGAGGACAAGCGGATCAACGCCGATGTCACGTTCACGGTCGGGACCCAGCCGTGCCGGGTTCGGCTGTACCCGCCAGGATTCCCTTACGAGGACGTGCTAGCGGACATCGCCGCCTGGTGGTCCGAGCGCGACCCACTAGATGGGGCGGACGCACTCCCCAGGCAGCTCCCGGCTGCCGCAACCCAACCGGTGTACTCCACCTGGTACAGCATGCACCAGCAGCTGAAGCAGCAGGAGCTCGACGCCGAGCTCACGTTGGCTGCCGATATGGGTATGCGCTCGGTGATCATTGACGACGGGTGGCAGACCATCGACAATCAACGCGGCTACGCCTTCACCGGAGACTGGGAAGTAGCAGGCAGCCGATTCCCCGACCTGTCGGCCCATGTGGATCGAACTCACAGACTCGGCATGGCAGAGCTGTTATGGATCTCATTGCCATTCGTCGGCAGAGAATCCGCCGCTGCCCGCCAGCTCACGCACCTGCTCCTACCCGATGACGGGCGGATGGCGCGGCTTTGGGACGTCCGCCTGCCCGAAGCCAGATCCCACCTCGCTGCAATTTGCGGCCGGCTCGTCGCCGACCATCACCTCGACGGACTGAAGATCGACTTCATCGACGAATGGAGTTCCTACCCATCGACACCCACCCCTGCCGCCGCGGACACCTCCAGCTACACCGTGGGCGTCGACCGGCTGCTGGCCGCGATTGTGACCCAACTGCAAGCCGTAGTCGACAACCCGATGATCGAGTTCCGACAGCCCTACAGCGGTCCGCGCATGATGCGGTACGGCAACATGTTCCGGGTCGCTGACTGCCCCGCAGACGGATTCCGGAATCGTGTATCGTCCCTCGATCTGCGCCACGTGATTAAAGAGCGTGCAGTGCACGCGGACATGGTCATGTGGGCTGCTACCGATCCGGCCGAGGATGCTGCAGAACAGCTTCTGTGTACTGCGTTCTCAGTCCCGCAGATCAGCATGTTGGTGTCTCAACTGCCGAATGATCACACGGCGATGCTGCGACATTATCTGGCATGGTGGGCCGCCAACCGTGACGTGCTTCTGTGGGGGCAGCTGTGGGCGCCGCGACCCGATCTCGGCTACCCATTGGTCACCTCAGTCAAGGACCACCATTCGGTGACCATCAGCTATGCCTCAGAGAGCGTGATCAACGTCCGTCCCGGCCGGGCCACGATCGCCAACGCCACAGGAAACGACACCGTGGTGGTGAATATGACCTCAGCAGCCATGGTCGAGGCCGTCACCGACTGCTTCGGAGTCCCCCGTTCGGACGGCCCCAGCGACCTACCAGCAGGCCTGCATCATTTTCCGCTGCCCCGGGGCGGCAGCTGCGTATTCCAGAGCTAGAGGGGTAACCCGATCGCTATCAGCGCCGTCGGTTCCAGCCGCGCCCAGTCCAGACCTTGTTGTCTCGGCCGCCGACGCCTGATCCGCGGGCTCTCTCATATCCTCGATGAAACGGATGTCGCAGGCTCTGGAGGGCTAACGACCAGATCCTTGACACCGACCTTGACGCCCAAATCGTTGACGCGGGTGACTTCAAACGCCACCCCGGATGGAGTCCCGGTCATCGCCCTCCGCGGCTACGTCGAGAACACCGGCAATGCTGACCTTGTGGCCGAGTCCTGGTACAGATCGAGCCCACCATTTCCGTCCCCGCTCGGTACACCTCTACCACCAAGGGCAAGGGGAGATGCCCGACCACATCTCATCACTCGGAACCTGCTCGCCCCCTACCGAGACTCAGAAATTTACAACGAGATAGGTGGCCGAATGGATTTTCCGACCTTGTCGTGCAGGACATCTCCGACACGATCGAGATCCGCAAGCCGACCCCTCACCGGTTGCCGAGTCGCAGCCCTGACATGGACGCGGATCGAGCTGGGTGGGGGTCCAATCCCAGCGCGATTCTCGCTACCGTGTCACCCCAATACGTCACGTACAGAACAGGAGAAAGCGATGTACGCAGTTGTGGTTCGGGAGAGTGGACAGGCTGATCAGATCAACACAAGTGGACAACACGTCCAGGCGAACGTCCTGCCGCGCGCCCGGCAGGCAG
>Ga0222622_10000502_pt1 | contig 14594 bp, 18 predicted proteins | sample PLM2_5_b1metaG_FD_177335 | JGI IMG/M metagenome (GOLD analysis project Ga0222622, IMG submission 177335) | Groundwater sediment microbial communities from an aquifer in East River, Colorado, USA - PLM2_5_b1 | ecosystem: Environmental > Terrestrial > Soil > Riparian zone | place: USA: East... | reverse complement strand
TCTTGCTGCGAGTCGGGTTTGCGATCCCGGTCGGCCGCATCCCACCGGGGACAGGCGATCGCGGCGTCTATGTTTCGTTCGGCCTGGCGTTCTGAGCCTGCTGCTGCCTAACGCGGAGACGATGCAAGATGTCGATCCATGATTCGGCTTTCGTCCATCCCGCTGCCTTGGTGTATGGCGACGTCACGCTCGGGCCCCGCGTGTCCGTGTGGCCGACGGCGGTGATTCGCGGCGACACGGCGCCGATCGTCGTCGGTGAGGACTCGAACATCCAGGACGGGACAATTCTCCATGTCGACCCCGGCCTGCCCTGTGTGATCGGGGCGCGCGTCGCGGTCGGGCATCGGGCAATCATTCACGGCGCGACGGTGGAGGACGACTGCCTGATCGCGATGGGTGCGATCCTGCTGAATCGTGTGCATGTCGGCGCGGGATCGATCGTCGGCGCAGGAGCGCTTTGCCCGGAGGGGATGACCATTCCACCGGGTTCGCTCGTCGTCGGCCTGCCGGGGAAGATCGTGCGAAAGGTGACGGAGGCCGAGCGCGCGCGAGTCAGGAGGACGGTCGAGAGCTATCTTCAGCTCCAGCAGCGGCACCGGGCGGGAGAATTCACGGCAGTCGGGCGCCGCTAGCGCAGAGCGCAACGACACGCTCAACGGGAGGCAGGAACGATGGTGACTCCGCACTCGAGGGGTCTGACCGGCGGCGGCGCCGCCCACGCCACGCGGAACGCAGAGCGTGCGGGGATCGGAGTTCGCTCCACCGCGGGCGTCACACGTTGCCGGCGCAAGTTTCTGCGCTTCTTCCCGAAGGGCTTCCAGGACGACACGTACATCGACTGGGAGCGCGACTACAAGTCGGAAGCGCACGAGCGGTGGAACGAGTCGCTCGGTCGCGATGCCTTCCTGTCGCTGCTCAAGGCCGGCCAGTTCGCGGAGATTGCCGGCCACGCGGTGCGCGTCGAGTCGCGTACGAACCTCATCTTCTCGCTCGAGAAGATGGCGTTGCGCGACGCGGTGAAGCCGGCCGAAGGTGCCGAGGCCTTCGCCGTCGGCCTCTATGATTTCGTCTACGGTGCGGGAAAGGAGCAGAACAAGTTCGAGCGCTGGGTTGATGTCGTCTCGCGGCTGCCGCGAAAACAAACGCGCGTGTTGACGTGGCCGATCGTCACAGCGTTCGGCTTCATCGCACGGCCGGAATTCCACGTCTTCCTGAAGCCTAACGTCACCCGCGTCGCCGCCCGCGAATACGGCTTCAAGTTTCGCTATTCATCGAAACCTAGCTGGGACTCCTACTCGAGCCTTCTCGAATTCGCGGCGACCATCGGACGCGACCTCAAGGCCATGAAGCCGCGCGACATGATCGACATCCAGTCGTTCATCTGGGTGCAGGGGTCGGACGAATACGAGGAGTAGCTGCCGGGCATCTATGTCGCAGGTTTAATCGGATGGCCGCTGCGGGCATCTATGTCGCAGGTTTAATCGGATGCATCGGAAACAACGGATCCAAGTGCTCTCAATGCAATGTCTTGTGAGGCTAAATGGAGCTCTGCTGATTGGCAGCAGGACTGGAAAAGCATGTTTTTGAGAGTGTGCCGGGAGAGACCATCTCACCTCGCACAGTAAAAAAAAGCAGGAAACAAGCGACGCGCTTCTACGCCGTTCCGACGGATCTGCTTGATTCGCGTGGATCAGTTTGACTTTCGTCATAGTGGCCAGCACGAGCGGCCGTCGAGCCACAGCCGTTGCTGTCCTTGCGCTCACAGTCAGAAGCCGACACCTTCATTTTCACTCGACTGGCACGGCGACCTGATCACGTGTTAGCGAGCAAGACTCAGCAGTGGATCCTCGCCCGCGACCGTCGCGATCGGCGCGCGGAACGCGCTTTCCACCGTAGACGCCTTGCGGTCGGCAAAACCCAAGGTCCGTGCGAGTAACGAGTTAGCGACCGACGGTGGGCCAACGCACGGAATTTGTGACGTTCGTTGGCGTAGGTTCGTCAGCCGAAGTGTGGACATGTCGAGCCGACCGGTGGAAACCGGGCACAAAAAGGCGATTCGTGATGTTGATATCGTAAGTCCATGAGCAGTTGCACGTTACAAGACCACTGGCGCGGATACACGAACACCGCTAACATGCGCCCCCGCACCACGTCCGCCGAAGTAAGTCAGCCGGCGTCGTTGGTAGTCGGCGCGAAAAATCAGGGCCGTGATTACGCTCCATTGGTGGCCTGTCGCCACAGCAATCATCCGTTACAGCAAGAGGTGTAGAAGATGTCCCACCCCCCGACCCTACCGAGCGCACCCGTGACTCTCAACCAGAACGCGCGCACCGTGCTCGCGAAGCGGTATCTGGTGAAGGACGAAACGGGGAAGCCGGTGGAAAGCCCCGAGGATCTGTTCTGGCGCGTGGCGACGGTGGTGGCCGAGGCCGACCGTCGCTATGGCGCGAGCGAGGGCGCGGTGTCGGCGGTGGCGGAGGAGTTCTACGCGCTGATGACGCAGCGCCGCTTCGAGCCCAACTCGCCGACGCTCATGAACGCCGGGCGGCCGCTCGGCCAGCTCAGCGCGTGCTTCGTGCTGCCCGTCGAGGACTCGCTGTCGAACGGCCATAACGGCATCTACGACACGCTGCGCGCGATGGCCATCATCCATCAATCCGGCGGCGGAACGGGCTTCGGTTTCTCGCGCTTGCGCCAGAAGGGGGCGATGGTCCGCTCGACGACGGGTGTGGCGAGCGGTCCCGTGTCGTTCATGAAGCTCTACGACGCGAGCACTGACGCCGTTAAGCAGGGCGGCACGCGGCGTGGCGCGAACATGGGCATCCTGCGTGTCGATCATCCGGACGTGATGGACTTCATCACGTGCAAGGAAGACCTGACGCAGATCACCAACTTCAATATCTCGGTCGCCGTGACGTCCGAGTTCATGAACGCGGTGAAGGCGAAGAGCGACTATCCGCTGCGCGATCCGAAGACGCTCAAGGAGATCGGCCGCCTCGACGCGAACATGGTCTGGGACAAGATGATCCTCGGCGCATGGCGCACCGGCGAGCCGGGGTGCTTCTACATCGACGAGGCGAATCGCTACAATCCGGTCCCGCATCTCGGACAGTACGAAGCGACGAATCCGTGTGGCGAGCAGCCATTGCTGCCGTACGATGTCTGCAACCTGGGCAGCATCAACGTCGGGATGTACGTGAAGGATGGCGGGATGGACTGGGACGCGTTCCGTCGCGACATCCATCTCAGCACGCACTTCCTCGACAACATCATCGACGCCAACAAGTATCCGCTGCCGGAGATCGACGCGCTGTCCAAGCGCATCCGCCGGATCGGACTCGGAATCATGGGCTTCGCCGACATGCTCGTGCGGTTAGGCATTCCGTACGACTCGCCGGCGGGTGTCGACATGGGCCGGCGCGTGATGGAGTTCCTGGACGTCGAGAGCAAGCGGGAGAGCGAGCGGCTGGCCGGCGCGCGCGGGCCGTTCCCGGAGTGGGCGCGGTCGATCTGGGGTCCGGACGACACCTGCGCGCGCGACGAGGCGGGGCAGCGCATCCGTCCGATGCAGATGCTTCGCAACTGCAACGTGACGACGATCGCGCCGACGGGCACGATCAGCATCATCGCCGGCTGCTCTAGCGGCCTCGAGCCGCTGTTCGCGGTCGCGTTCATGCGCAATCAAGCTGGCGTGATGATGCCCGACGTGAACGAAGACTTCGTCGCGATCGCCAAGCGCGAGGGCTGGTATAGCGACTCGCTGATGGAGCGAATCGCGAAGGAGGGGCACATCGCGTTCCCGGAAGTGCCGGAGAAGTGGCAGCGCGTGTTCGTGACGGCGAACGAGATCTCGCCGGAGATGCACGTGCGCATGCAGGCGGCCTTCCAGGAGTATTGCGACAGCGCGATCAGCAAGACGACGAACTTCTCGCACGCGGCGACGGTCGAGGACGTGCGGGCGATCTACGAACTCGCTTATCAGCTCAAGTGCAAGGGCGTCACCGTGTACCGTGACGGCTCGCGGGACAACCAGGTGCTCTCGACGGGTGCGACGGAGAAGGCGGCGGCGGAGCGCGACAAGGGCGCGAGCGACAAGCGGCAGATCGGCGAGCTGCATGGGACGATCGCCGAGAAGGATTCGGAGATCGAGCAGCTGCGCAAGGCGCTCTTCGACGCGGAGGCGGAGAACCTTCAGCGGCGCGCCAAGCGCGCGCGTCCCGACCGGCTGCGCGGGACGACGATTCGGAAGGAGACGCCGCTGGGCACGATGTTCGTGAACATCACGGAGGATGACCGCGCACAGCCGTTCGAGGTCTTCATCACGTTAGGCAAAGCAGGCGGCAGCGCGATGGCCGACGCCGAGGCGATGGGCCGGCTGATCTCACTCGCGCTCCGCTCGGGGATTCCGCTGATGGCGATCCACAAGCAGTTGCGCGGCATCTCGTCGGACCGCGCGGTAGGCCTCGGCCCGCACAAGGTGCTGAGCGTGCCGGACGCAATCGGGATCGCGCTCTACGAGTGGTGGCTGGACAAGCAGGGCGTCCAGACGGAGCTGCTGGCGAGCCCGGACGCGAGCGCCCCGCGCGAGGTGAACGTGGCGCCGGCTGTGTCGCAGAGTGGTGCGCAGCCGGTGACGGGGTTCGAGTACAACAACGGTGCGGAGTCGTTCATGGGGACGTGTCCGGACTGTGGGAGCCAGATGGAGTACGCGGAAGGGTGCGTGAAGTGCCACGTCTGCGGGTTTTCGGAGTGCGGGTGACGTAGGTCCGCGTCTCGGCTGAACCAAGAACGGCCCCGTGATCCGAGGATCGCGGGGCCGTTGGCACATCAGGGGTCTGCTACACGTCGCGCGGGAAGGTTCGAGTAGAGGGCGCTGGAGCACGGAGGCAATTCAACAGTGTGGCGTATGCCTACAAAGTCTGTCTAAATCGCGTTAGGCGGCACCGAACCTCACACGGCGATGGAGCAATGCGCTTGACAAACGTCGTACCGATTGTCTTGGCGCTGGGTTGTGCCCGGCATCGATCGCCAGCGCCAGTGTCCGACGAGTTCAAGGGTCTTTTGCGGAGTACCTTCGAGGCGAGTTCGTTCCTACCCTGCAACGCACCCGATAGCGCGGCGCACGGCGTGCGATTTTATCCTGGGGTCGAGCCCGAGGCGTGGCCCGCCGGTGCAGTCTCACGTGACGAGACGAGCGGAGTGCACTATGTTCGCTGGCAGGCACGCATTGCGCCTTCCGGACCAACGCCGCTGGGAGGGACGTCGACTGCGCCGGCGTACTGGGTCTACAAGGTCCTCGAGATTCGGGCACCGCGGCGCGGCGAGTGCGGCTATCAGCGAAAGTGACAGACCACGACCTGCGGCCTAACGGACGCTGAAGCTGACGCGGTACACTACGCGTCGGGTTGCTTGGCTGCGCTGCCGCGCAGCCTCGCTTGGGCGTTAGGCAGCAAATCAACAACTCCACTGCACGACAGAAAGGCCATGAAGGCATTCGTCGCCGATCGTTACAAAAGCAGGAGCGCGATACGTCTCGCCGAGATGCCGGAACCCGAAGTCCGGGACGATGATGTACTGGTCCGAGTCCACGCAGCCAGTCTAAACCAGCTGGATTCCAAGATCAGGGACGGCGAGTTCAAATTCATTCTGCCCTATCGCTTGCCGCTGATCCTAGGGAACGACGTGGCCGGGGTCGTAGTCCGTGTCGGGTCCAAAGTGCGACGGTTCAAGGCGGGCGACGAGGTTTATGCGCGCCCGAATCAGCACCGGATCGGGACGTTCGCGGAATTCATCGCCATGAACGAAGCCGACGTGGCGTTGAAGCCCAGGAATCTCACCATGGAAGAGGCAGCGTCCATCCCCCTGGTGAGTCTGACAGCTTGGCAAGTATTGATTGAACGCGCCAACCTGACGAAGGGCCAGAAAGTCCTGATCCACGCGGGTTCAGGTGGAGTCGGCACAATCGCCATTCAACTGGCAAAGCACATCGGGGCAACGGTGGCGACCACGACGAGCACAGCGAATGTCGATCTCGTCAAGAGCCTCGGCGCGGATGTCGTCATCGACTACAAAAAAGAGAATTTCGAGAAGGTCCTGAGCGGCTACGACGTCGTCCTGAACAGTCTGGGCAAGGACACGCTCGAATATTCCCTCAATGTGCTGAAGCCCGGTGGAAAGCTCATCTCCATCTCGGGTCCGCCGGATGTAGCGTTCGCTAAGGAGAACGGGTCGAACTGGTTCTTGCAACAAGTCATGCGCCTTTTGAGCTTCGGCATCCGGAAGAAGGCTAAGCACCACGGCGTTAGCTATTCCTTTGTTTTCATGCGAGCGAACGGCGAGCAGTTGGGCAAGATCACGTCCCTCATTGAATCTGGCATCATCCGGCCGGTCGTGGATCGGATTTTCCCGTTCGAAGCCACCAAAGAGGCTTGGGCTTACCTCGAAACGGGGCGTGCAAAAGGCAAAGTCGTCATCAAAGTGAGTTAGAAACGCTCGCAGCGTACGGGCCGACGATGTTAAATCGCATCATTCACTGGGCCAGCTTGACGTTTGTCGTCTCGACTATCGCGCTCCTGGCCTGGACCAGAGTCGAAGCAATTAGCGACGCGTCCAACCCGAGATGGCCTGAGCTCCTTCTCCTCTGCATCACGGTCGGTACCCTTCCATTCGCTCTGGCCAAGGTGGTACGAGAGGGCGATTTCAAAACGCGGCGCAATTGGGCCCTGTTGATTGGTTTATGCGTCGTATTGGTTGGTCTCGTATTCGTGCTCACGAAGTGACGAGTCCGTCACGTGCGGCAGAGCCACGACCTAACAAGCAATGGACCTGACGAAGGTGCGCTGGTCAAGGCTCCAATCCGAGCGTTCCTATGGCGCACCTGCTCCGGTCATTTGCGATCGTTAGGCCTGCACCCCGACATCATGGCTAAGTCAACGCTTTAGTGATTGCTCGCTGGGCTCACATTGTTGGAGCGTTCGCAGCTGAACGTTGGCGGGCGACGCGGACGAACGTGCAGGGCGGCGACGAGATAGTCGACCGCGGCGAGCGCCCAATCGATCTCTCGCCGACGCGCCGATGCTCGACCATGCTCCCCAGTGTGGGATCTGCACCTGGCATTCAGTGCACCTTCGATGCGCTCACCCGCCTCAGGAACCGTTGCGCCGTGGCCAGCTCAGGACGATCACGATCGGCACGTTTCCATAGCGTGAGGAACTCAGTGTACCGCTCGATCGCGGTCTGTCGGTCGCCCAGTGCCTCGGCAGCGCGGGCGATTCCGTAGACCGCCTTGGCGCGGCCCGGCGTGCGTCTCAGAGTCTCCTCGAAGTGCTTCCGGGCATCCGCCGGCCGATGCAGCTCCAGCAGCATCATCCCGTAAAGCTCGTGAGCAGGAAGAATCGGATACGGCGGCTGCGAGAGCACGGAGATCGAGTCTTCGAGAGCCGTGGCTTCCTCCATCCTTGCGAGTGCGCCGGCCGTGTCCACTGCGGCCCGCGCCGCGAGCGCCTGGGCTTCTGCCGCCTGTATCATGATGATCTTTTGAGCAAATGGGTGCCGGTCGGGCTGGGCCGCCAGCGCGGCGATGATTCCAGCGGCGGCCTTTGCCGCGGCGGCGTCGCCCCGTTGTGATGCTGCCATGCCGTCGAGCTGCGCCTTCATCGCGACGAAGTCGCGCGAGGACGCGACGAGCGGCACGGTCTTCACCTTCTGCCACGCGCCGGCCTCCACGATGTATCGCGTCACCATGTCGAAGTAGCCGTAGGCCACGCGGTCCGGTTGCGCGTAGATCGTCCGGCCCCGCACGTGTTTGGCCTCGAGGTCGGGGTTATCGGGCGAAGTCGTCTTGCTGGGCAATGCCTGATACTGCCGCTTGATGATGTCCGTCGTCCGCCAGGCGTCGCGGAAGCGGCCCTGTTGGAGGTAGGCGTACTGCAAGTAGTTCAGCGAGTGAAAATCGCGGTATTCGCCCCCTTCTCCGGCGCGCCTAACGTCCGCCTCGGAGCTGCGCCACGCGTTTTCATTAGTCGCCGCCGACTCCTCCCAGTAGCCCAGTCTGGTGAAGATGTGAGACGGCATGTGCTGCGCGTGAGGGACGGCAGGGGCGGCCTTGGCATAGGCACGTGCCGCGGCAAGGCCCATGGCGGCGTGCGATGGATCGTCGTACACGTGGATGCGATAGTGCAGGACACCCGGATGTTGCGGATTGTGGTCGTAGACCTCCTCGAACAAAGCGGCGGCAATGGCCTCTTGCTCGAACCCCGTGGTTCCCTCCCTGATCGAGCCCAGAATCGAGAGCCCGTAGAAAAGCTTGCTGTTGTCATCGGGATAGCGCTCGTGCAGCGTCCGCATCGCGTCGCGGTAGGCCGAGTCGCGCGCTGCCTTGGGGCTGGCTCCCGCCCCGCGGTAGAGGGCGGCTGTCGCCTCGAGGTACAAGCGCTCGCGGCCGGTGTCTGGCACCACCCGCATTCCCTCCTGCACCAAACTCCAGGCGGCAGCAAGATCCTTCGAGGTCGGCGCGTCCCAGAAGGGGTGATTGTATGTCATCGCCGCACCCCAGTAGGCCAAGCCGCAGTCCGGGTCGCGCCGGATGACGGCCTTGAAGCCTTCCAGAGCGCGAGCGTACCAGAAATTGTGCAGGAGGGCGAGCGCCCGATCGAAGTCACGGGAGACGGCTGGGGCGCACGACGTTTCCATGTGCACCTGCCCCAATCCATCCCCGTGCTGAGCGGCTGATCGAGCAGTCGGAAGCAACAGCAGGAGCGAGAGAGCGAGCGCGCTTCTCATGTTGGCCTCCATGTCAACGGGCCTTGGCGCGCCCCGGGGACTGGTCGAGTCATCGGCATTATTGAAGGTGACCGCTCCGCGGCCACATTATGAGACAACGCTCTGGGGCGTTAGGTGTCAACAGATATCATGGGGGAGGCGAGACGCGATGGCATCCGCTGTCGAGGTGATCTTCTCAATCAGTGGTCCAACCATCGCGCCACACGAGATCAGCAAGTTGCTCGGGATTGAGCCGACGGAATCGACCCCCACGGGCCTCACACGCTCGACTGATCTTGATGGCACTGAAGTCGAAACAGAACATCGGGGTACGTGGGTACTCACCACCGGCACGCGCGTAGACTCCCTCGCGGTCGAGGACCACGTCGCCTACGTTCTCGACGTGCTTCGACCGCACGCAACGGCGTTACGTGAGCTGAGCAAGGATGCGGAGCTGGAGTTCTACGTGCATCTCCCAGCGGGCACACCCGCACCATATCCGCGCTATCGCGAGTTTGAATCGGCGGTACGAGCCTTGGGTGCAGGAATCGATTTTGACGCTGCGGCATCTGGTGTCGTACTGCCTGACGCCTAACAGGCGCGGAGCTGACGCAGTGTAGGCATCTATGGCAGTTGTCGTTTGTTTCCTAACCGAGTAGGGAGAAGAGAGATAATGCGGAAGTACGCGCTAGACTGCCGATGCTGCAGTTCCGTGTGACCGAAGCGCCGCCATCACGACCGGACGCCTAACGGACGCTGAAGCTGGCAAGCGTGCGTAACAGGAGGTGTGTACTACAGTCGAGGACAGCGTTTGCAGCACCGCACCGACGGCATCATTATCAGTAGCGTAACTGCGTCAGCATGTTCACAGCCAGCTCGAGCGTTAGGTCCAGACAAACGTCAAAATGAGACCAGCTGTCCACCGGTGTCTTCTCCCCATATGCCTCGCCATTGCGGTGGCATCCATCTCGTGTGACCAAGATCCCGCTGGTCTCGCCCGGAGACCGCTGATTGGCCGATACACACTCGAGGATTTCGAGTCTGACAAGTATTTCCTTCACATTCCGACCGAGTCCAGTGAGGCGCCAGAGGGTCAGCTGAAGGGCGAAGTGCGTCAACTCGCGTGGGACTCAACAACGATCCTCGTCGAGCGAGAGAATGACTATCTGGAGGTCGACATCCCATCGGGCTGGGTCCGTGGCCCCCTGAGTGTCGAGGAAGCGCGGCGCGAACCTCTGTTCGCACGGTTGGCGCCGGCGATGTTCGTGTGGCGCGGTCTGCCGATTCGCTAGCGCCGCAGGCGACGCCATGTGGTCTAGTGATTTCGAGCTGACTCCCGGTGAGTGGTTCGGCGAATGGCTGCACAGCCAGATTGCCGAGAACGCCCATATCGAGCAGAACGGCTTCATGCCCGATCGCGTTCGTGCAGCTGCGACTCGTCTGCAGACGACACGGCCGACCGACCAACGGTTCGTTGCTGAGGTGCCATGGCTCGACTCGTTCACTGCATTCACGGCACCGGGCAAGTACGTGTACTTCTCTCGACGACTTTTGGAACGCTGTCCTCACGAGGACGCCGCTGCGTTCGTCATCGCCCACGAGATCGCGCATCACGATCTAGGGCATCTGGACCTGTTCACGAGCGGATTCGCTAGGCGTGCTGCACGACTGCAAGCAGGAGTCCTCACTATCCTGTTCTTCCGGATGCTCCAAAAGCGCATTTACAGTCCGGAGTGGTAACTAGCGGCCGATCGCCACGCGATTGATCTGTGCGTCGAGGCCGGGTACGACCCCGTGAAGTGCCTGTACTTGTTTCACATCTTGGAGTTGGTCGCGCTAGACTACGGCGATCTGAACATGGTGTTCGGCTTGGACCCACAATCAGACTGGGAGCTGTCAGCCGAGGCGAGTATAATCACCAAGGCACGGATATGGTTGTATCAGCGCGAGCGCGGGTATCTGCCCATTCAGGATCGACGGGCCGAGCTTACGCGCTACATGGCGCGCACACACGGAGTAAACAAAGATCGCGTGGCGGGCGCCTAACGAGCGCTGAAGCTGTCGAGCGTCCGCTATTGAAAGCAGCAGTTGCGCTGCCACATTATGAGAAACGCTCGCAGCTAGCTTGGGCGTTAGGCCGTCAGTCGGCCTGATACGTCATTTGACGTATGGCCGCATGATAGGCTGTGGCATACCGTCTCCGTAGACCATCACCGGAGATGAGGATGCTACGCGCATTGGTGTTTCGGCTGGCGCTCGGCGCCATCGCGCTTTCCTGCACGTCGGTTCATGTGGGCGCCCAACAGCTGCGCGGCATGACAGTCGGGTTGCGGCACCAAGTCATTGCGGACCTCCCGGCACGGCCGTCTTCCGTCCGAGTGACCGCAAGCGCGATGGGGTGGGCCGCGACACTTGCACTGGGGGGCGCGGGCGTGGGAGGAATTGTAGACCAGGAGATCTGCGAACGACGTCACGGCCACGAACAGGGTACGCTATTCGGACCTTGTTTCGCGTACGCCGCAGCTCCAACCGCCATTGGATGGTTCGGTGGGTCCCTGGTCGGCGCGACCATGGGCGCGGCCAGAATGGCCCGCAAGCGAGGTTGTCCTCGCCAGGCGGCGGGGTGGCGCGCGTTCGGGGGAGCGTTGCTTGGTATTGCGCCAGGGACGGCCGCCGTGCTGGGTGGTGGCGACAAGTTCCCCGCTCGACGATCGGCGCTCATATTTACCGCGCCGTTGCTCGCCGGAGCGGGGGCAGCAGCAGCTGTTATGAGCTGTCACGGCTCATGAGCGCGGCGGCCTAACGGCGCTGAAGCTGGCGAGCGTTCCTTATGGACTGGTGGCAGCTGCGCTGCCACATTATGAGAAATGCTCCCAGCTTGGCTTGGGCGTTAGGCGCACACGGTGTCCATTTACAAGCGAGGCTCATGCAGGGTCGGTTCCTAATGGCACTTGTGTTGGCGGCTGGTATTGCCAGGCCTGCGACTGCCCAGTTTCCGACCGCAGTCGCTGCGGGAGTGCGGATTCACGTCCGTGTCTCCCCGCCCGGTCGCGGCCGCCTCGAACTGTGGTCAATCCACTGGCTCCGAGGTACAGTGACACGTCTCAGCTCGGACACGCTGTTCCTCGATAGCACCGATCGACCCGGTGTCTACGCCATTCCCCGAGGCAGCATCGAGCGCTTGGAAGTGAGCGCAGGGAGGCGGTCCAGGGCGCAGAACGCAATGCGCTGCAGTCTGGTTGGCGCAGCGGGATCGTTACTGCTATTCTCGGCGCTCCCGGAGTTGAGCGCTGGTGCCGAGCGGCGGCACGGTCAGTTGATGGTAGATCGCGCCCTCACCGGCGCGGTGGTCGGCATGGCTGTGGGTGCGCTCGTGCCGCTGGAGCGCTGGCGGCGCGTGCCGCTCAAATTGCCTGTTCGTCACTCGACGGTGAACAGGGCAACTAACGGACGCTGAAGCTGTCGAGCGTTCGTTGTGGACTGGTGGCAACTGCGCTGCCATATCATGAGAAACACTCGCAGCTAGCTTGGACATTCGGCGGCTTGGCGAAGGGTGCTTCGCCGCCTCTCAAATGCTTGAAGCCATCATGAACGAGCCAGACTACGATGATCCTGACGTCGAGGAACGCTGGTGCGAAGATCAGCGGGCGGTTGTCACGGATTACCTTGGTTCCCAGAAGGTCAAGCACGGCAGCATTGGCGACTGGCCGGCATGGCACGTTGCTCCATACGCATCTATTTGGGCGATTGAAAGCCTCGTACAGCCCGGGGCCATTGGATGGTGGGTCGTTTGCGGTGATCTTCCAACAGATTACATCTCCTCAGCAGACCTGAAACCTCCGCAACATCCGAGAAGAGCAATGCGGATCTTCGCCAAGAACTGGCTCGAATTGGTCACCGCGTGGAAGGACGGCCGCGAACTTGAGAACACGCGGATTGCCGGTTCTAGTTCGCATGAGGAGTTGGCGCCATTGCTCGAATCCCGAGCACGGCTTCTGATGGAATGGGTCGACGACGAGTCGCTTTGGGAGGAGAGGTAGCCGCCGCACAAAGGGCGGGCTAGCCTGCTTCTTGACCGAAAGGAGTAGAGACATAATGCGGAAGATCGTCCTTCAGGAATTCGTCAGCGCCGATGGCTTGGTCGCAGGTCCGAACGACAGTGTCGACTTCATCCCCGCCTCGACACAAGGCGATGCGACCTTCGGCCGTGAGCAGATCGCGCTCATGGACAGGATCGACACGCTCCTGCTTGGCCGTGTCACCTATGGCATGTTCGCTGGCTTCTGGCCCAACGTCACCGAGGGCGCTGAAAAGGAGTTTGCGGACAAGTTCAACGCAGTGCCGAAGGTCGTATTCTCGAAGACGCTCAAGCACGCACCCTGGGGCAAGTGGAAGGAGGGACGGATCGTCAGTGGCAGCGCCGTCGAAGAGGTGGCAAAGCTGAAGAAGCAGTCGGGTAAGGATATGCTGATCTCTGGCAGCATCACGATAGCCCAATCGCTGATCGCTAAGGGTATGGTCGATGAGTATCGACTTGTGCTGTGTCCGGTCGCACTGGGGAGCGGTCGACCGCTGTTTCGCGAGAAGACCGGGTCGATCCCGATGAAGCTACTGAATGCGACCACGTTGGATCGCGGGGCGGTGTCGTTGATCTACGGACCGCGAGATGGCGCTGCCTAACGACCGCCGAAGCTGACGGTTTGCCATGACCAAGCAAACAGCAGCACTTGGAATCGTCGGTGGGTTGGGGCCCGAGTCAACGATCGACTACTACCGTCGCATTCTGGAGAAGTGGAAGCGCGACAGTCCCTCCTCTTCGCCATCGATCATCATTGACAGTCTCGATGTCGACCGCGGATTGCGCCTCGTGGAGCACGACAGACCGGCGCTCGTCGAATACCTGTCAGAGTCGGTCCGTCGCCTTGCGGCGGCTGGAGCGGACTTCGCGGCGATGGCCGCCAACACGCCGCACGTCGTCTTCGACGATCTCATCGCTCGCTCGCCGATACCAATGGTGAGCATTGTCGAAGCGTGTGCGGAGGAAGCGCAGAGACGGAATCTGCGTCGGTTGGGACTGCTGGGGACCCGTTTCACGATGGAGGGAACCTTCTATCCGACCGTGTTCGCACGGCGCGGAATCGCGGTCGTCTCGCCGAACGATGAGGAGCGGGCGTGGGTTCATGACCGTTACATCGGCCAGCTACTGAAGGGCGAGTTTCGCGAGGAGACGCGGGATGGAGTGATATCGGTTGTCAGGCGTCTTCGCGAAGAAGAGGGGATCGACGGAATCATCTTAGGCGGGACGGAGCTGACGCTCCTTCTGTCGGCGCCGGTCGTCGGGGATATTCCCGCGCTCGATACCACGGCGCTGCATGTCGATGCGATCGTCAAGCGCCTGCAGGCGTGAGGTCGTTAGGCCGCGGCCAACACTCAGTTGCTTTCTGCAACAAAGTCCTTTATCATCCCAGTCGGGCAACTCGTGGCATACCGAGAACCGACTGGAGGCTCCAGTGATCCTGCCCCGCATCATCAAGCAGCCGAGCGCCTATGTCCCGCTAGCGATGTCGCTCGCCGCGCTCGCCACCGTCGTGCTCCACGTCGCCAGATTCGGCGCCGCCCGCGAGCCGGATGAAGGAGCTGCGGCGCACATCTGGCAGCTGCTCATGGCCGCGCAGTTACCCGTCATCGTGTTCTTCGCGATCAAGTGGCTGCCGCAGGCCCCGAAAGAGGCGTTAATCGTACTCGCGCTGCAATTCGCGGCTGTACTCGCAGCGCTTGCTCCCGTCTACCTTCTCGGGCTCTGACGCGCCGGCGCGGGTTACTGACCGTTAGGG
>Ga0222622_10000501_pt1 | contig 14629 bp, 7 predicted proteins | sample PLM2_5_b1metaG_FD_177335 | JGI IMG/M metagenome (GOLD analysis project Ga0222622, IMG submission 177335) | Groundwater sediment microbial communities from an aquifer in East River, Colorado, USA - PLM2_5_b1 | ecosystem: Environmental > Terrestrial > Soil > Riparian zone | place: USA: East River... | reverse complement strand
CCCATTGCGTGTGTCCCGTACGCTCGTAAATACGCGCGATGGATTCATGGATGGTCACCATCGACGGCAACGCGTCGAGCGCGGCTCTATACAGACCGAACGCATCGGTGTACTGGCCGTTCTCTAACAAGCCATCAGCCGAGATCAGCGCCCGCCACGGCGCGTCCGCTGGAGCGCTGAAACTGGCGAGTGCATGCTCCTTGATGGTGTTGTAGGCCTGACCGAGCGCGTACCATGCGGCCGCGTTGCCAGGGGCCTTTTCTGCCGCCGCGCGAAGCTGTGCGGCGGCATCGACAGGGGTGACCTGCGGGGTTTGCGCCGTTGCTGTGGCGACGGTGAGCAACGCCGCCGACAGCACCCCTACGATCATGGGGCGATGTAGGTTGTCTTCACCGTCGTGTAGAACTCGGCGGCGTAGCGCCCTTGCTCGCGCGGCCCGTAACTCGATCCCTTTCGCCCACCGAAGGGGACGTGGTAATCCACGCCTGCGGTCGGCAGGTTGACCATGACCATGCCGGCCTGCGCGTGCCGCTTGAAATGCGACGCGTGTTTCAGCGAGGACGTGACGATGCCCGATGAGAGTCCTGTCTCGGTGTCGTTGGCAATCGCCAGCGCCTCGTCGTAATTCTTGGCGCGAATGACGCACGCCACGGGTCCGAAGATCTCTTCGCGCGAAATGCGCATGGCGTTGTTGGCGTCGACAAAGAGCGTCGGTGCCATGTAATAGCCATCGGTCGCGCGCTTCACTCGTTCGCCGCCGCAAACCAGTCGCGCACCTTCGCGCTGACCGACGCCGACGTACTCCAGGTCGGTATCGAGCTGCGGTTGCTCGACCACCGGACCGATCTCGGTTCCCGGCGTCAGCGCGTTGTCCACTTTGAGCGTCGAGAGGCGCCCGGTCAATGCTTCGACGAAGCGATTGTGAATGCCTTCGGTGACGATCAATCGTGATGATGCCGTGCAGCGCTGACCGGTCGAGAAGTACGCGCCCTGGACGGCGACGTTGACAGCCGTGGCCAGATCGGCATCATCCAGGACCACCAGCGGATTCTTGCTGCCCATCTCGAGCTGGACCTTGGCCATTCTCGAGATGGCCTTCTGCGCGATCGCCCTGCCGGTTTCCATCGAGCCGGTGAAACTCAATGCGGCGACGTCTGGATGGGTGACGAGGGTGTCGCCGACCACCGAACCTGAGCCCATTACCAGATTGAACACCCCTGCCGGCACGCCCGCATTGGCCAGAACTTCTGCCAGCGTCCACGCACAGCCCGGCGTCCATTGCGCCGGTTTGAAGACGACCGTGTTGCCAAAGGCGAGCGCCGGCGCGATCTTCCAGGCCGGAATGGCGATGGGAAAATTCCACGGCGTAATCAGTCCGATGACACCAATCGGCTCGCGCGTGATTTCGACGTCGACGCCAGGACGGACCGATGGAATCTTTTCACCCGCGAGGCGGAGCACTTCGCCGGCGAAGAACTTGAAAATGTGGCCCGCGCGCACCGTCTCGCCGACTCCCTCCGGCAGCGTCTTGCCTTCTTCGCGCGAGAGCAATCGGCCGATGTCGTCTTTGCGCGCGAGAATGTCCGACCCGACCTTGTCGAGGATGTTGGCGCGCTCCTGGATCGATCCGACCGACCAGGCGGGGAAGGCTCGCTTGGCGGCGTCGATCGCGGCGATCGTCTGGCCTTTATCGGCGAGCGCGTACTCGCCGATGACGTCGCTCAGATCCGACGGGTTCCGATTGGTGGTCCATCCGGATCCGGGAAGCCACTCGCCGTTGATGTAGTTCTGAAATCGGTTTGCCATAGATGATCACGAAATCCTTGACGGGGCGGCCAGCAGGCCGCGTTGCGCGAGATTGTTCATGAGCGCCACCGCGCCGAATGTCCACGGCGCAATGCGATCGGTGTGGTTGACACGATTGACGAGCGCGCCGAGCGTCGGTGTCGAGACGGTCACGACATCCCCGACGGCGTGCGTGAATCCCTGACCGGGTGCGAACCGGTCGATCGTCGGTGCGAACATGGTGCCGAGAAACAACATCATGCCGTCGGGGTATTGATGGTGCCGCCCCATCGCATGTTCCACGAGCTGGAGGGGATCCCGGCTGATCTGCGACATGGAGCTTTCCGCGGTGAACTCGAAGCCGTCCGGCCCTTTGACATGCAGCGCCACATCGCACTTGCGCACATCATCCAGAGTGAAGCGCTCGTCGAACAGCCGAATGAACGATCCGACCGACCCCGATGCGTTGTTGTCTTTCGCCTTGCCGAGCAGCAGCGCGCTTCGCCCTTCGAAATCGCGCAGGTTGAGATCGTTGCCAAGTGTCGCACCCGTGACACGCCCCGAACTGTTGACGGCGAGCACGATCTCCGGCTCCGGATTGTTCCACTGCGACTGAGGATGAATACCGATGTCGGCACCGGTCCCGACCGCTGACATCGGCTGTCCTTTGGTGAAGATTTCCGCGTCGGGGCCGATCCCGACCTCGAGGTATTGCGACCAGACGCCCTGCGCAATCAGCGCGTCCTTCACCGCCTTCGCCTGCGCCGAGCCGGGACGAATGTCCCTCAGATTGTTTCCCATGACGGCGACGATCGCCTGCCGCACCGATTCCGCCTTGCTGGCATCGCCTCGCGCCTGTTCTTCGATGACCCGCTCGAGGAGGCTTGCCACGAACGTCACCCCGCTGGCTTTGATCGCCTGGAGATCGCACGGCGCGAGCAGCCACGGCGCTCGCGGGTTGCGATGCTCTTCATTCGAATTGCTCAGCGCGTCACGAAACGATCCGATCCGCGGCAGTCTCTGTGCCGCACGAATCGACGCGACGGGGTCCGGCAGCTCGAGCAGCTGGCTGCAGGTCGGCGCCACGCTGGACAAATCGTACAGCTCGTCATCATGCGCCCAGACCACCGCCGGTCCTTCGACATCGGGCCGCCACACACGGCCGACCAGGACGGCGCTGGAGTGGTGATCGGGGAGACACGGCACTGCACTCAACCAGTTGGTCATGACACTTCAGAATAATCGAATCCGCTGAATAAAGATCCGCTCTGATGAATCACTTGCCGGGATCCGCGATCCGGGATCCGGAAGCTGGGAGCTGGGAGCTGGGAGCTGGGAGCTGGACGCTCGAAGCTGAAGCTTGCTTCCCGTCCCCCGCATCGTTATCCTTCGCGCATCATCAATTCCAACGCCGGTCGATGAAGGAGCGTCGAACGGTGCCCCGGCGGTACTCCGAGAGTTCTCGCGCGCCGGGTGTCTGTCACGAGTGGGAGAAACAGGCATGAGTCACCTGTAACGGCCACGTGTCGAACGCGGCCGGACAAGGAGGGGGAGAATGCTAGGTCGGATATCGTCGTTCCTCGGTCTCGGGCTACTTCTCGCGACCAGCGCATCGGCGCAGCTGGCGTCGCAAACCGCCCTCGTCGGCACGGTCACCGACAGCGGCAACCTCGTTGTGCCTGGCGCGCAAGTCACGGCCGTCAACGTCGGCACCAAGGATACCTACGAAACTACCACGAGCTCAGAGGGCTACTACAACATCCAGTTCGTGCGCACCGGCACGTACGAGATCACCATCTCGCTCACCGGCTTCCAGACATTCAAAGCGACCGGGGTCCAGGTCGCTGGCAACCAGGTGGTTCGTACCGATGCCGTGCTCAAGGTCGGAGGGCTGACCGAAGCGGTCAATGTCGAAGCCAGGGCGCAGGTGCTCACCACCGATAGCGCTGTCGTCTCGGAAACGATTGGCAAGCGGGCGATCGTGGAACTGCCGCTCAACGGGCGCAATGTGTGGAGTCTCGCGAGCACGACTCCCGGGGTGCTCGCTGGAATCAACAGCGACATCGGGTTGAGCTTTCGCGGCGCCGGGCAGCGCGAGATTCAGAACAGCCTCTCGCTCGACGGCATCAACTCCTCGGCCAACCTTCTTGCCTCGACCAGCATGCGGCCGATTGCCGATGCGGTCGAAGAGGTGCAGATCCAGACCGGCAGCACATCGGCCGAGTACGGCTCGTATCTTGGCGTCGCGATCAACGTCGTCACCAAGAGCGGCACCAATGCGCTGCACGGGTCTGCGTTCAACTTCTTCAAGGACGATTCGCTCAATGCGCGCGGATGGTACGAAAACCCCGCCAATCCTAAGAACCCGCTGCGCAGCAATCAGTTTGGCTTCGAGGTCGAGGGACCCGTGATGATTCCCGGCCTCTACGACGGCCACAACAAGACGTTTTTCATGGGGGCATACGAAGGGGTACGAGCGGAATCGCTCAGCCCCACATTCGGGTCTGTTCCGACGGCGCTGATGCGGCAGGGAAATTTCTCCGAGATCGCCACCCCCATCAAGGATCCGTTCACCGGTCAAGCGTTTGCCGGCAACATCATTCCGCCGTCAATGCTGTCAAAGGTGTCGCTGGACCTGCTGCAGTACTATCCGGCGCCGAACGCCACCGGAACCGCCAACAATCTGGCGACGACCTCGTCGAACGAGGACAACATCGATCAGTTCCTCGGCCGTGTCGATCAAAACCTCGGTAACAAGGTTCGCCTGTATGTGCGCTACAACTGGCACGACAGTCTGAACACCGCCATCGGGGCGATTCCCGCCACCGGTGTGACGCAGCCGAGGGTGAACAAGAACACCCTCTTCACCTACACCCACACGCTGAAGCCGACCTTGTTCAACGATTTTCGCATCGGCTACCACCGTCTCGACTTCGACACGTTGAATCAGTTCTCCGTCAACAATCAGCCGGGCGCCGGGACGGCGCTGGGCATTCCCGGGTTCGATGGGGATACGAAGTACGCCAATCCCGGGCTTCCGAGCGTCAACGTCAGTAACTTCAGCTCGCTGGCGGCGAGTGGAACCAATTGGTACCAGTTCGACACCACCTTCCAGGCGTCGGACGTCCTCGCCTGGAACCGCGGCTCGCACAACGTCCGCACCGGCTTCGATCTGCGCCGCCTCGCAACTGGGCGCCGCGCCGCCAACGATCCGCGCGGATTGTTCTCGTTCACCGGCGACATCAGCGGCTATTCCGTGGCCGACTTCATGCTCGGGCTGCCCCGGACGGTCATTCCTCCAACCGACCAGATTCAAGGACACGTCGGAGGCTGGCGCAACGGGTTCTTCATCAACGACAACTGGCAGGCGAGACGGAACCTGACGCTGAGTCTCGGAATGCGGTACGAACGAAGCACGCCGGTGCAGACGTATGCCGGCGTTGCCGACATGCTGGCGGAAGATTTCCTGACGATCATCCCGTCGCCGTTGCGGTCGGCATACCCGGTCAAAGGGTTCGAGTTCACCGAGCCAAACAACAAGGATTTCGCGCCGCGGCTGGGAGCGACGTATCGCCTCAGCGAAAAAACGGTTGTGCGCGCCGGCTACGGGATTTACTACAACCCGAACCAGATGAACTCGTTCACCTTCCTGACCAACAATCCGCCGCTCGCCGTGGTGTCGACCTATACCTCCGATCCGGCGAACCCGACGCTGTCATTCGACCATCCGACCGGCGTCGCGGCTCCGGCGGCCGCGCCGGACATGATTTCGCCGACACGGCATCTTCCCAACGCCCGGAAGGATCAGTGGAGCTTCGACGTGCAGCGCGAGTTGTGGGCGGGTGGAGGGCTCAACATCGAATACGTCGGCTCCAACACCAGCCATCTCGATCGCAGCTTCTTCAACAACACACCGACGCCAGGTTCAGGCGCCGTCGACCCGCGGCGGCCGACCTCGCTGTTCAGGAGCCGCCGCATCATCCAGAACGATCTCATCGCCGACTACGACGCCGTGACGTTCGGGCTGCGTCAACGACTGCGCAAGGGACTGCAGGCCGATGCGAACTACACCTGGTCGCGCACGCGCGACATGTCGACCCACTCGAATGGCGGCGGCCAGACGATGGACAACTACGACATCTGGCGAGACTACGGTCCGGCGAATTGGGACGTGCCGCACCGATTCGTGGCGAGCTATCTCTACGACATTCCATTCCTGAAGTCGTCCACGCAGCCGATCCTGAAATATGTCGTGGCCGGTTGGCAGGTCTCCGGTGTCACGACGATTCAGAGCGGCTCGCCGGTTAACGTGACGCTGAGCACTGACCGCGCCAACATCGGCATCACCGGACAGCAGAGGCCGGACCTCGTCGGACCAGTGCCGGAAATGAATTGCGTGGCCGATCCGGATCCGACCAAACGCCGGCAGCTGATGAACTGCTACGATGCGACCGCGTTCGCCTTACCGGCGAATTTCACCTTCGGCAATGCGTCGCGCAACATCCTGCGCGGCCCGAAGTTCGTCAGCACCGATCTGTCGTTCATGAAGACATTGCCGATTGGCAGGGGCGCCAGATTCCAGTTCCGGGCGGAGTGCTACAACATTTTCAATAACGTCAACTACGGCAACCCGGGATCGACATTTGGCGCCGCGTCCTTCGGCCGCATTACTTCGGCGGGAACGATGCGCCAGGTGCAACTCGGAGGCAAAGTATTGTTCTAGCGCTCCTTGCACCCTTTCCTTCGTTGCTTGTCTGCGTAATCAGTGCGCGTGGGGGCCTCCGCCTCCGCGCGCGTCCACAAACGCGCCGCTACGGCGAGACCTCGCCGGAGCCTTGGCGAAGGCGGGCTCCCCACGCGCTTTCCGTTTGCCGTTGTTTCGAGATCGACTGTATCGCGGGCCGTTAACGACTCGCGCCGAACACCTTTTCGAGTTCGTATGGCTTGGTGACCTCGAGCTGATCGTAGCGGCACGCGGACGGGGGCTTGTCGGGGCGCCATCGAAGAAACACGGCGCCGTGGCGAAATCGATCGCCCTGCAGATGGTCGTACTTCACCTCGCAGACGCGTTCGATCCGCAGCGGTTCCCACGAGAGATCCTTGCCAGCGCTCCAACGGCTCTGGCCGCCAGGCATCCGGGTCGTCCCGTGTTCTTCGGCCACCGCCCACTCGCGCCAGGGATGATCCTTCAGCGCGTTCGCGCGAAGCGGTTCGAGTTCGGCGACGAGTTGCCGGCGCATGGTCATGGTGAACGACGACGTCACGCCGACGTGATGGAGCCTGCCCTTGTCGTCGTACAAGCCAAGCAGCAGCGAACCAACCGCGTCCTTCCCACTCTTGTGCCATCGAAAGCCGGCCACCACGCATTCGGCCGTGCGCGCGTGTTTCACCTTGATCATCGCGCGCTTGCCCGGCTGATAGGTGCTCGTCTCCGGTTTGGCGATGACCCCGTCGAGGCCAGCGCCCTCGAAGCGCTCGAGCCAGTGCACGGCGACGCGCCGATCCCGCGTCATCGGCGTCAGGTGCAGCGGCGGTTCCGCGTCTTGCAGCAGTTCCTCGAGCCGCCGGCGGCGCTCATGCTGTGGCGCCGCACGAAGATCCTCCCCCGCGACAGCGAGCAGATCGAACGCGACGAACGCCGAGGGGGATTCCTTGGCCAGCTTGGCCACTCGCGACGCGGCAGGATGCAGACGGAGTTGCAGTGCGTCGAAGTCGAGGCCTTTGGCTCCGGCAATCACGATCTCGCCGTCGAGCACGCACCCGGGCGGCAGCCGCGCGATCAGCATGTCGTGCAGCTCGGGAAAGTAGCGATCGAGGGGTCGCAGATCCCGGCTTTGAATGAAGACGCCGCCCTCGCGGCGAAACACGATCGCGCGGAACCCATCCCACTTCGGTTCGTAGAGATACCCGCCGCCAGGCGGCAGCTGGTCGGCGAGTTTGGCCAGCATGGGCTCGATCGGAGGAGCCAGTACCGAAGCGTTTTCGGTTGAGGCCGTTGTCGGCTTGCGGCGCGCCATGATTCCGATATTATCCGTCGTCATGATGTGGCGACTATCTCTCTTATCGCTTGCGTTCTTCCTGCTCGCTCCGGCGAGTCGCTATGATGGCGCGATGGATGCACAGACAACTGGCCGCCCGCAGCTGACCGTCAGGCCGGCCGACGATTTCGAGGTCACCGGCACCGGTGAGAACGCCGCCTGGAAAGCGGTCGACTGGACACCGCTGCAGCGCCGTCAGGCAGACGGTCATCCGTACGATACGCGATTCAAGACCCTCTATTCGAAGACCGGACTCTACGTGCTCATGGACGCCACCGATCGCAAGCTGACGGCGACGATGACCGAAGACTTCATGCACCTCTGGACAGAGGACGTTTTCGAAGTGTTCCTCTGGACCGATGAACGCTATCCCGTGTATCTCGAATACGAGATTTCGCCGCTGAACCGCGAGCTGCCGATCCTGATTCCGAACTTTGGCGGGCAGTTCCTGGGCTGGCGTCCCTGGGACTACGAAAAGGAGCGCGCGACACGGAAGGCGACGAGCATCACCGGCGGACCCAAGCAGTCGGGTGCGGCCATTCAGGGATGGCGCGCTGAAGTCTTTATTCCCTACGCGCTGCTCCGTCCCTTGCAGAACGTCCCGCCAAAGCCGGGCACGAAGTGGCGGGCGAACTTCTACCGCATGGATCACGACGACGGCAAGACCACGCAGTGGGATTGGGCCCGCGTCGGACCGAGTTTTCACGAATTCGAGAAGTTTGGGGAGTTGCTATTCGCTGAGAAGTGAGCGTCTCATCACGTCGATCGTCACTTGACTCTGCGCCTTACCTGCGCCATGGTTACGGCGAAACTGCAGGCATCTGCATTCTGCGACCGACTCCCGCCGGGCGTTCCTCACTGCTGACGGTCCGGTAAGTCGTGTGTGCGCAGGAGGAACCATGAGAAGGTCGGCACTCCGTGTATTGGGAACGCTCCTACTCCTTGCCTTCGGGCTACTACTTCCTGCACTCGCCTCCGCGCAGACCGGTGCTGCGTCGCTGACGGGTATCGTAACCGATGAGACCGGCGCTGCGGTCCCGGGCGCGACCGTAACCGCTACGAACCAGGCGACCAACGTCGAGTACGCCGCTGTCTCCAACGATGCCGGTTCGTACACCGTCACCTCGCTGCCAGTCGGCACCTACGTCGTCAAAGCGGAGCTGTCTCGGTTCAAGACCGCGGCAACCAAGCCGCTCGCGATGGAAGCGAAGCAGGTGGTGCGCCTCGACTTCAAGCTCGAACTGGGCGCCGTCGAAGAGACGGTCGAGGTGAAGAGCGATACGCCGGTGATGCAGACGGAGACCGCGACCGTCGGCTCGGTCATTTCCGGGACGACACTGAGCGCCCTGCCGCTCAACGGCCGCAACACCGGACAGCTCTCGCTGCTGCTGCCGGGTGTCGTTTCGCCGAACCCGAGCTCGTTCACCGGCGCTCGGAATACTGGCAGCGGCGGCCGTCCGTACGTGAACGGCAACCGCGAGCAGACCAACAACTACACGATCGACGGCGTGGACATGAACGAGTCGATCGACAATCTCGTCGCCTATCAGCCAAGCCCGGATGCGCTCGCGCAGATCAGCGTCGAGACGAACAACTACGCGGCAGACACCGGCAACGTGGCTGGCGCGGTCATCAGCAACGTCATCAAGTCTGGGTCGAACTCGTTCCGCGGGAACGTGTTCGAGTACTACCGCAACAGCTCGATGGACGCGAATTCCTGGGCGAACAATCGATCCCACGCGGCCAAACCGGAGCGCCGCCAGGACATTTACGGGGGCACACTTGGCGGGCCGCTGATGAAGAACCGGGTGTTCTTCTTCGGCAATTACCAGGGCACGCGCTTCAACGCGCCAGGGTCCGAGACCATTTCGGTGGCTCCCGAAGCCTGGCGCCACGGCGATCTGTCCAGCATCACGGCGACAATCAAAGACCCGGTCACGGGCGTCGCCTTTACGGGCAATCAGATTCCCGTCGGCCGCCTCAGCCCGATTGCGAACAGCATTCTCAATAATCTCGCCGTCTACCCGTTACCCAACCGTGTTGTCAGCGGCGGGATCAGCGGCAATTACGTTGGCGAAACGTTGACAACGATTCACGCCAACCAGGGCGACGGTCGCGTCGACTGGAACGTGTCGCCGAACGACAAGATCTTCGGACGCGTCTCGATCGCCGACTACGAGTCGAAGAACAACAAGCGCGCGATCCCGCTTCTGCTCGGCAACCTGACGACCGCCCCGTTCCGGAACGTTGCCGGCAACTGGAATCACGTGTTCAACCAGTCGCTCGTCAACGAAGTGCTCGTCGGCTACAACCGGATCACGATCGTCAGCGACACGCTCGACTGGGCGGGCATCGGCGACGCGAACGCCACGTTTGGGATTGCCGGCGGACAGCCGATTCCGGGACTCAGCTCGATCGGGTTGGGCAACGGGTTGTCGTCACTTGGCGCAGGCGCTTCCGACACCAACACGCTTGATCAAACTTTTCAGTTCAATGAAAAGGTGACCTGGCTCAAAGGCAGCCACTCGATGAAGATCGGCGGCAATTTGTATCACTATAGCCAGCAGCGCTTCTATGCCGGTAACAACGGCCTGCTCGGAATTTTCGGGTACACGGGGGCATTCAGCGGCGCAGCCTTCTCCGACTTCCTTCTCGATCAGGTCGGCAGCAAGGGGCGTGGCAGCCTCGCCGATCCGTGGACGCAGCTGCACAACAGGTCGGCGCTCTTCATTCAAGATGACTTCAAGATGACCCCGGCGGTCACGCTGAACCTCGGGATGCGATGGGCGTACACGCAGCCGCTCGTCGAAAAGGACAACCGGCAAAGCAACTTCGACCTGACCACAGGTAAGCAGACACTCGCGCAGGATGGCAGTCGCGAATCTCGGGCGATGTACAAGTCCTATAAGAAAGGTTTCGAGCCACGTCTCGGTGCGGCCTGGCGGCCGAGCGAGAACTGGGTCGTTCGCGGTGCGTACGGCATCTCGCAGTACATGGAAGGCACCGGCGCAAACTTGCGTCTCCCGCTAAATCCGCCGGGATTCTTCGAGTCGTCGGTTGGGTACGATTCAACCAGCGGCCCGGGAACTTTGGCGACCGGCTTTGCGGAGTTGAAACCTCTCGACACACCTTCCGGTCAGGTGCGCGCGTGGGATCCAAACCTCCGGCCGCAGTTCACGCAGCAGTGGAACGTCTTTGTCGAGCGCCTGGTGACGCCGTCGATGTCAGCCAACGTCGGATACGTGGGCAACCATGCGACGCACTTGGTCACGCCGGTCGAGGGTAATCAGGCGCGACCTGGTCCCGGCAGCGACACGACGACCTGGTTGCCACTGCAACAGCGCCGTCCGTTGTACGCCGCCCTGCCGCTTGTCACCAATATTTCGACGACCGCATCACGCGGCCACAGCGACTACAACGGCCTGCAAGTCAGCCTCAGGCAGCGCGCCGTCAAAGGCGTTGAGTACCTCGCGTCGTACACGCTGAGCCGCACGCGCAGCAATAACCTCGGGTACTACGGGTCCGGCGGTGTGAATGCCGAGGGTGCCTACTGGCAGAACGCCTACAATCCTGAGGGCAATTACGGACCGGCGTTCTTCGACGCCCGGCATAACTTCGTGTTCTCGGCCAACTACGAGTTGCCGTGGGGGAAGGGAAGAAAGTGGGCAAGTGATGCGTCGCCGGTCATGGACGCGCTGATCGGAGGCTGGAGATTGAGCGGCATCCTCCAGCTGCGGTCCGGGTTCCCTGTTACCGTCACGGATGGTCGTCAGCGTTCACTTCAGAGTCAGCGTGGTAACGAGCGGCCGAATTGCGTGGCCGGCGTCGATCCCGCTCCTTCGAATCAAAACATCGACCATTGGCTCGACATCAACGCCTTCTCGGCCGTGCCGCTCGGCACCTTCGGCAACTGTCCGGTCGCGGTGGCGCGGGCACCTGGCTACCAGAATATTGATGCCGTCCTTGCCAAGCAGTTCAACACCGGCGGCGGCCGCTACTTCGAGTTCAGGGCTGAAGCGTTCAACCTGACCAACACGCCGAGCTTTGGACCGCCGGCGCGCGACATCAGCAACACGACGACCTTTGGCACGATCACCAGCACCGTCAGCAGCCCGCGGAACGTCGAGTTGGTGTTGAAGTTCTTCTTCTAAACGGTTTCCAGTTTCCAGTACGTCAAACCTCACTGGGAACTGGAGACTGGCAGTTGGAGAGTCGGTGCGTTTCGGGATCCGCGGTGCGTGGTCCGCGGTCCGAGACGCTCTCACGTCACAACGCGGGACTGCCAACTCGGAACTGGGAACTGGTAACTACGAACCGCGAACCGCGAACCGCGAACGGCGAACCGCGAACTACGAACTACGAACTGCGAATTCACTATGACCAAACGAACGATTACCCGCCGTGAGTTGTTCCGCCGTGGCGGAGTGCTGGGCAGCCTGTTGGCATTTCCGGGTGTGCTGAGAGGTGCCGCGCAGGCCGCGATGGCGTCTTCCGCAGCCGTCGCCGGACCCGCAGGCGGCAATGCGCTCCGGCTGGGCGCCGATATGTATCAATCAATCGGTGTGCGGCCGCTGATCAACGCCCGCGGCACGTTCACGATTATCAGCGGTTCGACGATGCTGCCGGAGGTGCGCGCGGCGATGGACGCGGCAGCGCAGAAGTACGTGCACCTCGACGAGCTCGCGGAAGCGGTGGGCGCCCGGCTCGCCACGCTCACCGGTGCGGAATGGGGACTGGTGTCGAACGGATGTTCCGCTGGGTTGACGCTGGCGAGTGCCGCCTGTGTCGCGGGCGGCAATCCAGATCTGCACGTTCGTCTCCCGAACCTGAGCGGGTTTCCCAAGGACGAAGCGGTCATTCCGACGCACTCGCGCAACGTGTACGACGCCGCTCTTCGCGCGGTCGGCCTGCGCGTCGTCGAGGTCTCGACCCTGGCCGAATTCGAGGCATCGCTCAGTCCCCGCACGGCGATGATTTACATTCTTGCCGGGCCGAACGCCGACAACAGTCCGCTGAACGTGAAAGCCATCGCCCCCATCGCGAAGGCGAAAGGTGTTCCGATCCTCGTTGACGCGGCGGCGGAGATCCTGACGATTCCCAACGTGCACTTGCAGAACGGTGCGACGCTCGTGGCGTACAGCGGCGGCAAGTGCATACGCGGACCGCAGACTGCCGGATTGATTCTCGGGCGCAAGGATCTGGTCAAGGCGGCGTGGGTGCACAGTGCGCCGCACCACGGGTTCACGCGAGCGCTGAAGGTCGGGAAGGAAGACGCCATCGGGATGTTGATGGCGGTCGAGATGTGGGTCAAGCGCGATCACGAGGCGGAGTGGAAGCGTTGGAACGGATGGCTGGACACGATCAGCCAGCGTGTCTCGACTATTCCAGGCGTGACGACGAGCGTCAACCAGCCGAACGGTTTATCGAATCGGACCCCTTCGCTGACGATCCTGTGGGACCGGCAGAAAATTGCCACCACCGGTGAGACGGTCGCCCGCGTCCTCTTCGATGGAGAGCCCCGGATCACGCTTGATGCAGCGCGCGGTGGTCCGCAGGGCAGTCAAACGGGAGTGCGCGTGACGCCCTACATGATGGCTGCGGGAGATGAGAAGGTCATTGCCGATCGGCTCGTGAGCGTGCTGTCGAAACCGCCGGCGCCGACTGAATCGACAGCACCCGGTCCGGCCTCTGCCGACCTGACCGGGCAGTGGAACGTGAAGATCCAGTACGCGGCTGCAACGTCGTCACACACGCTGCATCTCACGCAGAAGGGGAACGATCTCGGCGGGTTCCACCAGGGCGAGTTCATGACTCGCGAGATCACCGGGACGATAGACGGCGACAACGTCCGGATCCGCAGCGCCTATGGCGAGCAGCACGGCGACTCCGTCAATCTGACGTTTGCCGGGAAAGTCAGCGGCGATCAAATGAGCGGCCCTCTCGACATGGGCGAATACCTGACGGCGACCTGGACGGCGGCGCGCCGCAGCGCATCACGGAGAGGATAAGGAATGGTGGGGATACGGAACCTGTTCCTTGTACCTTTCGCCCTCGCACTCGGCGTAGCCGGACAATCGCAGCCGCCTCCGAAATACGACCTCCTGCTTCGCGGCGGACACGTGATCGACGCGCGCAACCAGATCAGTGCGGTGCGGGACGTGGCAATCGCCGGCGGCAAGATCGCGGCGGTCGATGCCAGGCTGGATCCCGCGGATGCGTTGAAGACGGTCGACGTCAGCGGCTTGTACGTGACGCCAGGACTCGTCGACATCCACGCACACACCTACACCGGCACCGGTGAGCGCAGCTCCTACGCAGGGGACAACAGCGTGTATCCGGATGGGTTCACCTTCCGTGTTGGCGTGACGACGGTGGCCGATGCGGGCTGCGCCGGCTGGAGGAACTTCGAGGACTTCAAGCAGCGGATCATCGATCGATCGAAGACACGCATTCTCGCGTTCATCAACATCGTCGGTAACGGCATGCGCGGCGGAGCCTACGAACAGGATCTCTCCGACATGGAGGCGCAACCGACCGCCGAGATGGCTCGCAAGTATCCCGGGCTCATCATCGGCGTCAAGACCGCACACTACAACGGGCCCGAGTGGGCGCCGGTCGAACGCGCCGTCGAAGCCGGGACCAAGGCCAACATTCCCGTCATGGTCGACTTCGGTGCGAACAAGCCGGAACGTCCGCTCGCCGATCTGGTGACGAAGAAACTTCGCCCGGGAGACATCTACACGCACATGTATTCGGGGCTCCGCGGTGAACTGGATCCATCCGGGCACGTCAATGCCGGCATGATC
>Ga0222622_10000500_pt1 | contig 14632 bp, 15 predicted proteins | sample PLM2_5_b1metaG_FD_177335 | JGI IMG/M metagenome (GOLD analysis project Ga0222622, IMG submission 177335) | Groundwater sediment microbial communities from an aquifer in East River, Colorado, USA - PLM2_5_b1 | ecosystem: Environmental > Terrestrial > Soil > Riparian zone | place: USA: East... | reverse complement strand
AATAATCCGCCAAGCCCTAACCGATGTTTTTATTATGCCGCCTGATCTCGACGAATTGCGGCGACGTTTGCGCAAACGTGGCACAGAGACTGAAGAGCAGATCAAACGGCGGCTGGAGACAGCGACGCGAGAGATGGAATTATGGCGGGATTATCGTTACACGATTATTAGCGGTTCAGTTGAAGAAGACCTGCAGAAATTTCTCCAGATCATGGCTGCAGAAAGTTATTTGAGCCGGCGTTTGATCTTTGCGGGGGCTATCGGCTCCAATCAATAACAGGAAGCTATCAGCTTCCCCTACCGCAGATTCGCGACTAAGTTCGCAATGTTCAATGGAGAAAAACTCACGAGGCAAACGCGAGAAGACGAGCCTGCGAAAAGTGGTACGTATTGCGGCTGGAAGAAAATCCATCGTGCTTGGTGTCACAGGCTCAATCGCCGCCTACAAATCAGCCGAAGTGACCAGTCTGCTCGTTAAACAGGGTCATGAAGTATTTGTCGTCATGACACAGGATGCGACTGAATTCATTTCGCCACTGACGTTGCAGACGCTTTCCAAAAATCCGGTGACGACGAGCTTCTACGACGAGAAGGAAAGCTGGCGACCGGGTCACATCGACCTCGCCGATCGCGCGAACCTGCTCCTGATCGCGCCCGCCACCGCGCACATTATCGCCGAACTGGCACAGGGCTTGGCCGGTCACCCGCTTGCGGCGATCGCGCTCGCCACGCGCGCGCCGATTCTGCTTGCGCCGGCCATGAACGGAAAAATGTGGCAGCATCCCGCGACAGTGGAGAATGTAGAAAAATTACAGATGCGCGGCGTGGAATTTATTGGTCCAGAAGAAGGAATGCTGGCATGCGGTTACGAAGGAGTTGGCCGGCTCTGGAAAGTTAATGACATCGCCTTCCGCGCGGAGTTCTTGCTTGCGCGGCAGGATAATTTGATCGCGTGAAGTTTCTCGTCACGGCCGGGCCCACGCGCGAGCCGATCGATCCGGTTCGTTATGTTTCAAATCGTTCGTCGGGAAAAATGGGTTATGCGATCGCAGAAGCCGCGCTCGATGCGGGGCACGATGTCATCTTAATTTCCGGCCAGGTCAGTCTCCAGCCGCCGCGCGCGGCGAAATTGGTTTCCGTTTCAACGAGTGATGAAATGTTCGATGCGGTGCATCGCGATGCGAGCAAATGCGACATATGCGTGATGTGCGCCGCCGTGGCCGATTACAAACCGGCAAGCGTGTCACCGGCAAAAATCAAAAAGCGCAGCGAAAATGTTTCGCTCGAATTAATTCCTACGCGCGACATTCTCGATTCGCTAGGCCATTGGCACGATCGCCGATTCCTTCTCGTCGGGTTCGCCGCAGAAACAAATGACGTAGAAAAAAATGCTGCGCGGAAACTGCGCGAGAAAAATTGTGACATCATGATCGCAAACGATGTGAGCAGCGCAAAATCGGGAATGGAAAGCGACAAAAATGAAGTGACGATCCTCTTTCAAAACGGCGAGCGACAGAAAATTTCCCACGCGCCAAAAAAATTTATCGCGCGCGAGCTCGTAAAAATTTTTCAAAATTTTGCAACAAAAATGTTTGACAAAAAAAATGTGATGATTAGTGAACGCAGTTAAGTGAAGTGAAAATTATTCCCAACTCTTCACCAGGTTCCGCACGTTGCGGATTGAAAGGGGGGAATTAGTCGATGGCAAAGAAAAAAAAGGCAGCAAAGAAAAAAGCAGCGAAGAAAAAAAGGCACTAAGCCCGAAGCTTCGTTAACGGCCCCGAATTTCTTCGGGTCCACAACCCCTAACTTCAGCCCGGGAGGAGAATTTATTTTTCCTCCCGGTTTTTTTATTCCAACATGCTCTGCAGCGTGCGGTCCTCTCAGCGCATCGGGGTTGTAACTTCGACGGAATCCGCTGAGGACAGCGGACTCTACAGAGCTTCTCGCAGCAATTCGGTTTTGAGATGCTTGGCTGCGCTCAGGATGACACGCGTCGTTTGCGGTTCCGGTTCAGCTGCATTTCTCGCTTGTGCACTTTCCGTTCTTTGTGCGACGTAGTATTTCGCCATGAAGCATTATCTCGATTCGGCCGAACAGGTCGCACGTCAGGCGGGAAAGTTGCTTCGGGAAAATTTCCGGCGACAGCAGCAGATCAACGCCGCCGCAGCGCACGATCTGAAACTGGAGATCGATGTTCAGGCGCAGGAATTAATTACGAACTTGCTTCTCAAAGAATTTCCAGGCCACGCCATTTATGGCGAAGAAGGAATCGGCGGCGATCAATCAAGCGAGCATCAGTGGGTGGTTGATCCACTTGATGGCACCGTCAATTATTTCTACGGCATCCCGCATTTTTGCGTCTCGATTGCGCTGCGTCTGCGCAGCGAGATCATGGTCGGCGTCATTTACGATCCAATTCGCGAAGAGATGTGGGCTGGGCAAAAAGGCGAGGCCCCGAAACTAAATGGCTGTCCCTTTCATGTAAGTGATCGCGCGGACTTGGCTGAATCCGTTGTCTCAATCGGCCTCGCCAAGACCGGAGAGACGATCGACGCGAATTTTCCACTGCTCCAGTCGATGATTCATCGCGTGCGCAAGTGCCGCGTGCTTGGCAGCGCAGCGCTCGACATGGCTTACGTCGCGTGCGGACGATTCGATGCGTACATTGAAACTGGGATCAGCTTGTGGGATATCGCGGCGGGCTGGCTTCTGGTTGAAAACGCCGGCGGAACTGTCGATCTTCGCCCGCTCGAACACATGAAAGATAAATACAGCATCGTGGCGTCCAATGGCGTTATTGATTTGAAACTATGACGAATGACGAATGACGAATTAATGACAAAGCACGAACCCCCGGAAAAAAGGGTAACCGAATTTTTGCGCGCTGTAGCGTCCGCTGTCCTCAGCGGACTTCGGCATTGGTCATTTGGATTTCCTTCGTCATTCGGCATTCGTCATTCGTCATTTTCCTCATGATTCGATGTGGAATCGGCTATGATGTACATCGGTTCGCCGAGGGACGTAAACTGATTTTGGGCGGCCTCGAGATTGCGCATTCGCACGGGCTGGAAGGACATTCCGACGCCGATGTTCTGTTGCATGCTATCGCCGATGCCTTGCTGGGAGCTGTCGGTGAAGGCGACATCGGTCAACATTTTCCAAATACCGACGAGTCAATTCGCGGCATCAGCAGCATCGAGATTTTAAGGCGCGTAATCAAAGTGCTCGCCGGAAAAAACGCGCGGCTCGTGAATATCGACGCAACGGTTCTGGCTGAAGAACCGAAGCTTGCGCCGCACATTGGGGCGATGCGAAAAACAATTGCCGACGCGATTGGCACTCCCGATTCGAATGTGAGTGTAAAGGCGACGACCAACGAAAAACTCGGCGCGATCGGACGCGGCGAAGGCATCGCCGCAATCGCGATTGCAACGGTGGAAATAGAATGAATCCCTTGTCATTCCGAGCGGAGCTCAGCGGAGTCGAGGAATCTCTTGCCGTTAATCGAGGGATGTCTCGACTTCGCTCGACATGAGAGATGCGGTTTTTTAACACTTACTCGCGCAAACTCGAAGAATTCGAGCCGCTCGATCCGGCTGCGCGTTCCATTAAGATCTACACTTGTGGGCCGACTGTCTACAGCCGTGCGCACATTGGAAATTTTCGCGCCTATATCTTTGAAGATTTGCTTCAGCGGCATCTTGAGCTGCGCGGTTACAAGGTGCATCGGGTGATGAACATCACCGATGTGGACGACAAAACGATTCGCGGCGCGCGCGAGGCCGGCGTCCCGCTCGTAAAATTCACCGAGCAATTCAAACAGGCGTTCTTCGAAGACGCCAAAACATTGCGGATCAAACGTGCCGACGAATTTCCGTGCGCGACCGACCAGCGTTATATCGACAGAATGATCGCGATGATCGGCGCACTCATCTCGAAACGACTCGCTTATCAAGCGGACGACAAGTCAGTTTATTTTCGCATCAACAAATTTCCAGACTACGGAAAGCTCGCACACTTCGATCTCACCCAGCTGCAATCGACGGGGCGTGTGAAGCACGACGAATACGATAAGGAACACATCGGCGACTTCGCGCTTTGGAAAGCGTGCGACGAAGAAGATGGCGATGTGAAATGGGATTCGCCATGGGGCTCGGGTCGTCCAGGCTGGCATATCGAATGCAGCGCGATGGCGACAACATTACTCGGCGACCAGATCGATATCCATTGCGGCGGCGTCGATAACATTTTCCCGCACCACGAAGCAGAGATCGCGCAGAGCGAAGGCGTCACGGGAAAGAAATTCGTCCGCTACTGGCTGCACTGCGCGCATCTGCTGGTCGATGGACAAAAAATGGCGAAGTCGCTGGGTAATTTTTACACGGTGCCGGATGTTCTGGCGAAAGGTTACACCGGACGCGAACTCCGTTACGCGCTGCTGCGTGTGCATTACCGCGTGCCACTTAATTTCACGTGGGAAGGGATGAATGAGGCTCGCGAGTCGCTCGGGCGGATTGATGAATGGCTGGCGCGATTACGCGAAGTTGTTGAAAAAGAAGACGTCCAACGCTCAACGTCTAACGATCAACGTCGAACGCAGAAATTTGAAGAAGCGCTCGATGACGATCTGAACATCTCCGCGGCGCTCGGATTTTTATTTGAAACGATTCGCGAAACAAATCGCGCCATGGATGAAAACAAACTGGATGCGGTCTCGGCACGCGCATGGCTGGATTGGTGGAAACGAATCAACACTGTTCTCGATCTCGAAGCTGAGGGCGAAATCGTAATTCCACAGGAAGTAACGCAACTCGCAAACGAGCGTGAGAACGCAAGGCGCGAAAGAAATTGGAAACGAAGTGACGAACTGCGCGAGCGAATTTCCACGCTCGGTTGGGAAGTGCGCGACACCAAGGAGGGTCAAAAACTCGCGCGAAACACAGCGAAGTGATTCCCAGAATTTGCGCTCGCAACTCGGGAAGGGATTCGTCATCTTGGACGCTGAAAATGTTTGCGCCGACCGACTTTCTCGATCTCGAACACACGACCCACCCGAAGTTGTTCGAAAACCAGAATTACGTCTGGGACGCACTCAAACAGATTGCCAGCTACCTGCAATTTCGCTTGAAGCCCGGAATTTTGGGCGAACTGATGGGCAAACCGTTCATCAGCAACAGTGTATTCATCGGCAGGGGAACGGTTGTTGAACAGGGCGCGGTGCTAAAAGGGCCGGCGTGGCTCGGTGAAAATTGCCGGGTCCGCAGCGGCTGTTACGTGCGCGAGAACGTGATCGCTGGCAACGGCGTCGTGATGGGGAACTCCTGCGAATTCAAAAATTGCATCCTCTTCGACGAAGTTCAGGTGCCACATTTCAATTACGTCGGCGATTCCATTCTTGGTCATCACGCTCATTTAGGCGCGGGCGTGATTCTCTCCAACGTAAAGCTCGATCACAGCGAAATCGCGGTGATCACGTCAGACGGCGAGATTCCAACCGGTCTCAGAAAATTCGGGGCGATCGTCGGTGACAGGACCGAAATCGGCTGCAATGCTGTGATCAATCCAGGCTCGGTGATTGGACGCAACTGCATGATTTATCCGACGGTGAACTTTCGTGGAGTTCTGCCGGACGGCAGCATGGTGAAACTGCGACAGGAGCTGCAAGTGCTGGAACGGAAACGTTAAAAGGCGAGCAAGAGTAGCAGCACGAATGAGAGATTAGCGCGGATGGGGGGGGATTCGAACCCCCGGTGCCTTTCGGCACACACGCTTTCCAGGCGTGCACAATCAACCACTCTGTCACCCATCCAAGTGTTGGATCGATATCTTACAATATCGATACTCACTCCGCGAATCACCTGTAGTAGCAAAAGCGACGCGAGAACGCGGTCGCACTCCGAAAGCTGCGCGAAACGTGCGGCGCCTGTTGAGCATTTCGCACAAAGTGCTTTGGAGTGCGGGGCGTTTTCGCACCGCTTTCGAGCGAACGTCAGAGTTGGAAGCGCCGAAATAATTCGTCGAGCGGCAGTTGAATGCCGACGTAGAATTCGCCGAAATCCGCGTACTCGGCGCTCACCGGATCGAAGCGCATTTTGTAAACGATCGCCTTGATTTGAAACGTGTCGCGCGCAAACAGCGTCACTCCCCATTCGGCATCGTCGAGACCCGTCGAACCGGTGATAAGCTGTTTCACTTTCCCGGCGAACTCGCGCCCGACGTTTGCGTGTCCTTTCATCAATTTGCGGCGTTCATCGAACGGCAGCGCGTACCAGTTGCGGTGCTCGCCCCGGCGTTTGCTCATATTGTAAAAACACACGACCGCCCAATCGGGCAGCGTGGGATAAACCCGCTCCTGCCGGTAATGCTTCATCCGCTCGCGAAACGCATTCATCGCTTCGGCGCGTTTTGCCCAATCGTTGCGGATGCTCGGCTCGAGTGTTTGCGCGTACTCGTCTTCGCTCGTGATGTACTCGCTTTCTTCGGTCAGCGACAAATAACTGTAAACCGGCGTCAGCACGTCGCCCCCTAACGAGAGCGACAGTCGCTTCTCGATCCTGTTGGCGTCGTGCAGGTCTGGCGTGATTAACATGAACCCGATGTCGGCTTTCGGGGTAACCATACCCAGGGTAAGCAACTGCGTTGACTGCTTTGCGCGCACTTCCTGCACAAGCGACGAAAGATTGGTCTTGGCAGCATTTTGCTCTTCGCGGCTGAGCAATTGCCATTGCCCATACTCGATGCGGTAAAACAGATGCAGACAATGCCAGCCTTCTTCGGGCACGAGCGCAGTGTTCTGGTCGGTCATTGCGCTAGTTTCATCCCCGAGAATATCTGGTCAAGCGGTGTAGCGGCGTTTGTGTCAAACGCCGAAATGCCAGGTGCTCGACCGGCGGGGAACATCTACAACAAATTCTAACGCGCGGGCGTTTGCGTCTTTGGCAAATGAGCCATGCAATATTCTTCTCCATCGCGTGCGACGCGAAAATCCAGGCTGGGATCCGTCAACTCGGTGGCGCCGCAGACTGCACAGTGATGCAAGGCGTCATCTGCGCTGCGCGACTGCACTTCAAAACGTCTGCGCCGTGATGAGACTTCGTGGCGATGCCGTGCGTGGTGAATAATTTCCGGACCGAAAAAGATGAAATAATTCGCAAAAGCGGCAACGAGCGCGGCGCGATATGAATTCGGGCCAAGGACAAACCCAATCAGCAAAAACGCTGCGAAAACCCAGGCAAGCCATTTGATTTTTACCGGTAAAATGAACAGCACGTAAATTACTTCGCCGGGATAAAACCGCGCGAACGCGAAGAACAACGACGCGATCAGCATGCCGTTCGAAAATTTCGCGCCGAAGAAAAATGCCCCGACTGTCGTGCCGATCATCCCGACAAAGAAATAAAGTGTAAGCCGGAAGGGACCCCATGCGCGTTCGAGACCTTCGCCGATAAACCAAAGGAACCACAGGGCAAGGATGATCCAAAGACTGAGGGTCTGCGGCAGAAAAATGTAAGTTACAAGCCGCCAGACTTCGCCGTGGCGAATGCGCGCCGGATCGAGATCGAGCGCGAACCGGAAATCCGGATTCAGCCACATCAACGCCCACACCAGCGCGGTGAAGCCAATCACGATTCGGATCAATCCTGGGATACCAAGAAAACCAAAACGGCGCTCGAGTTTATCCAGCCACGTCATCGCTGGCCGAAAGTAGCGCATGCATTCACGCTTGCGAAATCAAATGGACGTTGTCGGTTGCGAAATCGAACCCTGGCAAAGTCGCCACAGACTTATCGCGAAGCGCATTTATGAAAGCGATGCGAAGACGCATCGCACTCCCAAAGCACTGCGTGCGAAATCCAAGAGAGCCTTCTTGTTTCGCGAAGCTTTGGAGTGCGCACGCGTCCTCGCGTCGCTTTCCCACACTGCGTGCATTGCGTAAATATTAATAGTCCGTTTCGGAACGACGAAGAAGCCGGGGGCTTGCGCGACTATTTCCACCGTCTAGCTTGGCGCGTGACCGAAGTCGCACAGAAAAAAACGCCGCTCTACGATGAGCACGTGCGCCTGGGCGCGAAGGTCGTTCCGTTCGCCGGATGGCTCATGCCGGTGCAATACACCGGAATTATCGAGGAACATCAAGCTGTGCGAAACAACGTCGGGATGTTCGACATTTCGCACATGGGACAATTGATCGTTGATGGCTCCGGCGCGGGCGAATGGCTCAATACTATGCTCACAAACAACATCGACAAACTCGATATCAGAATTGGCCAATACACGTTCCTTCTCAATGAGCGTGGCGGCATCATCGATGATTTGATCGTGTATCGAATCGGGGACGAAACGTTTCTGCTGGTTGTGAACGCCGCACGCACAGATGAGGATTTCGCCTGGCTGCAAAATCATCTCAAGGAAGGGCGATCTCCAGGTCGCCCCAGCGGCGGACTGGAGACCGCCGCTCCTTGTAAACTCGAGAATCGCAGCGCGAATTTTGGCGGGGTCGCCATTCAGGGCCCGCGAATCGCGGAGCTCTTTCACACCCTCTTCGGCAAAGGCGTCGAGATTCCATCGCGAAATCACATTGTCGATCTCACCATAGATGGAATGGCTGTTTCCGTCGCCCGCACCGGTTACACAGGCGAGGACGGGATTGAAGTGTTCTTTGCTGCGACGGATGCAGTGAAGCTTTGGAACGCCACGCTCGAAAAGGGCAAACCCTTCGGGATCAAACCGTGTGGACTCGGTGCGCGCGACACATTGCGTCTGGAAATGTGTTACCCACTCAACGGTTCAGATCTCTCACCGGACCGAAATCCAATCGAAGCAGCATTGGGATTCTTTGTCGATCTGGCAAAACCAAACTTCATCGGACGCGACGCCTTGTTGAAGACAACGGAAATCGGCCCGCGCGAGAAGCTGGTGGCGTTTCGCATGAAGGAGAAAGGTCCTCCGCCGCGACCCCACTACGCGGTTGTTCAAAATGACGAACGCATCGGCGAAGTGACCAGCGGCACGCTTTCTCCGAGCTTGAACTGGGGCGTGGGTATGGCGTATGTCTCGACGGCGCAGGCGAAGATTGGCGCAGAAATCGCCATCGAAATTCGCGGGCAAAGATTTCCGGCCATCATCGAAAAGAAACCGCTCTACAGAAAATCAGCATCATGAATGTCCCAGACGATTTGCTTTACACCGAGAGTCACGAATGGATTAAGCGCGAAGGTGAAAACGTCCGCGTCGGCATCACCGATCATGCTCAATCGGAATTGACCGATGTGGTCTACGTCGAGCTTCCGAAGATGGATCGGCAGGCGAACGCCAAAGAAGCAATCGCGATTGTCGAATCGGTGAAGGCCGCCAGTGACATTTACGCGCCGGTGAAAGGAACAATCGTCGAGGTGAACAAGACGCTCGAAGCGGATCCCGGCCTGATCAACCGCGAACCCTACGGCCAGGGCTGGATTTTTGTTTTGAAGATCGACAACGCCGACGAGCTAAAGCAATTGAAAGGTGCGGAAGCGTATCGAAAGCAGATCGACTAATGGTTATTTGCCACCCGAACGGAATTCTTTCACAAGGTCGAAAACGGTATTAATCAAGAGCGCAAGGATGATGGTATTGAATCCAAAGGCGAGCACGCTCTGCAGGAGTGCCAGCCGCCGCATCCGGTGTGAAGCAATTTGCACATCCGAAACCTGGAAGGTCATGCCTATAACGAACGAAAAGTAGGCAAAATCGAAATAATCCGGCATCTGTTCTCCAGGGAAAACGAGTCCGCCAGCATGTCGCCTTTCGCCTGGTTGGTCGCTATCGCCATAAAAAATATGGGCGTAGTGCAACCCAAAGACGGTTTGAATAAGACTCCAGGACAAGACAACTGTCGCCAGTCCTAACACAAGATGTCCTGCGTGGCCGCTACCTACACTTATGAGAAATCCCACCACGAACAAGGACGCGCACGCCGCCACGACAACAAAGACGAAAATCACGGTTCGCCCAAAATCCTCCTCTTGAGCGCGGGCACGCAACTTCCGCTGCGGCGTAATCAGGATTGTCAGCCATGCTGCAGCGAGGACACAAAAGGCAAACGTGTCCCAAGCCGCAATTATGTCTGTTGAAAGAGGGCTGTGGCGCAACAAAAAGAAAACTGCGGCTCCAGCAGCGCTCCCCAAAATCACCCGATGCCGCGCATCGTGGCCAGCCATCAAATCGATCAAGCGCGCCATACTTCGACGCATTAAATGATAACCGACACTGCCGCAATCAGCAGCACCTATCAATCTGTCTTTTAATTGCGAAGCCGATGTAGCCCCAGCGGGCCCATTCGTAATGCGAAGTGCGCCCGGCATCGCGGTGGCCGGTTCTCTTATTGTGCGCGTACGTCCTGGCGATGAATTCGGGGAAGGCGGCGTTCATCTGGACGTCATGCGACACCAGCAAGCCGCCATCGCGCAGCCTCGGCCAGAATTGGCGAAACTCCCAGAGCATGTGCCGATAGCTATGCGAGCTGTCATGTAGAAACATGTCGATCGATCCGGGCAATTGATCGCGCTTAAGGAAATCTTCCACCTTGCCGCGCAGCGGTACGAATCCGCCTGAGGTGGATCGCAATTCGTCTGGAATTAGAGCGCCTTGTTCACAATCGTCACTCCATTCGATGCTATAGAGTTTTGCAGCCGCGAGGTTCGCATCTGCGAAAGCTTTCAAGATGAATGCCGACGACATGCCAATGAACCCGCCCGACTCCACCACCACTGCCGGCCGAAGCCAGCGCGTTAATCCGTAGAGCGTTGCGCAATCGAGCGCTCCCATCGCGCCTTCGCTGCCATATGTGTCGCGGCGCCGGATCATTTCAGTCGTGAACTCGCTGCCTCTGATCTCGTTCGCGAAACGCGCAACCGTGTCCCACATCGCGTAAAAGGAACCAGGCTGGATCTGCGTCTGCTGATTGGCTGCTGGCCGACTCCACTGAAATGCGCACATGACGGTTCTAAAGCGGAAACGTCGCCGCACTTTAAGCCGAGGCGAGTGATAATTTGCGACTTCCGCTGAACCATGAGCGTCTCGGCCACTGACGATTCCCTGTAGCGTGCGCTGTCCTCAGCGCATTCGGGACAGATACGGCCACATCGTGCGCGTCATCCGCTGGGGACAGCGGACACTACAGCACGACCTGGTTTCAGCCAGGCCCCGCCCAAGTCTCCCTTTTCTCCTGGCGAACCTGTGCTTAATTCCACGTTCTCCCCATGAGCAGCAAAACGAAGCCGCGCGAGGCAGGACTTAACTTCGAAGGCGCGATGGATCGGCTCGAAAAAATTGTCGAGCAAATGGAGTCCGGTAAATTGCCGCTCGAAGATCTGATCGTGCGCTACGAAGAAGGAATGAACCTTGTAAAGGTCTGCCAGGAACGGCTTGCCAATGCGGAGCAAAAGATCGAGATCATTGCGCGCAACAGCGCAGGCAAACCCGTAGTTAAAGAGTTCGAGCCGACGCAGGAAGCCGCCGCTACAGACAAAAAGATCGAGGAACCCGAAAGCACAGATGACGAAATCAAACTCTTCTGAAACTTCTCAAACTTCCCGGGCGCCAGCCACGCCACCGCGTCTGCTCGACGGAATTCGTTCGCCCGCGGACATCAAGACGCTGCGGGAACAGGATCTGCCGCAGCTCGCGCAGGAAGTGCGCGATGAGCTGATCAAAGTTCTCTCGCAAACCGGCGGGCATCTCGGACCCAACCTCGGCGTTGTGGAGCTGACCATTGCGTTGCATCGCGTGTTCGACACCCCGCGCGACCGTTTCGTCATGGATGTGAGTCACCAGGGTTACGTGCACAAAATGTTTACCGGCCGCCTCGACCGGTTTCACACGATGCGCCAATTCGGTGGATTGAACGGTTTTCTTTTGCGGACCGAGAGCGAACACGACTGCTACGGCGCGGGCCACGCTGGGACCGCGCTCTCAGCGGCGCTTGGCATGGCTGTTGGACGCGACCTGCGCGGCGGTAACGAGCACATCGTGGCGGTGGCGGGCGATGCCGCATTCACCTGTGGAATCAGTTACGAGGCGCTCAATAACGTAAAAGCGCACACGAAACGTTTCATCGTCGTGCTCAACGATAACGAATGGTCGATCGCGAAGAATGTCGGCGCGATAGCCAATTACCTAAACAGCATCGTGACGAATCCCACTTATGCGCATCTGCACGATAAGGCGCGCGATTTCGTCCAGGCGATTCTTGGAAAAACCGGCGTACACCTCGCGCACAAGGTGGAAGAAAGCGTCAAGGGGTTGCTCGTGCCGAGCGTGATTTTTGAAGAACTCGGTCTGCGCTACTACGGCCCGATCGACGGCCACGATATTCCGCTGCTGACACAGACCTTCGAGTTTTTGAAGACGCAGGAAGAGCCGGTGCTGCTGCACATTCTCACCAAGAAAGGCAAAGGCTACGAACCGGCTATTAAACAACCCGATAAATTTCATGGGCTCGGCAAATACAAAATCGAGAGCGGCGAAACCACGCCCACGCCGACGCCGACCTATTCGGAGATCATAGGCAAAACACTGGCGAAATTTGCAGAGACGAATCAGAAAATCGTCGCTATAACCGCGGCGATGCCAAGCGGCACCGGCCTTGCGCATTTTGCCAAGGCACATCCGACCCGCTATTTCGATGTTGGAATTGCGGAAGAACACGCCACGCTTTTTGCGTGCGGTCTGGCCACGCAAGGCCTTCAGCCCTTTCTTGCGATTTACTCCACGTTTTTCCAGCGCGCCTACGACATGGCAATCCACGACATCGCCATCCAAAATCTGAATGTGAAGCTGTGCATGGACCGCGCCGGCTTAAGCGGCGATGACGGCCCGACGCACCATGGATTGTTCGACATCGGCTACCTGCGTCACGTACCGAACTGGGTGCACATGCAGCCGAAGGACGAAGATGAGTTCGTCGACATGCTTTGGACGATGTCGCACTACAACTCCGGACCGATTGCCGTTCGTTATCCGCGCGGTTCGGGGCCGGGCATAAAAATTAAACCAGAACCGAAGCTTCTCGAGATCGGTAAGGCGGAGGTCGTGCAACACGGACGCGACGTGGCGATCTTCGGATTGGGCAACATGTTTGAGGTCGCCGAAGAAGCGGCGCGCAAGCTCGAAGAAAAAGGAATTTCGGTCGCGCTGATCAATCCGCGCTGGATCAAACCGATGGACACCGGCACGCTCGAATTCTTCGCGCGAAGCGTCGACGTCGTCTGCACGATTGAAGATCACGTTTTGCACAACGGTTTTGGCTGTGCGGTGATGGAACATCTGCACTCGCAGATGATCAATACACCTGTGGTGCGGATCGGTTGGCCCGATCAATTCATCGAACACGGCGCCGTCCCAATCCTACGGAAGAAGCACGGCATCACAGCCGACGCGCTGGTGGAAAAAGTTCTGCCGCTCCTGCGCAAAAAGTCCAATCTTAGGCCGTCGGTCGCCTAATAAAAGCGAAGGGCGCCTTCGTTTCCGAAAGCGCCCTTCATAGTTTTGATGGCGGTAAGCCGAATTCTGTCAGGCCCCGAAAGTGTTCGGGGCCGGATGATCATTTATCTCTCCTGGATTTCTCCAAGAGCCCGATCCCGCGGTCGCGGGACCGTGATGCGACGATACCCGAGGTTAAGCGGGCCGGCTGCCCTTCCTCTGTTTTGTCTTGCACCGCATGGGGTTTTTCATGCCTCGCGAATTGCTTCGCGAGCGGTGAGCTCTTACCTCGCCTTTTCACCCTTGCCTGCACTTTTCTCAAAGAACCGGCGGTGTCTTTTCTGTGACACTCTCCGTCACCGCAGTTTTTCAACCGCGACGCCCGCGTACTTTACGCGGCATGCTGCCGTATGGTGTTCGGACTTTCCTCCAGCGAATCCCGCCAACGCGGGACTCACCAGCGATCATCTGCCATCGGCCCAAAATTTAGCACAAAAACAGAAATCTTGAAGCCACGAAACCATAAGAAAAAGCGGTTGTAGAGCAGGCGCGCCGCCTGCCATCCGACTTGGCAACCGTAGCGGTTGCCCTACAGCCTCATTCAGAACGGCGTTGGCGCAGTCAGAAAGAAAATCGCGATCATAGCAAGGCCGATGGCAAGTTTGCCGAGCATTGCGCCGAGATTTCCGAGCAAGCTTCCCCAGCCCGCCCGGCCTGCATCAATCATTCGTTTGCCGGCGATGAATTCGCCGGCGACCGCGCCGATAACCGGACCGACGAACAAACCAACGATACCGAAGAACAGTCCGATTAGTGCGCCCAGAATCGCGCCGAACGTGCCCCACTTGGTCGCACCAAAGTATTTCGCGCCGAAATAGCCGCCGAGAATGTCAATCGCGTACGTCGCGAGCGTCAGCAGCACCAGCACGATGATAGTGCGCCAACCGATGCTTTTCTCCGGCCCCAACATGATCCGGTGAATCACCGCAGCAGCGAGAATAATTGTCGTGCCGGGCAGGACCGGTGCGACCGTGCCGATCAGACCGACAGCGAAGAGGACGATCGTGAAGAACCACCAGAAAAGTTCCATCGGAATCGTGAATCGTTGACTCATTACCATCGTTGTCATTCTGAGCGAAGCGAAGAATCTGTTTCTTCTGGCAGCGCG
>Ga0222622_10000499_pt1 | contig 14674 bp, 13 predicted proteins | sample PLM2_5_b1metaG_FD_177335 | JGI IMG/M metagenome (GOLD analysis project Ga0222622, IMG submission 177335) | Groundwater sediment microbial communities from an aquifer in East River, Colorado, USA - PLM2_5_b1 | ecosystem: Environmental > Terrestrial > Soil > Riparian zone | place: USA: East... | reverse complement strand
CGGCGTCACCTTGACCGGCCAGGTGGAGGATCGCAAGGTGACCTTCGAACACACCACCGGGAAGAACAACGACATCGTGGTTCACTACACGGGGATGCTGAACCAGGAAGGCTCGTTCATGAAGGGCGCGTGGCAATACGTCGACCCGCGCGACAAGAAGGAAAAGACTGGGCGGTTCGCGTTCGAAAAACAGTGACGCGGGTCGCGCCGATTACGCGCGCGCGGCGAGGTGCGCCTTGAGAAAGCGGCCGGTGTGCGAGGCTTTACATTTCGTGATCGTCTCGGGCGTTCCCGTGGCAACCACTTCCCCGCCGGCATGGCCCCCTTCCGGGCCCAGATCGATGACGTGATCGGCGGTTTTGATCACATCGAGATGATGTTCGATCAGGACGACGGTGTGCCCGGCGTCCACCAGGCGGTTCAGCGATCCGAGCAACCGCTCGACATCGGCGAGGTGAAGCCCGGTCGTCGGTTCATCGAGGATGTAGACGGTATGTTTGGACCGCTGCAGCGTCGATAACTCCGTCGCGATCTTGACGCGCTGCGCCTCGCCGCCCGACAGCGTTGTCGCGGACTGCCCGAGCGTCAGGTAGCCGAGGCCCAGATCGGCGAGCACCTCGATCTTTCTGCTGATCGGCGGCTCGGCGGCGAAGAAACCGACCCCCTCTTCCACCGACATATTCAGCACGTCGTCGATCGTCTTCCCGCGGACGGTGACCTCGAGCGTCTCACTATTGAAGCGCGCACCCTTGCACGACGCACACGTCACCTCCACGTCAGGCATGAAATACAACTGCGTCGTGATCACGCCCTCGCCTTGACACTCCTCACAACGTCCGCCTTTGACGTTGAAACTGAATCGTCCCGGCTTGTAATCGCGTTCGACGGACAGGGGCGCCTGGGTGAAGAGGTCGCGGATATTGTCGTAGAAGCCGATGTAGGTCGCCGGATTGGAACGGCTGTTTCGCCCGATCGGAGATTGGTCGATGTTGACGACTTTGTGGACATGTTCGAGGCCGTCCACCCGGGTGTGCTCTCCAGGCAGCGTTCGCGTGTCCACGAGATGCTTCCACAGCGCCTTATAGAGGATTTCAGTGATGAGGGTGCTCTTGCCGGATCCAGACGCGCCGGTCACCGCAATCAGCGTCCCCAGCGGAATCGTCACGTCGATCGACTTCAGGTTGTTCTCGGACGCACCACGGACCACCAGCGCCTTGCCATTGCCGGCGCGTCGTGCGGTCGGCGTCGGGATGGAACGTTTGCCCGACAGGAACTGGCCGGTCGGCGAGGCCTTGGACTTCAGAACATCTTCGATCGTTCCCTGCGTCACCACGCGCCCGCCATGCACACCGGGCCCCGGCCCCATTTCCACGATGTGATCGGCAGCGCGGATCGTGTCCTCGTCGTGCTCGACGACAATCACGGTGTTGCCAATGTCGCGGAGCCTTTCGATCGTGGCGATCATCTTGACGTTGTCTTTCGGGTGCAGCCCGATGCTGGGCTCGTCGAGCACGTAGAGCATCCCCATCAGCCCCGACCCGATTTGCGTCGAGAGCCGGATCCGCTGCGACTCGCCGCCTGACAGCGTCGACGAACGGCGGTTGAAGCTCAGATAGTCGAGGCCGATCCCGAGCAGCAGTTCAAGTCGGCCTCGAATTTCCTTGAGCACCTGGCGGCCGGCGTCGGCGCCGCGGCCGCTCGGTTTGACGGTGCCGAGGAACTCGTGCAGCTCGTCGAAGTGCAACTGACCCAGATCGTAGATATTGCGGCCGTTGATCGTGAACAATAGTCGTGTCGGACGAATCCTCGAGCCGTTGCAGTCAGGGCAGGTGCGCTCCACCATGACTTTATCGAGCCACGCTTCCATGCGCGAGTTGGCCTCGCCGCGCTGCCGGTAGTGGCGGTACCACCGTTCGATCCGGCGGGCGATGCCGTGAAACCCGACCTCGCGTCCTTCCTGGTCGGCGCGCCGCACCTTCGCGTCAGGCGGCGTCATGATGCGAATCTTGTTTGCACCGAGGCCGTACAGAATGGCGTCACGCGCCTCCTGCGGCAGATCTTTCCACGGCGAGTCGAGCGGAAACTGCAGCAGGTTCGCGAGGCTGAACATCATGCGACCGTCCCACGTGTCGGGGTTGTATTTGAACGCCTCACGAACGAAACAGCCGCCGAGGATGCTGCGCTGCGGGTCGGGGACGAGCAGTTCCGGATGCGTCAGCTTGTCCACACCAAGCCCGCCACATGTGCGGCACGCGCTCTCCGGGTTGTTGAACATGAAGTACTCGGGGCCGATATCCCCGTACGTCAGATGGTGCGTCGCGCTGGCAGACTCCTTGTAGAAACGCTGCGCGTCGGCCTTGCTCGCACCCTTGTCAACGTGCACCTGCATCAGGCCGTCGCCCACCAGCAGTGTGGCGGCAATGCCCGCCTTGATCGCCTTCTCGTGTTTGCGGCTGACGATCAGTCGATCGACGACGGCTTCCATCTGCGCGGTCGCGGATACGCTCTCGCTCGCCTCCGAGCTGCGCGTGCCATCCTCGCCAGGCTCGGGCTCGACGCGGTCGGCCAGGTCGAGCGGTTTGCCGTCGATGAACATGCGGCGGCAGCCCTTGCGGCGGACTTCCGCAAATAGGACGTCCAGGTCCTCGCCGTAAATGGGGAATACCGGCGCGCGAAGCTCGATCTCGGTCCCGGCCGGAAGCGACAGAATCGATTCGAGAATCTGGCTCGATGAACGGCTGGGCGCCGGCTCGCCGGTACGCGGGCAGTGTGGCTCACCAATCGTGGCGTAGAGCAGGTTCAGATAGCTCGCGACATCGGTCATCGTCCCGACTGTCGATCGCGGGTTGCTCGTCAACGTCTTCTGCTCGATCGAGATCACCGGCGACAGGCCGAACACGTAATCGACATCCGGCTTGCTCACCTGCGCGATGAAGCGCTTGGCGAAACTGGATAGCGACTCCATGTATCGGCGCTGCCCTTCGGCGTAAATGGTGTCGAAGGCGAGGCTCGATTTGCCGGACCCGGAGAGTCCGGTGACCACGGTCAGCTGGTTCCGTGGGATTTCCACCGAAATATTCTTGAGATTGTGAACACGCGCGCCTTGCACGCCAATTGTGGTGCGCGCCGGCGGAGCCGCCTTGTTTCCTGATGTGCCTCTCGCTGCGCGGGAAGATGACGTCATGAACGGGCCGGTTCGCTCAAATAGAAGAACGCGAGCTCCTGGACTTCAACGGTGCTCTTTTTCGTCAGTCGGACTGCCACCGATGCCTTTCCGATCAGCTCCTGATCGGCCAGGTACTCACAGGCCGTGGTGACGTGTCCGATGTTGAAGTGACGCTTGAAGTAGTCGTCAATCTCGCGCGATGACCGCGCCTCGCCGACCTCGCGCAGATGATTGATGATCGGGGCAAACAAGACGGCCGCGCGTTCCGCCACATAGGCATCGATGGTATCCAGCGCATGCTGGATCAATTCGCGCGTTTTACGCTGGTTCAGCAGGTCCGTGTAGATCGTCTTGAAGAACGCGGGGTTCAGCGTCAGCGCCTGTGGAATGACCTCGCGATCGGCGATGAGCCGCCGCGACACGACCTCGATCTGCGCCAGCGCGGTCGCGGCATAGAGGATCCACAACGCGGTGTAGTCCAGATCGCCGCGCGTAATCAGCCACTTGTGAGCCTTGTAGATCGACGGAAGCGCGTGGGTTGCCGCGCGGAGCAACTGCACCTGCGTGTCGTAGGCGCCGATCGTGTGCAGATGGCGGCACATCTCGGCAATCGTTTCGTCATGAGCGTAGAGCACCCGCCCCTTCGCCAGCAGCGCGCGCACGAACGAATTATCCGTTGACCCTTCAACGGCCTTCCGGAACTCCGCGCGCGGGATCAAATTCGCGTGAACGTTCACGCCGTCGGCGTACAGCGGAATATCGGATGCGGCGACCTTCTTGTCGTCGATCGTGACGAGCATCAAGTCGATGTCCGACTTCTCCCAGACCACATCGTGAGACAAGCTGCCGCAGAGGATCGCCGCGAGAATCGACCGATCCGTGCGCAGAGTCTCGACCAGGGCGTCGAGAGCCGCCGTGAATCGCTGTTGGATGACATCCATAATCGCCGCGGGTCCCAAAATCCTAGCCGAGATCAGGATGCTCTGTTCAATGTTCAATGTTCAATATTCAATGTTCAAGGTTCAATGTAATGTTCAGTCATCCACTCCCTTGGACATTGAACATTACGTATTGAACATTGATTTTCGTGCTGACCACGCTTTTCATCGTCCTTCGCATCTTCGCCAACCCCATCTCAAACGTCTCGCAGAAGCAGCTCACGCAGCGGTCGGCGCATCCGGTGTTCATCATCACCGTCGTGTTTGGCGCCCTGGCCGGGGTGTGTGCCATGTTGTGGGCCGCCCTCGGCACAATCGTGGTCCCACCAGGTGTGTGGACGACCATGCTCATCGCGGCGTTGCTGGCCGTGGCCAGCAACGTCCTGCTGGTCTACGCCTTGCGCGAAGCCGATCTGTCGCTACTCGGCCCGATCAATGCCTATAAGTCGGTCGTCAGCCTTGTGCTCGGTGTCTTCTTGATCGGCGAGCGGCCCACGATGGTTGGTGTGGTGGGCGTTCTGCTGATCGTCGCGGGCAGCTATTTCGTCGTCGGGCCACAGAAAAACACACAACAAGGCGGATCCCGGACCGCGGATCGCGACAAGCCCGCCACCCAGCCGGCCGCGAACGCGTTCGTCCGGTTCTTCAGCGAGCGCGGTATTCAGTTGCGCTTCGCGGCCTTGTTTCTCTCCGCAGCCGAGGCCATCGTACTGAAACGTGCGATCGTCGCCTCCTCGCCCCTCGCGGTGTTCGTCTTGTGGTCCGTGCTCGGACTCCCGATTGCGTTGACCGCCGCCGCGGCCATATTACGGGGCGAATTCATTGCGCAAGTCCATCTGCTGCGGAGATCTCCAGGCACTTACGTGTTTCTCGCCTTGACGACTGGCATCATGCAGCTCGCGACGGTCCTGACCTTCCGCGACCTGCAGGTCGGATATTCCCTCGCGCTGTTTCAGTTATCCGCGATCGTCAGTGTCGTTCTGGGCCGCCGTTACTTCGGAGAGGCGCATCTTCGCGAGCGGCTGGTGGGCTCGGCATTCATGGCCGCAGGAGCCGCAGTAATCGCCGTCCAGGAACACAAGTAAACACGGGATTGCGGGCGACGGATCGCGCACCACGGATCGCGGTTGCCCCGAGACGAGTGTTCAAAGTGTGGCGGGATGGAACACCGCTATGTCCCGTTGTGGACCAGCAGAATGGGCACACCTTCGAAAACGCCCGTAATTTCGCGTGACCTACCTCGGCACTGCTATTGATTAGTCTGCCTCCGTAAGGATTTTCAAACTCGATGGCCAATAACGGCCCGCGGGAACGGTGCATCGAAGCGATTCGGTACGTTTCGCCGGGTGCGCTCGTTATGACCGGTATGGATGTCATCCGGTTCGAACGCCCGCGGACTTTAAAGAGGACCCTCTGTATGGCAGATGACTGCTCGCGTTGCCGCGAGGAACTCGACCGACTGACCGAAGAGAATGCGGCGCTTCGTCGCGCCGCCCTGGCCTTCGGCAGCCTCGCGGAGCGCTTGAATCTCGCGCTGCAAGAAGAACGGAAACTTCGTCAGCGCGCGAATAACACGCGCGACGGTTCTGACGCGGTCAATTGCTCGACGCAGGCGGCCCGGGCGCGTCCGCACAGCGGAGTCCAGAGCTGAGCGTCGAGACGAACCGCAGAAGCGCAGGAGGCTTTCAGTCCAATACCATCGAATGACGCGGATACGATAGACGCCAGCACATGGCGATCCGCACTTTCCTGAGCGATCGCGGCGACACCGGGCGCCGGCTCGATCTCGTGCTTCGCAGACATCTGGCGAACCTCGAGGTGGCCACGCGCAACCGCGTGCAGACGTGGATCGACGACGGAACCGTCAGCATCAATGGACAGACCGTTCGCCGTGCCGCGGCCCGTATCGCGGCCGGCGACGTGCTGACGGTCGACATTCCAGACGCCGACGTCCCCGCCACGCGGCGGATCGAGCCGCATCACGCAGATTTCGACATCCTCTTCGAGGACGACCATCTGCTCGCGGTGAACAAACCAGCCGGGCTCGTTGTTCATCCGACGCATGCGCATCCCAGTGAAACGTTGTTGAACAGGCTCGTGTGGTACGCCCGCGATTGGCCGGCCAGCGCGCGTCCGTCGATTGTCGGACGCCTCGATAAATTGACGTCGGGAATTGTCCTCGTGAGCAAAAGCGCGGTGCTTCACGCGCGGCTGCAGCGGACCGCCACGACAAAGGATTATCTCGCGCTGGTCTACGGACGACTCAGAATTGCGAGGGGCACGATCGACCTTCGTCTGCGGCGCGACCCTCACGATCGACGGAAGGTTGCCGCGTCAGGCACCGAGGGCGCTCGGAGCCGCACCGAATTCGAGCGGTTGGCCCAGTCGTGTGGGCCAGCAACCGCTGTCGCGCTGCTCCGGTGCCGGTTGATCACCGGGCGCACACACCAGATTCGCGCTCACCTCTCGGCACGCGGATGGCCGATCGTCGGGGATCCGGTATACGGTACGTCCACACTCCTTCCCTTCCCACGTCAGGCGCTGCATTCATGGCGGTTGGCCTTCGTGCATCCCGTCACCATGACGGCGGTCGCGATCGAGGCGCCAGTTCCAGCAGATATGCGCGAGTTGATGGCATCGTTGAACGTTGGGTGCCCGTCACCGAATCCGCAGCCGCACTGAGTACTGCTCCGAAACCGTCGTCGCGGTATTTGCCACCGGGATCGGCGGCAGCTCGAACGACAGCACGTCGTCTGGACCAGGCATCGGATTCCGAATCGTGCTCGTACCCGTGACGCTCCCGTTCGAATTACGAGTGGCGTCGTTCGTCGAGTAACGAATGGTCCGCGTCATGAGGCAGACGAGCTGGACGGCGCCCTCCTCGCTTACCGATCGCAAGACGCCGGACAGCTGAATGTTCGCGGGCCCGGCAGACGTATCAACCGCAAACGGCGAAAAAGCGAACTCGCTGGTTCCTCGCACATTTACCACCAGCCCCTGCATGTTGAATTCGCCGCGGTCGGGGTGAGCCCTGTCCGTTTTCACGAGCCACAGATCTGCCGTGAACGGCTTGGCGACTCCCCCGGTCTTCGCCCCTGCGGTCGAGTCGCCATCACCCCGCGAATTCGTCCTGACGGGCGCCGCCGCACCGATTATCCCCGCGCCGCCGCGTCCGTCCCGCATGATCGTAACGGCGGGTGATTCACTCAAGGCACCCCCAGGGCCGACCATGAATCCAGGTCGGGGAGCGAATCGCGCCTCAAAACCAATCGTCCTTCCGCCGCACCCGACACTCGGATCGGGATTGGCGGAATCAAGCGGCACGCGATCGCCAGGATGAAGCGTCAGCTGAATCGACCCGCCTGGGGTTGTGACTGCTACGCCAGCCGCTCGGGTGCGCTGCCAGTCGACGCGCACCACCGCTTCATCAGCGGTCAGACTTTCCACCTTGCCCGAAACGCGCCACGCGTCGGTGGCGTTGGCGGGTACAGGCTGGTTACCTCCACCAATTACGCACCCGGCGATGTACTCAAAGGATTCTGCCTCGAGGGTCGTGTCATAGGCGGCAGCCTGTGACTTGCCATCGGGTCCGTAAGAGAAAACCCCGACCTGCAGAACGGGCGCGCCCAGGGCGTTTCGCTGACTCGGAGTGACCGCTTGCGCGACGACGAGCAAAAAGACGGTCGATAGAGCAGACATCTCACTTTCCTCCGATCGTCTCAGTCCAGTTCACGCCAGGTCTGAGCGGAATAATTCGAGTGGGTCGTGGCGCCACGCTGGTGTTTTCGATCGTGATCACCGTCTCCACGGCAGGTGCGGGTGATGGTTCCGAGGTCTGTTGCCCGGCAACGTATCCGGTCATGAGGCTCACGAGAATTGCCGCCGCCGCCGACACCCATCCGACAGCGGACCAGATCGCTCGGCGCTTACGATGTTCGCTCGCCGGCAGTGCCCCGACCAGACCGACTGCCTGCCGAAGCGCGATCACGTCGACCAGGTATTCACGAACCGCCGGGTCGTTCAGTGCCTCACTGAGGGCCCGTGAATCAACAGGCTCACCATCCGCGAGCGCCGCGACAATCAGATATGACTGCTCGATGCGCGAATCGTCCGGTGGCATTTCAATTTTCGCCATCACTGCTCTCCCGAGTGCTTACGCAATTGATCACCGCCCAACGTGGCTCGAAGTTGCTGACGGGCCCGGTGCAGCCGGGATCGAACAGCATCGGCGGTCAGCTGACACGCGAACGAGATCTCCAGGTAGTTCAGCCCACCCACTTCGCGCATGAGGAAGACGTCACGGTCGAGGGCACTCAGCCGATCGAGCGCCTCGCGCAGAGCGGTTTGCAGCGGCTGTGTCGGCGGAGCGGCCGCGTGGTCGGACAAGGCAACGCTCTCGCCGCGCCTGCGACTGTCGCGCACGTGATTGAGGGCAAGGTTCCGCGCGATGCGAAATATCCACGCCCTGACGCCGCCTTCATCGGTCTCTGGCGCGCCGGAGCGCGTGACGCGCAGGAAGACCTCCTGGGTCAGCTCGCTGGCGTCTTCGCTGCCGACGATGCGGCAGAGATACCGGAATACGCCATCTTTGTGCGCCGTAAAGAGAAGGTTGGCATCGGCCACAGGGTGACTCTATCCACTAAAGACACCAGCGGCAGACGATCCTCTCAAGGAGGGTTGAGGACTTATTTTCGTTCGAGCTCTCTGCGGCTGAAATCAGCCTCTTTGAGTCCGATGTTGTAGCGAACATTCGCGAGCGCGAGTTCGGTGTGGGTCCGGGCGCCGCTATCGGCCATGGTCACGTCCGACAGCGTCCAAATCGCCTGGATCAGCTCCAGCCGCCGCACGTCGTACACCTTCTGACGTTCGTTCCGCCTGTTGTAGATGTCGGCGTGCACCACCACGAAGTTGTCCTTGCGGATCGTCGACACGATGCGCGGAAAGCGCGCTTGTGCATCCTTCGCGCGAGACTCGATGCGATATGCGGGTATCGGCTTACCGTCGGCGCCGCCCCATTCCGCGTTCTGGTCGACCATGGTGTAGTTGTAGTCGTCCAGCTCGCGGCCGCTGATGTCCTCGTAGGTGAAGTCGCTGCCGACAAAGTTGTCCTGCGCTTCGGCGCCTGTGATGCGTCGTACCCGCCCAAGCGCGGGCAGGAACAAGAACCGCTCGTCCTCTCCCTCCGGATGTTCCCAGACGAGAAACGCAGTCCCCTTGATGTCGTTCGGGTAAGTAAATCGAATCAGCATCCGATCGCCGTCACCTGCGGGCTTGCTGCCGCCCGAGCCCGCCTGCGGCCGCATCGTTTGGATCGTCAGCTCCCGTTCACGCAGACGCTCCTGGCGATCGTAGAGCCGCATTTTCAGTTGAAAGCTGCCGTCTCTCCCGACGTCTCTTTTATCAACCTGGCGCGCAACCCATTCGGCTGTTTCCGCCTGCGGTGCCGCCTGGTCTGCCGCGGAGTAAATCGTGAGGACGTGAATCGTGACGATGACCAGGGAACCGAACCGGATCACCGCCCTGCAGTCTCGTTCGCTCGCAACGCAGAACGAATTCCTTCGATGAGCGCATCCGGATCGCCGCGCAACTGGCCGTTCACCTCGACGACCGGCACGTGCTCGGGAGCCTCGAGCCGGATCCGAGCGGCCGCTTCCGATTCAGCGACCACGACGTCCGGCCTGATGCCCTCCATCACACGAAGGGCTTCCTCGACGGTTGCACTTGTCGCGACCGCGAATTTGAGGCGCGCCAGAACCGTTTCCGACTGCACGACGACGGACTCGCCTCGGCCGACGAGCAACACGAGAGGCGCAAAACCACTGACGTCTTCCGCACGCCTGCCCCCTCGGGGCAGCCTCCGCCGCTCAGGTCCCCGTTCCGGAAAAGCTCCCATCTGAACCCCTTATCATCCGTTTAGTTGATACTGTCGCTCCCCGCGAACCTGCGACGAGCGACCACGCGCGAAACTGAACGGTGGTGGGCACGGCGCGTGCAGCCACCCTGCCCGTGACCTTCTTCGACCGGCGAAAAGGCGATGTTCAACGTACGTTGGATCGCCGGCGCACCTATATCGACGTCGTCGAGAGGGTATTGAGAAACGCGCTCGCCGTCGACAGCCGCTCGCAGGGGCTGTTCAGCTGGACGGACATCGGCGATCCGCCCCTCGGCCATACCGTGTCTGAGGTTGAGGTTCACCTTCTCCATGACCTCGACCGTACGTCCAAGACGCGACGACACTGACGGCCGCAACCCTCACCGACGGGCGGGCTGGCTCGAGTTCATCACAAATGCCCACAACGTGTCGCCTGCTCCCACGATTACATACTGATTCCCGTCGAGCTCGTAGGTAATCGCGCCGTTACTGACCGAGGCGTTCAATCCTGCGTGCCAGAGCGCATCGCCAGTCGTCGCGTTGAGCGCAACCAGATCGTTTGAGGCACCGCCGCTGAAGATCAGATTACCCGCCGTGCTCAGAAGTCCCGCGCGTGCGCCGCCTTCCCACCGGTGGCTCCACTTGATCTTTCCCGTTTTGTAGTCGATCGCCTGGAGCATCGCCTCACCCCAACCGCCGCGATCGGTGCCTCCCCAACCCTGGGGATTGTCGCTCGGATCGTAGATGTAATAGACGCTGTAAGCGCGCGTCGCATTCACATAGAAGAGTCCCGTCTGCGGACTGAAGGTCGGCGGCGGCCAATTGGCGGCCCCGCCCTGATTCGGCGACACGAGCGCACCGTCTATTTGCGGGTGCTTCTTGGGATTCGGAACCGGTTGTCCCTTCTCGTCGTAGCCGGAGGACCAATTGGTTTTGACGTACTCCGTGGAGATGATCGCCGTGCCGTTGGTGCGATCGAGCACGAAGAAATGTCCGTTGCGCGCCGCCTGTGCGACCAGTTTTCTCGGCTGCCCGTTGATCTGTCCGTCGAAGAGCACCGCCGTCTGGGTCGAGTCCCAGTCATGCGTATCGTGCGGTGAGGACTGGAAGTACCAGTTCATTTTCCCGGTGTCCGGATTGAGCGAGACGATCGATGCGGTAAACAGGTTCGCCCCGGCCCGATTGACGTGCGCGATGACCGGCTGCGGGTTGCCGGTCGTGACATACAGCTGATTCAGCTCAGGATCGTAGGTGAAGGGCTGCCACGTCATGCCGCCGCCATGCTTCATCGCGTCTTCGTTCGGCCACGTCTCCGATCCGGGGTCGCCCTTCTTCTGCGGCACGACATACCATCGCCACTGCATTTCGCCGGTTTCCAGATCGTGCGCCTGCATGTACCCGGGCACGTCGAGGTCGTCTCCGCTCACGCCGACCATGACGTGATTCTTGACGATGAGCGGTGCAACCGATCCGTAATAGAACTGATCGAGGTCGCACACAGGCTTGTGCCACCGCTCGGTCCCGTCCTTGATGTTCAGCGACACGAGATTGCAGTCGGGCGTTTCGAAGTACAGCCAGTCTTGATAGATGGCTGCGCCGCGATTGCCGATGTGAATGCCGCCCTTCGATTGCCAGATGAAGTGCCAGATCTCACGGCCGGTTCGTGCGTCGAGCGCCCACACGTGGTCCGGCGCAGTCAGATAGATCACGCCGTTGACCTGCAGCGGTGTGCCCTTGATGCTGCCGGGATTGCCGCCGGCGCCGGGATTCAGCCGGTAGGCCCATCCGAGGCTCAGGGCGTTGACGTTTCCGTCGTTGATCTTGGTCAGGGTGCTGAATCGGCGGCCCGTATAGTCCCCGTTATAACTTGGCCAGGAATCGGTCCCCGGGTTGAGAAGTTTGGCGGGGTCGAGACCAGTTTGCGCCGCCGCCACGAGGACGGCTGCCGCAACCAATGCACATGCGACGAAAGCGACGCGTTTCATTTCAGGGTCTCCAGGTAGGCCACCACGTCGTGGACGTTCTTGTCGGTAATGGTGTCGAGCAGCGCGTGGTGCGCGGCGAGCGGATCGTCCTTGACCACTTTCACGCCGGGGCCGCGCCTGAACGTCCGATAGGCGCCGGACGCATCGCGCAGCGAGACATTGAAATCATCCATCTGCAGCAGGACGCCCGTCACGGATTCACCCGCCGCCGGGGTCACGGTGACCTTGACGGCGCTCGCCGAGGACGCGGCGCCGCGTCCTCTCGCTCCCCCACGTCCACCGCCGCCCGGAAAGAGAAACCGCTGCTGAATGTCGTTCGGCTCTCGAGCACCGATGCCGGCCAGACTCAGCGTGGTCGCCGTATGGCACGTCGCGCACTTGCCCTCGCCGTCGAAATACGCCTTACCCGCCGCCGCATCTCCGGTCAGCACATTTTGCGCCTGGAAGAGTGGCGAACCCCGGAAGGAATCGTTGACCCGCTGACGCAGGAAATGCGCGAGGTTGACAATCTGCTCGTCGCTGAGCGTCGCGGCCGACGCGCCGCTCTGCATCTTGTGTCCGCGCTTCAGGAACGGTCCGAGCTCGCTGCCATACCGGTCGCGCAGCACCACCAGCGAGCGTGTCAGGTTCGGACCATTGTCGCTCCCGCGTGCCTGCGTGCCGTGGCAGTTGATGCACTCGGCGGCCCAGACGCTTCTTCCTTTATCAGCGAGAGCCGAGTCCACATAGGGCGCATCGCCGGGTCCTGCCCCCATGACTCCGCCGCGCGCGCGCCCGCCGCCAGCGGGAGGCGCCGTCTGCTGTCCGCCTCGCCCCCCGGCGGGAGGCGGGGTGCCCTGAGCGCTGATGATCGTCACCGTCCCGGCGAGTGCCAGGACCGCCGTCCCGATCGAGAGTCGCGATATCAAAAGGTTACGCATCGGTGTCGTCTCCGGTCGCGTCATCATACGACAGTCTCGACCGTCCACAGGTTTCTGCGTTGTGTACGGTTCCACACGTCACCTACCGCGCGGCTGCTCAGAAAAACGGTATTGTTCAAGAGATGCGTTCGCCGGTCGTCTACCTGCTCGATGTGGACAATACGCTGCTCGATAACGACCAGGTGGTCGCCGATCTGATGCGTCACCTCGATCAGAATGTCGGCGAAGAATCGGCGCAACTCTACTGGCACATCTTCGAGCGCCTTCGTGCCGACCTGGGCTACGCCGATTATCTCGGCGCCCTGCAAGCCTACCGCGCAACCCGCCCGCACGACTTCCACATACTCAAAGCGTCGTCGTTCTTGATCAATTATCCATTCGAGACACGGCTCTTTCCCCGCGCGCTGGAGGTGATCCAGCGGCTGAGCGGGTGGGGCCCGACGGTCATTCTCAGTGACGGAGATGTCGTCTTTCAACCGCGCAAGATTGAACGCTCGGGATTACAGGAAGCCGTCGGCGGGCGGGTGCTGATTTACGTGCACAAAGAACTGGAACTCGAAGACGTCGAACGCTGGTATCCAGCCGACCACTACGTCATGGTCGACGACAAGCTGCGCTTGCTCGATGCGTTCAAATCGTCGTGGGGATCTCGCGTGACCACGGTGTTTCCGCGCCAGGGGCACTACGCAACGGATCCGGAGATCCTCCAGCGCTACCGCGGGGCAGATGTCACGGTCGACGCGATCGGCGACCTGCTCGGATTCGATCTCGCACCGGATGTACTGAAGCGCCCTGAGCCCTGAGCCTTGAGCCTTGAGCCCTGAGCCCTGAGCCTTGAGCCTTGAGCCTTGAGCCTTGAGCCTTGAGCCCTGAGCCTTTACTCGTGCAAATACGCTTCTTCGCCGTGCATGCTGATATCGAGCCCCTGCATTTCGTCCTCCGCCGAGGGACGCAGCGACGTAATCAGGCTCATGACTTTGAGAAGGATGAAGCTGACGACTCCGCTGTAGACGATCACCGCGCCGACGGCGGTCGCCTGAATGAGCAGCTGTTTGGGGTTGCCGTGCAGCGCGCCATCGGCGACGCCGTTCCAGCTCTTCGCCGCAAACACTCCGGTCAGCAACGCGCCCACAGTCCCACCCACCCCGTGTGCCGCGACGACGTCGAGCGAGTCGTCGAGTGAGGTTCTCGCGCGTACAATCAGTCCGAGATAACTGGGCACGGCGGCGATGCCGCCAAGAGCGATGGCGCTCATCGGACTGATGTAGCCGGCCGCTGGTGTAATCGCGACGAGGCCGACCACAATGGCCGTGGCAGCGCCGACTGCGGTCGGTTTACGCGAACGCGCCGCATCAAGAAATGTCCACACGAGGAGCGTCGCCGCCGGGGCGAGCATGGTCGTGACAAACGCGAGGCTGGCCACGGGACTGGCCGCCAGCGCACTGCCGGCATTGAACCCAAACCACCCGAACCACAGAAGGCCCGCCCCGAGGAGCGTCAACGGCACGCTGTGCGGCAGGAGCGACGACGACGGATACTCCTGACGTTTGCCGACGACCATCGCCGCCACTAAGGCGGCGATCGCCGCGTTGACGTGCACGACGGTTCCGCCGGCGAAGTCGAGCGCACCGAGTTTGGCCAGCCAGCCACCGCCCCAGACCCAGTGCGCAACCGGGCAGTAGACGAGAATCGCCCACAACGTGATGAAGAGCACGTACATCGAGAAACGCATCCGCTCGACAATCGCGCCCGAAATCAGCGCCGCCGTAATGATGCAGAACGTGCCTTGATAC
>Ga0222622_10000497_pt1 | contig 14684 bp, 13 predicted proteins | sample PLM2_5_b1metaG_FD_177335 | JGI IMG/M metagenome (GOLD analysis project Ga0222622, IMG submission 177335) | Groundwater sediment microbial communities from an aquifer in East River, Colorado, USA - PLM2_5_b1 | ecosystem: Environmental > Terrestrial > Soil > Riparian zone | place: USA: East... | reverse complement strand
AGAGGTTATGTAGTGGAAGCAGCTAGTAAGCCAGTAACTAGAAAACACCCACAGGCGAAGTGTGAGGAGTGTCCATTATATGACAGACCAATGGCAAGAACCACAGGACCTAGTAATGCTAGTGTTGCTCTTGTTTCTCGTAGTCCTGGTTTCTATGAAGCTAAAGCAGGTAAGCCATTCTCTGGACCAAGCGGAAAAGTCCTTGATTACCTCCTTGCTGAGAACGGAGTAAAGCGTGAACAAATACTTGTTACGAACACTGTCTTATGCTCACCAAAGGAAGGTAAGGTCCCGCCGCAAGCAATCAAGTGCTGCTCACCAAGACTCCACTCCGAGCTACGATCAGCTAGAACAGTTATTGCAGCAGGTAGTGAAGCAGTTGGAGAAATTCTCCATAAAACCGGAATCAATAGTCTACGCGGATATGACCATCAACTTGACGGTAAACGAATTATCGTCACCAATAACCCTGCGATCGTGCTCCGTAACGACGCTACATTTCCAAACCTCGTCAAAGATTTTAAACTAGCTTTTAACCCTAGACCAAAACCGGTACTTCCTAATATTGAGGTAATACATGACCCAACCGAAGCTGTCGCATATCTACAAAGCCTCCGTAGCAACATCAAAAGGTTACAGAATAGAGCTATTATCGCAGCCGATATCGAAACAAGAGGGGGACTTTCTCATAAAGCTAAACTCCTTAGCTTTAACGTTTCTACGGACGGTCGTACAGCCACAGTCCTCGGGGAAGCAGCTTGCAACAATGCAGAGGTTATTGCTGAACTTAGAACTCTACTTGAAACTAGAGCAATTGAATTCATCTGGCATAACGGAAAATACGACGTAAAAGTATTAAGGACACAACATGACATTGACGCCCAAGTTGACCAAGACACGTTACTACTTGGATATGCGTGTGACGAGCGACCGGGAGTACATTCGCTTGAATATATGCTCATGGATGAGTTCGCGTGGCCTAATTATTCCTCCGAAGATATCGAATCATTCAAGAGTAAGGGTGGTATTGGACCCGTACCTGAAGGATTTTATGATTACGCTGGTTTGGACGCAGCCGGTACTTTCCAGCTTTTCAATGTCACTCGTACTAGAGCTATTAAGGACCAAGTTTATGACTCTCCCTATAAGCGACTTCTCATCAGAGGTTCGGAAGCTCTCACAAGACTTGAACTAACAGGCATTCGCTACAACTATCAAAAGGCTGCTGAGCTATACGAGGATGAAATTGAACCAACTATGAATGAGCAGATTGCGTCAATGAGAGAGCAGATTGACAATCCGCTATTCAATCCTCGTTCTAACCCACAACTTCATGATCTATATTATGACAAGTGGAAAATTCAGCATCCTGCACAACGTAGGCCGAATAAGGAATTCTCTGTAGATGTTGCCGCAAGAGAGACTATCTTAGAAGGCAACTTTACTACAGCAGAAGATAGAAAGAAGATTGGTAGAGCAAGCGATGATTCTATTGCAGAACATCGTCTTTATATCAGCAACTTCACACAAGAACTGGACGACTACAAATCGCTGCAAAAGCAGGCTAGCACTTACATCATCAGTTTGATTTCAGCAGCGGAGAAGGATAAAGATGGAAAAGTCTTTACGGAACTCAACCTTGCTGGAACTGAATCCGGGCGACTATCAAGTAAAGGTCCAAATCTACAAAACATTACACGAACTAAAGAAGGACTCCCCAATATTCGTGGACTGTTTGAGGCTACCCCTGGTAGAAGGATTGTCTCAGCCGATTATAGTCAGGCTGAGTTGCGAACGATTGCTCACCTTAGCGGAGACACAGAGCTAAACGCTATCTACTATGATACTGACCGCTCGATTCATAAGGAAATGGCTGCACAGTTCTACGGTGAGAACTACACTTACGAGGAATATGTCAAAGCGAAGAACATTGACTTCGGTGTGTTCTACCTACAGGGTGCGTTTAGCTTTGCGACGATGTACCATATGCCTCAGAAGGAAGCACAGGAATTCATCAATGAGATATGGAAGCGGTTCCCAACTGTTAAGGACTGGACTGAGAGTGTAAAGGAGGATATCCGTAGCAATGGTACTCTTGTTAATCCTTTTGGGCGTAAACGTCGTTTCTACCTTCTTACTGACGAGAACAGAGAGCATTCCTTCAAAGAAGGGATTAACTTTAGGGCACAATCAACAGCTAGTGATATCACGCTTTCAGCTCTCATTCTTCTTGTGGATCTTGTGGATTGGAACCGGTGTGGGATTTGTCTTACAGTTCACGACAGTATCATAGCTGACGTAGATACCGACTACATTCCTGAATATTGTGAGATTACTAAGGAAGTAATGGAGACTCGACCAAAAGAAGAACTAGATTGGGATATCCCATTCGTTGCAGACTTCTCAGTTGGACGTACATGGGGTACATTGGAGGAACTAAATGTTTAGTCTTAATTTAATTACACCTATTGGAGATGCGCCTTTTCTTAATGAATATGACGGACCTGTACCAAGAATAGGTGATGGAGTTGTTGTATCAGGCGTTCCCTTTGAAATAAGCGAGATTGATTATCAATTTGCGCCGCCGTCGCCAGGAGCGGCATACAAACTACGCGCTATTGATATTTACCTTGAACTGCCTGTGGAGGAAAAATGAGATACTACGGTGTTGTAGATGTAATATTGATGATTGTAACCATTCTCGTAGCAATTTATATTCTTGCATGGCTGTTCCTTTAAAGGAGAGAATAGCATGGGAGCAATTGTGGTAGACAGGAACATCGCGTTCTTAAGCAAGAGAAGTAGGATCAAGCATGTACTCACTGGCCCAAGGGTAGATCGTATAAGGATTTGTCGGATTACACTTCGTTTAGAAAGGGCCAATAAGTGCCCTGTTCACCAAAAGGTAGACTGTCTAGATATGTATGTAAAGTGCGAAGATGCAGTTAACGAACTTGCAAACGAAGTGATCGGTAGGGCGTGGTGAGCGGGTCTAGGATACGCCGCGCAGGGCTTGCCCATTGCCCGCGTACCGCGCAGCTAGCCCGCGCTCGGGCTGCTGTGACAACCCCCACAGGTGGCGGCACACAGGCGCACAGGGAGCCTTGATTTATGCCACTTAGCGACTATAACATGGGTAGAGTTATTAGCCTTGACCCTGGCGGTACGACAGGTTACACACTTGCATACAAAGATGGGCAGCACTTATACATAGCACCATGCCAAGCAGAACTAGACCATCGTGGTATTTTGGGGCTTTTGATAGAAACACAACCTAACTATGCTATCTGTGAGGACTTTGAGTATAGACCCGGAGTAGCTAGACCATACATAGTGCTAGTCAGCCTAGAGTACATCGGTGTTATCAAGCTGTTTTGTGGGCCGGGATATTCAATTAGTGGCGGTCACAGCGAAACACCACTGTTTATGCAGAAGGCAATGGTAGCAATTGGGGATAAAGCCTTTTATAACAACGAGAAGCTAAAGCATATGGGACTGTACAAACGTGGGGTACCGCATGGTCTTGATTCAATGCGCCATTTTTTACGTTGGTTCTTCTTTGCGTATGGCTCACAGTGCAATGGGCCGCATAAGATTTTAGCTGGTGAGAATAGCGACTTCGTACACCTTGTTGAAGAAGAGTGGATAAGGGAGGCATACTTCTAGACAAAGAAACAGGCCCGGTCGCAGGAGAGGTTACGTACCGGGCCTGTTATTCCCCCCTATCGCGGAGGAACCTTTAGTTAGTTAGTTTAGGCAGTAGGTGGTGCGGGCGGATCGCCTTCACCGGGTGCTTCTGCAAGTACGAACGAAGCGTTCTCGGATCCCTTAAGTGCAGAGAGCAAAGAAAGCCCCATAGACAGTGCAGCACCACTCAACGCAGCAAGTCCTTTCTGCTGATAGGACAGTGATGCATCAGACCATGAGTCTACGAAGATAGAAGTCAGAAGAACGATCAATGCACCACGAACGGACCGTTCAAAGAAATCTGCCCAAAATCGCTTGCTAAACATTTAAACCTCCACTCGGATTAGCGCGGATACAAAGTTAATGGTACGTGTACGCCGCATTACCTCTCCACCATTACTGTCATTGCCCAAAGCCGTATTGCCTTCAATGGCAGTAAATTCACCTTTGGCTTTGTTAGTCCACTTTTCAAAAAGCCCCGTATGGTCGGTAGCGTAGTAGCCACCTTTAAGTCCGGCTCCGCCCCAATCGTACATAACAACATCACCGGGCTTAATCTCATTGACGGTCAGAAGGCTCATGCCGTTTACGCCTGCTCTTGCATCACGTACCATGTAAGGCGTATACGCATACTTGCTGCCTTTCTCAAAGGACTTGGTATCTCCTGTCTTTTCGTAGCACCACGTTACGAACATTGCACACCAAGACCCGACAAGACCGTACCATGTAGAGTATTTCACAATGTTTGATCCTGCGGGACTTTCCTTTGTACCAAGCTGAGTCTTAGCCAGCTTGAGTGCTTTCTCACGAAGGGGAGTTTCTCCTGCCTTCTTCACTCTCGTATACCTACGTGCCCTGAGAACCGTAGGAAGTTTCTTTTTGCCCGTCAGGTAATTGTGGAGGGTTTCTCCGTAACGACCGTTAACATCACCAGCGGAATAACCGAGCCAATACTTAGCTCGTCTAACTGCACCGGCAGTTTGCTCACCGAATTCTCCATCAATATCACCTGGTTTGAAGTTACCGAACGGACTTTCGTGTAGTGCTCCTTGCACTGCTTTTACATCTGGACCCTTCATCTTTGGTGACTGAAGGAAGTATGGGAAACGCATCTTCATTAGTCCTCTCCTATTTCGTTACTGCGTAACTGCGACAATTACTGAGCCAATCGTAATCAGAAAGAGAATAACTCCCATTATGATTGTTACTGTTGCGTATAGACCAGTGCGATCCTCCCTTGCTCCAATTTTGTGGCGAGCCTCTCCATTCACCTTTTTATCAAGGTCTGTTATTGCATTCCGTATAGCAGCAAAATCATCAGCGACTCTTTGCTTATTATCATCTATTTTGTCACCGAGTGCATCAGTCGTGGTTTTGAACAGTCTATCCAGTTTATTGATAGTCTCGATAGTTGAAGTTTCTGACTTATTGATGGCTAACGTATTGGACTTGTTCTGTTCGGACGCAGCTTCTTTCTGCGCCGCAAACGCCGCATCAACAGCTACCTTGTTATCTCGTGATTCTCTCTCCTGACGAGTATCTCGCTCTTTGAATTGTACCTGAATACTTTTGAACTTCTCATCCGATAGTTCACGAAGGTGCCCCACTTCTTTCTGTACGTCAGTAGGTACCCTATTAACAGTTTCGTTAAGAAGTTCTGTAGCTTTATCGATTGCATCTAATCGTTGTCTCAAGATACCGACCACACCATCAACATAATCACGTTCTGCCCTCACAGCCCGCTCTACTGCATCATTGGTTGCTACAGTAGGATCAGGGACGGGATTCGCAGGCGTATCACCGTTTGCCACTTAAACCTCCTTTTCACTTTCAGTCTTGCAATTATAAATAGTCCCGCCCTTTTAAATCTCCACTTGTTTATGGAGTATTTCCGAGGTTGTAAATTGTTCCTTGGCTAAAGAATCTGAGCTGGTTTGCTGCACTAATAAAGATTAGTCCTTCAGGGGTAGGATCAGGAACTTCACCGAGTGAAACATCAAACATTGGTAGTGTTGTATATCTACTATTCTCGAGGTGCTTAACTCGACGCTGCAATACCTTAATTTCCCTAGAAAGTACACGGATGATATCTTTATCATGGTCTTTATACGTTGGCATTGCCCACCGTCAATTCAACTGAGAAGTTATTTTGCCTTGACATACTACCTTCAATTTGCGTTATGCGGAAAGTATCATCTACAGTCAGGGTAGTGTAATCAATGTCTCCTTGGATATTTACTGTATCCCCTACCTTAAGACCGAGCAATACGTCCTAACCATACTTCGGAGTAATACTTACAATAAGCCCAAGATCCTTCATTGTAGCTTTATCCAATTCTCCTGTTGCAAGGCTGTTGAGGTAGTTTGGATCAATAACCTCGCCATACTCCACAGAATGGTCATGGCGTCGGTACTTTGCCATACTCGATAGGCTCTCCTTTAGCTTCATCAGTTTAGATGAAGTACCTGCGCCTAACGTTAGAACCGAGTTACCTTCCAAGCCTTCATCGTCGAATCGGATATGAGATACATTCTTCTTCTTGACAAGACGCATATCCTTAAACGCGCCTTTCTGTGGCGCATACATCTTAAACTCACGCGTCAACGGAACTATCTCAAAGTCAAAAGCCGGCTTTTGTTCCGATAGCTGTCCAATTATTTCTAATACAGATTCGGTATCTCCTGGCTCAATTCGTAGGTTTCTTGTAATACCCGACGTTCCGTTATTGAAATTGAGTTGTAGACTATAGGGCAAGGACTGAACTGTGGTAAGAACGTCCTGGACGATAGTAAACACGTCACGCGCGACTACCGCATAGCGATAAAGAGTTGGGTTTGTGGGAATGAAAGGGTAATGCCTTCTTTCTAGGTAGTGCTCCCAACTTGATCCTGCAACTTGGAAGTTGCTTTCATCTTCTCCACCTACAGCAGTAATCATTCCTTCCATCAGACACGTATTTTGCACGTAGAATGCAAAGTCTGTGGCATAGGGCTCGATGTACTGAATGTTCGCTAGTCTGTGGGAGTCGGACATATCAAACGTTATCGTACTAGGTTCATTGATGGTAAATGTAAAGGAAGGGTCAAGCGGGATAACTTGCCCGACTCTTTCTCCATCAATCGTAGATAGTTCAATGCGACTACTCATTTAAATGAGGCGAATTGGCCTAACCGAGAGGTTTCTGTTGTCGGCAGTAAGCACTCCACCGCCGTTAGACTTATATTGCATCTTTACTATATCATCCTGAGCTAGCTGACGAATGATGGTCCTTTGTACATACTTAGAAGCAACGCCTCTACCATCGGCAGACTCGGCATCTGCTGTAGCCGCCGCGCCGAGCTTAACAGCTACCTTCGTAACTACGTCTGCAACATCACTCTTAATATCGCAACCAAAGGTAATTTCATACCATCCAGCAAACGGAACAGTAATTGATGGGCCTGCGGTAGTTAGGTCTACATAAGCGACGTTTGTGGTTGTCTGCGATGTAAGAATTTCGGCAAACATCGGAGCACCACCCAAATATGACCAAACAAGTGGAGTTGAAAGACCAACATTTCTAAATCTCCACCAAACTTCGTTAGTGGGATCAGCTCTTACTGCTACCTCAATACCGTCGTGAGGAAGAATTACGTACCCAGCTTTAGTAGCGTCAACTAGTACCCGCATTTCAGCAATACTAAGCCCCGGCATTTCGGAATTATTATGCATTGGGATTCTTCTATCTTTAGTATCGCCCAAAACTAGGGAACCAGCAGCAGCGGGTACAAGAACATCAGCAAGCAGCATTAGAGAATCGCTAATTTCTCCAAGCGCATTAAGGGAAGCAGCACCGTTTCGGTTGGCAAACGTTGCGCCTGCGGTAGCAGTACCGGGTACAACTTCGATACGAGCTTCGCTAAATCCACTACCATCAGAAGCATCGTCCATGACTCTTAAGACAATCTGATCCAGCCGTGGTAAAGTTGCGTGTGCGTTTGGAACTGTGACTTGTCTGCTGGCACTACTTCGTACTCTGAAAGACCCTCCATCCGTAACGTTTCCAGCAAGTATGTAAGCTGTCCCCTGGTCTATCGTCACACTCATTCCAGATACTGCGGTAACGCCATATCCGGTGGGGTAGGTAGCAATGCCAACTCCGCCAGATTCCTTCAAATGCCGTCTATCATCCTGAGCAGTATAGATTCCATCATCTAGGTAAACTGCCCCAGGACTAACAATTACTTGATTGTATACTGCCATTTATCCTCCTAAATCATGTAAGCATTATGCCACCGAACTACTGCTTTTGCTGGTGCAGAAGCATCTTCGGCAAGAAATAGAACTTCGTTTGAACCGGGCTTAAGTGTCCACCACTCCGAGCCTTGGTCAAGCGAAGAGTAAATATCAGTACCTTCGGAATCAGTAGCAGTAGTCTCAGCAAAATCAATAGTAATGAAGCTTCCATTAGGAATAACTGTATTAACCTGAACAAACTGCTCTACTTCACTTGCTGAATTTAACTGAATTCGAGGATTGGTGGCAGGGCCATACACAATAACAGTAGGTCTTGTTTCAGCATTTCCCGCATTTGCTGCATCCAATGTTGATGTACCTATAAAGCTGTAGGTATACGAATAAGTTTTATCATAAATGCGCCCTCTAGTTGTGGAGAGGGTGTCGAGTACAATTTCGTTCAGGTAGCTTCCGTACAGACGAGGATCATAAGACTTGAACGTAACTAGGAATCTACCGGCTGATGGACTAAGTGCCGCAAGTGGCAACTCGGGCCAACCGTCAAGAGTACAGTAACACCAAGTTTCTTCATAGATACCTTCAAGCTCTAACCTTAGCTTGCCGAATACACGTTGAGACTTGCTAGGAGTAATGGCTTGAATAAAGTCTAAACGTCGTTGCCAATATTCGGCCGAATCCTGAGCTAGCAAATCACCCTCAATATGGTGTAATCGCTTTCCGAGGAAAGTATACGTTTCATGGACTCCCCAATCACCGGCACGATCTTCTTCATCCATACGAACGTCAACTTCTGTGGAGTAGTCAGAAAACGGCCAATTCTCGTCATGCAAGAAAATGCTTGCACCACTAGCTATATTTTCAAATTTGGCTTTGTTAATCATGGCCTATGCTTCATCCTAAAGGTTGCTCGCCTAAGTGTGCTTGATAGGGATTCATCGTGGTGTGCATGAATGATCTGAGTAAATGGTGCCTGTCCACCGTGTCTGAAGCCGCCACCCCTTAGTCTAGCACCCCCCACAGCAGGCATACGCATAGCGGCTTGGTCCATCCCCATTTGTAGACCCATCATCATGTTCTTACCTTCTTCAGCATACAGCTTAGAAGGCGACTTAGACTTGTTGGTGTGCTGTGCCTCATGGAACATCTGAAGGAAAATGTTGCGAAGGAAATGCATCAATTTAGGTGACTGATCCTTAATACCTAGCATGATGCCAGCAGCAATGGCCTTACCCATTTTCTTCCATTCCTTTACTTGCTGCTTAAGCTGTTGCTTCGCAATCTGATTCAATGCCTTCTGTGCTTGTTTCCAAGCTTTGATGTATCTTTTCAAGTCTTTGTTGCTAGCACCTGCAAGAGAGGACAGAATAGCTGTTCCATCTTCGCCCATCGCTTGAAGCTGTTGCAGCAACTTAAGCGGTGCGCCCTTCTTGAGCAGCTTATCCCACTGATTATCAAACTTGTTCAGATCCTTTGTATTCGCCTTTAGATCCGCAGTTAGATCCTTCACGTTAAGTGCAACACCGAAGTCTCTACGAATTTGATTTAGGTCGCCAAATGGCTGAGAAAAGAAGGTGTCCTGTAGAGAGCTACGAATATCATCGTAGTAACCTCTCAGAAAATCAGTAGCAGACTTCTTAGCATCTTGGAAAGCTTGTTCCCATGCCTTCTGCCATTCCTTAGCTGAATCAAAAGCAGACCTCTTTAGATTACCGAATTCGCTAATGATACCGACAATGACGCCTTGCATCATCGGCTTACCAATTTTATCTGCTGTAACCTTTGAAGGTGAACCCGACTTTAGATTTGCTTGGGCTGCTGCGATAGCTGCGTCAATCTGTGCATTGAGTGAAGCACTTAGTGATGCACCAAGACCAGCAACACCAGCAAGCACACCTGACTTAATAGCTGTGCCGAGTGCTACTCCTGAAGGCTGTGAACTAATATGGAAGGGAGGAATTTTGTTATTACCACCGAACCACTGTTTGAATGCATTGACTTCCTGCTTGGCTTTAGAGTTGTCAGCATCCACTTGAATTTTAGGTACCTTGCCTGTCATTTGTGCGATATGCTCAAGCCTTGCACCCTGGAAGCTAAGGTCGGCAGCTACCTTTACTTTAGCTCGTTGCTGCTGTTGACTACGAATAAACCTTTGAACCTGTGCAGGCAAGTCAGCAAGAGATTTAGGATCAACCTCAGCTTTGAAGAATAGTCTCATTTCCTTCAAGTTAGGCATTCGTCCAATTTTCTCAGACAGCTTGAGAATGTCACCAATTGCATCCTGTGAAATGTTCTTTGGTAGCAACTCAGCCTGCTGGAATGACCTAACCATCTTAGTAAAGTTGTTAACTAGAGCGTTAGAAGCGTTTTGTGATGCTCCACGTAGGTCGTTAATGTTAGCGGTCAATCTCTGTACCTGACCCGCTAACGCTTCAGGAGTAAAGCCTAGTGCGAACGCAGCGTTCTCTCTTTCGGGTCTAGGTAGAGCAAGAATCTTTTGGAACTGATCTACGATTCTCTGCTTACTAGCGATCTTATCGAAGATTGTTGCCTGATCCTCGAGGAACCTGTTAAAGCCACGAATACGCATATTTGCGGTCGTGGCCGCTTCTCCCAATCTATCGTAAGCATCTGCTCTATCTAGGATAGCTCGCTGAATCTGAGATTGTAGTCCAGCCTTCTGCTCCTGTGGGGCTTGTTTAAGCTGCTTACGCAAAGTAGCAATTTCCCTATTCAAATCCTTTACGTCAAGCCGCGCTCTTTGTACGTCGCGCACACTAATAGGAATATTGCCGATAGAGACAGCAGCTTCAGAAGGTGCGATCATAGTCTTTCTCAAATTGGCTTGGGCTCTCGCCATTTCCTCAGTATGCTTTGCTGCGTCTGAAGCGTTCTTTGAGTAGGAATACAGTGCAACACCCAAACCCGCCACAGCTACAGCAAGAATGCCAACACCAGTTGCTACGCCGACAGCGGCAAATAACGCACCTAACAGACCTGTCGCACCACCGACACGCGCTGCACCTGAAGCAGCAAGCGTTGCTGCTTGAAGTGCTTTTACAGCAGCTATGATCTTAAAGATGGTTGCTAGGATAACTGCGCCTGCTACCCCGGCAGCTAGCCAAGAAGATGTAATCTTGTCGAATACGCTTTTAAGTAAGTCACCTACTCCTGACCAATCTCCTTGAATAGCTCTAGCAGCTGCTGCAAATGCAAGAGCAGCCACAATTAGTGTGGGGAACAAAAGTCCTAGTCCACCTAGTGCAGATGCAGCAGCCACTAAAGTTCCGACAACGGCTGCAAGTGTTCCACCTACGAGAAGTATCGCAGCACCGTAAGCTGCCCACCTACCGATCTGCCCTCTAGTCTCTTCATCCAAGTTACCGAACCATTCCACAAGACGTTGCACAGGCTTAACTAGTTCAAGCAATGCAGGAATTGCAGCAGCACCAAACTGTAGCATCAGTGCGCGCAGATTGTTCATAAACTTAGCCCATTTTACTCCGGCAGTTTGGTTAAGTGCTTGGAATGAGCGATCGAACTCTACGTTATCTTTGCTCACTCTGTCAACCATCTCACTATACTGGTCGAGTTGTTGAGCAAGGAAAACGAATGCTCGTCTTGCTTGAATAGTTCCTTCCGTACCCGACATATTCTTGAAGAACTGCTGAAGGAACACGCCACCCTTTTGTAGCTTAGGAAAGCGAGTGACCAACTTGTCAATAATATCAGGCATCTGAAGAAGCTTGCCTTGTGCGTTAGTGATATTTACGTTGAACTTCTTGAGTCCCGATACAAACTTCTCTCTACCGAAGATTTCAGTAAGTCGTGCAAATCCGATAGCTGCTCTCGTATCACCAAGTCGTCTAGACAGGAACGCCATAGTTCCCGACAACGTATCGAAAGTTTGATTAGCTGCTTTGGCTGCTGGTGCTGTGGTCTGTAGTGTACTAGCGAACTGACCGAAAGTAAGCTGACCGAAACGGACAGCAGCGAACATACGATTCAGTACAGCGGGCATTTGCTTGGCAGTAAAGCCAAACGTGTTCATCGGTCGAATGATTGACTCAACTGCGGTAGCTAAATCGGTCTGTCCTGCAATAGATGCTTTGTTAGCAAGGTTGAGTAGCTTGGCTCCGTCGGCCAGCGAGAGGTATCCTTTACGTGCGCTGTCCACAGACGAGAACAGATCATACGTGGATGATGTTAGATCCTCAGTCGTCGCAATAGACTGAGGCATCTGTCTAAGGATGATTTGGTTCAGCCGTTCGGCATTTCTTGTAACGACATTAATACCGCTACCCGCTTTGCCCGTCTGAGTTGCTACAAGAGTAACTTGTGTGGAAAACTTCGCAGCGGCATCGGCAGCAAGGCCAATGCCTGCGGCCATAACTAAGCCGGTTAGCTGAGCTACCCGGCCTAAGTGTGCTATTGTACGTCCAGCTACCTGAAACCGCTCCCAACGAGCGGCAGAAATCTGCTTATTAAGTGCCATTTGCTGAGCAGCTAGCTGACCAATCCTTTGTGAAGTAGTTGCCAGTTCACTATTAAGGACTGAAGCTCGCTGCTTAAGACTAACCATCCTCTGTTCCCATGCAGTCAAAGCTGTGGGGATACCTCTAAGGCTGGTGCGTAGAGCACCTTCTTGGTCTGTAAGCCTACGTGCATTAAGCTGCAACTGCTTATAACCGATAGAACGCTTTTTCATTCCGGCAGTTTCAGCAGCAGCAAGACGCATGTTAGCAACACGCTGTGCATCGAGGTTAGTCTTTAGTGCGTTCTGTGTTCTTACCTGCTTATCAAGTAGACCCTGTTTCTCACGTTGTGCTTGAATGAACCTACGACCTGAAGTAACGCTCTCTAGTTCATTAAGCGCACGTCGCTGCTGACGCATGAGATTACCCTGTTGAATTGCAAGCTGATTCCTGCGTAGCCCTAGCTCTTGAATCTTGCTAAGGCTACGCACGTCACCAGCCACACGTCTAAGTGCAGAAGATGCTTGGTTCTGCGCTCTAACGATTAGGAGTAATTCTCTAGCGTTTATTGCCATCGCTTAACTTTGATTTGCTTTCTGCTTGTTTTTGTTCGTCTGCTTCAACTTCATCCATCGCTTCAAGAACTTTACCCATACGGTGGATATGACCGGGATGCTGCTGAAGTATTCCGCCGGGATTGGGCAACTGACCCAATCTTTCGCACAGAATGGTAATTTCTACCCATTCAGCAGCATCCCTGATCGTATAGTCGTCTAGGTATCTTTGTCTACCGTTCTCGACAACGAAGTACGGTGGCTCTCGTCTGCTGAGGATGAAGTAGCAGGCGAAGTAAAATCCGTAAGTTCTTCATCATCCCCAATCAAGTCTGCGATAAGTGCTTCAATCTCAGTACCTACTCGGGGATCCAGAATGTCAAGAACATCGGGATTAGACAAATCAAGCGGCTTATCGTTATCATCGGTAAGGTTGTGTTCGCCAATGCACTGAGCGAAGTCAAATGCAGTTGACCACCTATTGAGAATGTCTAACTTAACCTCAGTAGGTTCATCCTTCTTACCCTTCTTACGATTCTCCGCTTCCATCATCATGCTCATGCGTGTTGCCTTATCACGCCTTTCCAGCTTCTTACCGAAAGGCATTGACTTGAGGCGAACGTATGCACCCTCAAGTGACTTGAGGTTAATCTTTTCCCCAAGTTCTAGACTAACTGTTGCGTTTGGCATCTTCTTCCTCTCCTTGTGTATTACTACGTAATGGCTACTGCTGACTTAACTTCGATGGAGTATGCATCTCCACCAGTCTGCACAATACCTCTACCCGTAACTCCTGCCATAATGAGGTCAGCCATTCCACTCAGGCCAACTTCATACGTTTCATAGAAGGACCTATAAGTAGTAAGCTGAACACCGTCAGTAGCCGCTGCAAGTGTTGCACCACCATGCAGTGATCGTAGCTGAATGGCACGGAACGTTGTAGCCTTGAAGTTATCGTATTCAGTCTTGCTGGTGAAGTCCAACTCAGTTTCGTAACTATGCTCAGTCTCACCAAACGATACATACTGAGCAGAACGAGTAGTCGTAATTCTATTCTGAGCTTCAGCATTGTGGTTAGATCGCCAAGTGAAACCATTGAAGTTAAGGTCTGGCGATGCAAATGCTGGTGCCACACCTGCGGTGTCTACGAATACTGCCTTAGTATCTGCACCGTACAAGTTTGGTGCAGACCAAGTCGGAGTACCGAGAGCAGCCGGAGTTGCTTCAGACTCACCAATGATGTTAAGCGTAACTCTGAGGACTCCATCCTCAATCGTGAATTCGTAACCCGTTACAGTACAACCGGCATAACCGAATCCAATACCGTTACGAATAATACCGATAGATGCAGTTCTCTGTACCGCACCCGAAGCAGCCGTGCTAGTTGAGCCTGCTGAACTAGGCGTAAACTTGTAAGTAAACGGTCCAGCACCAGTCTTGACGATAGTGTGTCGGGAACAGTAGAGAATATGGGGCAAAAACGCGGGATCAACTTCAAGCGTAATGTCGCCTTCTACGTGATAGTAACTAGGCTTCGCATCACTGATGATTACTTGCTGTCTAATCTGAGGCGATAGATACTTGTCCTCAGTGTAAGCAAGGCTTTCTTCGATGATGGGAATAAACAATGCTCCCGCTGTGGAGGGGTCAAGGTACGTACCCTTCGTAGTCTCAAGTACCCATGCTACATAACCTGATCCACCAAGTCCTGCTGGCATTAACCTTCACCCCCTC
>Ga0222622_10000496_pt1 | contig 14688 bp, 12 predicted proteins | sample PLM2_5_b1metaG_FD_177335 | JGI IMG/M metagenome (GOLD analysis project Ga0222622, IMG submission 177335) | Groundwater sediment microbial communities from an aquifer in East River, Colorado, USA - PLM2_5_b1 | ecosystem: Environmental > Terrestrial > Soil > Riparian zone | place: USA: East... | reverse complement strand
CTGTCGCGCTTCGGCAGACCGCCGCGAATGCCGATCGCCGGGTCGAGGACGACCGGGTGCGCGCGTTGATTGCCCGGGCCGTTGCCGCCAAAGGGGGCGAAACGTTGCTGCGATCGATACAGACCGTCCGCGCCGAGTCCGTCGCCACGGTGCAATCGGACGGCATCAACACCGACCTGCCGAGTACCACCACGATTCGATATCCGGCTGCGTTCAGAATCGACGCGTTGACGCCGGCCGGAAAACTGGTCCAGGTATTCAGCGCCGGCAAATACTGGGTTCAGGATCCGAGTGGTGTGCACGATGCGCCAGACAGCATGGCGGCAATCATTCGCGGCAACGTGCAGCGGGATACGGTTCCTCTGTTACTGGCATTGCACGACGGGAAGGTCTCGGCATCCCTTGGCGAGATCGCCGACGAAGGACGGAAGCTTCCGGTGCTCGACGTCGCGCTGCCCGGCAGCACGCCGGTGACCCTGGTCTTCGATCCCGCAAGCGGACTGCTGATTCGATCGAAATATCGAATCGCCGCTCCCGGGGGCGAGGTGGCGGTCGAAGAGATCTACTCGAATTATCGCGACGTGCACGGCCTGCAGGTACCCTTCACGACCGATGTTCGTCGTGATGGTGCGCCGGCGGTCCGCCGGACGTTACGCAACTTCGAGTTCAACGTGCCCGTCGATCCCGCCCTCTTCAACAGGCCAAGCTGATCGCCAGTGCGGGTGATGATTTCGTGCGGCGAGCCGTCAGGCGATCTTTACGCCGGTGCGCTCACGACCGAACTTCTGCGGCTCGATCCGGCCGCAACAGTTGTGGGTCTCGGCAGCCGCCGCCTTCGTGAAGCCGGCGCCGCCCTCACTGCGGACTTCAGTGGACTCTCCGTCACCGGACTCCTCGAAGTGGCTCGACTGCTTCCGCGCACCTACGGGACCTACCGGATGATGGTTCGCGAAGCGCGGTCCAGGCGTCCCGATGTGTTCGTCGCGATCGACTTTCCGGACTTCAACTTCGTGCTCGCGCGCGCCATGCGCAAGCTCGGCGTGCCGGTGGTCTATTACATCAGCCCGCAACTGTGGGCCTGGCGGCGCGGCCGCATGAAGACCATGCGCCGAATTGCCGACCGCGTGCTGGTGATCTTTCCGTTTGAAGAGGCGATCTATCGCGAAGCGGGCATTCCGGCGCAGTGGGTCGGCCATCCGTTACTCGATCTCACTCCCGCAACGCTCCCGCGGGAAGAAGTTCTGGCATCCCTTCGACTCGATCCCGCGCGGCCTGTGGTCGCGTTGCTTCCCGGTAGCCGGCATAATGAGCTTCGCGCGATTCTCCCCGACCTCGTCCGCGGCGCGGCGCTGATACGTCAGACGCTTCCGAACGCGCAGTTCATCCTCGCCCGTGCGCCACATCTCGAGGATCGGCTGTTCGACTCGCTTGCACAGCTCGCGGGTGTCGTCACGGTCGAAGGGCGAACCGACGACGTGCTTGCGGCGGCCGATGTCGCACTCGTCGCATCGGGCACGGTGACCGTGCAGGCGGCCTTGCACCAGTGTCCGATGGTGGTGGTGTATCGGCTTTCATCTCTGACATATCGCCTGGGTAAACCATTCGTTCACGTTGACACCTACGCAATGGCGAACCTCGTCGCTGGCCGTCGCGTGGTGCCGGAGCTGATTCAAGACGATTTCACTCCCGAGCGAGTGGCAGCCGAAGCGCTCCGCGTACTCACCGATTCAGCGCATCGGGCCGCGGTGCGGCGCGATCTCGGCGAGGTGCGCGCCCGCCTGGGCGCGACCGGCGCGAGCACGCGTGCCGCCGAAGCTGTCATCGAAGTTGCGCAGTCCGCACCCGCGCATCAGGCGTGAGCCTCGACTCGCTTTGATACACTCCGTTGATGCGTCGATTCATTTTGATCGTGGTCCTGGTGTTGTGTGCGCGCGAATTGCGCGCGACGGTTCTCGTGCCCGCGGACTTTCGAGAGGTCGTTGCGGGATCGCAAATCATCGTCTACGGCCGGATCACGACCGTACGTCCTGAATGGTCCGACGATCGCAGCCGGATCGACACCGTCGTGACCGTGATGGCGGGCTCGTACCTGAAGGGAGGCCCCGCAGGCACCGTGACCTTCCGCGTACCGGGCGGCCAGATCGGCCGCTATCGCAACGTGATGGTGGGCGCGCCGCAGTTTCAGCCGGGTGAAGAGGCGGTGCTGTTTCTGAGCGCCTCCGGTCCCTCGATCGCACACATCTTCGGGTTGAGTCAGGGGCTGTATCGCGTCAAGACCGACTCGACCGGGCGCCGGCTCGTTGTGCCTCCGGTGTTGACGGCCAACAGCGATGAACCGCAAGCCGTCACACGCGGCGACGTCAATCGTCGGCAACTGAGCCTCGACGAATTCGCAGCAACCGTGCGCCAGGCAATCGCCCGAGGAGAGCGATGAGGCGCGCGTCCGCACTCATGCTGACGGCGTTGATGGTGGCGGCGCTGTCGTCACCAGTATCCGCCTACCTGAAGCTCGGGACAAAGCTCGGCACACGAACGGTGACGTTGAAATGGTCGCAGTTGCCGATCCGCTATTTCGTCACTGACCGCGGAACCACGGGTGTCACGTCGACGCAGCTGCAGCAGGCGGTGCAGAGTGCCTTTTCCACGTGGGAGGCTGTTCCGACAGGGCAGATTTCATCGCAGTTCGTCGGATTCACGCTTGCCACCCCGTCGTCTGGCGACGGCGCGACGGTGATCGGATTCCAGAATCGTCCCGATCTCGAGCGCACCCTTGGCGCGACGTCCTTCATGATCGACACGACAACCGGCGCCGTTGTCGAATCGGACATTTTTTTCAACAGCGCCTTCCCGTGGTCGGTGTCTGCACAGGGGGAGACCGGTTTATTCGATCTGCAATCGATTGCGCTGCACGAGATCGGCCACCTGCATGGGTTGGCGCACTCGGCCATGGGGGAAACTGAATTGCGCGCCGGAGGACGGCGGGTCATCGCTGCCGAAGCGGTCATGTTCCCGATCGCGTTCTCTGCCGGCACCATCCTCGGGCGCACGTTGCGTGCGGACGACATCGCCGGCATCGGCGATATCTACCCGTCGTCCACCTACACGCGTAACACCGGCAGCATCAGCGGCAAAGTGACGAAGAGCGGGAAGGGTGTACTCGGCGCCCACGTCATTGCATTCGACATGCAAACACAGAAGCTGGTCGGCGGGTTTTCACTGAGCGACGATGGCAGCTTCGTGATTGCGGGACTCGATCCCGGCCCGCACGTTCTGCGCGTCGAGCCGCTCGACGATGGGGACATCGAGAGCTTTTTCGACGCGACACTGAATATTGATATCGACTTCCGAGCGCAGTTCTACAACAAGATCGTCGTCGTTCCGAAAGCCGGGGGCACCGGGGGAGTCGAGCTCAAAGTGGTGGCGAAGTGATTCGCCGCCTGATGAGCGTTCGCCTCCCATTGACCGCGTTCTGCTTCATCGGTGCCTGGGCCGCCATGACGGGGACCGCAGTGGCGCAGGTCTATGTCGGACACGATATCCCGCGCGGCGGCAATGTGGAGATCAGCGGCGGTGTTGCCTGGGCGGGGGGATACGACCTCGGGTCGATATCGGCCGAAGAAACGCGCAATACGGGGACGGGAACCGGCCCCTTCGTACTGTTCGGCGCCGATTCGAAGATGAAGGCCGCTGCAGGCGTGCAGGGGCACATCGGCGTGTTCGTGTCCTCCGCTGTGTCGATCGAGGGGGGCGTGCTGGCGGCGCGTCCGCATCTATCGACCGAGCTCAGCGGCGATGCGGAGTCAGCGCCGGATCTCACCGCGGACGAGACGCTGACGCGGCTGGTTATCGATGGCTCCGTTCTGTTCCATTTCAGCGCGGCATCGTTTGGTGGAGGCAGGGGCGTCCCCTTCGTTTTCGGTGGCGGGGGCTATCTACGCGACGCGCACGAAAAGAATGAGGTCATCGACACCGGCCACGAATACCACGCGGGTGCGGGGCTGCACTATTGGACCGGTCAGGGCAAACACCGAGTCGGTATACGAGCCGACGGAGGTCTGTCGTGGCGTACGGGTGGCGCCGATTTCTCCGGCACCACCCGCGCGGTCCCCACGGTTACGGGCTCGATAGCGTACTTGTTTTGATACTTGTCGCGATCCGCGATCCGCGATCCGGCGGTGCCTGTCTAGCTCGATTTCCCCTCCTCAGCCGTCGATCCTAAGTCTTCCTGTTGATCGCTGGGCTGCTCGTACCGACGCGGTGTCTGGTGCCCATGCCTCGATCGGTTAACCACGTCCTCGCCCGTCGGGACGGGATCCGATGTTGGCTCGCTCGTGGGATCGTTCGGCGGATTCTTGCGGCGGCCGGTTGAGTCACTCATCGCTCGAGGTCCTCATTACGGCGAACCTGTTCGTCTTGCTGCGTTCGGCCGCGATCTGGCAACGAATTCTGGTTGTCGACTTCCTCGTCCATCGATCGATTCGTAATACCGCCGGCGTTATCGCCGTTGTCGTCACTGTATCCACGATCCGTGCTGCTCTCGGAGTTCGGGACGACGCCTTGTTCCGACTTCCAGCGTTCCCCTTCCGCCTTGTCCTTGTTTGCCGCACGGTTGGGCGTGTCGTTGTCTGCCATCTTTGACCTCCGCTGCGGGCCGTCGCAAACGGCGTACCTTTGTCGAGACACGGCTGATCGGCACATGCAGTAAAGTCGGGCGGTGACTGCCTCAGGCGCAACCGGGGCCATCGCCTTCCGCGATGTCCATTTCTCGCGTGGTGCCCAGCCCATCCTGCGCGGTTTCTCGCTCGACATTGCCGCGGGAGATACGCTGGCGCTCGTGGGCCGGAGCGGTGCCGGGAAGAGCACCATCCTCAGGTTGATCAATCGCCTGCTGGTGGCCGACGCGGGAGCCGTGCTGGTCGAGGCGCGCGACACGCGGGAGTGGAATCCGTTCGAGCTCAGGCGCCGCGCGGGGTATGTCATGCAGGAGGTGGGTCTCTTTCCACATCTCACCATCGGAGAGAACATCGCCACCGTTCCGCGCCTGCTCGGCTGGGATGATTCACGCGTGCAGCAGCGCGTCGCGGAATTGCTCGAGCTGGTTGGCCTGAGTGCGAACGGGTATTCGTCCCGCCGGCCTGACCAGTTGTCCGGCGGCCAACGGCAGCGCGTCGGCGTCGCTCGCGCCCTTGCGGCCGACCCCCCAATTCTGCTGATGGACGAGCCATTCGGGGCGCTCGACCCGGTCACACGCGCCGAGATGCACCGAGAGTTTCGCCGCATCCAGGAGCGCGTTCGGAAAACCGTCGTGCTGGTGACACACGACATGGCGGAAGCGTTTGCGTTGGCGACGCAGGTCGGTGTGCTTTCCGAGGGTGTGCTCGCGGTGATGGGTGAACCCGCCACCGTCGCTCGGTCGAATGATGCGCGCGTACGTCCGTTACTCGCGCCCCTCCTCGAAGCGACGGCCGTGCTGGAGCCGCGATCGTGACGGTGTTTCATTTCTGGCGGACGCACACCGGCGAGTTCATGACGCTCCTGGGACAGCACGTATTGCTCGTGGGCGTCTCGACGCTGGTCGCGATCATCGCCGGGGTGCCGATCGGTATGCTTGCCGCACGCAGACCGCGCGCGGGTGCACCGATTGTCTGGCTGGCCAATGTCGTGCAGACCATCCCGAGTCTCGCCATGTTCGGTTTTCTCCTGCCCCTCCCGCTGATTGGCGGTCTCGGTGCGCGTGTCGCCATCTTTGTTTTGATCCTGTATGCGCTGCTCCCGATTGTCCGGACCACGACTGCGGGGCTCCGCTCGATCGATCCGGTGCTCATCGAAGCCGGTACCGCGATGGGCATGACGCCCGGTCAGCTGATGCGGCAAGTCGAGCTGCCGCTTGCGCTGCCGTCAATCGTCGCCGGTATTCGTGTCGCCGCGGTCATCGGCGTGGGAACAGCAACCATTGCCGCCGCCGTCGGGGCGGGCGGTTTCGGAGAATACATCTTTCGCGGCCTGTCGATGGTGGACTCGACGGTGATTCTCGCCGGCGCGGTGCCGTCCGCGATTCTCGCGCTTTCAATCGACGGCGCGCTGACGCTGCTCGAGCGTGGCCTCAAGAACTTTCGCGGCTCACGGCGAACCACGGCGCGCGTGGTGGCAGCGGTCCTTGTCGTCGTCTTCGCAGCAGTCAGTGTCGTTGCGCTCTCTTCTCGCAGATCGGCTGACGTGATTCGGGTGGGGTCGAAAAATTTCACCGAACAGATCATCCTTGGCGAGATTCTCGCGCAGACGATCGAGAGTCGTACTCGCTTGCACGTGGAGCGGCGATTGAACCTGGGCGGCACATTCATCTGCGATCGCGCGGTCCGCGCCGGGGATATCGATGCCTACGTGGAGTACTCCGGCACAGCGCAGACGGCCATCTTTCATCAGCCGGTCCAAACGGATGCACGCCAGGTGTTTGCGGCGATCAAGGCTCGTTATGCGGCCGGCGGGCTCACCCTGCTCGATCCGCTCGGATTTGAAAACACGTTCGCGATGCTGATTCGTGCTGACGATGCCGTTCGACTGAACGTCCACACCTTGTCAGAGGCGGCATCCGTTGCCGCGTCATGGCGAGCGGGGTTCGGCTACGAATTCCTGCAGCGCGAGGATGGATATCCGGGGCTCGCCCGCACCTACGGGTTGCACTTCGCAAGGCCGCCAACTGCGATGGACTTGTCGCTCATTTATCGCGCCCTCGCCGGGCGGCAGGTGGACTTCATCGCCGGAGACGCCACCAGCGGGTTGATTGATGCCTACGGATTCACGATGCTGGAAGACGATCGCCACTACTTTCCGCCATACGACGCCGCTGTCGTCGCGCGATCGGCTGTCGTGCTGGCGCACCCTGAACTGAGGGACGCACTCGCCAGCCTGTCGGGTCGAGTCACCGTCGCCGACATGAGACGGATGAATCGCGCGGTCGATGCCGATCGCGCAGATCCCGCGGCAGTCGCCCGCGAGTTTCTCGCGAAGACGCTAAAGATCTCTCGCTGAGATCTCGCGCGGAGACGCGGAGGTCTCTCGCGGAGGCGCAGAGGTCTCTCGCGCAGACGCTAAAGATCTCTCGTTGAGATCTCGCGCGGAGACGCGGAGGTCTCTCGCGGAGACGCGGAGCTCTCTCGCGCAGACGCTAAAGATCTCTCGCTGAGATCTCGCGCGGAGACGCGGAGGTCTCTCGCGGAGACGCAGAGAATCGCTGCAAGGATCTCTCGCAGAAAACGCAGAAATACGCAGGGCCGGTTTGTCTCTGCTCTCATTGCGCTCCGCGCGAGATCTTCGATATTTCGGAGTGACGACCTCTGCGTCTCTGCGCGAGTTTCCCCGCGTCTCTGCGCGAGATCCCTGCGTCTCCGCGCGAGATCCTCTGCGTCTCTGCGCGAGATTCCCCGCGTCTCCGCGCGAGATCCCCTGCGCTCTCGGCGCGAGATCCGAGGCGCACTCTGCGAGAGACTTGCAGTTGCACTCGCGACCGCCGCTGGAGGATGATCGGGTGATGGCTTCTCAGAATTCATTCATCACACGGACCCGGCTGTCGGCCGGCGGTGCGGCTTTTGATTTCTTCAGTCTTCCCGCCCTCGAGCGCGCCGGGTATAGCGGTGTCGCGAGGCTGCCGTATTCGCTGAAGATCCTTCTCGAAAACCTGCTGCGCTGTGAAGACGGCCGATTCGTTCACGCCGATCACATCCAGACCCTCGCAAGCTGGGACGTCTCATCGGGCGCGCAGAAGGAGATTGCCTTCACGCCCGCGCGCGTGCTGCTGCAGGATTTCACGGGCGTCCCCGCGGTGGTCGATCTCGCCGCGATGCGCGATGGGATCGTCCGGCTCGGCGGCGATCCAAAAAAGGTGAACCCGCTGCAACCAGTCGAACTGGTGATCGATCATTCCGTGCAAGTCGATCACTACGCCGAGATCAATTCCGCCGATCTCAATGCGGCGCTCGAGTTCTCGAGAAACAAGGAGCGCTACACGTTTTTACGCTGGGGCCAGGAAGCGTTCCAGAATTTCCGGGTGGTGCCGCCCGACACCGGCATCGTTCACCAGGTCAATCTCGAGTACCTCGCGCGCGTTATTTTCAAAGAGACATCCGGGGCCACGGCCCTCGCGTATCCGGACACGCTGGTCGGCACGGATTCGCATACCACGATGGTGAATGGGCTCGGGGTGGTGGGGTGGGGCGTCGGCGGTATCGAGGCGGAGGCGGCGATGCTCGGCCAGCCAATCTCGATGCTGATCCCGGAAGTGGTGGGCTTCAGGCTTGTCGACCGGCTGCCCGAAGGCGCAACCGCTACCGATCTCGTCCTCACAATTACTGAACGGCTTCGCAAGTTTGGGGTCGTCGGAAAGTTCGTCGAGTTCTATGGACCGGGTCTCGAGTTCCTGACGATTGCCGACCGCGCGACCCTGGGGAACATGTCTCCGGAGTACGGCGCCACAATCGCGATCTGTCCGATCGACGAGATGACGCTGGACTATCTCCGGCTCACCGCGCGTGATGAGTCCCACGTTCGAATGGTCGAAGCGTACGCCAAGGAACAGGGCCTGTTCCGGACGCCGCATTCGGTTGATCCGGTCTATACATCGACGCTGGAGCTGGATCTCTCAACGGTCGAGCCGAGCCTCGCCGGGCCGAAGCGTCCACAGGATCGCGTATCGCTGCGACAGTCGAAGTACAAGTTCCAGCAGGCGCTCGATGTGATGTTGACGGAACGGAAGCCAAAGCCAGCCGCGGAAAAGCCCGGCGAGACTGGTTCGCCGGCGGCGCAGCCCGCCGCCACGGCGGTTGCCGCGGCGACCGAAGTGATTCCGGGGATGGAAGGTCTGGACCACGGGTCCGTCGTCGTCGCGGCGATCACGAGCTGCACGAATACATCGAACCCGAGCGTGATGATCGGTGCCGGCTTGCTCGCGCGCAATGCGGTCAAGCGCGGGCTCAAAGTCAAACCGTGGGTGAAGACCAGTCTCGCTCCGGGCTCGCTCATCGTCACCGAGTACTACAAAGCGTCGGGCCTGCTCGAATACCTTGCGGAACTCGGGTTCAACATTGTGGGCTACGGCTGCACCACCTGCATCGGCAACAGCGGACCACTCCCCGAACCTGTCGCCGGCATCGTCAAAGATCGCAACTTGATCGTCGCGTCTGTTCTCAGCGGCAATCGCAACTTCGAGGGACGGATTCAGTCGCAAGTCCGCGCGAACTATCTGGCCTCGCCGCCCCTGGTCGTGGCCTACGCGCTGGCCGGGCGCATGCAAATCGACATGACCACGGAACCGCTGGGAACGGATCGATCGGGTCAGCCGGTGTTTCTCAAAGACATCTGGCCGCCGGAGCGCGAGATCCAGGAAACGATGCTGAAGGCGGTGAAGTCGGAGATGTTCCGTTCGAAATACTCCACGGTCTTTGACGGCGACGAACGGTGGCGATCGCTGCCAAGCCCGACGGGCGAGCGGTTTGCCTGGGACGACAGTTCCACCTACATCCGCAATCCGCCGTTTTTTGAAAACCTCACGCTCGAGCCGACGCCGCCGTCCGACATCGTGGGCGCCCGTGCGCTCGCGGTCCTTGGCGACAGCGTGACCACCGATCACATTTCGCCCGCCGGCTCGATCCCGGTCGATAGTCCTGCTGGGAAGTACCTGATCTCGAAGGGCGTGACGCCGGTCGACTTCAACTCGTACGGCGCGCGCCGCGGCAATCACGAAGTCATGATGCGGGGGACGTTTGCCAACATCCGCCTGCGCAACCAGCTCGCGCCGGGGACCGAGGGAGGCTGGACGACGCTGCTGCCCGACGGCGAAGTGATGACGATCTACGACGCCTCGGTTCGATACCGCGCCGCTCGAGTACCGCTCATCGTCGTTGCTGGAAAAGAGTACGGGTCCGGTTCATCGCGCGATTGGGCGGCAAAGGGCACGCTGCTGCTTGGCGTGCAGGCGGTGATCGCGGAAACGTTCGAGCGTATTCATCGCAGCAATCTCGTGAACATGGGTGTGCTGCCGCTCGAGTTCCGCCCTGGCGAGAATGCCGCTTCGCTCAAGATCACTGGCAAGGAACGTTTCGATGTGCTTGGCATGGGCGCGACACTCACGCCCCGCGGCGTCGTCACGGTCCGTGTCACCTGCCCGGACGGGTCGATTCAGGACATCACCGCAATCGCCCGGATCGATACGCCCGAAGAACTGGTGGCATTCCGTCACGGCGGAATTCTGCCGTACGTGGTCAGGCAGTTGGTGCGATCGTAAAAAGGGGTCAGGGCTCAGGGCTCAAGGCTCAAGGCTCAAGGCTCAAGGCTTAGGGCTTAGGGCTTAGGGCTTAAGGCTCAGGGCTCAGGGAAAGACCGAGAGCTTTTCTGTCACCGCATATACCCGCGACGTGCGGTGACTTTCCCATGCTTCGTCTTGAGCTTTACGTCCAGCGCATGCCATCCCGTCTGGTCGACGCCTTGCGCGGTGTAGGTAATCAGGTAGCGGGTGCGAAACTCAATCAGGATTCTGGAGAACGCCTTCCGCAGGTCCGCGGCATCGGTGATGCGGAATCTCGAGCCGCCGGTCGCGTCAGCCACCTCTTCGAGAAACGGGGAGTCGTCTGGCAGGACGTTGTTGAACGACTCGATGCCCGATCGATTGTGCAGAGCCGAGATGTTCCGGGTGTAGACGTCCCTCATCTCTACTCCGTAGATCACGGCATCGGTGCGTCGCGCCTTTTCGCGGACAGCGTCTCGCGGGAGCCAGCTCGACGTGTCGTCACCATCGCTGAATATCAGCACGAGACGGCGGATGCCGGGCGTGTCGTCTGAAAATGTCAGGGCTGCGAATGTTGCGTCCCAGAGTGAGGTGCTGCCGCCTGCGCGGAGCCTGGAAAGCGCGTTCGGCACTCCTTCCATGGTGCCTGCCCAGTCCATCGTCAGGCGCACATCACTCGAGAACGAGATGAGCGCGGCGCGATCGACAGGACGCAGCGCGGCAACAGCATCGCTGACGCCTTCCTTCAGCTCCCGCAGGACATGGCCAGCGACACTCTGACTGGTGTCGAGCGCAATCATCATGCTGATGGGAACGTCCGAAATGGCTACGGAGTCGATCCTCTGGACGACGCCGTTGTCGCGAAGCTGAAAATCGTCAGCAGTAAGGCCGGTCACCGGTTTTCGGCCGTCAACGACGAGGACGTCGACTCGGACTGCTTCTACGCCGGCGCGAAACTGTGCGCTCTGTAGTGCGGCAAGCGCGATCAGAGCGCCAACCACCGGCTTCACTTCCATACCTCGACGCGAAGCAGATCGAACTGCGTGGCAGTGTCACCGTCCGGTCCGTACGCCCAGAACGGTTCCACGACTTGTGCGTTCATCCGCAGGACCCGTGCGGTAAGCGCACTCCTGGCCTCGGCCTCTCGCCCCGTCCTGCTCAAGAGCTCCGAAAGAGCCAGCGGCGCGGATTGGCCGTACGGCATGGACTGCATGGCGTCGCGATACAGCTTCTCGGCGGCGTCGAAACGTCCTTCGCGCTCTTCGAGCGACCCCAGAAAGAGTGCGGCCAGATAACGGACCGAAGGATCGACGTCGGTGAGGGCCGAGCGGAAGAGCGCGGCAGCCTGTTCGTTTTTGTCCTCGAGCATTCGGATGCGACCGAGGTGAAGCGCCGCGACGGTCAGGTCGGGCCGCCGCTGGAGCGCTGTCGTGAAGAGCTCGCTGGCCCGGACGAAATGCGTGGCCCTGGCGCCAGCCTTGTCGTAGGCGTTTGGCCCGACTGCCGTAAGCGCGGTCGGTTCATGCGATCCCTTCGACTCGAGTTCCAGGCCCTGAAGGTACTCGGCGCGTGCCATGTCCAGGTGCCATTTCTGCGCCGCCTGCGTTTCGATCCCGAGGGCAAGAGACTTCTGGCCAACAGAGTCGAGCACGCGGGGCATGACGTGGTACCAGCGCCAGGCGAAGTCTTCCTGCCGCGGTGACAACCTCATCGTCCGTTCAAGCAGGCGCTCAGCCTGCATGATCTGAAACTCGCAGGTGCTTCCTTTGTCTGTGGCGGTCACACACGCTTCGCAGTGCAGCATGGCTGCTGCGCGTAGATCTTCCCACGCCCATGAACTGCCGCCAGAAATGGCCTCGTCGACGGCTGCCGCGACGGCTTCGCGGGACATGGCACGGAGCGCGTTGGTCTCGGCCCCCCCGAGTTCGCGGTACGATTGCACCAACGCTCGATACGAAGCGGGCTGAGCACTCGCGCGCGGCGCGACAGTTACGTGAGCGGAGAGGAGAATCAGAGCAGCTGAAACGTAGCTCCTCATGGTGATCCGATGCGGCAGGCGCCACGCACTCTAACACAACCAATCACTCAGACGATGCCGTTGCCTATAATCGATGGAATGGATCCGGTCGAGCGTTCCCTTCGACTCACGAGCCAGGACGTCAAGATGGAAGCCGGGGCCGCCGGCTTCGACCTGTGCGGCGTCGCGCCGGTGGCCGACTACCCGGAGCTTGGATTTCTAACCGAATGGCTGTCTCGCGGGTACGCCGGAGAGATGCACTACCTGCATCGCAATGCTGACCGCCGTGCTGACGTTCGCGCGGTGATGCCTTCCGCCCGATCGGTCATTTCGCTCGGCGTCGTCTACAACACCGATCGTCCGTATTCAAACCAGCAGAGCAATCCGTCGCGCGCGGACATCGCGCGCTACGCGTGGGGCGACGACTACCACGTGGTGATTGAAGCGCGTTTGCAGCGGCTGATCGCGCGCCTTCGCGACATGTCGGACGAACCGTTCGAGGCACGTTCCTACGTCGATACCGGTCCGGTCCAGGAACGCGTTTACGCGCAGCATGCAGGTCTCGGATGGATCGGGAAGAATACCTGCCTCATTAACGACGATCTCGGATCTTGGATCTTCTTGTCCGAGATCATCTGCAGCCTGCCGCTGGAGCCGGACGCTCCCGGCTTCGATCAATGTGGTTCGTGCGCTCGGTGTCTCGACGCGTGTCCGACCGGTGCCCTGGTCGATCCCGGAGTGCTCGATGCGACGCGGTGCCTGTCGTACCTGACGATCGAGATCAAAGGCGCTATCCCGCACGAGCATCGCGAGGCGATCGGCGGGCACGCCTACGGATGCGACATTTGCCAGGAAGTGTGTCCGTGGAACATCGCGCCAGGAATTGGAAAGAGCACGGATCCGGCGTGGCAGCCGCGTCCCGGACTTGACGCGCCTCAACTGCTCGACCTGTGGAACCGATCGGACGATGAGCTGCGGTTGCTGTTGAAGGGAAGCGCGATGAAGCGCGCTGGCGTCAGGCGGCTGCGGCGCAATCTAGCCGTCGCCATCGGAAATAGCGGCGATCGCGACGCCGCGATGGCACTGGCAGACAATCGCGAGGAAACTGCCGGCGACCCGCTTGTTGTCGAACACGTCGTCTGGGCGATCAACAAACTTGACGGCTGAAAAACGCGTTCGCTCGGAACCCAAACCCGGTGAGCCTGTTCCCGATCTGCTGCCGGACAGACCGACGCTGAAGAGCGTCGCCGACGTGGCCGCCGACTGCAAAGCGTGTGACCTCTACAAGCGCGGCACACAAACCGTGTTCGGCGAGGGACCGAAGCGCGCCACGTTGATGCTGGTCGGGGAGCAGCCTGGCGACGCAGAGGATCTCGCCGGCCATCCGTTCGTGGGGCCTGCTGGCAAGCTGCTCGATCGAGCGCTCGAACAAGCCGGCATCAATCGCGAAGCCGTCTACGTGACCAACGTGGTCAAGCATTTCAAATGGGAGCCGCGCGGAAAGCGGCGCATCCACGCCAAGCCGAACGCCGGCGAGATCAGCGCGTGCCGTCCCTGGCTGGAAACCGAGATCGCGCTCATTCGTCCGCGCGCGCTCGTCTGCCTTGGCGCGACCGCCGCGCAGGCGTTGCTCGGAAAGAGCTTCAAGGTATCGAAACAACGCGGCGAGTTCGTACCTTCTTCGCTCGCACCGCTCGTGATGGCCACGGTGCATCCGTCTTCCATTCTGCGGGCGCCCGACGATGAGTCGCGCCGGGCCGAGATGGATCGGTTTGTGGCTGACCTGAAAAAGATCGCGAAGGAATTGCCGCGCGAGCCCGGCCGGAGCGAACGCAGACAAACGAGTAAGATCGCGAGAGAATAGGATCATGACGGAACGATTCGAACCCACGCTCCTGCTCTCGATGCCACAGCTGCAGGATCCAAACTTCGCCAAGACCGTCGTGCTGCTGTGCGACTTCGTGCCCGAAGGAGCGTTCGGTCTGGTGCTGAATCGCCCGACCGACGAGCCCGCGACGGGCATGGTTCGCCTCGAACCACCCGTCGAGAACGGCAACGATTTGCGACTCCACACCGGCGGACCGGTGGAACCGGATCGCGGATGGATCCTCAGTGGAGAAGAGCCGGCCGATGTCGAGCACCGCACCATCGTGCCGGGCCTGTTTCTGTCGACGTCTCCAATTCTCTTGCGGCGAGTGCTCGAGACGCGTCCCGCTCCGCGCGCACTGGTACTTGCCGGCTATGCCGGCTGGGGGCCGGGCCAGCTCGACGAGGAGCTGTCGCATTCAGCGTGGCTCATGTGCGATGTCGATCTGCACCTGGTGTTCGAGACCGATCCATCGCTCATGTGGGAGACCGCAATCCGCAAGCTTGGCGCTGACCCCTCAGCACTGCA
>Ga0222622_10000495_pt1 | contig 14689 bp, 13 predicted proteins | sample PLM2_5_b1metaG_FD_177335 | JGI IMG/M metagenome (GOLD analysis project Ga0222622, IMG submission 177335) | Groundwater sediment microbial communities from an aquifer in East River, Colorado, USA - PLM2_5_b1 | ecosystem: Environmental > Terrestrial > Soil > Riparian zone | place: USA: East... | reverse complement strand
GCCGGGAGTAACGCGGCCGTTCAGGCCCCACTGAACACCAATGGCTTTGGCAAATTCCCTGGTGGTCTGGACGACGCGCGCTTCCACCTCAACCTGCGGCTCCGGGCGGTCGAGCGCGCCGAGCAGCGCCGAGACGGTCTGCAAGCGATCCGGAAGATCCGTGATGATGATGGTGTTCGTACGAGCGTCGACCTGTATCTGGCCGCGCTGCGACAGCGCCGATTTCACCAGCAGCGGCGAGAGATCGCCAGCCTTTGCGTAGCTGAGAGAGAACGTCTGCACTCGTAGGTCTCCGGCGAGCGCTTTCGCTTCGGCCAGTTTACGCCTGTCGCCTTCCTCTTCCGCGAGCACCGACAGCGGCGCGATGCGGACGATGGTGCCTTCGGCAACGTAGCCCAGCTTGTGGGTGCGAAGAAGCGTTTCGAAAGCCTGATCCCACGGAACATCCCGGAGCACAACGTCGATGGGTGTCGCCGGAACCGAGGGATCGATGATGATGTTGAGCCCGCTGATTTCGTTGAAGTAGCGGAGAACCGAGCGCAGATCGGCGCCCGAAAAATCGAGCGTGATCGGCGTGCCTTTGTACTGCTTCTCCCCGCTCGCGGTGATGATCTGCTGATTCGGCCGCGGCGTCGTTTGCGGCGGTGCGGGCGGCGGCGCCTGCTCGCGCACGGCAGCGACGGGCGGTGGAGCAGACGCTTTGGCTGCAACAGGCGGTGTCGCCGGCGCCGATGCGGGCTGAGCGGCCGGTGGTGCGGCCGGTAGCGGTGACGCCTTCGGCGTGATTGCCGCGGCGTTCGCGATTGCCTGCTCCAGTGGAATATCAGGCTCGGGCTCGACCGCTTTGCTCGCCGATGTCGGCGTCAGCAGAGCTGTGCTGGATTTCTGCGGGGGCTCGAAGACGACGGCGAGGTCGCGGCCCGACGATCCCGTCCGCTCGACGTGATAGGTGGCGCCGTCGGCGACATCCATCAGCACCCGGGTCACCAATGGGGTGCGGCTGTTCACTGCCACTCGTACTCGTTTCACGAGTGGCCCCTCGACGGCGACCTGAGAGGGGGCGTTCGATGTCACGTTTGGAAAGTCGAGGACGAGCCGACGCGGCGCTCCGTCCGCTTCGACAACGTCGGCTGGCGTCAATCGGCCATTGCCTCCGAGCGTTACCGTCGTCGATCCCGGCGTGTACCTGGAACGCACGCGATCCAGGATGGTTGCGACTGGAGCCTCGACCGCCGGTGCCGTGTCGAGCGCGGCTGGACGCACCGGCATGGTCGGAAGTTGCGGGTCCGCGTCGGCGGCAACGCCTGTTGTCGCCGTCAACTCGAGACGGATCGTGTTGCGCGCACTGCGTACGGAATATTCCGACGCATGGATCAATCCAATCCGCACGCGCGCGACGGCCTGGCCGTCGTCCCCTGCCCCTTGCTCCAGCGTCACAGTGGCAATCGCGTCGCGGCGATCGACCTCGACGACGCTCGACGCGATCCCGACCGACACGTTGCGCAACTCGACGATCACGGTCAGCGGATCAGGCCGCTTGACTGCATAGGCGGCCGGTTCGGTGGACTCGATGATCACCTGATTGCCGTGCGCCGACACTCCGAGGAGGCGAATCGGCGTGGCGCCTGCCGAGAGCGACAGGCTGCTGCCGAGCGCCAGCGATGCGACTATCGCCAACTGCGCCGCGCCTGCGCGCGAGAACACGGTACGCCGCAACTGCTGCCTCATCCACGTCCCCCCTCGGCGGATCTCAGGACTTTCCGGATCTCTTTCTGTTTCACGAGAGAGAGCGGATCGTTGACATCCTGCGAGAACACCACCGCATCCTGGACGATGGATTTCACTGCACCATCCATCAGTCGATCTCCAGCCTTCACCACGTAGGTCTTGTTATCCGGTCCTTGAATGAGCGCGACGAAGCCGACGCTGTTGCGCACGATGCCCTTCACACTCACCTCATTAATCAGGAGTCCCGGCACGCCCGGCGGACGCACACCCTGCGCCTTTGGATCGTTGCCGCGCCCGACGAGACTCACGAACGGATCGCGCCGACCTTCCGGGTTGTAGGTGAAAGGCGCGCCGGCTTCGGCCGGCTGTGACGTCTGCTGCGCCGCCGTGCTCGGCGCCGGCGGCGTAGGACTCTGGCCGCGCTGTTGCGCGGACGTGGTACTCGCCATCACCATCAAACTGCCCACGAGCAGCACCGGAACGAAACGCATGGACATCCTCATTTCGTTGACGGCTGCTTCGGCACGATGCCTCGACCGCCGCGCCCTGTTGCCGGAGCCTTGCTTTCCTGGAGGATGAATGTCGTTGCGACGCACTCCGCCTCGATGCTCGCGTTGGCGTCCTGCGGGTTCTTCGGCTTGATGACGATGTCGCCGACGTTGATGATGCGCGGAAACTTACTGATGCGATCGAAGAACAGACCCAGGTTGTGGTACGTGCCTTCTGCGCGAATCTTGAACGGGAGCGACGCATAGAGCGCTTCCTGTTTCGGCTCCTGCGGCGTAAACCGCTGAATCGTGAGACTCGACTGCGTCGCCAGGCCCTGGACGCGCCGCAGGATGTCCGCCACGTCTTTCTGCTCGGGCAGCACGGCGCGGAGATTCTCGAGACGGCGTTCGAGCTCCGCCACTTCCGACTGGAACTGCGGCAGCCGGCGCGCGGTCGCCACACCCTTGGCAATGTCCGATTTCAGCGCGGTCAAACGAGTCTGCCGCGCATCGATGTCGGCCTGCATCTCCGCGACATAAAATTTCCAGAAGCCAAACACCGCGAGGCCCGAGACGACGACAAATGCGCCGATCTGGGCGTACCACGGAAATTTGCTCAGTGAAATATCCATGAATTCCTTGTTCGTATCGGAGGCGCCTGACTCAGCCTTTAACCGACTACTTCTTCGCCGCCGCGGCGCCGCGTCCACGCGCGCCAGGTGTCGGCGCCGGCGGTGGCGGCGGCGCCTCCGGGTTGTTGAACACGGCCTTGACCGAGAACTTGAAAATGTCGCCGGTCTTCGGATCGGAAATCACCTGGCTGTCGACGATGTCGACGGGCTTCTTGAACCAGGTGCTGCCTTCCAGGTTGGCGACGAAATCGGACAATCCGGTCAACGAGGTCGTCAGCCCGGCGAGCACGATGTCGTCTCCTTTTTCCGTCATGTCGGTCAGCCACAGGCGCTCCGGGACCGCTTTACTGATTTCATCGAGGATGTGAACCGGGCCGCTCTGTCCGCGGCGCAATTGCTCGATGAGGGTGACGCGCTGCTGGAGCTGCGCTTTGCTGGCTTCGAACTTCTGCACCTGCGCCAGCACCGACCGCAGCTGCTGCATTTCCCGTTCGCTCCTCACCAGATCCGCATCCACTCGCACCGACGCCTGATGCAGTGACCAGAACCACCAGCCGACGAAGAGCGCCGTACCAATGAGGATGAGACTGGCGGCGATGGTGACACGCTGCGCCGCAGGAATCAGGGCACCGCGTTTGGTTCGTTCCCGATCGACCGCGAGGAGATTGATCCGAATCATCGATCGCCCGCCCGCCGCAATGCGAGCCCGACAGCAACCGCCGCCGTCGGACCGATGTCGGCCGCCGATTCAACCTGAAATTTTTTCGCATCGAACGCGACGCGCTTGAACGGGTCGAGCCCTTCCACCGGAGCCTCGAACCGGTCGCTCAACATCTCGGTGAACCCTTCTGCGCGCGACGCGCCACCGCTCAGCATGATGCGGTCGATGCGATCGGATGATGCCGTGGTCTTGAAGAAGTCGAAGGTCTTCTGGATCTCGAGCATGACGTTCTCGGTGACGGCTCGCAGCACCGGGCGCGCGTCCTCGAACGTCACGCCGTCGACCGGCATGCCGCGCTTCAACTGATCGGCCAGCTCGAACGGCAGATTCAATTCTTTTTGCAGCGCCTCGGTGTAGGCATTTCCCCCGATGGAAATGTCGCGCGTGAATACCGATTGATCGCCACTGAGGATGTTGATGTTGGTGGCGCTCGCCCCCGCGTTCAACAGCGCGACGATGGCTCCCGGTTCGATGCCGTAATTCACTTCATAGGCGTTCTGAAGCGCAAAGGCATCGACGTCTACGACCACGGCGGACCGACCTGCCTGGGCGATTACCCCCGTGTAGTCGGCAATCTTTTCCTTTTTCGCCGCGACCAGCAGGACGTCCATCGTCGCTTTGCCGCCGTCGCCCCCCTTGTCGAGAATCTGATAATCGAGATTGACGTCCTGGATGTCGAAGGGGATGTACTGCTCGGCCTCCCAGTAGATCGACTCGGCCAGCTCGCTGTCCGACATCTGGGGAAGCGTGATCTTCTTGACGATGACGGCGTTGCCCGAGAGAGACGCGGCCACGTCCCTGGTCTTGATCGCGCCACTCGTGAAGAGCCGCCGGATCGCCTCAGCGACAGCCCCGCCGTCGATGATCGCGCCGTCGACAATGCTGTCCGGCGGAACGGGTTCGCTGCCGAACGCCGCCACCTTGAAGCCTTTGCCGGCCGGTTTGAGCTCGACCGCCTTGACGGCGCTCGAACCGATATCCAGACCGACCAGAGATTTCGCTCTGCGAAACACCGGTTACGTCCAATCCTGTGATCGACCGAACTGCTTCTTGGAGAATGATGCTGCCCGAACCCGCGGCCGTGGCGACTCCCAGCCACACCGATCCACGAATTCCGGCGTGTTTGTCGCCACTTCAGGCGGCAAGCACGATGCCACGGTCCCGCTAGTGATCAATTTCGGCAGAACTGGGCAATTCTGATATAGGCACGCGGCTGAAACAGTCCTTCTGGTGTCGATTTTTGTATGCGGCTAACAAAACTGTAAGGCAAGATCTGCACACCTTGGCTTGGCACGAGAGGTGCCCACTCTGCCTTGACAACGCCCCTAATCGCCGGTATCCTTTTGGTTTGCCGTCCTTCGAACGAGGCTGACAGCCTCCACATTGCTTCGGTTCGTCTGCCGGAGTCCCGGCGAAGGCCGCCGAAAGGGATCTGAATGGGTTCGTTTGTCCCCACTGCCGGAAGTGTGCAGCGGCAGTGGCATGTCATCGATGCCGAGGAAATGGTGCTCGGCAGGATTGCGACCGAAGCGGCGCGACTGCTTCAGGGAAAGCACAAAGCCGTCTACACGCCGCACATCGACACGGGCGATCACGTGGTCATTGTGAACGCCGCGCGGGTGCGCCTGACCGGCCGCAAGGAAGAACAGAAGATTTACCGGTACCACAGCGGGTACGAGGGCGGGCTTCGCGAAGAGCGCGCCAAGGATGTCCGCCAGAAGAATCCGGTCCGCCTCGTTGAAGAAGCGGTGCGCGGCATGCTGCCGAAGACGAAGCTCGGCGAGGCGATGTGGCGCAAGTTAAAGGTGTATGCGGGCGGCGAACATCCGCACGCGGCGCAGAAACCAACGGCTGTGAAGATACAGACCAAGAAGCGCGAGGGCGTATAAGACGTGGCATCAGGGATTCAGTATTACGGCACCGGCCGCCGCAAGACTTCCACCGCACGCGTGTTTCTCCGGCCCGGCGCCGGCGGCATGACGGTGAACAAGAAGCCGATCGAACAAGCCTTCCCCACCGAGGCGCTCCGCACTCAGATCAAGCAGCCGCTGGCGGTCACCGAAACGGCCGATAAGTTTGACGTGTTGGCCACTATCAGCGGCGGAGGCATCGCCGGCCAGGCGGGCGCGCTCCGACTCGGGATCGCCCGCGCCCTCGTGGAATACAACATCGAGCTGCGGCAGCGGCTGAAGAAGGCCGGCTTCCTGACGCGCGACGCGCGCATCAAGGAACGCAAGAAGTACGGACAAAAGGGAGCGCGCAAGCGGTTCCAGTTCAGTAAGAGATAGAAAGGAAGCTTCCAGCTTCCCGCTTCCAGCGTCCAGCTGGGAGCTGGCAACTGGGAGCTGGGAGCTTTTTTATGGAGGCAATTTGAGCGGCATTGCGTTGAAGGATTTGCTCGAGGCGGGGGTCCACTTCGGCCACCAGACGAAGCGCTGGAATCCAAAGATGAAGCCATTCATCTTCGGCGAGCGAAACGGAATCTACATCATCGACCTCGCAAAAACCGCAAAGCTGTTCCGCGATGCCGAGCAGTTCGTCTCGAACCTGGCGGCAGATGGACGCACGGTCCTCTTCGTTGGCACCAAGCGGCAGGCCCAGGACGCGATTGCTGAGGAAGCAACCCGCAGCCAGATGTTTTTCGTCAACCAGCGCTGGCTTGGTGGGCTGCTGACCAACTTCTCGACGATTCAGCGCAGTCTCGCCCGTCTCCGCGATCTGGAGGCGATGGAAACCGACGGCCGGTACGAATCGCTCTCGAAGAAGGAAATCGCGCAGATCGAGAAGGAGAAGCGCAAGCTTCAGAAAAATCTCGAAGGCATCCGCCACATGTCACGCCTGCCCGATGCGTTGTTCGTGGTCGATACCCGCAAGGAAAAGATTGCGGTCGATGAAGCCCGCAAGCTCAAAATCCCCGTCATCGGCGTCGTCGACACCAATTGCGATCCGGACGAAGTGGATTACGTGATCCCCGGCAATGATGATGCGCTGCGCGCGATCCGGCTGTTTGCCTCGCGCATTGCCGACGCCATCGTGACCGGCAGGGGCATCCGCGAATCCGCTCAGGCGGATGAGCCCGAGGGCGACGGCGACGACCGCACGCGCCGCGGCCGCGCCAACCGGCAGGTCCGTCCCGAGCAGGCGACCTCTCCGGCGTCCGTCTAAGATTGGGTTTGCCACAGACGTCGCCGGCCTGAACGATGGGCCGGCGTTTCTTTGTACAGTTCCCAGTTGCCAGTCTCCAGTGAGAAAAGAAACCGGATACTGTTGCTGATTCGGAGCCGGGAAAGTTCTCCAATCGGCCGTTCCAGTGAGAGATAAAACTGGGAACTGGAGACTGGAAACTGGCAACTGACATCGGAGAAAGAGAGTAATGACAGAGATTAACGCAGCACTCGTGAAGAAGCTCCGCGATGCCACCGGTGCGGGGATGATGGAATGCAAGGGTGCCCTCACCGAGGCGAAGGGCAATCTCGACGAAGCCACGACGATTCTTCGTAAACGCGGACTGGCACAGGCAACGAAAAAAGCGGGACGCTCCACCAACGAAGGCCTGATCGGCAGCTACATCCACATGGGCGGAAAGATCGGCGTGCTGGTGGAAGTGAATTGCGAGTCAGATTTCGTCGCGCGGACCGACGATTTCCAGAGCCTCGCGCGCGAAGTCGCCATGCACATCGCGGCGGCCAGCCCGCAGTACGTGCGTCGCGAAGATGTGCCGGCCGACATGCTCGAGCGCGAGCGCGGCATCTATCGCGGGCAGATGGAAGGCCAGAACAAGCCCGCTGCGGTCATCGACAAGATCGTCGAAGGCAAGCTCAATAGCTTCTACGAGCAGGTCTGCCTGCTCGACCAACCATCGATTCGCGATCCCAAGATGACGATCGGTCAGATCGTCCAGGCGGCGATTGCCAAACTCGGCGAGAACATCGCCATCGCGCGGTTCGTGCGCTACAAGCTTGGAGAAGCCGCGTAGTTGCGCACAGGTGGGGTCGAGCCATTGATATAATCTGCCGGATATGTCTTCCGCCTACCGCCGTGTACTGCTGAAGCTGTCCGGCGAGGCCCTCATGGGCGAACAGCAGTTCGGGATCGATCCAGCCGTCACCGGGCAAATCGCCAAAGACATCTACGAAATTCAGCAGATGGGCGTCCAGACCGGCATCGTGATTGGCGGGGGGAACCTCTTTCGCGGTCTTGCCGCCAGCGCGCGCGGGATGGATCGCGCAACGGCGGACTACATGGGGATGCTGGCGACCGTCATCAACGCGCTCGCCCTCCAGGATGCGCTCGAGCATGCGGGTGTGAATACGCGCGTGGCGACGGCGATCGAGATGCGCGCGGTCGCCGAGCCCTTCATTCGACGCCGCGCGGTCCGCCACATGGAAAAGGGACGCGTGGTCGTATTTGCCGCCGGCACGGGCAATCCCTACTTCACCACTGATACCGCTGCCGCCTTGCGGGCGATGGAAATGCGAGCGGACGTCATCCTCAAGGGGACCAAGGTCGACGGCATCTACACCGCCGATCCGATGCTCGATCCGACGGCCACCAAGTTCACCGAGATCTCCTACCTGAAAGTGCTCGAGCGCGGCCTGAAAGTCATGGATGCGACGGCCATTTCCCTGTGCATGGACAACAAGCTGCCGATCGTGGTGTTCAACCTTCGGACGGCCGGAAACCTCCGGCGCGTGATTGCCGGGGAACCCGTCGGTACGACCGTCACGGCGTAGAGGACTGTTATGGACGTGAAGGATCTGAAGGGGCTGTTTGGCGAGGTCAAGAAGCGCATGGACACGCAGCTCGATCACGTGAAACGTGAGCTCGGCGGCGTGCGGACGGGTCGTGCGTCGGTCGCCATTCTCGACAGCGTCCACGTCGAGGCCTACGGCTCGATGATGCCGCTCAACCAGGTGGCGTCGCTGTCGATTCCGGAACCCACGCTGATCGTCGCACAGCCGTTCGATCCGTCGCTGATGGGCGCGGTCGAGAAAGCGGTCCGGTCATCAAACCTGGGACTCAATCCGACCAACGACGGCAAAGTCGTTCGCATCCCGATTCCCCCGTTGACGGAAGAGCGCCGGAAGGAACTGTCCAAGCTCGTTCACAAGCACGCGGAGGACGGACGCAACGGCGTCCGCCAGGTGCGCCGCGATGCCAACGATCGCTTGAAGAAACTGCTCAAGGATCACAGCATCTCGGAAGACGACGAGCGTCGTGGGCTCGATGAAGTGCAAAAGATGACCGATCAGCACATCGGGATCATCGATGATCTGCAAAAGAAGAAGGATGGCGAACTGTTGAATAAGTGAGCAGGGCTTAGGGCTCACGGCTCAAGGCTCAGGCTCAAGCCCTCCCCCATGTCCTTTTTCTCTCATCTCGAATGTAGCGTGCCGTGCGGCTCGCCGCACCTCGATCCCGCACAAGAACATCACCTCTGCCCATGCGGCGCGCCGTTGCTCGTGCGTTACGATCTCGACCGCGCCCGCGCATGGACGCGCGACAGCCTGTCAGGACGCCCGGCCAACATGTGGCGGTATCGCGAGGTGATGCCGCTCTTCGACGGTGAGGAACCGCTCACACTTGGCGAGGGATGGACGCCGCTGATTCATGCCTCGCGTCTCGGGCGCGATCTTGGTCTCGAGCGCCTGCTGGTCAAAGACGAATCGCTCAATCCGACGAATTCATTCAAGGCGCGCGGGCTGTCGGCGGCAGTGACCCGCGCGAAGTATCTGGGCGCGCGGACGCTGGCAGTTCCGTCGGCCGGCAATGCCGCCAACGCACTGGCGGCTTACGCGGCGGCAGCCGGACTGCCGGCCAAGGTGTTCATGCCGCGGGATGTGAAACGGCCGTTCATCCGTGAGTGCGAGCTGTATGGCGCGGAAGTGCACCTGGTCGACGGATTGATCACGGACGCTGGAAGAGTCGCGGCCGAACGTGGGAAGTCGCTCGGATGGTACGACGTCTCGACTCTGAAGGAACCGTACCGAATCGAAGGAAAGAAAACGATGGCCTACGAGCTGGGCGAACAGCTCGGATGGACGTTTCCGGATTGGATCATCTATCCGACGGGCGGCGGCACTGGCATGGTCGGCATGTGGAAGGCGTTCGAAGAAATGGAACGACTGGGCTGGAAATCAGACCGTCGGCCGAAGATGGTATCAGTGCAAGCCGAGAACTGCGCGCCGATCGTTCGCGCGTTCGACGAGGGAGCCGATCGATCCGAGATGTGGCGCAACGCGAGCACCATAGCCGACGGCCTTCGCGTCCCCAAGGCGGTCGGAGATTTTCTCGTCCTGCGCGCAGTGCGCGAGAGCGGTGGAACCGCGCTCGCCGTCAGCGATGCCGACATGGTGACGGGAATGCGCGAACTCGGGAGCCGCGAGGGGATCAGCGCCGCACCGGAAGGAGGCGCCGCACTCCACGCCGTCAAGGTGCTCGCACGCGATGGCCGCATCAAACCGACCGATACGGTGGTCGTCTTCAACACCGGCGGCGCGCTGAAATATCTCGACGTATTCTAGATAATGAGTCGCGATCCGCTATGCGGGATCCGCGATCCGGTCTCAAGTTCGTAGCTTCCCGCTTTAGCCGGAAGATCAGGTCGCGTGGCTTGCAATCGTAGCTCCCCACGCGTGGACAAGGTCAGTCAAGGTTGGCTTGCCAGCCGTAGCTCACCCACGCGGTGACAGGTGAGCGAAGGTTGGTGGACGCGGAGAGGATCGAACTCTCGGCCTCTGCATTGCGAACGCAGCGCTCTCCCAGCTGAGCTACGCGCCCCACTCTGTAGGAATGTGTCGCGCGCACTCACACAAGACCGTCACGTGAGTGAACACGAATCCTCATCTTAACACGGCGGAAGCGGCTCACCCAACCTCGCGCCGCGTCCGTAACGACTCGACGAGACTGCGAAGCGCCTGCGACGCCACCGCATGCGCGAGCGTCAGGCGCGCGAGTTCGTCGAGATCCTCAGGCGCAATGTCGTTGTTCGGATCGAGCGCCATCACGCGCGACTTCACGGCTTCGAGCGCTGCGGCGGTGTCGATCGCTCCCAGCAGCGAGGCCTTCAGCGCGCGAATCTCATTCCCGTCCGCCATGGTTACTCAATTTACCGCAATTACAGGAGTGCAATCCGGCGTTACATTTTCGTGCACACCGACGGAACTCGTCGTTGCACACGCCGGGCTGTGTGCTGTTTGACACTGGATTCAGGAAACGTGCGCACACTTTCGGATGGAGCGGAGGTTGCACGCGTGGGTCTGTTCCAGCGAATGCCAGAACCAACGACCCTCATTCCTGCCTCGTTGTCCGCGTCGGGATACGAAGATGGTCTCGGTCGTCGGTCGCTCGACATCGATCGTGAGTCGGGCGCTATGCTCGAGCGGCTGCAGCTGCGGCCCGAGCTGGGCGCCTTCGAAGCGTTCCTGCGCGAACGCGTCGCGTTTACGGCAGCGTTCGAGGACGAGGGGTTTGCACGGGTCAAGGCGATCGAACGCGACGGTCGCGGGGCGCTGACCATCGTTTCACAGTTTGTCGCAGGCAACCGGCTATCCGATTTGCTGGAGGCCGCCACCGGCCTGCCGGCCCATGAAGCCACATGCCCCAGCGTCGACGCGGCGCTTGGATTCCTCCTTGAAGTCCTTCCCTCCCTTGGCTCGCTCCACGACTATGGCGGCCACGCCCACGGGACGTTGGCCCCCGGCCGGATTGTCCTGACGCCGGCCAGCCAGGTCGTCGTGCTCGACTGGCTGTACGGACCTGCCGTACAACGGCTGCAATTCAACAGGCGGCGGTTGTGGATTGAACTTGGCGTGGCCGCGCCGTCAAAGGGACACACCGGGCTGGATATCGCCGCTGATATCTCCCAGGCGTCACTCGCGGCGATGATGATCGTTCTCGGCCGGCCGCTGCGGGAAGAAGAGTATCCCGACGCGATTTCCACTCTCGTTTCCGAAGTCACCGAGATCGCGCAGATTCGCGGAAGCCGGCAATTCGCATCGGCCCTCGAAGCCTTCCTGCAGCGGACGCTGCCCGTGCCGAGCCGTAAGCCACACGCGAGCGCCGTGGAGGCTGCCGCGGAAGTTCGGCACATTGCCCGTGAAATCGGCGTGAGCCGTTGCCGCACGGCTCTGACGGCATTTGTCGAGGACATGAATCGCGTGCTGGCCGAGGATCGTGAGCACGCGGAAGGGTCGGCGGCTACGCTGGACTATGCAGGATTGAACGTCGCGGTTGACGAAGTCACGGATCATGCGGCACCAGAACTGACCAGCGCGCACTCCGAGCTCGATCTCGATGTCTCGCCCGTCGCAGATACCGTCGCCGACGTTGCGGCGGCATCCTTCGACGAGTTCGATTCTTCCGTCGGTTCGGATGTGTTTGAAGATCCGTCGGCCACCGAAACTCAGGCGCCCGACGAGTCGCCGATCGCCGAATTCTTCGCGCGCGTAGAGAGCGCCGCGCGGATACGGACGGAGCCCGAACCCGTCATCGAAGAGGAACCCGCTCCCGTGCCCATGCCGGAGCCCGCTGCTGAGCCCGTCGTGGCGCTGGAGCCCAGGAGAGCGGAGATTCCCGCGATTACCGCGCCTGTGCAGGCCGCGCCTGTTGCGCCCCCTGTCGTGGATCTCGTGGACGCGCCAGCGCCAGCTCCAACGGTCGCACCGGAACCAGTCGTGGCACCGCCCGCTCGCGAGCCGGTTACCGCCCCTGCGCCAGTCGTCGCGCAGCCTCAGGCGCCGCCAGCGCCTTCCAAGCCGCAATCGAAACGGAAGCGTCGTGGATCGAAAGGGCAACGCGACAAGCTGCGATCGAACGCGGCACCGCCGAAACCGGCAGCAACGCCGGTGCAGCCGCCGCCTCCCGCCGCGATTCCGATGCCGACGTTCAACGCATTGCCGGACCCTTCGAGACAGCCCGCTGCAGGACCGGTCGCCACCGTTCGTCCACCCGCGCAGCCGGTCGCGTTCCGGCCGCCCGAACCGCCGAAACCTGCACCGGCGCCCAAGCCCGTGGCGCCGCTACGGTTGAAGTCGGACTCCCCAGCGTTTGCGGCTTCAGCGCCGCGCAACGAACGACGCGAGGTGCCCGAGCCCTTCAACACACCGACGTTCGGCCAGGACGATGGCGAATCGGCCGGCGGATTCCCGTGGAAGCTTGCCGCTGGAGCGATCGCGGTGATCGTCGCCGTGATTGGGATCGGACGCGCCTACATTCCCGGCCACAGCAAGCCGCCGACCGAAGCGGTGGAGGCAGCGCCGGCACCAGCGCCTGCGGCGACGGAAAAAGTAGAACCCGGCAAACCAGGAACCGTCTCGATCGCGACGCAGCCGGCAGGTGCGCACGTACTGCTCGACGGAAAGGCGGTCGGCGATTCTCCCGTCACACTGCAGGGCGTGTCTTCGGGCAAGCACACGCTGACGTTTGTCACGTCTTCCGGAACGGTCAAGAAACCCATCCGCGTCGAACCAGGAAAGCCGCTGGTGATTGACGTGCCGATCTATTCCGGGTGGATAGCCGTGTTTTCCCCGGTGACGCTCGACATCAGTGAAAACGGGAAACCCATCGGGACCACCGAGCAGGGCCGCCTGATGCTGTCGCCCGGTCGACATCAATTGACGTTCACCAACGCGGAGATGGGCTACAAAACCACCGAGGCCGTCGATATCGATCCCGGTGAGGAGCGCTCGGTCAGCCTCGTCCCAACCGGGGAACTCAGCGCCAACGCCGCGCCCTGGGCGGAAGTGTGGATTAACGGCAAGAAGGTGGGCGAGACGCCGCTGGGCAATCTGCACGTGCCGCTCGGCACCCACGAAGTGGTTTTCAAGAACCCGAAGTTCCCCGACCGGCAGGTCACGGTCACCGTCACGGCGAAGGCGCCAGCCGCGGCGTTCGTCGACTTTTCGAAGTAGCGCATCCTCCCTTCGAGCGTTCCAGCCCTCCCCTACGTCGAGATCCGTGTGCGGCTACGTTTCCCCGGCGCGCGGTTTCGGCTCTCAGGCGAATGCCCGCGCTCGGTTATGAAAGCGCCTGTCAAAAGCGTAAGTTCGCGTGCAACTTCGAAGCCGCTCTCGTGCCGTGGAGTTCGCCAAGTGCATGAGGAGATTCGGATCTGCGCATGTTTTCGTGTAGGGCATGCGACCGTGCACGTGGCATTGTCCTTGCCACTCGGCGGGCCATCGGTGTTCAGAAAGGTGACTTATGTGGAGCTGGATTTGTTGCTACGTAACCGGGCATGACTACACCGTGTCGTGCGATGGCGGGGCGATGTTTCTGAAGTGCATCGTATGCGGGCGCCGCTCTCAGGGGTGGGTCGTGCATGCGAATGCGGGACACGCGCACGCCCATTCGCATTCGACACGCGCGTAGGACGCGGGCGGGGCACTGACTCCGCCCGCAGCCGGTTTTTTCGGCCCCGATTGATGCGCCACGCCCTGCTTCGGTCCTCGCAGGTTGACACCCCGCGCACCGGCTGACCAGAATATTCCGGATGGCCGTCGATTGACCGAACCTTCTCGAGTCGCCCGCGCCTTATACACCCTGGCGGACCTGGCGGAAATACGCGGCGACACCACTGATGCCGCAGAGTACCGCGAGACCGCAGCCCTCGTCGCGACCCTCACGCCGGTCGAAGCCGCCGCGCGCATTGCTCCTCGCGTCCGCAGCCGTGTCGGCGAGCTCACCAAGGCCAAAGAAGAGACCATCCTGACGAGCGCGCGTGCGTCGCTGCCGCGCCTGCACCGGGCGCTCCTGGACTTGTCGGTCGTCGACACCCACGAAGCCGCGATGCTCGTTCGACGGCTCGAAATCCTGACGCTCCCGGAGCTGCAACACGCGTTGGAGGGGGGGCGAATCCTGGACGCGTTCGACGAAAGCCTCGACGCACGTCTGCGCCAGGCGGCTCCCGCCATCGGGAGTGATGCCGGCGCGATCCCGCTCGGCCGCGCCCGCGACATTCTCGAGACGCTCTCCAGCGCAATCACCGCCTGCTCGCCAGCCCTGGAGGCACTGACGGCGTCTGGCGATGTTCGACGCTACGAATCCCTGGTGTCGGAGTTGATTGTCGTCGGCCGATCCCCGGAACCACTCACCGCGATCGAGCAAATCTGCCTAACGAAGGG
>Ga0222622_10000494_pt1 | contig 14708 bp, 10 predicted proteins | sample PLM2_5_b1metaG_FD_177335 | JGI IMG/M metagenome (GOLD analysis project Ga0222622, IMG submission 177335) | Groundwater sediment microbial communities from an aquifer in East River, Colorado, USA - PLM2_5_b1 | ecosystem: Environmental > Terrestrial > Soil > Riparian zone | place: USA: East... | reverse complement strand
GGCCACCTCGTGGACACCGGCGTCGAGCGCGCGCCTGCACGCGGCGAGCTTTGCAATCATTCCGGAGTGGGCCTCGCCCGAGGCCGTCATGCGATCGATGTCGTCGGGCGTCAGGTTCGCAATCGTCTGACCGTCGGGCCCGAGAACACCCGCTGTCGCACCGGCGATGATCAGGCGGCGTGCGCCAACGGCGCCAGCCAGATACCCCGCCAGCGTGTCGGCATTGACGTTCAGAAGGTCGCCGGCCGTGGTGATGCCGATGCTGGCAATCACCGGAATATATCCAAGTGACATGAGTTCCCGAAGCAACGACACGTCAGGCCTGTCGGGCTGACCGACGAGTCCGAGATCGACGCGCTCTCCCGACACCGTTGTCAACGTGTCCGCGCGCGCCGAGCGGCCTACGAAGCCGTCCGCCCCGGTCAGTCCCACCGCACGCGCACCACTGGCGGCAACGGCCGCGACGAGTGCCGTGTTGTTCCGTCCGGCGAGAACGCAGATGACCGCGTCGAGCGCGGCCGCGTCGGTGACGCGCAGTCCATCGACGAAGCGCGGCTCCTCGCCGCGGCTCCGCAACTCGGCGTCGATCGCGCGTCCGCCGCCATGCACAACGACCAGCGGTTCCCGCCCACTCAGTCGCACCAGCGCCGCCGCGGCGCTTTGAACGGCGGCCGCATCGTCGAGCAGCTCACCGCCGAGTTTGAGGACAGTAGTCATCTTCTTTGATTGCTCGCGGGGCGCTAGTTCAGTCCCGCGGCTTCATCGAAGCCAAACACCACGTTGAAGTTCTGGATTGCCTGTCCGGCCGCCCCCTTCACGAGGTTGTCGATGCAGGCGACCATGACCAGCTGCTGCCCCTGCACGCGCCACCCGATGTCACAGAAATTGGTGTGGGCGACGTGTTTGATCTCCGGCAGGTCCGCTCCGGTCAGCCGGACGAAGGGGGACTCCGCATACGCACGCGTCAATGCGTCGGCGACCGCCGCCTCCTCGACGCCCGGCCGCAGCCGCGCGTAGATCGTTTCGAAGATGCCGCGATCGAGCGGCACGAGGTGCGGTACGAATGTCACGGCCGTCCCAAGCTCTTGTTCAATTTCGGCTGCATGACGATGCGCGAATACTCCGTAGGCGGAAACGCTGCCGTGACACTCCGAAAAGTGCGTGCGTTCGGTCGGCGTTTTCCCTGCACCCGACACACCGGATTTCGCATCAATGATGATGCCCGGCTCGAGCAGCGAGGCCGCAACGAGGGGCTGCAGCGGGAGGATGGCCGCAGTGGGGTAGCACCCCGCACACGCCACCACCTTCGCACTCGCGAGTTCCAGCCGGTGCCGTTCGGTCAGCCCGTAAACGATCGGAACGGAGGTTGCGCCGGTGTGCGGATACCACCGTGCGCGCACCGCGGTATCGCGCAGTCGGAATGCGCCAGATAAATCAAAGACGCGCGTGCCCCGATTCGCCAGCACCGGGGCGATCTCGGCGGCAAGCGTATCGGGCAGTGCGAGAAACACTGCGTCCGTTTGTGCGGCCAACTTTTCGACGTCGAGCGGTTCGAGCGGCGCGTCCCAAATGCGCGCGAGTGCCGGCAGCCGCTTGGATTCCGAAGCGCTCGAGGCCATCGCATGTCTCAGATCCGCATGGGGATGGCGCGCCAGACGGCGGAGCAATTCAAGCCCCGCGTATCCCGTCGCCCCCGCCACACCCACCCGGACTGAAGAATAGTTATTCATCAGAACGTTTAGTTATACAACACCATGCACGCCAGATCAACACTTTATGACGTTCAAGTTATTGATGGATTTGCCACGGAGTGCATAACGTGTATAATTACCCGTTGGTCGATGCATATTTATGAAGAGCCGTCGGCAATCTGCCATTCTCGAGCTGGTCGACGTCGAAGCCATTACCAGTCAGGAGCAGCTCCGGGAGCGTCTCCGCCTGCGCGGCATCGAGGCGACGCAGGCGACGCTATCCCGCGATATCCGCGACCTCGGGCTGATCAAGCGCGCCGCTGACGGCGCCTACCGGCGGTCCGGGGCAGACGGACGCCTGACGGTCAATCCCGAAGTGGAATGTCGAACGGCGGTCGACGACTACCTTCGTCGCTACGACGTCGTCGATCAGCTCGTGGTCCTGAAAACCGATACCGGACAGGCGCAGCCTCTGGCGGTGGCGATCGATCGAGCGTCGCTGCCGGAAATCGTCGGCACCATCGCCGGCGACGACACCATCCTGGTGATATGCCGCAGCGCTCCTGATGCGGCAGGGCTTTCGAAGCGTCTGGACGGCTGGCGAACATCCTGACAGAGGGGCGCCCCATTGGCGTGAGGGCTTGGTGAAGATGAGACGAATCGTTCTCGCATACTCGGGCGGCCTCGACACGTCGGTGGCCATTCCGTGGCTGGCGGAAAAGTACGGCGCCGAAATCATCGCCGTGACCCTCGATCTGGGCCAGGGTGAGGATCTAACCAACGTGCGGGAGCGGGCGCTTGCCATCGGCGCAGTGCGGGCGCACGTCATCGATGCTCGCGAGGAATTCGCCCGCGACTACGTCCTTCCCGCACTGCAGGCCCGCGCCATTTATGAGGACGGATATCCGCTGGCCTCGGCGCTGGGCCGTCCGCTCATTGCGAAGCATCTTGTCGCGATCGCTCGAATGGAAGGCGCTGGCGCTGTCGCCCACGGCTGTACCGCGAAAGACAACGACCAGGTCGGCCTCGACATCTCGGTGCGCGCGCTCGACGCCTCGCTCGAGCTGATCGCTCCGGCTCGCGAATGGGACATGAGCCGCTCCGACGAGATCGAGTACGCACGCGTCCGCAACATGGTGGTGCCGGTGACCCTCGCCAGCCCGTACAGTGTCGATTCCAATCTGTGGGGCCGGTCAATTGAATGCGGAGTGCTGGAGGATGCCTGGCAGGAGCCGCCCGACGACATCTACACGTTGACCCGATCGCCGCAGCAGTGTCCTGACGAACCGGCCTACATCGAACTCGACTTCGAGCGCGGCGTGCCGGTTCGCGCCAACGGGATCGACATGGCGCTGGTCGAGCTGATCGAGTCGCTCGAAACGATTGCCGGCGCACACGGCGTTGGCCGCATCGACATGATCGAGAACCGGTTGGTCGGAATCAAATCGCGGGAGGTCTACGAGGCGCCCGCCGCGGTGGTGTTGCACGCGGCGCACCGTGAGCTCGAAAAACTCGTCATCGCCCGCGATCTCGAGCGCATCAAGCAGGACATGGGACGCGTGTACGCCGACGCCGTCTACAACGGCCTGTGGTTCTCGCCGACACGCGAGGCGATCGATGCGTTCGTCGCCGCCATCCAGCCGCGCGTCACCGGGACCGTGCGCTTGAAACTGTTCAAGGGCGATTGCCGCGTGGTCGGCCGCCGCTCTGAATACGCGCTCTACGATCGCGCCCTGGCGACGTACCATGCGGGTGATCAATTCGATCACACCGCCACCGAGGGGTTTATCAAGATCTGGGGCCTCCCGACGGAAACCGCCGCGCGCAAGCACGCGCCACGACCGGCCGCCGTGGAGCGCTGAGATGGCGCATCTCTGGTCGGGCCGGTTCGCCGGCGATCCCGATGCGGCACTCCTCCAGTTCGGTGCCTCGTTCGCGTTCGATCGTCGCCTGTTCGAAGACGATGTGACAGGCAGCATAGCGTGGGCCGAAGCTCTTCGTGCCGCGGGCGTGCTGTCGTCCGCTGACACCTCACGCATCACCAACGCCCTCGGGGAGATTGCCGCGGAAGCCGCGCGGAATCCTCTTTTCTTCAACTCTGATGTGGCGAAGGGCGACGAGGACGTCCATTCTTTTGTCGAACGCGAGCTCGTCGCGCGCGTTGGGGACGCCGGACGGCGATTGCACACCGGCCGGTCGCGCAATGAACAGGTCTCGCTCGATCTTCGCCTGTACTTGAAGCGCCGCATCCCGCATATCCAGGCGACCGTTGCCACACTCGTTCGCGTCTTGGCGCGCCAGGCCGAGCGATGCGGCGACGCGCTGATGCCGTCGTATACGCACCTGCGCCGCGCACAGCCGGTCCTGGTGGCGCACTTTTTTCTCGCCCACGCGGCCGCATTCCGTCGCGATCATCGGCGGTTCGACGCCGTGCTCAACGAGCTCGACGAGCTGCCGCTCGGATCGGGGGCCATTGCCGGCACCAGTTACAACATCGACGTTCGGGAGCTCGCCACGCGTCTCGGCTTCGCCCGCATTGTCGCCAACAGCATCGATGCGACCGGCGATCGCGATTTCGTCGCCAGCTGCCTTCATGCCTGCGCGCTGACGATGGTGCATTTGAGCCGGCTGGCTGAGGACGTCATCCTGTTCACATCGGAAGAATTCGCATTCTTCGATCTCGCGGATACCGCGGCGACAGGCAGCAGCCTGATGCCGCAGAAGAAAAACCCGGATCCGATGGAGCTCGTTCGCGGTAAGACGGGGCGCGTGATCGGGCGGCTGGCCGGCTGGCTGGCGACGATGAAGGGCCTGCCGATCGGGTACAGCAAAGACTTGCAGGAGGACAAGGAGGGTCTCTTCGAAGCGGAGGACACCGTCGTTGCGTCGCTCACCGCGTCTGCGGCTGTTGTCGATGGACTGTCGCTCAATGCTGCCACCAGCGGCGCGGCCGCATCCGGCTTGCTCCTCGCGACTGATGTCGCGGATTACCTCGTGGCAAAAGGATTACCGTTCCGGGATGCTCACGAGGTTGTGGGAGCGCTCGTGCGGCAACTGGTCGACGATCGTCGAGGATTCACCGAGTTGACACTGGAAGAATGGCAGGCGCACTCGCCGCTGTTTCAAGCAGACGTGCGTGAGGCGATCAGTCCCGCGGCGTCGATTGCCAAAAAGCGAACGCCACAGTCGACCAACCCGGACGCCGTCGCTGCAGCCCTCGAGGAGCTGCAGCAATGGCTGTCGGGTTTGACTGCTAGAACTTGAACGTCACGCCAACGCTCCCGCGCCAGAAGCGGAAGTCGCCGACTGAGAGATCCACGCCGTTCGAGTCGCTGTTGTTGAGCGAACGGAAGTACCGAAGATCACCCCTGACGCCCACATTGCCGCCCAGGAACATCACGCCCCCGCCAACGTCCATTCCGAGATCATTTGATGAGGCCTTGCTGACGAACTGACCTGGACTGTCGACGCGTGACGAGATGAGGCCGAGGCCGCCGGAAGCGTAGGGGCGGAAACCACCCAGCGGCGCCCCGACGACGATATTGCCCATGGCCGTCGTGACATTTCCATCGCCGATCAGGTCGAAGCCCGGGTTGCTGTTCGACACACCGAAGAAGTTCGGCGAGTAGCCAAAGTCGGCTTCGAACCCCAGCACGCCGCCACCCATCCACGCGAGCGATGCGCCGTAATTAATCTTCTGCTCGAAGTCGTTGGAAAATGTTCCGCCGCTGCCGCTGTTGACATCTGCGTTGCCACCAAAGGTGCTGCCCAGAAATGGCGTCAACAACCAATCGGCGGATGCCTTCGACGGGGCCGCAGCTGATGCAGACAGCACCATCGCGGCGGCTACGATGACCTTTCGTAATGACATATCTCCCTCGTGCTCTGCGGATGTGGTCCGCGTTCCTGCGCCGTGCAGACGAGTTGTGCGACGCACGATGCGCACCGAATACGGTGCAAGCGCAGTACCCGCCGGTGGTGAGCTGATCAGCGTGAAGCAGGGGAGGAAATGGCGTGCCTCATCTGTTCCTGGATCAGCTCCCAGGCACGACGCACGTGTGTTTCGGTCGTGTGCAGATTGCCGATCGCCAGACGAAGTACGTACTGACCGCGTAGCCGAGTGTGAGAAATGAAAACTTCACCGCTTGCGTTGACGGCTTCGAGCACGCGTTCGTTGAGATGGTCGAGAACGTCGAGCGGCGCGTCATGCGGCGCTGCGCGAAAGCAGACGACGCTGAATGGCACGGGCGCGAGCCGCTCGAAATCGGGACTCGCATCCACCCACGACGCGAACAGTCGGGCGAGGCGCATGTGCTCGGCCAGACGCGCGCGGATCCCGTCTGCGCCGAAATGGCGCATCACCATCCAGAGTTTCAAGGCGCGGAACCGCCTGCCAAGTTGTACTCCCGTGTCCATCAGGTTTCGGACCGGTGCTGCTTCAATCGTTTTCAAGTACTCGGGCGTCAGCGCGAACGCGGCGCGCATGACTTCCATGTGACGGCAGTACAACACCGACAGATCGAACGGCGTGAACATCCACTTGTGAGGATTGACCACCAGAGAGTCGGCGCCGGCAGCACCGTCGAGAATCTGCTCGTATCCGGGAACCATCGCCGCCACGCCCGCGTACGCGGCGTCGACGTGCAGCCAGATCCCTTCGCGGCGGCAGATGCCGCCGATCTGCGCGACGGGGTCGACGCTCGTCGACGACGTGGTTCCAACCGTCGCGACGACCGCGAGCGGGATCCAGCCTTCGGATCGATCTTCGGCAATCGCTGACTCGAGTGCGTCGGCTCGCATCCGGAAGTCTGCGTCACTCGGAATCGCGCGCAACGACTGCTGTCCAAGGCCGAGAAGGATGACCGCTTTGTCGATCGAGGAGTGCGCCTGATCGGAGCAATAGACGCGCACCCGAGGGAGCCTGTCGTCGCGCCTCACGAGACCGAGCGATCGAACGGCCGGCACGGTACGCTCACGCGCTGCGGCGAGCGCGTGGAGAGTCGAGATCGACGCGGTGTCGTAGATGACGCCTTCGAACTCGGACGGCAGCCCCAGAAGCTTTCGCAGCCATCCCAGGGTGACTTCCTCCAACTCCGTCGCCGCAGGCGAAGTGCGCCACAGCATCGCCTGCACGTTCAATGCAGCCGATAGAAACTCTGCGAGTATCCCCGGCGCGCTCCCGGTGATGGCGAAGTAGGCGAAGAACCCCGGATGATTCCAGTGAGTGATTCCCGGCAGGATGATCTGTTCGAAGTCCGCGAGAATGCGGTCGAAGGATTCTCCACCCACAGGCGCTTCGTCAGGGAGTGCGGATGCGATGGCGCCGGGAGTGACGTGCGCGAGTACCGGATACGTCGACGAGTGTGCGAGGTAATCGGCGATCCAGTCGGTTACACGGTGAGCGTACCGTCGGAACTCCTCCGGGTCCATGTCGCCGAACGGCGAGGTCCCGGGAGTCATTGTGGGGCGGAGGGAAGAGGGGGTAGAGCGTAAACAGGCACGCGCCGATTCTGGCCGCTCGACGGCGGCCTGGTCAATCGGCGCAATGCAATCGGCTACTGCTGGTCGTGCTTCTCGACTTCGATGGTGGCCGGTGCAGCCAGATGCACGTTGAGGACGGTGCCGGGAGTCAATGTCGCGGCATTGCGATCGCCGGCCATCACGACCGCGGTCCCGCCGGCAGCACCTGTGGCGCCGCCGATGACGGCTCCCTTGCCGCCGCCGATGATGGCGCCGAGAATGGCGCCGCCAACCGCGGCGCCGCCAATCTTGCGGGCGCTGTCGGATGCGGGCGATTCTCCCTCGCGATAGATCGGCTCGGTGCGCAGCGAGACCTCGCGGCCGTCAGCGAGCACGAGCGTGTGGAAGCGAACCCCGAGACGAGCCGGTTGCTTGACTTTGCCGCCGCGGTCCACGAGCGTCACCGATCCAATCACGCGCGATCCCGCGGGAATCGCGACATGGCCGTCGGCCATCACGTCCCGGGTGACCTTGGCGTCGACGCGATCCTCGATCCGAGCCCGCTCAGACGAGATTGCCGTTTCCACCTCGAGGCCCATTACCGAGGCTGCGGGGAGAACCACTTCCCGGAACTCCGGCACTGCCGGCGCAGGCGGAGGTTCGGGTGCACGCGCCGGTTCCTGGACGGGTTCAACGTGCTGGTTGGCGACGCTGGCCGGTGTCGGCCGTTCAGGTGTCACAGGTGCCGGCGCTGCTGCCGGTCGCGGCTCGGCGGGCGCATTCGTGTTCCGCGCTTTGGGCGGCGCCGGTGCAGCTTCACGCCGGGTAGCGGCCGCAGTCTTTTGCCCCTCCTTGGAAGAGGACGAAGGCGCGGGTGACGAGATCGCAGGCTTCGAAACCGCCGGCGTTCCGGGTGAGGATTCTGCTTCCGCCTTCGGGGCGCCGGCCCCGTTCACGATCGCTTCGGTCTCGGAGACGGGCGCGGCCGCCGGGCTGGTCGGAGCAGGCGCTGGAGAGGCCGCGACCGGCACTGGCTCGACCACGTTCTGCCGGACCGCCATATATGCACCGCCCGCAGCGGCGCTCAAGCACCCCGCCGCCAGCACACCCGCGAGAACTCTGGAACTCATACTGACTCCTGAACAGGGGTTGAGACAGCAATTGCTGTGCCCTGCTATCGGTCAAAACCGCGCTTGAATTTACCTGATAATTGCCCCCCTGTGCGCGCGTCTCACAATCGCACGCAACCCGCCGGGGACAGTGCCTGTCCTCCGGGCAGGACCGAGGCCGCTCGACATCACCACCGCCCGCCAAATCTGGCGCGTTTTTGCGCGGGAGCGCCCTTGCGTGCCGCGCTCATTTTTGCAATGCTCAGGGTCGTAACGGGAGGAGTCCAATGCGTCGGATCGCACCACCACTGCTCGCGCTGGTCTTCGTCACATTCCTGCCTCTCACGGCCAGCGCCGTCACCGTTCGTGACGTGGTCGAGCTGACCCGGGCGGGTGTTGGCGAAGAGGTGCTGCTGGCGCTGATCGAAGTCGACCGTTCGATCTTCCCGATCGACGCCGCGACCATCAAAGAATTGAAATCAAGCGGGGTCAGCGAACGCGTCATTCTGGCGATGGTGCGAAGCGGGCGTGAAGTGGCCCCGGTCGAACAGCCAGCCCCCGTCCCGGTCGAGCCACCCGCGGCGCCACAGCCGCAGGTCGTCGTCATCGATCATCACGACGCGCCCGAAATACGCGAGGTGCCGGTGGCGGTTCCGGTCTATATCCCGATTGCCACTCGCGCTACACACAGCCGCACACACGATGGCGCCTCGAACGGAATCCCCATCTCGTCGGATCGCTGGATCGCGGAGCACATGCCTGCGCAGGCGCCGCCGAAACAGGCCGAGCCCGTGTACTGGGGATTTGGCGGAAAGCTGCGCCCCGACGCGTGGAAGCCAGCGCCGGATCCTTCGGACAAACACAAGCAGTAGCTGCGCCGTCAGGCGGCGTTCGTGTCGTGCGACGGTTCGTCGTGCTCACCGTTCACACGCTCGCGAACCTCTTTGACGATCTTGACCGCCGCCGGCGCGAGGACCACGGCGCCGATCACGAGATCGCTCGGACGCAGGCCGTCGTGCCGCGGCGCGCGTTTCGGTTCGATATCGCAGTTCACGTCATCGGGAAATGGCGGTGCGTCGACGATCCCCTTGGCCTTCTTTTCCTCGTACGCCCTCTCCGCCGCCGGCCCGATCTTCTTTTTCTCTCCGGGAACTTTCTCGCCGACACTCTTCCCGTACGGTGACGCGTGCTCGATTTCCGCGTTCACCTCAGCGCCAACGAGAATCGCCAGGCCCGAGAAATAGAACCACATCAATAGCACGATGAATCCGCCGAGCGTGCCGTAGGTCTCGTTGTAATTGCCAAAGTAGGTGAGATAGAGCTTGAGTCCCAGCGAGATGACCACCCACAGCAGCGTCGCGACGACCGACCCCGGCGTGATCCAGATCCAGTCCTGTTCGGCGTCGGGCGCGAAGTAGTACACGAGACCAATCGCCGATGCCACAAGCGCGAACACGACTGGCCATTGCAGGATCCACCACGTCCACTTGAACGCGGGACCCAGGTGCATGGTGTTCGCAAGATGTTCGGCGAAGGTCGGCCCAACCAGCACGAGCGCCATCGAGAGAAGGATGAAGACGGCGAGACCGATGGTGAGTCCGATGGCCGTCAGCCGCACTTTCCAGAACGGACGTGCCTCGGTAATGTCGTAGGCGGCGTTCAGCGTGGAAATGATCGAAACGACAGCGCCGGAGCTGCTCCAGATGGTCAACAGGAACGCGAAGGTAAGGATCCCGCCGTGTCCGCTGTCTGAAATTTTCTGGATCTGATCGGTGATGATTTTGATCGCCTCAGGCGGTGCGAACCGGCTGAGCATGGTGACGATCTGTCCGGTCAGGTTGTCGATCGGAAAGAAGCTGGCCAGCGAGATAAAGGTGAGAAGCGCCGGGAACAGCGCGAAGAAGAAGTAGTACGCCTGCTGCGCGGACAGATTGAACAGGTCGTCGGCAGTGATCTCGTTCCAGGTTCTCACCGCGAGATCTTTCCAGCTCAGCGGAATTTTGAAGTGTGCCAGCATGCCGCAATCGGTAGCAAGCGTGCTGCCAGATTGACGGCTGAGCCGACCTGCGCCGGCGCTATCATCGTGAGATGCCCGAGCGCAGAACGGCTACCGCAGAGTGGGACGTCGTCGTCGTGGGCGCCGGGATCATCGGCTGCGCCGTCGCGCGTGAGGTCGCGCGCCGCGGCGCGAAGACAGTTGTGCTGGAGGCGCGCACGATTGGCGGCGGGGCGACCCAGGCGTCAGCCGGCGTGCTGGCCCCGTTCATCGAGGCACCGTCTGACGGTCCGCTCCATGCGCTGACGGTCGAGAGCTTGTCGCTTTATGACGAGTTCGTGGCGAGCGTGGCGGGTGATGCGCAGGTCGCAGTGGAGTACCGCCGCTGCGGCACCCTCGAAGTGGCGCACGACCCCACGGCAACAGAGCACCTGAAAAATCTCGCGCACTGGGTTGCGAGCAAAGGTGTTGACGTCCGCTGGCTGGATCCCGGAGAAGTGAATCGGCTCGAGCCGGCACTTGGCACAACGAGCGGCGGCTTGCTCGTCCCGTCGCACGGATATGTTCATGCGACCAGCCTGACGAACGCGCTTGCAGAATCGGCGCGGCGTCACGGTGCCGACGTGCGTACCGGGATTCACGTCGACTCGATCTCTGCGACCGACCGCGAGGCGGAGGTGAGAGCGGGAGATGAAGTCTATCGCGCAACGATCGTCGTGCTCGCAGCCGGCAGTTGGTCGTCCACTCTGGCATCCGATGCTGACGTGTCCCCCGTCCGCGGCCAGCTCCTGCGTGTGCGATGGGACCGTCCGCAGATTCAGCGGATCGTCTGGAGCGAGCGCTGCTATCTCGTCCCGTGGACCGATGGAACGCTTCTGATCGGCGCGACAGTGGAGCAGGTGGGCTTCGATGAACGCGTCACCGGCGGTGGTGTGCAGTCACTCTTGAACGCTGCGGCGGACGTCTTACCGGCGATCGCTGATGCGACGTTCGTCGACGCTCGCGTCGGTTTGCGCCCGGCGACGCCCTCGGGCTTGCCGCTGATCTGCCGATCGACGCGCTATCCCGCACTCGTGTACGCGACCGGTCATTTCAGGAACGGGATCCTGCTGGCCCCACTGACGGCGAAACGTGTGGCCGATCTCGTGATGTAGGGTGGCAGCGGTCTCGCGCGGAGAGCGCTGAAGATCTCACGCGGAGACCGCAAAGACCGCAGAGACGAAAACGCCGGAATGGGCGGGACCGCCATTAACGTAAGCATGGATGGCGGCCCCGCCCATTCCGGCGCCCTCGCGTTCTCTTGCGCACTCTGCGAACTCCGCGCGAGATCATCCGCGGCCTCTGCGCGAGATCGTCGGCGGTCTTCGCGCGAAGAGTCGGGCTGACTACCGCGTGATTGCGTTGACGCCCACCGCAGGAATGCCGCCGCTGGTCGTCTGGACCGCGCCGAAGGCGATCACCGCGAGCTGGTAGGCGAGCTTCGCCTGCAGTTCGTTGTTGCGCGCGATGGCGAGATCGCGCTGGGCCTGTATCACCAGGAAGCTCGTCGACATGCCGACTTCGAATCGCTTTTGCTCCGCATCGAGCCGCTGCTCGGCAAGCTCGCGTCCGAGCTGCGCCGTCTCGATCCGCTGACGGTTCTGCTCGACTCGTAATGCGGCGTCTCGCACTTCACGCACCGCAACCAGCTCGGTACTCTGCAGCCGCGCGTTGGCCTGCTCGCGTTCCACTTGAGCGCGCGCCAGGTTCGCTTCTTCGAGACTCTTGCCAATCGGATAATTGACCGAAAAGCCAAGCGTCCATGTCGGGTAATCTCCGCTGAATGTCTGACTCAACACGGATCCAAACCCGGTGTTGTCGAACCCGACGATGGTGCCCGGAAATCCGCCGCTCCGAACCAGCTTCGATCCGCCAATGCCGTTGGTGACATACGTCGCCTGAAGGCGCACGTCCGGCAGCGTCTGATTCTTCGAGAGCGCAACGTTCGTTTCGCTGATCTGAATCTGCTTTCGAACCTCAGCGATGTCGGGGCGTACGTTCAAGGCATGTCTCACGGCGGCGTCGACGTCAGGCGGCGGACCCACTGGAGGGACGGGGTCGGCTGGCTCCAGATGCGTGGTCCAGAAGTCCGATCGCTTCGGAGTGAAGACAAGCGAACGCAGCACGTCCTCGGCCTGCAGAACGTCCGTGCGGGCGACGATGAGATTTTCACGCCGCTGGGCCACTTCTGCACGCGCGGTGACCAGGTCGAGCGGCGGCGATTGGCCGACATCGACACGGGCGCGATTCGTGCGCTCCAGTTCGAGTGCGAGATCGAGGGCGTGCTGCTGAACGTCGACCGACGCACGGGCGGCAACCAGCGACCAGTAAGCGGTTTCTGCCTGCGCCGATGTGCGATCGATCTCTGCCTGCAACTGTACATCAGCGATCTCGCGGTTTCTTGCCGAGACGTCAAGCTGGGCGCGAGCCGGATCGGTCTTGAAGTCGCGCAGGAGCGGCTGCGAGAAAACCGCCTGAACGGAAGACGTCAGCGACGGCGTGAACGTGGTCAACGGGTTCGTCGTGGTTGTTCGTGCGGAGTTGAACGACACGTCGTACGATCCGCCGCCCCAGGGCAGTAGCTGACCGACACCGGCAGCGCCTGACCAGTACTTGGTCTGCAGCGCGTTCTCTCCCGAAAAAAGATTCGTCGAGGGAGCCGTCTGACTATTGCGCTGAAGCGCCGACGACAACGTTGGAACGAACGCCGCCTTGGCAGCAGCCACGCGTTCCGCGCTGATTACCGGGTCCAGCCGGCTGGCGGCAAGTGCGGCGTTGTTTTCGATCGCCAGACGCACCGCTTCGTCGCGGCTCATTCTGACGGTCTCGAGCGGCGCGGCCTGTGGCGCCGCGGCTGCCTGCGCCCACGCTCGTGCCGGCAGCATGAAGAGAAGCGCGGCGCCCAGCGTGGCCGCGGCCGTCGCTGTGCGCGCCGATCGCTTCCAGCGCCACAGTCGCACGTTGGCCAGATCGTCGAACAACGAGTAGGCGACCGGCGTCACCACCAGGGTCAAGAGCAGCACGAGTGATTGTCCGCCAATGATGACGAATCCGATCGCGCGGTTTGTCGCCGAACCGATGCCGCTCGACAACACCAGCGGGATCATGCCGGCGACGAAGGCGAAGGTCGTCATCAGAATCGGCCGCAGACGATCGCGGCTGGCCTGAACGATTGCCACATCTCTCTCCTGGCCGCGCTCGCGCAGCTGATTCGCATGATCGATCTGCAGAATCGAGTTCTTCTTGACGACGCCGAACAGCACGAGGAGACCAAGCGCCGAAAAGATGTTCAGCGACTGCCGCGTGATGATGATCGACAGCAGCGCGAATGGCAGCGTCAGCGGCAGCGACAGCAGGATCGTGATCGGGTGGAGCCACGACTCGAACTGTGCCGCAAGGATCAGGTACATGAACACCAGCGACAATCCGAATGCGAGCAGGAAGTTCTGCGCCGCACGTCCGAGTTCACGAGAGCGGCCGGCGAACCGCGTGCTGTAGCCCGGGCCCATCTCCAGCGATTCGGCCGCCCTGGTCATCGCCGCCATTGCCGGCGTCTGCGAAACGCCGGGCAGCAGGCCGGCAAACACCGTGACCTGCCGCTGGCGATTGAGCCGGTTGATTTCCGACGGAGCTGTTCCCGGCGTCAGCCGCGCCAGGTTCTCGAGCGGCACGCTGCCGACGCGGCTCGAAGGAAGGGTCAGCTGCCCGATCCCTGTCGCCGTCTGACGGTTGCCCGCCTGTGCCCGTACGTGAACTTCATATTGTTCGCCGCCTTCGTTGTAGGTCGTCACTTGATCGCCTCCGACGAGAAGTCGCAGCGCCTCGGCCGCGTCAGAAATCTGCACGCCAAGATCTGCGGCCTTCAACCTGTCCAGTTGCACCGAGAGTTCAGGCTTGCCGACGTTGAGCGAGGTGTCCACGTCGACGACGCCAGGCTCCTTCCGCGCTGCCTGCACCACCGCGTTGGCGTATCGCTCGAGCGCCTTCAAATCCGGACCGTTGATGGTGAACTGAATTTCTGCGTTTTGATTTCCACCGCCCCCGATCGTAGCAACAGGCCGGACGCCCGTGCGCAGATTCGCTGCCGCCAGCTCGGGAAGGATGTGATCGCGGACATCGTTCATGACCGCGAATTGATCGCGCTTCCGCTCGTCGACCGGCTTGAGCCGGACGTAGACCGTCCCGGAATTCTGCGTCTGCGCCGGATCGTCGGCCACCGACACGAGCGTATAGGCAATTTCAGGCAGCCGACGAATCCGCGTCGCCAGCCTGTTCGCAATAATCTCCGTGGCCTCCAGGCTGGCGCCTTCCGGCGCCCGCAGGCCCACTTCGAACTCTGACTGGTCGTCGTTGGGAAGGAAGTTCTTGTTCGCGATCATGAACAGCGGAACGCTGCTCAACAGGACGAGCACG
>Ga0222622_10000493_pt1 | contig 14711 bp, 13 predicted proteins | sample PLM2_5_b1metaG_FD_177335 | JGI IMG/M metagenome (GOLD analysis project Ga0222622, IMG submission 177335) | Groundwater sediment microbial communities from an aquifer in East River, Colorado, USA - PLM2_5_b1 | ecosystem: Environmental > Terrestrial > Soil > Riparian zone | place: USA: East... | reverse complement strand
GATCCAGCGGTCATACGCGCGCCGCTCGAGTCGCTGGGCATCGGACCGGTGCTGCTCTACAACACCGACGGCGCGCCGATCACCAGCTGACGGCAGGCCACAGCGCGCGAGCAAGTCGGCGCGCGCCGGTGAGCCTTACGTCAGAGAATTGTCCGAGCATCCTGTCGACACGGGTGCCCGCCGTGGCGCCGGCCGCATGGCGCGCCGTATGTTGGCGCATGGCGGACCGGCAGAATGGACGCAACGGGCGGCGGCGGACCGCCGGGCGCGGAACCCGGCCGGCGGCAAGCACGGCACTGATCGGACCGTTGATCGTGCTCGCACTCGGCATCGCGGGCGTTCTCGCGTACGAGGCGCACGATGCATCGCGCTCACATCGCGAGACCGCGGAGCGTGCGCTACGCGACTATGCGGCGGTCGCCGCATGGGAGCTCGTCGGAGGGCTGGGCGATGCCCTCGACGCGATCGCGCAGCCAGCACTGGCACCGGCGACGACTGGCCGTGCCGCGTCGCCCTTCGAGCCACTGCTCGATCCGCGTGTCTTGGCAGCGCGCGCTCCTCTCGCGACGGCGTGTCCAGGCGGCGGGGGAACGACGTATCTCGCCGTCGATCTCCGCAATGGGAAGATCGACACCGCGGGTGCCTCGCTGGCGCCGGCAGTGGTCCAGCGAATGAGCGACAGCCTGACGGCGGACGTCAGGGGCCACTATCGCCCGGAGCGCGGCACCGTGCTGCTCGACGTCCCGGGCGCGCCGCCGCTCGCGTATGGCGTGCGCGTGGCGGAGCACGGCGCGCCGGTGGCGGCATACGGCATCACCCTCTGCCGCCGAACGTTAGGCAGCCAGCTCGTCCTTCCCGCGCTGGCGCGGCGGCCGCTTCTGCCGGCAGATGTGACCGGTGGTCTGCCCACCGACTCGCTGCTGACGATCGTCGCCTCGACGTCCGATGGCGACGTCGTCTACCAGTCACCGCGAGACGAGCCCTCGCCGTTCACCGCGCAGGCGGCGGCGGAGCGCGTCGGCGGAATCGTCGTCCGTGCCGCGCTGCGGCCGAGCGCGCTGCCGCGCCTTCGCCTCGGCCCGCCTCCGCGAAGTCGCCTGCCACTGCTCGTGACGCTGCTCGTGGCGGCAGCGGGACTGTTCGTGATCGCGCTGATGCAGTTGCGACGCGAACAGGAGCTGATCCGCCTGCGTGCCGATTTCGTCTCCGGTGTGTCGCACGAGCTGCGCACGCCGCTGACCCAGATTCTCCTCTTCGCGGAAACGCTCCGGCTCGGCCGGGCACGGAGCGATCGCGAGCGGATGGATGCCGCGCAGATCATCGTCGAGGAAGCCCGGCGGCTGATGCAGCTCGTCGACAACGTGCTACACTTCGCGCGCGTCGAGCGCGGCCTCCCGGGTCCGCGCGCCGGCCCGGTTGTCCTCGAGCCGGTCGTGCGCGAGACCGCGGCATTGTTCGCGCCGCTCGCCGACGCCGTTGGCGTTACACTGGCGCTCGAGCTCGAGCCCGGGATCGAGGCCGTCGCCGACGCGGCGGCCGTTAGGCAGATCCTCCTCAACCTGCTCGACAACGCCCTCAAACACGGATCGCGGGGTCAGCGAATCCGCATCGCCCTCGATCGCGCGGCCGGTCAGGCGCGCCTGACGGTCGACGACCAGGGACGCGGCATCGCGCCCGCCGACCGCGAGCGCGTATGGCTGCCGTTCGTCCGGGTCGCGACGGGCCTCGCCCCGGTCGAGGGCAGCGGGATCGGTCTCGCCGTCGTGCGCGAGCTGGCTCAGTCGTTCGGCGGCGCGGCGGAAGTCGGCGATGCACCGGGAGGAGGAGCGCGGTTCGTCGTCCTCCTGCCGCTGGCGCAAGCCCATCTCCCGTCGCGTGCCGACCCTCCGCCGGAGGCGACTGGCAGATGAGCCACGTTCTCGTCGTCGAGGACAATCGAAACCTGGCGACCGGATTGCGGAACAACCTCGAGATCGAGGGCTATGCCGTGGTCGTCGCGACCGATGGCGTCGAAGCACTCGCCGCCGTACACGAGCGGACGCCCGCACTCGTCATCCTCGATCTGATGCTCCCCGGCGATGCCGATGGATACCGCGTTCTCCGCACGTTGCGTGAGGAGGGTTACGCGATGCCCGTCATCATCCTGACGGCCCGCGGCGAGGAGGCGGAGAAAGTGCGCGGATTCCGCCTCGGAGCCGACGATTACGTCACGAAGCCGTTCGGCCTGATGGAGCTGCTGGCGCGCGTGGCCGCGCATCTGCGCAGGAGCGCCGAGCCGCACGCAGCGGATCCGGGTGAACGCTTCGTGTTCGGGGACGTCTGCGTGGATCCCGGCACGCGAACCGTGAAGCGTGCGGGCGAGCTGGTGGCACTGCGCCCGAAGGAGCTCGATCTTCTGCTCGCGCTCCTGCAGCACAACGGCCGGGTCGTGTCGCGCACGGAACTGCTGCGCGAGGTCTGGGGATACGAGACGTCGGTCGTCAGCCGCACGGTGGACACCCACATCGCCGAGCTGCGCCGGAAACTCGAACCGGACCCGACGGAGCCACGCCATCTTCTGACGGTGCGAAAGACGGGATACCGCGTCGCGATGAACGGCGCCTAGCCCGTCACGGTCGCGCGGACGGCGCGAAGCAACGATCTTGAACACGCCCGCTGCACGACGCGGCGTCGCACGCGTGCCCTGGTCGCGCGCCTAACGCTCTCGCTGATCTCCGTGTCCTCGTCCGACGTACGACTCGCCACCCGCCGCATCCATCACGGGCGCATCATCGATCTCGACGTCGATACCGTGCGCTTCCCCGACGGATCGATCGCAGACATGGACATCGTCCGGCACCCGGGCGCCAGCGCCATCGTGCCCTTTGTCACGTCACCGCTCGACGACGACCCCCAGCTGTTGCTCCTCCGGCAATACCGGTATGCGGTTGGCGGCTACCTCTGGGAGGTTCCGGCAGGGCGCCTCGATTCCGGTGAGGACCCGCATGCCTGCGCGGTTCGTGAGCTGCGCGAGGAAACCGGATGTACGGCCAAGCGTGTCGAACACCTCTACACGATGTTCACGACCCCCGGATTCACCGACGAAATCATCCATGTGTTCGCCGCGATCGACCTCACGCGCGGGGTGACGAGCCACGAGAGCGACGAGTTCATGGAAGTGGTGCCGATGAAGCTCAGCGATGCGCTCGAGCGCATCAGGGTCGGTGAGATACGCGATGCGAAGACGGCGCTCGCGATTCTCTACGCGGCACGCTTCGCGACGCTATCCTGAGGCCGACTCAGGAGCCGCTACCGCAGAGCACGCTAACAACGTGGCCGGGCTTTCCGTCAGACCCTGGGTGAAGTGTGCAAACACCCGGAGGTAGCAGCGTTGTATGGGTGAGGGACGGCTAGTGTACGAGTAACGGCTGCGGAGCCTGTCTCGAAATGGCGTCATCGCGATGGGACACCTCCCAACCGACGAGCTCGGAGCAACGCCAGGCAGATTGGCGTAAGATGTTGAAGTACAGACACTTGTGAATGTATAGATCGAGGAACGAAAACGGCACGGTGAGTGCTTTAGGTGCTGGTGTGAAAGACAAACTCGGAGCGGAGGAACGGACCCACGACCCTGTGTTGTCGGACTACCGTACCCTTTCTCGGGTGAACCCGGGGGAAAGGACAATGGCTGAGATCGCGATGAAGCGACCGCTGCAGAAGCCCGGATCGGCGGTCAGGGAGCAGTTACGCGCGCTGGACGACGCCGGTGTGGTGACTGCGTTCCTGGGTGGGGAGGAGCGGGCGTTCGAAGAGCTGGTGGATCGATATCAGGGGCGGCTGCTGAACTTCGTGTATCGCACGATCGGCGACCGTGAAAAGGGTGAGGACCTCGTTCAGGAGGTATTCATCCGCGTCTATCGCCACCTGCATCGCTTCGATCGCTCGAAGAAATTCTCGACATGGATCTACACGATCGCGTCGAACCTGGCGAAGAACGAGCTGCGCAATCGGTCCCGTAATCCGCTGGTGCTCTTTCAGACGATTCGGAAGAGCTGGCAGGACGACGATCGACCGCTGCAGTTCGAGGATACCACGGCGCGCCCCGATGACCTGTATCGCAAGCGTCACCTGCGTGCCCTGGTCGAGGATTCCGTGTCCAAGCTCCCGGCGCATCACCGCGAGGTGTTCGTGCTGCGCGAGCTGGAAGGGAAGTCGTACGAGGAGATCGCCGAGATCACCGCGTGCAATCTGGGAACGGTGAAGTCGCGTCTGAACAGGGCGCGCAACGCGTTCGCCGAGATCATCGCACCGGCGCTGGACTGAACTGCGGACGGTAGACGGTAGACGGTAGACGGTAATGGTAGACGGTAGAACAACAGCCGTCGAACGATTGGGGGGTGGAGCGAACGGGGAGTCGGCCTGAGGCCGGCTTCCCGTTCGTCTTTCGCCTCCGTTCGCCTTCTTCAGGGGCGCCGCGCGACAGTTACGCGACACTTACGCGAGGAACTTCACCTGAGCGCACGGGTACGCTCTTTCATCTCCGGAACGCCCCCCGTACCTTCAACCCGCCGATGGACTGCCGCGAGTTTCGCCGAAATCACGTCGCCTTCGTGGATGACCTTCTGCCCGGGATCGACCTCGTGCGGATGCAGCGCCACGTCCTCGAGTGCGACTCGTGCTCGCGTCACGACACGATGATCCGCCGCGCGCTGCTCGTCGTGCGGAACATGCCGCGTCTCGAGGTTTCGGCAGGCTTTTCGGAGCGGCTGCAGTTGAAGATCCGCGCGCTCCAAGCGTCGGGTGTCGAACGCAGCGATGTGGGCGCGCACTCACGCGTGGGGTTTGGAACGTTCGCCGCGGTTGCCACCGGAGTGATGGCCGCCGGTCTCCTGACCTTCGCTGTGATGAGCCACTCGGGCAGCATGTCCCGAGATGTCGTGCTTCCGCCCGTCGTCGCTTCGCTGCCCGCTGACATGATGGATGGAGCGCCCTCTCCAATTCCGGCGCAGGCGATGGTCGCGTCGGCATCGACTGGTATCGCGCTCTGGCCTGCGGTGATGGTCGCCGAGCAAGCGCCGCTGCACTTCGCTGCCGCCGAGCTGCGGCTGGCGAACTACCAGCACCGTTGAGTCGCGGCGCGCTCGCGCGCGCGTGCCCGCCTCACGGGGAGGCAGTATATTCCCGTACATGTCCCTCGCCGCACAACGCGCCTTTCAGAAGTCGATCCGCGAGCGAGCGTTCGCGCCCGTGTACTACGTGCACGGCGAGGATGATTACCTGAAGGAAGACGCGGTCCGGCAGCTGATTGCTGCCGGCGTCGATCCGGCGACGAGGGACTTCAACCTCGAGATTCGCCGCGGTGGTGAGGTCGACGCGGGGACACTCGGCTCCCTGCTCGACACGCCACCGATGATGGCTGAGCGGCGGATGGTGGTCGTGCGCGACGTCGGCGCACTGAAGAAGGACGCCCGCGGCGCGCTCGACCGCTATCTCGTCCGGCCCTCGTCAGACACCGTCCTTGTGCTCGTCACGCTGGGAGCGGGGAGCAAACCGGACAGGGGATTCGAGACGGTGGCGCTCAGCGTCGGCTTCGACCCGCTGACGGAAGATCGCGTGCCGAAATGGATCGAGCATCACGCGACCACGGCGCTCGGAACGACGATCAGTCCCGGTGCGATCTCGCTCCTCCACGAGACCGTCGGCAACGATCTTCCGGCACTCGTCTCGGAGCTCGACAAGCTGGCCAGCTACGCATCGGGCGCGCAGATCGACGAGCGCGCGGTCACCGCCGTCGTCGGTGCCCGGCAGGGCGAAACAATGGGCGGGCTCCTCGACGCGATCCTCGACCGCGACGCCCGGCGCGCGTTAGGCCTGCTCGAGCCCGTACTGTCGCAGCAGAAGACGAGCGCGGTCACGATCGTAATGGCCCTGGCGACGCAGACGATGGCCGTCGCCTGGGCCCGCGCGCTGCGCGACCGCGGGACGCCGATGAGCCAGATGTACAACGAGCTGTTCGGGCTGCTGAAGGAGAGTGGTGGCGCATTCACCGGACGCTCGTGGGGCGACGCGGTGAAGGCCTGGACGCGGGGCGTCGAGCGGTGGACGACATCGGAGCTCGAGCGCGCCCTCGATCGGCTGCTCGAAGCAGATGCGGCGCTCAAGGAATCGCGGCTCTCCTCCGACGAGCAGCTGCTGGCGACGCTCATCCTGTCGCTGTGCGGCGACGTCGAACGCAGCGCAGCCGCCTGACGATCACGCCATCCATGAAGCTGCGCAGCACCTTCAACTCCCTCCTCGGGGCGGCGCTCCTTACCGCCGCTCCCGTGTTGGTGCCCGCCCAGGCGACGCCCGGCGATTCGATGCTCTTTGCGCGCGCGCAGCGGATGTTCGCCGAGGGGGACGGAGCAGCAGGGCGCGCCATCGTCGATTCCGCGCTGGTCGTGATTCCCGTCAGCTCGCCGCGTTATGCGGAGGGGCTGTTCTGGCGAGCGTCGCTCGCACGCGCCGCGCTCGACGCGGAGCGGGACTATCGGCGAATCGCCGTCGAGTACTCACTGTCGCCCCGCGTTCCCGATGCGCTGATCCGCCTCGCGCAGCTCGAACTGGCGCGTGGAGACCGCATGCTCGCGGCCCGACATCTCGAGCGGCTGCTGCGTGAGTTTCCGCCACCGCCAGCGCGTGCGGCCGCGTGGTACTGGCTGGCACGCGTCGGCTTCGAAGACAATGACCTGGCCCGCGGCTGCATCGCGCTGGACAGTGCGCGGGCGCTGGCCGCGGCCGACAACGCCGAGCTGGCGAATCAGATCCGTTACGAATCGGGAAGATGCCTAACGCGAACGGACTCCCGTCCGCCCGCTGTCTCCCTTCCGACAGCCGTTTCTGATCCGGCAGCCGGCCCCGTCAAGTACGTAGCGGTTCCGAAGGCGGTCTATACCGTGCAGGTCGGCGCGTATCCGACGCGTGCCGCCGCCGAGCGCCTGCGCACCCAGCTGGCGAAACAGGGCTTCGCGGCGAGAATCGTCCCGGGGACGAAGGTCTTTCGCGTTCGCGTCGGCCGATTCTCCGCCAAGTCCGATGCCCAGCGTACCGCCATCAGTCTCAAGGCTGCTCGCCTCGAGGCGTGGATTGTCAACGCGGAGCCGGCGGGGTGACGCGCGTCGCGGAGACACCGCTCATGCAGCAATACCGGGAGATCAAGTCGCGGCATACGGACGCCGTGCTGTTCTTCCGGATGGGCGACTTCTACGAGATGTTCTACGAGGACGCCGAGCTCGCGGCGCGCGTCCTCGGGCTGACGCTGACGTCACGCAACAACGGCGGCGCCGCCGAAGTGCCGCTCGCGGGCGTGCCCGTGAAAGCGGTGAGCGAGTACCTGCGCCGCTTCGTGCAGCAGGGGTACCGGGTGGCGATCTGTGAACAGGTCGAAGACCCCGCGCTCGCCAAAGGCATCGTCCGCCGAGAGGTCATCGAGACCATCACGCCGGGCGCGGCATTCGCCGACGACATCCTCGACGGGTCGCGCAACAACTTTCTGTGCGCGGTCCATCGCCTGCGAGATCGCGCCGGCGTCGCGGCCGCGGACGTATCGACCGGAGAGTTTCGCCTGTTCGTGGTCGAGGTGGGCGAGCTCGAGCCGATCCTCGCGCGCCTCGCGCCGCGCGAGCTCCTCGTCGAGCGCTCAGCGAGCGGCGACGCGATGCCTAACGTCGACGGCGCGCTGCTGACCGAGCGAGAAGGCTGGGAGTTCGACGCCGCCTTCGCGCGTGACGAGCTGGCCCGCCATTTCGCCGTCCACTCCCTCGACGGGCTCGGCATCGGCGCCGAAGACGACGTCGCGGTCGGAGCGGCGGGCGCGCTGCTCCGCTACCTGCGCGAGCTGCAGCCGGCGGGACTGCCTCAGCTCGCGCGTCCGGTGATCGAGCGGCCGGGCGGGGTGATGCCGCTCGACGAAATGACGCGCCGCAATCTCGAGCTCGTGGAATCGCTTCGCGGCGGCACGGCGGGCACATTACTCGACGTCGTCGATCGGACGCTGACGCCGATGGGAGCGCGCCTTCTCCGGCAGTGGATTCTCGCCCCACTCACCAACCGCGTGCCGATCGACGCACGACTCGATGCCGTGGGTGCGCTCGCCGGCGATGCGCTGGTGCGCGCGCGACTCCGTGAAGCGCTGGATGGAGTTCGCGACATCGAGCGTCTTGCATCGAAGGCGGCGGCTGGCCGAGCGACGCCACGCGAGCTTGGCGCCCTCGGCACATCACTCGCCCGGTTGCCCGCGGTCGAGCGTGCCGCGGGGGAGCTGGGTGGGGCGGGCGCGATCAGCCGCCTGGTGGCGGAATGGGATGGATGTTCCGACGTTGCGAGCGAGATCGCGTCGACGCTGGTCGATCGTCCACCGATCGCGATCGGAGACGAAGACGCGATCCGCGCCGGAGTCGACGCGCCGCTCGACGAGATGCGAGCACTTCGCGACGGCGGCAAGGATGCGATCGTACGGATCCAGGAGCAGGAACGCGGCCGCACGGGGATCACGTCACTCAAGGTCGGCTTCAACCGCGTCTTCGGGTATTACATCGAGATCACGAACGCGAACAAGCATCTCGTTCCCGCCGACTACCAGCGTCGCCAGACGCTCACCGGCGCGGAGCGCTACGTCACACCGACGTTGAAGGAATACGAGGAGCGCGTGCTCACCGCCGCGGAGCGGATCGAGACGCGCGAGCGTGAGCTGCTCGACCAGCTTCGGGGCGCGGTCGCGGCGCGCATTGGCCGGATCCAGTGCGCGGCGCGCGCGATCGCCGAGCTCGACGTCCTGGCCTCGCTCGCCGAAGTCGCCGAGCGGGAAGGCTACACGCGTCCCGAGATCACGAACGACTTCGAGCTCGACATCCGTGCCGGCCGGCACCCGGTGGTCGAGCGCATGATGCCGCGCGACAAGTTCATTCCGAACGACGTCGTCCTCACGACCGACGGCCGCCTCATCATCCTCACCGGTCCGAACATGGCCGGCAAGTCGACGATCCTGCGGCAGGTCGGGCTGATCGTGCTCATGGCGCAGATGGGCGCCTTCGTGCCCGCCGCGCACGCGCGCATCGGGACCGCGGACCGCGTGTTCACGCGCGTCGGCGCGAGCGACAACCTGGTCCGAGGCCAGTCCACGTTCATGGTGGAGATGGCCGAGACGAGTGCGATCCTTCACCTGGCGACCGCGCGGTCGCTCGTCCTGCTCGACGAGATCGGCCGCGGTACGTCGACTTACGACGGCGTCGCCATCGCATGGGCGGTGAGCGAACACTTGCACGATGTCACCGGCTGCAAGGCCATTTTCGCGACCCACTACCATGAGTTGGTGCAGCTCGCCGACGAATTGGTAGCGGTACGTAACTATAACGTCGGTGTGCGAGAGACCGACGGCCATGTCCTCTTCCTGTACCGGCTCCAGCCAGGCGGCGCCGACCGTTCGTACGGAATCGAGGTCGGACGGCTGGCCGGCTTGCCCGAGCAGGTTCTCTCGCGGGCGCGCGAAGTGTTGCGGCTTCTCGAGGGCGAACAGCTCGCCGCCGCTCTGGCCGGCGGCCGGGAGCGCGGACGCGCGAGCCCGGCGCGCAGCGCACCGGCGGACGCGCAGCAGCTCACTTTTTTCGCGCCAGCCCTGCCGCACCCGCTTGTTGCACGCCTGGCCGTGCTGGACGCGAACGAGATGACGCCGCTCCAGGCACTGCAACTGCTCGCCGAGCTGGCCACCGAAGCGCGACGTGGAGGCCGCGCGACGTGACGCGCAACCGTGACTCGAAATCGCCGCGCCGATCGCGTCGCCTGCACGCCATTCGTGGTGCGACGACGGTGCCGCGCGATGAGGGAGACGAGCTGCTCTCCGCCACCCGCGAGTTGCTGCAGGCGATCATCGATCGCAACCGCCTCGTCGAGGACGACGTCGTGAGCGCGATCTTCACACTGACCCCCGACTTGACGAGCGAGTTTCCGGCGCTCGCCGCGCGTGAGCTCGGATGGACGGGGACGGCGCTCCTCTGCACGATGGAAATCCCCGTGCCCGGCGCCCTCCAGCGCACGGTGCGCGTGCTCATTCATGTCGAGTTCGACGAGCCGCGCGAGACCGTAGAACACGTGTATCTTCGCGATGCCGTCGTGCTGCGACCCGACCTCGCGACGCGAGCGGGGGGAGGACACCCGCATCATCGCCAGCCGCCGGACGCATGACGGAGTCGAACGCACTCCAACGAATAGCCTATCAGGGAGAGAAGGGAGCGTTCAGCGAATTGGCGATCCTTAGCTTGTGCGGTGAACAGGTGCACGCCATCCCGTGCCCCGAGTTCGGTGACGTGACGCACATGGTTCGAACGGGCGACGCTGACTTTGGCCTATTGCCGATCGACAACACGATCGCCGGTCCGGTGCGTGCGAGCATCGACGCGATCGCCGAATCCGGACTGCACGTCGTGCTGACGTCGGAGATACCGATCAGTCTGTGCCTGGTCGCGATGCCGGGCGCGACGCTCGACAGCTTGCGCACCGTGGAGAGTCATCCGGTGGCGCTTCGCCAATGCGGGCGATTTCTCGCCGAGCATCCGCACCTCGTCGCGCGCGAGGCGTATGATACGGCGGGCGCCGCTCGTCTCGTCAGCGCGAGTGGAGATGTCACGCGATCGGCGGTCGCCTCGGCGCGGGCAGCGAGCGTGTACGGCCTCGTCGTGCTGCGCCAGGGAATCGAGGACGCGAAAGGCAACACGACGCGCTTCGTCGTCGTTGCGCGCGAGCCGGCGCAGACGCTGTTGAGCGCGCTCGATCACGGTCATCGTACGACTAACTTGAACTGATGCGACATCCTCCAAGCTTTCCTTCCATGCCACGACGACGCGGTGTGCTCGCCTCGATGACGCTCGTTCTCGCGCTGACGGCGTGTGTCGGCGACGCAGACAAGAAGAAGATGGCGGAGGCCTTCGCCGGCAGCGGCGGGCGACCGGACGAGCTCCCGGTCGTGCTCAACGACACGCTGCCCTTCCGCTACCCGCCCGCGCTCTACGCGCAACGAATCCAGGGCAACACGACGCTGCGCATCTTCATCGACGCCAACGGCCACGTCGTCCCCGATTCGACGAGCGTCGCCGAACCGAGCGGCCAGCCATCGCTCGACTCGGCGGCCGTCGTCGGCTCACGCGCGCTGCGTTTCGTTCCCGCGAAGAAGGGCGGGCAGGGCGTGCCGATCTCGATTCTCTTTCCCGTCTACTGGCGCCATCCCCAGGCGCCGCCCCTGCCGGGCGACACGATTCTGCAGCGCAACCGAACGCCATGACGCCCATCGCGCGGCACACGCGCCCATACGATTCCGTGCTCGACACGATCGGCTGGACGCCGCTCGTACGCCTAACGCGCATCACGCGCGGCGTGCGCACGCCGGTCTACGGGAAGGCCGAATTCTTCAACCCGGGCGGCTCGGTGAAGGACCGCATCGGCCTGCCGATCATCGAGCGCGCGGAGCGTGACGGATCCCTCCGGCCGGGCGGGACGATCGTCGAGGGGACGAGCGGCAACACCGGCGTCGGGCTGGCGATCGCGGCGGCGCTCAAGGGGTATCGCTGCATCTTCACGATGCCCGACAAGATGTCGCAGGAGAAAGTGCGGCTGCTGAAGGCGTTCGGCGCCGAGGTCATCATCACGCCGACGGCGGTCCCGCCGGACCATCCCGACAACTACGTGATGATGGCGAAGCGGATCGCCAGCGAGACGCCTAACGCGATTCTGGCGAACCAGTTCTACAACGACGCCAACCCGGACGCGCACTACGCGACGACGGGTCCCGAGCTGTGGGAGCAGTCGGAGGGGAGGATCACGCACTTCGTCGCGGCGGCGGGAACGGGCGGCACGCTGACCGGGGCCGGCCGCTACCTGAAGGAGAAGAACCCGAAGATCAGGATCATCGCCGGCGACCCGCACGGATCGATCCTCGCCGAGATGTGGAGGACGAAGGGAAAGGGAAAGCCGGAGGGCACACCATACAAGATCGAGGGCATCGGCCAGGACAAGATTCCGGGAACGCTCGACATGAGCGTCATCGACGACTACCAGACCGTCGCCGACCGCGACGCCTTCGCGATGGCCCGGCGCCTAACGCGCGAGGAGGGACTGTTCGTCGGTGGGTCGGCGGGGCTGATCACGCATGTCGCCCTCGATGTTGCGCGTCGGCTCGACGACCCGAAGGCGTTCGTCGTGACCTTTCTCTGCGACACCGGCGAGCGTTATCTGTCGAAGCTCTACAACGACGAGTGGATGCGCGAGAACCAGATGCTCGAGCCGGAGAAGGGAACGCTCGGCACCGTGCTCGGCACGAAATCCGGGGATGCGCCGGTCGTCGTCAGTGTCGGGCCCGGGACGACGGTGCGGCAGGCGTTGCGTCTGATGTCGCAGCACGATGTCTCGCAGCTCCCCGTGATGGACGGCGCGAACTGCGTCGGCTCGGTGAGCGACTGGTCGCTGTCGGCAAAGAGCCTCGACAACTCGAAGCTGCTCGACATGACGGTGAACGAAGTGATGGATCCGCCCTTCCCGATGGTCGACGCGGCGCAGCACGTCGAATCCGTCGCCAAGCTGCTCTCGAAGGCGAACCCGGCGGTGCTCGTCAGGCGCGACGGCACGGTGCAGGGCATCGTGACGCGCTCCGATCTCCTCCAGTTCATCATGGCACGATGAGCGCGAAGTTGCGTATCACGGTCCTGATGGGAGGCGCATCGTCGGAGCGGGATGTCTCGCTCGCCTCGGGAGTACGAATCGCGCAAGCGTTGCGTGAGCGAGGCCATACCGTCATCTCGTTCGATGCCGCAGGTGGCGTACTGTCGGCGGAGACCGAACGCGCGATGTTCACCGGCGCACTGAAGACCGCTCCACCGTCGCTCGACGAGCTATCGAGGCTCCGCGTTCCGGCGACGCTGGGAGAGCGGCCCGAAGTGCGCGACGCGGACGTCGTCTTTCTCGGCCTTCACGGCGGACAGGGCGAGGACGGAACCGTGCAGGCGTTACTCGATCTCGCTGGCGTCACCTATACCGGCAGTGGACATCTGGCGAGCGCGCTCGCGATGGACAAGGATCTGTCGAAGAAGTTGTTCCGTGCGGCACGCGTGCGTACCGCCGACTGGCTGATGTCCCCGGCGATGGAGGACGAGATCGAAGCGGCGCTGGGGCTTCCCGTGATCGTGAAGCCGTCGAAGCAGGGATCGACCGTGGGCCTGAGTATCGTGAAGACGCGTGCGCAGATCGCGCCGGCGATCGCGCTCGCCAGGAAGTACGACGACGAAGTCATGATCGAGCGCTTCATCCCCGGGCGGGAGCTGACGGTTGGCATCCTCGGCGACGAGCCGTTGGCCGTTGGCGAGATCATTCCAAAGCACGAGATCTACGACTACGAGTGCAAGTACACGGCGGGAATGGCGGTCGAGGTATTCCCGGCGAAGCTGGACAAGGAGCAGACGGCGACGGTACAGCAGCAGGGGCTGGCGGCTTTCCGGTCACTGAAGCTCGGCGGTTACGCGCGCATCGATTTCCGGATGAGTCCTGAGGGACACTTCTACTGCCTCGAGGCGAACACGCTTCCGGGGATGACTGAGCTGAGCCTGATCCCGCAGTCGGCGGCGGCCTGCGGTATCTCGTTCGCCGAGCTATGCGAGCGTATCGTGCGACTCGCGATCGTCGAACGTCAGGCACGTGTCGGTGGGTAGCGTAGGCGCAGAGGTCGGTGTCACCACGACTTACGAGGCGCCGAGGAGCCGGATCCCTGACTGTCGCGTGACCCCGCTCACTTCGGCTCGTCGCTCAGATGTCTGCCGGAACTGACACCGGACGGGCGTGTTATTAGCATGGATGTCGCATCCCTAGTGTACCAGCAATGAGGCGGAATTCGGCACGGCACACCTGCCGAGCAGCCGCTTCGCCTTCGCGTACAAGCAGGCACCGATGGCCTTTTCCACCGAGACCGAGAACGACACGCCGCGGATGACCCGCGCGGTGCAGGGGCTGATCGCGATCAACGTCGCGATCTACTTCCTGCAGGTCGCGCTCGTCGGCAACAAGGACATGTGGGGGTGGCTCGCGTTCGATCGCGGCGACCTCGCGCATTCCCTTTGGACCGTGGTGACGTACGCCTTCGTGCACGCCAACCTCTGGCATCTGCTCTTCAACATGATCGTACTGTGGTCGTTCGGGCCGCGGGTCGAGCATTTGTGGAGCGCGGGGCGTTTCGTCGCCTTCTATCTGTGGTGCGCGCTGGGCGGTGTGCTCGGCCATCTGATGTTCGGTGGCGATGGCCAGCTGATGGGCGCATCGGCTGCAGTGATGGGCGTCATGCTCGCCTACGCGATGCAGTGGCCCGATGACGAGATGCTGCTCTTCATGGTGATTCCGATGAAGGTGAAGTGGGCGGTGACATTCTTCATCGTCTTCAACCTGGTGATGGGCCTCGGAGCGATGGCGGCCGCGGGCGTGCCGGGTACGCAGGTCGCCTACATGGCGCATCTGGGTGGACTCGCCTTCGCCTGGTTCTACCTGCGCACGCCGTCGGCGCACAGCCTCGACCGCCTGCGGCAGCGCATCTCACCGGTCGCGGACCTGCCGGACGAGACGCCGCGCGCGATCCCGCGCTCACTGCCACGCCCGCGCGAGCGGACGAACGCGAGCGACGAAGCGGTGGCGAAGAGCAAGGCCGTCGTGGTGAAGCGGCCGGTTGC
>Ga0222622_10000492_pt1 | contig 14713 bp, 11 predicted proteins | sample PLM2_5_b1metaG_FD_177335 | JGI IMG/M metagenome (GOLD analysis project Ga0222622, IMG submission 177335) | Groundwater sediment microbial communities from an aquifer in East River, Colorado, USA - PLM2_5_b1 | ecosystem: Environmental > Terrestrial > Soil > Riparian zone | place: USA: East... | reverse complement strand
ATGCTGGTTCGCCCGGCAATGACCATCTTCGTTCCTGTCGCCGTTGTGTGGCTACTCGCACAACGCCGCGCGAAATTGTCGGCGTCCCTCGTGGTTGGCGTGCTGCTGGTAGTGACGCCGTGGACGCTCCGCAACGTTCGCGTCTACCACCGCTTCGTACTGATCGCGTCAGAAGGTGGCGTCACGTTCTGGACGGGAAATCACCCGCTGGCGACCGGTGAAGGTGACATGGCGGCGAATCCAGACATCAAGGTGTCGGAGATTGCGTTCCGACGCAACCATCCCGGCCTGAGCGCCGAGGAACTCGAGCCGCTCTACTACCGCGAGGCTGTCACGTACATCACCGCGCACCCGGGATGGTGGCTCGCGCTGCTGATCAAGAAGGCCTTCTATACCCTGGTCCCGCTGGGACCTTCGTATGCGCTACACTCCCGGTTGTACCGGATGTCCTCACTCGCGTCGTACTTAATCCTGCTGCCATTCGGGTTGCTCGGTGCGCGCGTGTGGCGGCGGGTTGCGCATCCGCCCGAATCGCTTCTCCCGCTCGCGGTGTCGGCCGTCGCCGCCTGCATTTTGTTTTTTCCTCAGGAGCGGTTTCGCATCCCGGTCATCGATCCCGTCCTGATCGTGTGTGCGGCTGTCTGGTACGCCCGGCGCACGCGTGAGACAATCGCATCCTGATTGCTGATGAACGCTCTGGTCGTTGTTCCAACCTATAACGAGCGCGACAACCTGCCGATCCTGGCGCGGGGTGTCCTCGCCTACCCCGGGTTCCGGCTGCTCGTCGTGGACGATGGATCGCCAGACGGGACGGGAGAGATTGCCGACGCGCTCGCCCGGGAATATCCCGGTCGCGTCGAGGTCATGCATCGCACTGGGAAGCGCGGTCTCGGCCGCTCGTACATCGACGGTCTGCGCCATGCGCTGTCCACCACCGACGCCGAGCTGATTTGTCAGATGGACGCCGATCTCTCGCACAACCCGGAGTACCTGCCGGCACTGACGGCAGCCGCCGCCCACTCCGACGTCGTGATCGGTTCCCGCTATCTCAATGGCGTCAGCGTGGTGAATTGGCCGCTGCACCGGATATTTCTCAGCACCTTCGCGAACCGCTACATCCGAGCGGTGACCCGCCTGGCCCCCTCGGATTGCACGAGCGGCTTCCGGTGTTGGCGTCGCGAAGCGCTGGCTCGTCTGCCGCTCGACGCCATGGTCTCGGACGGCTATGCGTTTCTCGTCGAAATGCTGTTCGACGCGTCGCGAAATGGCTCGCGTATTGGCGAAGTGCCGATCATTTTCGTCGAACGCCGGCAGGGGCAGTCAAAGCTCTCCTCGAACGTGATTCTCGAATCGATTGTCATGCCCTGGCGATTGACGCTGCGTGGATCGCGCCGCTGACGTGCCGCACGTCGTCGTTATGGTTACGACGTCGTATCCCCGCTTCCCTGGCGACAGCGTCGGCACCTTCATGGAACCCATCGCCCGGTCGGTGGCCGCGCGCGGACACGAAGTCCACATCGTCGCGCCCTGGCACCCACTGGTGACGCGCCCGGCCGAGGAGCACGGCGTCCGGTTTCACTTCTACCGCTATGCGCCTGTGCGTTCACTGAACGTTTTCGGGTACGCGGCCGCGATGCGCGCGGATGTCACCCTTCGCGGCACCGCGTATATCGCCGCGCCGCTCGCGTTGGCCGCAGGATGGCGTACGGCCCGACGAGTGGCGCGTCAGCATCGCGCCACCGTGATGCACGGACACTGGGTGATTCCGGGCGGAGTCACCGCGGCGCTGGCGGCGCCACAGTTGCCCCTGGTCATCAGTCTGCATGGTTCCGACGTGTATGTCGCCGAGCGGTTGTCTCCTGCCAGGGCTGCCGCACGGCGTGCATTCGGGCGGGCCGGGTATGTGACCGCGTGCAGCGACGATCTGGCACGCCGGGCCGTTGCGATTGGTGCGGCGCCGGATCGACTGGAGACGGTTCCTTACGGCGTCGACACGTCCCGGTTTGGTCCCAATGTCGAGGCGCGCGCGGCGCGGCGCCAGGAACTCGGGATCGATTCGGCCGCGCCGTTCTGTTTCGCAGCCGGCCGGCTGGTTCACAAGAAGGGGTTCGAGTACTTGATTGATGCCGTCGCGGATGTGCCGGGGCTGGTGCTGGCGATTGCTGGTGACGGCACACTCAACGAGGCCCTCCATGCACGCGCGGCCGCAAGGGGCGTCGCGGAGCGCGTCAGGTTTCTCGGCGATCAACTACAGGACAGGGTCGGTGAGTTTTTCGCGGCCGCCGACATCATTTGCGCGCCGTCCATTCGCGATGACAGCGGCAACGTCGACGGCCTGCCGAACGTCGTCCTCGAAGCCATGGCATCTGGAACGCCGCTCGTCACCACGGCGGCGGGCGGCATCGGTGCGGTCATCGAGAGCGGACGAACCGGCCTGATCGTGCCCGAACGTGATTCGGGCGCTATTGCCGGTGCGATCCGTGAACTCCTCGATCACCCGGGAAGGGCCCGTGAAATTGGGGCCGATGCGCGAAGAGAAGTCGATCGGCGATTCGGGTGGGATCGCGCCGCCGCACGCTTTGAGGCCGCCTACGATCGCGCGCTTGCCTTCAGGTTCCTGCCCAGCTAAGATTCACGGCCTCGCCAATGCCGCGCACACCCGCCAGAGCGCCTGGACTCAGTATCTTTTTCCCCGCCTACAACGATAGCGGGACGATTGCGAGCCTCGTGATTGCGGCGCGCCAGACGGCCGCGCGACTGACCGACGATTTCGAAGTGATTGTCGTCAATGACGGCAGCGCGGACGCCACCGCGCAAATCGTGGAGGAGCTCGCGCGCACGTACCCCGACGTCAAAGTCGTGCATCATCCGCGCAACCGTGGATACGGCGCCGCGCTGCGCAGCGGTTTCGCCGCGGCGACGCGTGAGCTGGTCTTCTACACCGACGGCGATGCGCAGTACGACCCCTCGGAAATGTCGATCCTGTGGCATGCGCTGCGAGGCGACGTCGATATTGTCAACGGATACAAAATCAGCCGTTCCGATCCCGCGCATCGCGTGCTGATCGGCCGCATCTACCATCACACGGTCAAACTGCTGTTCGGGCTGCGGGTACGTGACGTCGACTGCGACTTCCGGCTGCTCCGCCGTTCAATTTTCGACCAGGTGTCGCTCGAAAGAAGCAGCGGCGTGATCTGCCTGGAGATGATGAAGAAGATCCAGGACGCCAAGTTCACGATCGCCGAAGTGCCGGTTCATCATTACCATCGGGTCTACGGCAAATCGCAGTTCTTCAACTTCCGTCGGCTGTTCAAGACGGCCATGGACGTGGCCGCTCTGTGGGTCGCACTGGTGATCAGAAAGGAACACCTCCGACGGAGCGCGCCGCGCCTCGCGACCACCGACCCGTTGCCTCCACACCCACGAGATCACGCGTGACACGCTGGCCTTCCGGATGGCGCTGATTCCGTTTCTGCAACTCACACCCGGCGAGGACAGCGGGACGGTTCGGGCGGCCATCGATCGAGTCCTCGCGCGCGGCTGGTTCGTCCTGGGCCCGGAACTCGACGCCTTCGAGAGGGAATTCGCCGATACCTGCCAGGCACCCGCCGCAATCGGCGTCGGGACCGGCACCGACGCGCTCGCCATCTCGCTTCGTGCGCTCGGCATAGGTCGAGGGGACGAAGTCATCACGTCTCCACTCTCTGCAGCCTATTCCGCGCTCGCGATCATGATGGCCGGCGCGCGGCCGGTGTTTGCTGACATTGACCCGCAGCGGCTCACGCTCGACCCGCAGGCGGCTGCCGCGGCGGTCACGTCCCGGACGGCTGCGATCTTGCCGGTGCACCTCTACGGCCAAGCCGCCGACATGGTCGCGATTGCCGCGGTGGCGTCGCGTCACGATCTCGCCATCGTCGAGGATTGTTGCCAGGCGCATCTCGCCACCTGTGGCGGGAAACCAGTCGGCAGTTTCGGGAACGCGGCCGCCTACAGCTTCTATCCGACAAAAAATCTGGGCGCATTGGGAGACGGCGGAGCCATTACCACCGCTGATCCTGAGATCGCCGCACGGGCACGACGACTGAGAAATGGTGGGCAGACCGATCGCTATCACCACGCCGAGTTTGGTGTGAACTCCCGTCTCGACGAGATGCAGGCGGCTATTCTTCGCGCCCGTTTACCGTTCCTGCCGGCCTGGACGTCACGGCGCCGCGAACTGGCGAGCCAGTACCGGTCGCGCCTCACCAGTCAGCGAACGGTGGTCGTGCCGCCACTCGCCGACGGCGGTCACGTCTATCACCTGTTTCCTGTTCGCTCGATCGCACGGGAGATCGTGCAATCGTCACTTCGCGTGGCGGGCATCGAAACGCTCATTCACTACCCCGTCCCGATCCCGCAGCAGCCAGCGCTTGCCTCGGAACACCCAGCCGATTGTCCTGTCGCAAATCGCGTGTGCAATGAGATCCTGTCGCTGCCGCTCTATCCGTCGCTGCCGGCAGACGCGATCGAGCGCGTCGCTGACGCGCTGGCTTCTGTATAGGTGGATGGCGACCGCTCGATTGCTGGACCGCTGCGGGTAACCTACCGCTGGTCGCCGGATCGGACGCGTCTTTGTAGACCCTGTCGATGACCTTCTTGACTCAGCTCGCGCAGTTGGCCTTGATTGGCTGGCTGCCAGGCGCCGCGATCCTGCGAACACCCTGGTGCAATCGCGATCGCCGCGCCGCACTTGATGCCGAGGAGCGCGCGTTCTGGTGCGTCATTTTGAGCAGCGCGGCATCGCTGGCGATCGTGCTCGGGCTCGCCGTCGTTCACCGCTATACGTTGGCGAGGCTGTTGTACTCCGACGTGCTGCTGGTTGCGCTCTGCGCTGGCGCGGCCCGCGGACGCCTTCGCTTTGGACGGGCAGCCAGGCGCATCACCTGGACCGCGCTGATTCCTGCATCCCTCGTGCTGCTCGCGCTCTGGAGGTTCTTCCCGCCGTCGGAATACATCATCGGCGGCAAAGATCCGGGGACGTATGTCAACGAAGGCATTCAAATCGCGCAACGCGGCGCGATCGTTGTGCGCGACCCCGTCGTCGCCGCGGTCCCGCCATTTGCGCGCGACCTCTTCTTTCCGTCGTACGGCCGCCCCGACTACTACTCGCTGCGCTTCATGGGCTTCTTCATCCAGGATCCCAACACCGGCACCGTCGTTGGCCAGTTCCCTCATCTGTTTCCGGCGTCCATTGCGGTCGGGTATGGAATCGATGGACTAACGGGAGCGAGGCGAGCCGTCGGCGTGTGGGCGACCCTCGGCCTGCTTGCCGTTTACTTTGCAGCCACACGTCTGGCGGGACGCGCCGTCGGAGCGTCGGCCGCGGCGCTCCTCGCCTTCAACGTGATTACCGTCTGGTTTGCCAAGTACCCGAACGCCGAACTGACGATGCAGGCGCTGCTCTTTGCTGCCCTGCTGGCCAACGCTCGGGCGCATGTCGACGACGATGCGTTCTTCGCCCCTGTCGCCGGTTTTCTGCTCGGGCTCCTGCTGTTCCTGCGATTCGACGTGGTGCTGGGAATTCTCGGCGTGGCCGTGGGCCTGGTGCTCGGCGTTCTCAATGGGCAACGGACCCGTCCCTCGTTCATCGTCATGTTTGGAGTGATGGCAGCTGCCGCCTCGCTCTACATGCTCGGGCCCATGAGTGCTTACGCGGCCCTGCCGATAGTCTTTTTCCGTTTTCTGCCGCTGTGGGAGTGGGCCGTTCTCGTGGCGCTGATCATCGCGGCGGTGGCGATGGTTGCGCTGTCGTGGCGGGTCCCAGCGGCAATGACGCGAATCGGACAACAGATACCGTTCGGAATCGTTATCGGTGCGATCATCCTCGCGGTGTACGCGCTGTTGTTCCGCCACCAGGCGGGAAAACTTGCCGAGCACGACGCCAGTGCGCTGCGGACGTTTACGTATCTCTACTTCACGCTTCCGGCGCTGATCGCGGCGCTGATTGGCCTGGCGCTGCTGGCGCGCCGCTTCTTCCGCGATCCGGCGCTCATCAGCACCGTCGTCATCTTCGCGTGCTTCCTCTTCTACAAGGTGCGGATTGTTCCGTATCACTTCTGGATGACCCGGCGTTTTCTCCCGGTGATTCTGCCGGGTGCGCTGATCTTCGCGTGCACAGCGGCACTCGCCGGCGTCCGCGTGCCGCGCAGCATCACCGGCACCGTCCGTGTCGCAGTGCGCGTCCTGTTCATCGTTCTGCTGGCCGGCTACTACCTGCGCGTGTCCCGGCCTGTTGTCGAGCACGTTGAATATGCCGGGGTGATTCCCAAGCTCGAACAGCTCGCCCGCACCATCGGCGACGATGATCTGGTGATCGCCGAATCGCGCGACGCCAACAGCGATATCCACGTTCTCGCGCTGCCGCTGGCCTACATCTATGCACGCAACGTGCTCGTCCTGTTTTCCGCGCGCCCTGACAAAGCGACGTTCCACGCCTTTCTCGAATGGGCGCACACGCGCTATCGACGGGTGCTCTTCATCGGCGGTGGAGGGACAGATTTGTTGTCGCATCGGTACGGCCTGCATTCGATTGCAAGCGAACGTTTTCAGGTGCCGGAGTACGACGCGCCGCTGAACGCGTTTCCTCGATTCGTGAGGCAGAAGGAATTCGAGTACGGCGTGTACGAGTTCACGGCACCGGAAACGAGCACCGATGAAGGGTTCGATCTCGATGTCGGATCCAAGGACGACCTCAACGTCGTTCGATTTCATGCCAAGGAAGTATCCGAAGGGCACACATTTCGATGGACGGGAACGACCTCGTATATTTCGGTGACGCATGTCCCGCCGTCGAGCCGCGAGATCACCCTGTGGCTCAGTAATGGCGGCCGGCCGACCGCGGCCGGCCCCGCGCAGGTGACCGTCTTCCTGCAGGGTGAGCTGATTGGGTCCGCTGCCGTGGGAAACGGGTTCGCACCCTACTCGTTTACGATCCCTCCTGATCTCGCCACACGAGCCGCTGCCGTTAGCGATCCCGTCGAGCTGAGGCTTGTGACGGCGACGTGGAATCCCCATCAGGTGCTCGGGACGCCCGACGATCGCAACGTCGGAGTCATGGTCGATCGCGTGGCGGTAAGATAAGTTCAGCGCTCAATGCCCCTGAACATCTCCGACCGTCGCGAGCGGGCCCTTGTCGCGACTGCGGATCGGGGCCTTGCAATCCTGTCGTCGATTGCACGGCCATTCCGAGGCCGCCGTTTGCTGCGGACGCCTGCGCGAATCCTGGTCTTGCGCCTCGAGCGAATCGGCGATTTGCTCATGACGCTCCCGGCGCTCGCCGACATCCGCGCCCTCGCTCCCAAGGCGGCGATCGACCTCGCCGTCGGAAGCTGGAACGCCGACATCGCGCGGGCGATCGATCCCGTCACGCGTGTCCACAGCGTGGACGCATCCTGGCTCTCCCGCGACGGCACCGGCCGCGGGCCGCTGGCGCTCGTTGCAGCCGCGCGGCAGTGGCGGAAAACGAACTACGACCTGGCGATCAACTTTGAACCGGACATCCGCGGAAATCTGATGCTGGCGGCGTCCGGTGCCAGGTGGACGGCCGGCTATCGAAGCGGCGGCGGCGGTTCACTCCTCGATGTCGCGCTGGATTTCGATACCGCCGCGCACACCACGGAAAACGCCCGGCGGCTGGTTGCGGCAGTCTTCGACGCAGCCGTTCCATCCGAGCAGCCTCCGACGCTCGTGGTGCCCGCGGAGGCACACCAAAACGCGTCACGGCTGCTCGCCGATGCCGGTCACCCGTTGATCGGTCTACACGTGAGCGGTGGGAGGGCGATCAAGCAATGGCCGCCGGAGCGCTTTGCAGAAGCGGCGCGACGGATCGTTGACGACTGCGGCGCCACGATTGTATTGACCGGGGCAGGCGCCGATCGTCCGATGGCCGAAATCGTCAAGGCCGCGCTTCCCCGTCACAAGGTGCTTGACGTCGTCGGACACGTCGATCTGCTGACGCTTGCCGGGATCATCGAACTGATGGATCTGCTCGTGACCGGCGATACCGGTCCCATGCATGTGGCCGTCGCTGTCGGCACGCCGGTGGTCGCCATCTTTGGTCCATCCGATCCCGCTCGCTACGCGCCTCGCGGTCCTCTCGATCACGTCGTGCGCGTTGACCTTCCGTGCAGTCCCTGCAATCGCATCCGGCTCCCGCCGGCGCGATGTGCCGGCCACACGCCGGATTGCCTGGACGCAGTCAGCGTCACCGAGGTGGTGGCCGCTGCGCTCAGTGCGCTGGATCGAGCCTCGCGAGCCGGTATCGTGCCTATGCGTCTCCTCCCGAATGATTGACGACGTGCTTTTCGTCGACGGCGCGGCGGGCGCCCGGCCCGTGCGACTCGGCGAATATCTCGAGCCTGCGGCCGAACAGCGCGCAGCCGCGGCCGAGTACGAGTGGATCAAGCAGCTCAGACATCTGGACGTGGACGGCCAGCCACTCCGTCGCCGATTCACGCTGCGCGGCGATTCGTTGTGGTGGTTCGCCGAGTTGTACCTGCACAAGCACCAGGCGATGCTGGACGTATTCCGAACCATCGCCGCGTTCGAGACACTGCGCCTGCGGGAAACACCCCGGTTGATCCGCGTCGAGCGGGGCGGACCGATCGTGCGCATGCTCGGCCCGCTTTTCGCGGGCAAGAACGGCATCCGGTACGAAGGCGGTAGGGGGGCGGCGACCGATGCGCTACGACAACTCCGCCTCGATATACGGGCACGCGCGCTCACGCTGGCGGCGCAGCTCTCTCGGATCCGTGACACACCACCGCCGTCGCGGTCGTCACGAGCGACAGTCGCGGCGTTCGTTCACCGGGCGTTCTGGCAGTCGACCGGCACGGAAGGAAGCGCCGAGTCTTACATCGGACCCGTGCTCGGCGAGCTGGAAGCGCGGCTGTCGGACGGGATCGCCTACATCGGCGTCGGGCCTTCGGAGAATTTTCGTGCGCGACGCTGGTGGCACCCGGTCGTCCATCAGACCGGCCGGCCCGGCGTTATTCCTATTGAATCGTTCGCTCCGCGCTCGTCCCTGCATGACTCGCTCGCTATCTGGCGCGACCGCCACCGCCTTCGGCGGGCGCTCTTCGGCAGCGCAGCATTGCGACGGCATGCCACGATCGCCGGTTACGACTGCTGGCCAGTTGTTCGCGAGGAGCTCACCGGGATTGCGTTTCTCCAATGGCCATGGTCCGCACGGGCGATGGATGAGGCGGGTGCTGCGCTCGACCGGCTGCGCCCCGACGTCGTGGTCACCTATGCAGAAGCCGGAGGGTGGGGACGCGCGCTGATCCTCGAAGCGCGACGGCGCGGAATTCCGAGTGTCGGTCTCCAGCACGGTTTCATTTATCACTCGTGGCTGAATTATCTGCATGAGAGTGATGAGATCGAGCCGGACGGTCACAATCCTGGCGACCGCGGATTTCCGATCCCCGATCGAACACTTCTGTTCGATGAGTACGCACGAACGCACCTCGAACGGTGCGGACGTTTTCCGCATGACTCGCTGATCGTTGCTGGCAGCCCCCGTCTCGACGCACTGGTCCGATCGGCGACGGGGCTCACGCCGTCAGAGGTGGCGGCGGCACGAGCGGCCGCCGGCGCGCCCCCGTCACACGATCTGGTTCTGTTCGTCGCCAAGTACAGTCAGTCAAAATCCGTGCTGAGCGCACTCGCGGATGCGGTGGCACGGATGACCGGCGTGCACCTTGCGATCAAGACGCACCCGGCGGAAACACCGGACGCGTACTCGCAGCTCGTTCACGGGCGTGCCCATGTCAGCGTTCTCCCTGCGAACGTGCCGCTCGCGCCGCTGCTCGTCGCGAGCAAGGTGGTGGTAACGGTCAATTCGACCGTTGCTCTTGACGCTGGCGTGCTCGGAATTCCAGCGCTCGTCATCGGCCTGCCGAATAACCTGTCGCCGTTCGTTGCCGCTGGCGCGATGGCAGGCGCCGCCACGCGCTCCGAGATCGAGCCGGCGCTCGGTCGAATCCTGTATGATGAAGAATTCCGTCTGCAGATTGAGCACTCCAGAGCGGAGTACTTACAACGCTTTGCCATCCGCTCGGATGGTGGGGCCGCCGCTCGGTCGGCCGACGCCGTGTTCGCTCTCGCCGATCGTCACAGGCCCGGAAGCACGCAACGAAAGGAACCGTAACTGATGCGGGTGTTGATCACTGGCGGTGCGGGATTTGTCGGGAGCCATCTCGCCGAGGCGCTGCTCGATCGCGGCGACGAAGTGTTCATCCTCGACAACCTGTCGACCGGGTCGATCGACAACGTCGTGCATCTCAAATCGAATCCCAAGTTCCACTACACGATTGATACTGTTTCGAACGAGCCCGTTCTCGCCGAGCTGGTCGATCGCTGCGACATCGTGGTACACCTCGCGGCGGCGGTCGGGGTGAAGCTGATCGTGGAGCAGCCGGTTCACACGATCGAGACCAACGTCCACGGCACCGAAGTCGTGCTCAAGCACGCGAACAAGAAGAAGAAACTCGTGCTGATCGCGTCGACGTCTGAGGTCTACGGCAAGAGCGCGGATGTACCGTTCCGCGAAGATGCGGACCTGGTGCTGGGCCCCACGTCAAAGCATCGATGGGCGTACGCCTGCAGCAAGATGATCGACGAGTTCCTCGCGCTGGCCTACTGGAAGGAACGCAAACTCCCGGTCATCGTCGTCCGCCTCTTCAATACGGTGGGACCGCGGCAGACGGGTCAGTACGGCATGGTGATTCCGAACTTCGTGCGGCAGGCGCTCGCGGGGCAACCGATCACCGTGTTCGGCGATGGAACGCAGTCGCGCAGCTTCACCTACGTCGGGGACGTCGTGAAGGCTATGGTAGCCTTGATCGACGAACCTCGCGCGGTCGGTCAAGTCTTCAATATCGGCAACGGACACGAGATCACGATTCGGCAGCTTGCGGACAAGGTCAAGCAGATGACCGGCAGCAGTTCGGAAATCGTGACGGTGCCGTATGAGCGCGCCTACGAGGCCGGATTCGAGGATATGCCCCGGCGAGTTCCCGACATCGGTCGGATTCAGGCGCTGGTGGGCTATCGACCGACCGTCGATCTCGATGAGACGCTGACGCGCGTCATCGAGCACTTTCGGCAGCTGTAGCAGTTGATGTCCGGACCTCTGAAACTCAAGGCGCGCGCTCGCAGCGTTGCGGAACACGTCCTGCGCGCGCAGGCGAAACCTGTACGGCGGCTCCTGCTCGCCACCGGGCGCGATCGCGCGCCTCGGATGCCCGAGATCGTCCAGATCGAAAGCACGAATATCTGCAACGCGAAGTGTGTGTTCTGCCCGCGCGACGAGATGCAGCGCCGCCAGGGCATCATGAGCGTCGAGCTGTTCAGGAAGATTGTCGACGAGTGCGCCGACCTCGGAATCACGCACGTCCGGATGCACAACTACGGCGAGGCGTTCATGGATCGCAAACTCGTCGAGAAAGTGCGCTACGCCAAGCAGAAGGGCATCCGGGAAGTCGGAATGATCAGCAATGGATCGCTGATTACGGAACCGGTCGCCCGCGGAATGATCGAGGCGGGGCTCGATGCCATCAACATCAGCGTCGACGCCTCCGGCAAGGAAGTGTTCGAGGCGACTCGCATCGGTTTGAAGTACGACAAAGTGATCGCCAACATCGAACGGCTGGTTCGGCTGCGGACCGAGAGCGGCAAGCGCCGGCCCAAACTGATCCTCTCGTTCGTCCGGCAGCACAACTCCGCCGACGAAGCAGCATTCATCGAACACTGGCGATCGATCGCGGACAAAATCCACATCACCGACCTGCACAACTGGGCGGGCACCCTCAATACCGAATCCGACGTGAATTACCCCTGCTATCGGCCGTGGCTGACCTTCACGGTGCTGTGGGATGGACGGGTATCGCTCTGCTGCGCCGACTTCGACGGCAAGACCATTCTGGGCAACCTGAACACCCAGACCATCGCCGAAATCTGGAACGCCGAGCCATATCGCAACGTCCGGCGGGAGCACCTCGAGAGCGGCGGCCCCGACGTGTGCCGCGCCTGCGATCTCCCTCGAAAAGACTCTCCCCTCTGGGTCACAAAGCTAGTCTAGACCGGCTCTTTTTCCCGGCCGACGAGCTCGCCTGGGCCGTCAAACGAGCGGTATAATTGAACTCCGGGTGGAGACCCGTCCCATGAACACTTGTACTCGGCTGGCACTTGCGGCGGTGCTGATTTCGGGATGTGCGTCGGTGGCATCGGCCGGCGATTTGAAGCTGACGCTGGACAATGGCCGCGTCACGCTCATTGCTCAAGATGTACCGCTCCGCCAGATTCTCGATGAATGGGCGCGGGTCGGGAAGACCACCATTGTCAACGCCGACAAGGTGAGCGGTCCGCCGCTGACGCTCCAGCTCGTCGACCGTCCCGAACGCGAGGTGCTCGATCTCATCCTGCGCTCCGCCAGTGGCTACATTGCGGCGCAGCGGAATGTCAGCGTGCCGGGAGCATCCGTTTTTGACAAGGTGATGATCCTGGCGGTGAGTCACGGGCCGGTCGGTGTGGCCAACAATGCGCCGACTCCCTTCAACAATCGCCCGATGCCGATGCAGATGCCTCAGCAGGTGCCCGATGATGACGTCATCGAGCAGCCGCAGGTGCTCCCCCCCGGGGTGATGCCGCCGAATGGGCCAATGTCGAACCCGATGATGCAGCCGATGCCGCAGGGGCAGCAGGTGCCACTGACGGCGCCGCGCCCAGGGATGCTGCCAGCAGCGCCGAACGGACAGCCGAATCCTTACGCGCAGCCGCCCGTTCCCGGCGCCCAACCGACCGCTCCAGGAACTCAGGCGCCGGTCCCCGGCGCGATTCCACCGCCGTTCGTTCGGCCGCCGGGAGGCCCAGGGGGAGAGACGCGGTAGAATCAGCGCACACATGAGCGCCAGCCAACCGTCCGTGCGCGGCGGCGAATACGCCACGCGCGGCGATTACCACCGGGCGCCAGATCCCACCTGGGAGTTCTACCCAACCTATCTCGCCAAACTCGACGCGGTACGCCGCTGGCTCGATGAGAGTCCGCGCGGCCTGCGTGTACTCGACGCGGGATGCGGCGAGGGCGTGCTCGTCGATGAATACGCGGACCGCCTGGCCATTGAAGGAATCGATCCCAACTACTCATCCGATCGGGTGCGATGCGGATCGCTGACGGCACTGCCCTATAGCGGCGGGACGTTCGATCGCGCCCTGTGTCTCGACGTACTCGAGCATCTCTCGTTTGAAGAACAGCCTCGCGCGCTCGCGGAACTCTTTCGCACACTGAAGCCGGGCGGGGAGTTGCTGGTGTCGGTTCCCAATCTCGCGCACCTCCAATCCCGAGTGCATTTTCTGCTGCTTGGCCGCCTGATTCGAACCGCCTCCGAATACAAGCATCCTGGCGATCGGCCGGCCGCCGAGTACATCGATCTGGCGCGCCGTGCCGGGTTCCAGCTGGTCAGCCGGCGCGGCATCTTTCCAACCGTCCCCATCTTGACCCGATGGATCCGCCGACGTCCGTTGGCGCTCCAGCCGTTGCACTGGTGGTTGTCGCGTCTGCTGCCGGTTCCCGGCTGGTGTTTTCTGAATCTGCTGACGCTGCGCAAGCCCTGAACCGTTGTTTCAGAAGATTCGCGAGCTCTCGAAGCACCTGGCCATTTACGGCTCCGGCGACGTCGCCATCCAGGCGCTCAACTTCCTGCTCCTCCCGCTCTACGTCAGATATCTCACCAAAGCGGATTACGGAGTGCTCGCGCTGCTGGCCAGCGTCGAGGCAACGGTCAAGTTGTTCTTCCGCTGGGGCGTCGATGGCGCCTTCATGCGTTTCTGGTACGACTGCGAGGACGACCCGGCCCGGCAGCGGCTCGCCAGCACGCTGTTCTTTTTCCTGCTCGGCGCAAACGGGATCCTGCTGGTTCTCTCACTCATTGCCTCGCCATTTGTCTCGACGCGCCTCCTGCAGTCCGAAGGAACCACGCTGGCCTTGCAGCTGGTGCTGTTGAACACGTTTGCCATTGGCTTCACATTCATTCCGTTTCACGTGCTGCGGATTCAGGGACGCGCGCGGGAATTCAGCGGATTGACCCTCGCCCGCTCCGCCTCGACGCTCGTCCTGCGACTGATTCTGGTGGTCGGCATGGGCCTCGGAGTCATGGGCGTCGTGATCGCCGACGTCGTCGTCACCGCGGTCCTGCTGTTGATCATGCTCCGCTGGTTCGTGCCGCTGGTGCGTCCGATGTTCTCGCGCGACGTGCTGCGGCAGTCGCTCGCATTTGGGCTGCCGCGAATCCCTCACGGGTTCGCGATGCAGCTGATGTCGGTCGGCGATCGTTTCGTCATGACACGCTATGTGCCCGTCGAGGCGATCGGCGTGTATTCAATGGGCGTGAGCTTCGGCCTGATTGAGAAAATCGTCCTCGGGGCGTTCGAGTACGCGTGGGCGCCGTTTTATTACGCCACCGCGCGTGAGCCGGACGCCGGCCGTGTGTTCAGTGCCGTGGGCACCTACGGCATCGCGTGCCTGGCACTGATGACCGCAGGGCTCTCCGCGATTGCCGCTGACCTGCTCGAAGTCGTCACCCATGGACAGTACGTGGCGGCCGCCGAGATCGTCACATGGACCGCCGTCGGTGTTTTCTTCTACGGCGTCTATCTCCTGACGTCAATCGGACTGAAC
>Ga0222622_10000491_pt1 | contig 14729 bp, 13 predicted proteins | sample PLM2_5_b1metaG_FD_177335 | JGI IMG/M metagenome (GOLD analysis project Ga0222622, IMG submission 177335) | Groundwater sediment microbial communities from an aquifer in East River, Colorado, USA - PLM2_5_b1 | ecosystem: Environmental > Terrestrial > Soil > Riparian zone | place: USA: East... | reverse complement strand
CGCGCGGGGAACAAGGGCGGGACGGATCACCTGTCGTTCCTTCCCTTTGGCGTTCCTGGCTTCAACTACGATCAGGAGTCGCGCGGATACGATCACACGCATCACTCGCAGATCGACACGTACGACCACGCTGTTCTCGGAGACCTCCGCCAAGCCGCGACCGTGATGGCGGCGACGGCCTACGAGCTCGCCCAGCTCGGCGAGCAGTTGCCGCACCTTCCGCGAGTCGCGGCAGGCGGCCCATAACACTGCGGGATTCGATATAACCGAAGGCGACTGATGAGAGATGAGTGAGGCACGGAACTCCGCGTCTCACTCGTCACTCGTCAGTCGCCTTCAATTACATCGATCACCGTACTGTTTTGGCGAGTCCCGGCGCGCGGGATTCCAGGTCGCCTTCGGTTATATCGAATCCCGCAGTGTCATGGCTAGCTCTGTCGCACCGCAACTCTACGATCTCCGGCCGTGTGCAGATCGACAGCCAGCGTGTCGATCCGCCGACCGTCCATCTTGCGGACGATGAATATCGCGCCGCCGGCCGTCACTCGGTCTCCGACGACAGGTAGCCGACCGAGCATGCCGAACACGAATCCGCCGATCGTCGTGTAATCGTCCGACTTCACGTCGAGCGCGTATCGCTCGTTCAACTCGTCGATGTTCATGCTGCCAGGTACGAGCACTTCGCCGGCGGCCGGACGCGCCACCGGTTCCTCCGGCTCATCGTACTCGTCGAGGATCTCACCGACGATCTCCTCGAGCAGATCTTCCATCGTCACCAGCCCCGCCGTGCCACCGTACTCGTCGAGGACGATCGCCATGTGCTCCTTGAGGCGCTTGAAATCGGCGAGCACTTCCTCGACCTCTCGAGTGCCGGGAACCACGTGAACGGGACGCATGATCTCGCGCAGTGAGAACGTCGGTGGTGGATGGACGATCACGCGCAACAGATCCTTCGCCAGGATCAGTCCCACCACATGGTCGATCGTTCCCTCGTAGACCGGGAAGCGCGATAGGCCGCTCTCGTCAACGATGGCGATCGCTTCGTCGAGCGTCGATTCGATGTCCAGCGCGACGATCTCCGTGCGCGGTGTCATGACCTCGCGCGCGTTCTTCTCCGAGAACTCGAAGACGCCTTCGAGCAGGTCGGCATCGTGCTGTTCGAGTACGCCCACCTCCTGACTCTGCTCGACGAGAAGACGCAGCTCCTCGGGCGAGTGCACCGCTTCGTCCTCGCTGATTGGTTTCTGTCCGAAGGCCTTGAGGATGATCTGTGACGACTTGGTCAACACGATCGTGAACGGTGTCGCCACCCACGCGAACACCATCAACGGCGGCGCGAGCCAGCGCGCCATGGTTTCCGGATGGTTGAGCGCCGCCGCCTTCGGCGTCAGCTCGCCAAATACGACGTGGAGGTAGGAGACGACGAAGAGCGCGATGGTGGCGCCGAGCGTCACGCGGAGCGAGACTTCGATCGGCAAGGGGAGACGACCGATGACGTGCTCGAGGGCCTCACCGAGTGTGCGCTCGGCGATCCATCCCAATCCGAGGCTGGCCAGCGTCACACCGACCTGGGTCGCCGAGAGCAGTCGCGGCAACGCCGCGATTGCGCGCAGGGCAAGACGGGCCTTACGATCGCCGGTGCGCGTCATCGCTTCAAGCCGCGTACGACGCGAGCGTACGAGCGCGAACTCGGCGCCGACGAAAAACCCGTTCAGCAGCACGAGTACGATAATGGCGAGCAGCCTGACTAGCACGGTGGAAAGCTACTTCGTTCGAGGGCCGGGAGGCCAGACGTGACTGACCATCGACACCCGCATACCCATGGCGATGCCAGCGTGCGCGGTCTCAAGTGGGCGTTGGGCCTCACGGCCGGCTTTCTCCTCGTCGAGGTGGTGGGCGCGTTTGCGTCGAACTCGCTCGCCCTTCTGGCCGACGCTGGCCACATGCTCCTCGACGTCGCCGCGCTCGGCCTCTCGCTGTTCGTCGCATTCATCAGTCGCAAGCCAGCCACGCAGCAGAAAACGTACGGTTACTGGCGCTGGGAGATACTTGCCGCCTTCCTCAACGGCGGCACTCTTCTCGTCGTCTCGGCCGCCATCGTCTGGGAGGCGTTCGCGCGCATCAACAACCCGGAGCCGCTCAACAGCGGCGTGATGCTCGTCGTCGCGCTCGGCGGTTTGCTCGTCAACGTCGTCGCCGCATGGGTGCTGCATCCGACGAGCAAGGGTTCGCTGAACATGCGCGGAGCCTATCTCCACGTACTGTCCGACTTGCTCGGTTCCGTGGCGACACTGGGAGCCGCGCTTGTCATTCGCACCACGGGATGGCTCGTCGCCGATCCGATCGTTTCCATCGCGCTGACGCTGCTCATCGCCCGCGGAAGTTGGAGGCTGGTGCGCGAGTCGGTCGACATCCTCCTCGAGTCCACTCCGGCCAGCGTGCCGCTCGGCTCCGTGCGCGCGCAACTGGCGGCAATACCGGGCATCGAGTCGGTGCACGACCTCCACGTCTGGAGCGTGACGTCAAATGTGGTCGCGATGAGCGTGCACGCCATCGTACGCGACCCCGAGCGCCACCAGCACGTGCTCGAGCACGTTCACGACGCGATGCAGCTCTTCGGTATCAGCCACGTCACCGTGCAGCTCGAACGACGTGAGATGTACGAGCGAGAGACGCATCTCCATCCGTAAATACCCGCGGCATTGCGGCACAACGCCGCGAGCCGCCAAACGGTGACGATCGGTCGCTGTGGCGCGTCTTGTTGCGACGGCGTACGCGCCAGTTATCAATGAGCGACTACCGCATCGAGAAGAGCCGCTCTCCAGTGGTCATTATGACGCACAGTGGAGAGAGAATCACCGGCGAGATGTTTCTGCAGCCCTTCGCACGCCCCGATGGCGGCACGGAGCGCCCGGCGGACATCCTGAACGGTGCACAGCCCTTCTTTCCGGTCCTTTTATCAGACGGAGAGCTCCTTCTTGTCTCGAAGGAACAGGTGCTTTCGCTCGCCACCGACGCCGCACATGACGACTTCGATGAACGAGCAAGGATTGCCCGCCCAGCCGTGATCGAGGTGCGATTGATCAGCGGTCAAGCACATTCCGGCGCGATCCTGCTCGAGCTGCCGGTAGAACACTCGCGACTGCTCGACTTCATGAACCGCGACGACGAACGGTTCCTCACGCTACACAGCTCGGACCACTCGCTCCTGATCAATCGTCGGGTGATCGAGCACGTCCGGCAGTTAGACTGAGCCAATGGCACAACTAGATCGATTGCTGTCCGTCATGGTGAGCAACCGTGCCAACGCCCTCGTACTCAACGAGGGCGATGCTGCGCAGCTCGACACCGCTGGCGGCGCTCGCCCTGTCACCAAGCAACCGCTGACCGCGGCGCAGATCGTGATGCTTCTCAAGGAGATCGCGCCCGAGGACGCCGGCGGTCAGCTCGAAGCGGGCCAGGCCACCGTCTTCCAGTACGAGTCGGACGACGGCGTATTCGTCGCGCGCGCGCGTCGCGATAGCGGCAAGTGGGAAGTCCAAATCAGCGTCGACGACGATGGCGGTTTCGGCGGCGCCGTCGGAACAGCCACGTTAGATCGCGTAGCGACGGCTGCCGCCCCGGCTGCTGTCAAGCCTGCGCCTTCGGCTCCGGCCGCTCCGGCGAGACCGACGCCTGCCGCGCTTCCGATTTCCAGTGGCTCCCGGGCAACGCTCCCGCAATCTGCACTACAGTCGCAACCCGCGATGCAGGCGCAACCTGCGGCGGTCGTCAACGACCGTGCGCGTACCGAGATCGATGCACTGCTCAGGACACTCGTCACGAAGCACGCCTCCGACCTGCATCTGCGTTGTGGCGAGCCGCCCGTCTTTCGACTGCACGGGGAAATGCAGCGCGTCGAAGGAAAGGCGCTCCTGACAAACGAGGCCCTCGAGGCGATGCTCCTCTCGATCATGCCCGAGCGAAACCGCACCGAGTTCGAGGAGCTGCACGACACGGATTTCGCGTACGAGATCGAGGGCATCGCGCGCTACCGCGCCAATGCCATGCGCGAGCGGAGAGGTGCTGCCGCGGTTTTCCGGGTCATTCCGGCGCAGGTCGTCACCGTCGAGCAGATGGGTATCTCGCCCGAGGTACAGCAGCTCTGCTACCTCACGAAGGGACTCGTGCTCGTGACGGGTCCTACCGGTTCTGGAAAGTCGACGACGCTCTGCGCACTGATCGACCTCGTGAACCGGTCGCGCACCGATCACGTCATAACGATCGAGGATCCGATCGAGTTCGTGCATCCGAACAAGAACTGCATCATCACGCAGCGTCAGGTCGGTGTGCACACGAAGAGCTTCAAGAGCGCGCTCCGGGCGGCGCTCCGTGAGGATCCGGACATCGTGCTCGTCGGCGAGCTGCGCGACCTCGAGACGGTCGCGATCGCGATCGAGACCGCCGAGACAGGCCACCTCGTCTTTGGAACGCTGCATACCACGACGGCGGCGTCCACGGTGGATCGCCTGATCGATCAGTTCTCCGCCGACCGCCAGGCGCAGATCCGCGTCATGCTTGCCGATTCGCTGAAGGGCGTCATCTCGCAGACGCTGTGCAAGAAGATCGGGGGCGGACGGGTGGCGGCGCGCGAGATCCTGCTCACGCTACCATCGGTGTCGAATCTCATCCGCGAGGCGAAGGTCTTCCAGATCAACTCGGTCATCCAGACGTCGCGCAAGCTCGGTATGGTGACGCTCAACGATGCGCTGATCGACCTTGTCGACGCGAATCAGGTCGAGCCGAAGGAGGCATACATGAAGGCGATCGACAAGACGAACTTCGCCACCATGTTGCGCACGCGAAATCACGACGTGAAGTTCCTCGACATTGTCGAGGTAGCAGAAGCGCCAGCGAAGCCAGGGGCCAAGCCGGCTGCGCCACCGCCGAAAGTGGCGGCGAAGCGCTAGCCTTCGCGCGTCCGACGCCCGGCGATCAGGTCGGGCGTCGCCTTCGTCAATGCGGCGTGCTGGTGCCCGACGGCCGTCCCGGCGCAGCGTCCAACTGCGCTCGACGCTCGGAAAAGACCTGCATGAGGAACCGCTGAGACTCGCCGATCCGCTCCACTTCGAGCGCGATCGCTTCCAGCGCCGGTGCGGTCGGTGCGGCTTCGGAGGGTAATGAGCGCCGCCCCTCGAGAAGTGCCTCGATTCGAGCGAGGCGCGACTCGGCGGCCGGATCGGCCAGTTGACCCGCGCTCACTTCTTTCATCCCGCGGAGCCGGCCGAGTGCGTAGGCACCACCGAGGGCACATACCCCGACGCCGACCACTGCGAGCATGCCAAGAAGTCCTATCAGTTCACCGATATCCATGGAAATCTTCCTCAGCTGAGCGGAGTGGTGTGAGCGTGAACGAATGTGAGATGGGCTCCGTTCTCCTACGGAGCCCATCTCGCTCGGTTTCTCGCCGGGATTCTTACCGCTCCTTCAATCGCTCCACGAAGTCGCGCACGCGTGTCATCTTCACCGAAAAATCGCGTGACAGCTCCTTGCCGGCCGCCTTTCCGCGAGCCGCGCCGAGCATCAGTGCACTGAACGTCTTTGTGAACGGATCGCCGGCCGATTTCCACTGCTCCTCGAGCGCGGCTTCGGGCACTTCCGCCACGGCAAAGGGCTTGTCGAATACCTCTTCGAAAACGTGGACGCAATCGCGCTGGCTCAACGCCTCCGGCCCGCCGAACGGGATGTTCGTGTTGCGTGCCTTCGGATTGTCGATCGACTGCACCGCGACCTCGGCGACGTCGGCCACCGCGACGTAGCGGAACTTCACCTCGCGCTCGCCATAAACCCTTGCCGTCGCCGTCGCCGGATCGCCGAAGAGCATCGGACCGAGCCAGCTCTCCATGAAGAAAGACGGTTGGAGAATCGTGTAGTCGATGCCGCTCTCTCTCAGATGGCGCTCCGCATCCCGCTTTGCCTTCACGAGGGGAGCGTCAGGCATGTCGTCCGCCTCGAAAGACACGTAGACGAACTGCTTCACCCTCGCGCGCTTCGCCGCGTCGATGAGGTTGATCGTTCCCGCTCCGTCGGTCGCCTCGAACGAATCGCCAGGCTTCGCCGTCGTTATTGCAGTGACGGTGGAGATGACGGTGTCGACTCCCTTGCACGCGGCGTCGAGAGACGCCCGGTCCTTCAGGTCTCCGGTCGCGATGTCCGCGCCGAGCTTTTTCAGCGCGTCGACCTTTTCGGGCGACGACGTGCTCCGGACGAGGGCGCGAATGACCCTGTCCCGTTCCCGCAGTCGCCGGCAGATCTCGAATCCCAACACGCCAGTCGATCCAGCTACGAGTATCATCGTCGTCTCCGGAGAGGGGCAGATCGAACTTGCAGCATCATGGCGATGCATGCAATCGCCCCAGTCCGACTCCCTGCCCGTGGCGCCGACGGTCGGTCCTCGGCCGGGTGGCGCCCCCTAAATGAACCGACGGGGCGGGAACCATGTGGTTCCCGCCCCGTCGAGCATGTTGGACACGCCGCGATGATGCGGCGCCGGTTGCGCTACGGGCTCCCATCCTCGGCTACCCCCGCCCCATCGGCCTGGGGAGTCTCGTCGGAATGTCGCGCTTCCTGCTGCAGCTCACCGCGTGGTTTCGCGTATTCCTCCCGTGAGCTATAGCCGTATCCGCCGAGCACTTCCCCGCCGCGCATGTAATCGTGACCGTAGCCACGTCCGCGGGGGTAGTCGTTCTTGGATGCCTCGCTGCGCTCCTCCATCATGGACCTCCAGTGTTGACGGTCTGACCTGCGTGGCCGCAGGTTGCATCTATTTTCGGGCCAATGCAAGGTGAGCCATACTGAAGGTGCGTTCGGAGCCTGTTCCGGCTATATTTGAAGGCTATGCAGATTCGCAATATCGCCATCATCGCGCACGTCGATCACGGGAAGACCACTCTCGTGGACAAGATGCTTCGACAGGCCGGCGCGTTCAGAGAGAATCAGGTCGTCGAAGAGCGGGTAATGGACTCCAACCCGCTCGAGCGCGAGCGCGGCATCACGATCCTTGCGAAGAACACCTCGATCCGCTGGAAGGGCACGAAGATCAACGTCGTCGACACCCCCGGCCACGCGGATTTCGGAGGCGAGGTCGAGCGCATCCTGCGCATGGTGGACGGTGTGCTGCTCGTCGTCGATGCGTTCGACGGTCCAATGCCCCAGACCCGTTTCGTGCTGCGCAAGGCGCTCGCACTGGGCCGCACGCCGATCGTCGTCATCAACAAGATCGACCGCCCCGGCGCTGACCCGATGCGGGTGCACGACGAGGTGCTCGACCTGTTCATCGAACTGGAGGCCAATCCGGAGCAGCTCGACGCACCGGTCGTCTATGCGTCAGCGCGAGAGGGTGTCGCCACGATGGACATGGATGTGACGCCGACCGACCTCGCTCCGCTCTTTGACACGATCATCGCGACCGTGCCGCCGCCGCCAAGCGACGATCGCGGCACGTTCCAGATGCTCGTCTCGACGATCGATTATTCGCCGTATCTCGGGCGTCTGGCCGTCGGCCGCATCGAGCGCGGCAGCGTGAAGGTCGGCGAGTCGGTAGCGCTGCTGCCACTCGATCCGTCGCGCACCGCCGAGCGCGCCAAGGTCACGAAGCTGATCACCTTCGAGGGCCTCGAACGGACGGAAGTGCAGGAGGCGTCGGCCGGCGAGATCGTCTCGATGGCGGGACTCGAAGGGGTCGAGATCGGCCTAACGATCACCGACTTCGAGCATCAAGAGCGCCTCGAGGGCATTGCCGTCGAGGAGCCGACGATCAGCGTCGACTTCCTCGTCAACAACTCGCCCTTCGCCGGCAAGGCAGGGAAGTTCGTGACGTCGCGTCAGATCCGCGAGCGGCTGATCCGGGAGCTCGAGCGCAACGTCGCCCTGCGCGTCGAGGACACCGACAGCACCGACACGTGGAGCGTGAGCGGACGCGGCGAGCTGCATCTGACGATCCTCATGGAGACGATGCGCCGCGAAGGCTACGAGTTCCAGGTGTCGAGGCCGCGCGTCATCACGCGGCGCGGGGCGAACGGTGAGCGACTCGAGCCGTACGAGGAGCTCGCCATCGACGTGTCCGAGGACTATCTCGGCGCCGTGATCGAGAAGCTCGGTCCTCGTCGCGCCGAGATGATCGAGATGAAGAATCCGGGTCAGGGTCTCGTCCGGCTGCTGTACCGCATTCCGGCACGCGGACTGTTCGGCTATCGCTCGGAATTCCTCACCGACACGCGTGGGACCGGCCTCATACACCATCGATTCCTGGAGTACGGTCCATGGGCGGGCCCGCTGGCCGGCCGCATGCGCGGGACGCTCGTCTCGATGGAGGGGGGCAGCATCGTCGCCTTCGCGCTCGCCAATCTCGCCGAGCGGGCGACGCTGTTCGTGTCGCCGGGCGACCCCGTGTACGAGGGCATGATCGTCGGCGAGAACTCACGGCCGGGCGACATGGACGTCAATCCGACGAAAGAAAAGAAACTGACGAACATGCGCTCGAAGTCGACCGACGAGAACATTCAGCTCGAGCCGCCGCGGGAGTTGACGCTGGAAGGTGCCCTTGAGTATATCGAGGACGACGAGCTGATCGAGATCACGCCGCAGGCAATTCGGCTGCGCAAGCGGAATCTGAGCGCGACGGATCGGAAACGGCAGTCGCGTGATGCGAAAAAGGACCGTGAGCGCGCATCGGTGTAGTCAGGTCGATAGCGATACGAGGACTGGAGACGAGGACGGGGTTGCCTGCCGGCGATAGAGACTCGCACGAACCACTTTACGGAGAGCCAGCCACATGTGGGGAATGTACGGCCCGTCCGAGCTCAGAGACGATGAGCTCACGATGTCGGCGGTCGCGGTGTTCGCGCGCAATCCGGCAGGGAGTGACGGCGGGCAGGGCGAGGAGCTGGAGGAGTTCGGCGAGGACGACTTCGACGGCGACGACGATCTCGACGAGGATCTCGACGACGACGACGACGATCTCGACGACGAGGACGACTTCGACGACGATCTGGACGACGATCTCGACGAGGATGACTTCGACGACGACGACGACCTCGATGATGACGACGAGGACGACGACTAAGCCCTCAAGGCGCGCAGCGCGCGAAGACGATCGCCGCTACCACAAGCACCGCGCCTAACGCCGTCAAGGCGGCGGCCTTCACGTTGACCTTGATGTTGCTGCCCTTGACGCGTTCGTCGCGGAGCGTCCGCTCGGCCGCGGCGGGTGGCGCGCCACTCCGGATCGCGTCCGCGAACGCGGCGGCTGTGTCATAACGGTCGGCGGGATTCTTGGCCAACGCCTTCAGCAGCGCCTGGTCGATGTTCACGGGCAGTTCGGGACGCGACGACCGTGCGGACGGCGGCGGCGAGTGCTGGTGACGCGCGATGAGCAGGCGCCGGTTGGTACCGGGGAAGGGAGGCTCGCCGACGAGCATCTCGTAGAGCACGCAGGCGAGGCTGTAGATGTCGCTGCGGCCGTCAATGTGCTTTTCCGCTGCGCCCTGCTCCGGGCTCATGTACGTCGGCGTGCCGATCGTGAAGCCGGTTGCCGTCAGGCTTTCGATGTCGCCAGAGCGCTCGATCGCCTTCGAGATGCCGAAGTCCAACACCACCGCGCTGTCGCCGTCGATCAGGATGTTGTCCGGCTTGATGTCACGGTGGACGATGTTGTGCTTGTGCGCATAGGCGAGCGCGTTGGCGATCTCCGTCGCATAGCGAACGGCTTTCTCGAGCGGCAGATGCCGCTCGCGGTGCAGCACCGTCCGCAGCGAGTCGCCCTCGATCATCGGCATCGTGTAGTAGACCACGGGCGCCGCCGGGCCGCTGCCCAGTACGGGGACGATGCCGGGATGGTGGAGCGTGGTCAGGATGTGGATCTCGCGTCGAAAGCGGTCGCCGTCGACCGTACCGGCGAGCTCGGGGGACAGCACCTTCACGACCACCCGCCGCTGCTGGGCATCGTCGTTGGCAACGAAGACGTGCGACATCCCGCCGCCGCCCAGCTCGCGCTCGATGCGGCACGTCGCACCTAACGCGCTCTGAAGCCGGTCCCGCAGCTCTGAAGTCTGCATTGCGCTCCTCCGCAGGCGCGTCAAATGTACGAGTACCGGTCCGGCGCGGCCATGGGACGGGCGATTCTGGTCCGCTGCTTGTGCGTATTGGCGTCGAGCGCTATGCTGGCGCCATGGTCGCCACCTTCTCAGGTCTGGCTGTCGTCGCCATCTTTGGCCTCCTTTCTTTCGTCGCCTGGCGGCGCGAGCGAGGCCGGATGTCGCACCGGCTCTCCGAGCTCGAGCGCGAGCGTGGCCGAATGGCGGCATTCATCGAGTCGGCCGGTGAAGGACTCTACGTCATCGATCTGGATGGACGTTGCGTTCTCGTCAACCAGGCCGCGGCTCGATGGCTCGGTTACTCCGCCGAGGAAATGATCGGCAAGCACATGCATCACCTGATTCACCACACCCACGCGGACGGCAGGGTGTCCACGGACGAGACGTGTACGACCGCTCGCGCATTTCGGGGCGGAGAACAGGTGCACGTCTCGGACGATATCTTCTGGCGCCGCGACGGCACCTCGTTTCCCGTCGAGTACCGATCATCTCCCATCGTCGAGGGCGGTGTGATCCGTGGCGCGGTGGTCAGCTTTGCCGACGTCTCGGCGCGCGCGCGCGCGACGGCGGTCGAGCACTTCCTGGACGAGAGCGGCCGCGTGCTCGCCTCGTCGATCGAATTCGAGGAAGCGCTGGCCACGCTGTCGCGTCTCGCCGTGCCGATGGTCGGTGACCTCTGCATCATCGACATCCTCGACGACGATGGCGTCTTGAAGCCGACCGTCGCCCACGTCGACCAGACGGCGGCCGCGGCGATTCGCGCACATCGTCAGGCCAACCCACTTGACCGGGAAGCGGATCACCCGATCGTCCGCGCGCTGCGCGAGTCTGCGTCAGTCGCGGTCGACGGCGCTCCCGATGCGGGGTGGAGCGAGCCGGCGCCCGACGCCGACGGGCGCCGGCGTGCGCACTTCGGCATCTGCATTCCACTCGTCGCCCGTGGGCACACACTGGGCGTCGTGACGTTCGCGCGCATCGGTCGCCGCTTCGCACCGGAAGATTCCGCGCTCGCGCAGGATCTTGCACGGCGCGCGGCCGTGGCGATCGACAATGCGCGACTCTATCGCGACGCGCGCGCGGCGACGAACGCGCGCGACGAGATCCTCGCCGTCGTCTCGCACGATCTCCGCAATCCGATTCACACGATCGGGATGGGCGCGCAGCTGATGCTCGAGATGCTTCCGGAAGGGGACCCGCTCGGCGCCGTTCGAAAGCAGGCGGGAATCATTCGGCGCTCGGCTCAGCGGGCGAATCGACTCATTGCCGACCTGCTCGACGTGAGGCGCATCGAGACCGGTCGGCTTGTGGTCGAGCGGCAACCCGTGAGCGTCGCGACTCTTCTCGACGACGTGCTCGAGATGTTCGCGGCCGAAGCGACGGAACGTCGCGTCGCGCTGGAAGCGCGCGCGCCCAGCCCTGCGCCGATCGTGCTGGCGGATCGCGAGCGCATGCTGCAGTTGTTCACCAATCTCGTTGGCAACGCCCTCAAGTTCACGCCGGCGGGCGGATGCGTCACGGCATGCGCGGATCTTGTCGACGACCTGGTACACTGCTCCGTGAGCGACACCGGTCCGGGGATTCCCGCTGAGCAGCTGCCGCACCTTTTCGATCGCTACTGGCAGGCGCGCCACAACGATCGCCGTGGCGTGGGACTCGGCCTGGCGATCGCGAAGGGAATCGCCGACGCACACGGCGGCACGCTGAGCGTGACGAGCACGGTCGGACGCGGCACGACGTTCTCCTTCTCGCTGCCAACCGCTCCCGCGGCGGAAGTCGCACCAATCAGCGACGCGCCGAGCTATCGGGCGGGGTCGATGAGCGGTGTCCTGACTAGACGTCAGGGCCCGGAGCGAGGAACGGCCAGTCACTAACGTAGCGCTTGAATTACGGGCAGCTTGGAGGCGCGCCGCGCGGGGAAGAATCCTCCCACGACGCCCATCACCACGGCGAAGAGGATGCCGGACAGCAATAGCTTCGGCGTGACGCGGAAGGCGAACGCGATCTCGCTGAAGCTCGCCCAGTTCGTCGTGCTCGTGACCACCCCGTTGATCGGCAGTGCCAACAGGCATCCGACGATTCCGCCAACGAACGCGATCAGCGCCGACTCGGTGAGGAAGCTGGCGAGCACGCTCCGAGGCTGGAAGCCGAGGGTCAGCAGCACCGCGATTTCCGGCGTCCGCGAGCTGACCGCCGCATACATCGTATTCACGGCGCCGAACACCGCACCGACAGCCATGATGCTCGTGATCATGATCGCCAGGAACCGCAGAAGACTGCCGAGCAGCTGCGACTGACTCGCATAAAACTCTGATTCGCGGTGCGCGTCCACCTGGATGCGCTGATCGGCCAGAAACGCGCGCTTGGCATCTTCGAATCCGGCCGGATCCTTGAGGCGGAACGCGACGTCCTGGAAGCTGCCGCCCCGGAACACGCTCTGAAACTGCTCGTTCTCCCCCCAGATTTCCGACTCGAAGCTCGAGCCGTCCGCTGTGAAGCGGCAGACCACGGTCCAGTTCCGATTGGAGAAGCGCAGCACGTCACCGACGTTCACGTTGGCGAAGCGGCCGGCGAGCTTCGAGCCGACGCAGATCTCGCTCTGGCCCGAAGCGAAGCGGCGTCCCTCGATGACCTTGATGTTCCGCCGGACTTCGAACGCCTTGTCAGATACACCGCGCGCGACGACGTTGGCGACGGCGAATTCGTCGCCACCGGTGCGCCGGATGTTGAGGACGATGTACGTCTCCGGGCTCACCATCGGACGCCCATCGGCTCCGGTGGCGATGTGCGGCGACGCGCTGATGATGCTGATCGCCTCGCGGGCGATGCTGCTCGACATCTCGCTGTCGGCGCCACGCCGCAGCAGGAGCACGTTGTCGGACGAGCCGGTCTTCACGAGCGCTGCGACGAAGCCGTTGGCCAGTGCCAGCATGGCAACGAACACGGCGACGACGAGTCCGATCCCCAATGCCGTCAGCGCCGTCGACACCGGCCGTTGCGTCACGCTGCGCACGTTGTACACGAAGGGGATCTTCATTATTCGACCCTCCGGAGCGCCTGCACGACGGGCAGCTTCGCCGCTTGCCACGCCGGGAAAACGCCGCTTGCCACCGTCAGCAGCAGCGCGACCGCGGCGCCCACCACCGCGGTGCCGAGCGTGACATGGAAGCCGGGAAGGAAGCCTCCCTCACCGAACCCGGTCATGATCGGGAGCAGAATCGCTGCGCCCAGGCCAAGCACAGCGCCGGTCAGCGCGATCACCGCTGCCTCGATGATGACGAGGGAGAATACGCGGCGGTCGGAGAAGCCGACGGTCTTCATGACCGCCACCTCTGACGTCCGCTCGCGCTGGTTCATCATCATCGCATTGGCGGTGACGAGCAGGATCGCGAATACCACGGCCATGCCGATAGTGCTCATGAGCAGCTTCACGTTTCCCCACATGCTCGCGAAGCCGGCGGCGAACGCTTTTTCCGTTCCCGTCTTCGTCGGCGCGTTGGAATTCCGGAACTGGTCGTCGACGGTCTTCGCGACGACAGGCGCCGCGTTAGGGTCGTCGATCTTCATGATGAACCAGCCGGGAGTGACGCGGGTGGGCTCTCTCTCGTACAGATAGTCGTAGTGGAACATGAAGGAGTCGTCGCCGTACTCCTTCAGCGTCGGGTGATAGATGCCGCGGATCGTGAACGTCCAGTCGCCCGGGAAGATCGTTCCCTGAAGCGTCACGTTGTCGCCCACCTTCCAGCCGAATGCGCGCACGAGACCCTCGCCGATGAGCGCCGCCGACCGCTCCTTGAGGAACGCCTGCTTCTGATCCTCGGCGACCTGGATCTCCGGGTACATCTTCAGGTACGACTCGGGCTCGACGGCGAACGTGGCGAAGAACTTCTTGCCGTCGCCGAACTTGCCACCGAACCAGTTGGCCCACGTCACGGCCTCGACGTGCGGCACTGAGCCGAGCCGCGCCGCGTAGCTCATCGGCAGCGGGATCACGAACGCCGTCGCGTTCTGTACGACCATGCGCGACGCACTGCTCACCTGCGCGCCGGCGTTGAGCGTCGTCACCACCGTGCGCAGCGAGGCGAACAGGAAGAGCGCGAGCGCAACGCTCAACGTCGTGAGGATCGTCCGCAGCTTGTGGCGCTTCAGATTCGCGAGAACCAGCGGAAGGAATCTCATCGGGCCGAGCCCACAGTGCCGGAGGCGCCCAATCCCGCTCCCATCTTCATCCGCTCGCGCTCGAGCAAGACGCCCTTCTCGAGGTGCAGTACAGTCTTCGCACGATCAGCGGCCTTTGCGTCGTGCGTCACCAGCATGATCGTCTTGTGGAACTCGTCGTTCAGTCGGCGCAGGAGCTCGAGTACCTCGTCCGAACTCTTGGAATCGAGCTGGCCCGTCGGCTCGTCGAGGAGGATGAGCGTGGGATCGGCAACGATGGCGCGGGCAATCGCGACGCGCTGTTCCTGTCCACCCGAGAGCTGCCGAGGGAAGTGATCCAGCCGGTCACTCAGCCCGACGACGCCTAACGCGATCGCCGTCCTCTCGGCGCGCTCCTTTTTCCCAAGGTTTGTGAGAAGAAGCGGCAGCTCGACGTTCTGC
>Ga0222622_10000487_pt1 | contig 14771 bp, 17 predicted proteins | sample PLM2_5_b1metaG_FD_177335 | JGI IMG/M metagenome (GOLD analysis project Ga0222622, IMG submission 177335) | Groundwater sediment microbial communities from an aquifer in East River, Colorado, USA - PLM2_5_b1 | ecosystem: Environmental > Terrestrial > Soil > Riparian zone | place: USA: East... | reverse complement strand
TGACCGAGACGGCGGCCCAGAGGTTTAGAACCCCTCGACAGCTCTGGGCGGCTGACCGACGATTACGTCCACCCGTACTATCTGCCCGACTCGAGGCTGCGGGTCGCCGCCGTCCGCGTCCGGGGCGCCCTGTATGCCTTCGAGGAGCTGTGCACGCACGAAGCGTCCGGCTCTCGGTGGGCCTGCTCAGCGGCACGACGCTGAGGTGTCAGTGCAATGGGTCACGCTTCGACGGCACGAACGGCACCGTCCTCAGGGGACGCCTCCAAACCGCTCGCCCCATACCCGGTTGATGAGCAGGACATGAGATACAGGTCGCTATCTGACCCGGACGAATATCAGCCGGGCAGCAGCCGCACATGGCCAAACTAGACGGAACCGAGCCGATCGATCCAGCCTCCCGAGAGTCGGCGTACGCCGAGTCCCGCTGGCCGATGGCCGCGGCCGTTGTGGCTGCGATGGTGCTGACCCTTCTCCTGCCCGACGACTTTCGCCTGGCGCCCCGCTGGGTGCTCCCGATCATCGAGTGCCTGCTCTTGGTGACGCTGATCACGGCCGACCCAGGCCGGATCACCCGCCGATCAGCCGCGCTGCGCGCTGTTTCGGTCGCGCTCATCAGCGTGCTAGCTCTCAGCGCGATTTGGTCGACGATCCAGCTCATCGACGACCTCATCCACGGCGGGCCAGAGACCAGCTCTGCCTCCGCCCTGCTGCAAGCCGGAGGCAGCGTCTGGGCGTCCACCATCCTCGCGTTCTCGCTGCTGTACTTCGAGCTCGACAGCGGCGGAGCAGCGGCCAGGGCACACCACATGCCCTCCACTCCCGAGCTCGCCTTTCCCCAGCAGCTCAACCCCAATCTGAACGCCCAGCACTGGCGGCCACGATTCATCGACTACCTGTACCTGGGCCTCACCAACTCGCTGGCTTTAGCCCTACAGATGTCATGCCGCTGGCGCCCTGGGCCAAGATCGTCATGGGAGTACAGTCCCTCGTCTCACTGGGCATCCTCGGGCTCGTCGTTGCCAGAGCCGTCAACGTACTCGCCTAAGGGGAATCGCACGGTCTCGTCGTGGAGGTAGCGACCTCAAGATCGACTGGACCATCACCAACTACCGCGTGACCCGCAACGGTGTGCTCGTCTACGTCCGCAATCCGGCCAACGATGGCGCCGACGCGATGATCAGCATCACCAAACCACGAATGCTCGCTAGTCTCGGCGGCGACGTCCGGTCGCCGGGAATCGAGATCACTGGTGACCCCAGCGTGGCTGCATAGGCTACTGGCGCTCTCGACCAGCCCGACCCTGACTTCGACATCGTGAGATCCAAGGTGACCGCAGTCCACCAACCATGATCGGGCGGGGAGTCAAATGCCGCTTGAGTGAGCCGTCGTGGTCAGAGGATCGCTATCGGGTTGACTGGCGAACCTGTGGCAGCGGGAAGGCGCAGCGGCGCGATGACGCACATGAAGGACCAGCGGTCCTGCTCCTCACAGAGAGCCAGCAGCGCCTCGAGATCGAGGTAGTCGAGGAGCTGCATTCCCATCGCGTGGATCGCGAGCACGTGCACCGGAAACCCCACCCCTGCCACCACACTCGGCGCGGTGTCGTTGTTGCTGTCGCTGCCAAGCAGGGCAACCCGGCGCTCGGCCAGGAACTGCATTGCGACGGGGTGCAGCCCGGCACGAGCCTGCGCCGCGTCCCACGGCCCGTAGTGGTCGCGCCGTGGCCGGTGACCGACCCGGACGAACAGCAGGTCACCCGGCCCGACGGTAACGTGTTGCGCCGTCTCCGCAGCGGCCAGCGCCTCGCCCGTCACAGATTCCCCCGGCTCTAGCCACCGGCGACCCTCGAGGCGTGGGATGTCGAGCAGCACACCTCGCCCGACGATCCCGTCGCGAGCGACGTCAAGGGACAACCCGCTCGCGCCGGACACACCGACCTTGTCCGCCGGCACGCCGTTGTACAAGGTGCCCTGATACAGCACGTGGGACAAGGCGTCGAGGTGACTGTCAGCGTTGCCGTGGATGTTCATGGCCAGCCTGTCGGTAGCGAATTGCAGGCTCGAGCCGACTTCGGGCTCTGATGGCCCGGTCATCTGGTGTTGGCAGGGATCAGGGTTGTCGAGTGACACCTGGTTCTCTACCGCTGCTGCAAGGCTTACGGTCCGACCCGACCGAATCTCCTCCGCTGCCTGCGCCACCCGCGTCGTGGTGAGGTTGTTCAGTGCGCCCCGCCGGTCTTCGCGACCCCAGCTAGCCGAGTCTCGAAGCCGCTCGTAAAGCATCGCGAACGCCGCTTCGTCGAGGACGGGGCTGTGTCTGGAATCGCCCCGAGCCTCTCCCGATGTGCCCACCTTCCGACCCTACTTCGACGGTGCCGTCGGCAGCTGCGACCTGTCCGTTAGGAACTGGTCATCCTGCAAACACTGAAGGTGTCGTTGTGTCACATTGGCTGATTTCCGGTTGCTTACCGGATGCTCGGCTCGGGCGCCGATGCCGACGACGCGGTCCAAGAGGCCTGGATCCGCCTGAACCTTAACCGCCGGCTTCGTCGCCGCCCGGTGGTCGCGACCCGCCACCGATGCCCTGGCGGTCCCCGCGGCGCGCGAACTCTCGGACGTCAGAGTCAGCGAACGCCTCGGTGACAGTTCTGTCCAGGATCACCAGCTGCTGCCGAACCGCCGGACGGTACGGGGGCAGGACGGCGCCCTCCAGGTCGACGAGCAACGCTCTCAGCCGCCGGCAGTCTGGGCGGAGGTCGCCCGTACAGCCGGATCTCGTTGACCCCAGCTCCAGGTAGTCCTCCCAGCTCCGGGTGGGGATTGCAAGCCGTACGCGATTATCGGGGCCGGCGAACAGACCCGCGTCGCCGGATGGGCTGAGCCCAAACCGTGCAGGGTGCTACACGTTCCGCACCATGTAGGAAGCTAGGGCCGAGCGGGCCAAGATCGTCTCCGATCTTTCCCGGGGGACGCTGGTCAAGCGCACCAAGGTCACCCTGGCCCAGGCCATCGATGAGTGGCTGGACGATCGCCGTAACCTCCGCCCGAGTGCCCAGCGCAGCTACCGCGACAGCCTGGAGCTGGCCAAGTCCCGGCTGGGTCACCTCAAGCTCCAGGACCTCACCAAGTCCCACCTGGACCAGCTCGTGACCGAGCTACAGAAAAAGCGGCACCAGGCGCGGACGATGCTGCAGAGCGCGCTAACCGCAGCGATTACGGGACGAACTCGTCTCGCATAATGTCGCTGCTCTGGTCAAGGTGCCTGTTTCATCTTCTTCCGCTACACGCGCCCAGATGCCCCCCGGACCTTCCGGCTCCCACTGATGCCCGTCGTGCCGGCGTTCGGAGTCCTTGCGTCGCTGTTCCTCATCCTGCAGCTGCAGTGGCAGACCTGGGTGCGGTGTGGTCTGGCTCGTCATCGGGCTGGTCATCTACTTCGCCTACGGACGTAAGCACTCCCTGCTCAGCCCTGACAGCCCGCTTCACAAACGCGCGCCGGCCTCTGGAACCCAGCGGTAGCGCCACTGTTTTAACGGCAGAATTACGCGGGCTCCGCGTCCGGGTCCGCTGGCAGCAGGGTGGCGGGGTTCTGGTAGGGCAGGCCGTGCGCTTCGGCCACCGGCCGGGAGACCAGCTTGCCGCCAAGCGTGGTCAGCCCCTTAGCCAGAACCGGATCACGCGCGGCAGCGCCAGCCACGCCGTGCGTCGCGACGCGGACCAAGTACGGCAGGGTGGCACTGGTGAGCGCGAGGGTGGAGGTGCGTGCGACGGCGCCGGGGATGTTGGCGACGCAGTAGTGCACCACACCCTCTTCGACGTAGGTCGGTTCGGAGTGCGTGGTCGGCCGGCTGGTCTCGAAGCATCCGCCCTGGTCGATGGCGATGTCGACCACCACACTGCCGGGCCGCATCCTCTTGATCATGTCGCGGGTAACCAGCTTCGGCGCCTTCGCGCCGGCGACCAGAACGGCGCCGATCACCACATCAGATTCGGCCACGTACGCCGCCGTCCGTGCCCGGTTCGGAATTACCAGGTCGAGCCGGCCGGCGAACACATCGGACAGGTAGGACAACCGCGCCGCGTTGGTGTCTAACACCCGCACGATCGCCCGCAACCCGAGAGCCATCTTGGCCGACTCGGTTCCGGCCACGCCGCCGCCGATAATGGTGACCTTCGCGGCAGGCGTACCCGGAACCCCGCCCAGCAGCAGACCCGCCCCGCCGGAGGAACTTTGCAGGTGGTGGGCGGCGGCCTGGACAGACATGCGCCCCGCAACCTCGCTCATCGGCGTAAGCAGCGGCAGCCGCCCATCCGGAGTCTGCACTGTCTCATACGCGATTGAGTCGATGCGCCGGTCGAGGAGGAACTCGGTGAGCCGCCGGTCGGCCGCCAGATGCAGGTAGGTGAACAGCTGCTGCTCGGGGCGGAACCGGTCATATTCCTCAGGTATGGGCTCCTTGACTTTGACGATCAAGTCCGCAGCGGCGAACACCTCGTCGGCGGTACCGACCACCCGAGCGCCGGCCGCGACGTACTCGTCGTCGGAAAACCCGCTGCCCGACCCGGCGCCGGCCTGCACCACGACCTCCCGGCCGTGATAGCCCAGCTCGGCGACGCCATCGGGCTGCACCGACACCCGACCTTCCTTGTCCTTGATTTCCTTCGGCACACCAATCACCAACACGGCCATACCGGTTCTCCCTGTTCTGGTGCCACGCAGCTTGCTCCGCGAGCCCACACTACGGCGCGGCGCAGCCTCTTCCGCCGGCGGAGCTCTAGCTCGAATGGTCTGAGCGATCTAGCCGGAGAAGCGCTGGGCGTGACAGGAGGCGCGGCGGCACGGATAGCGGGCATGTTTGCACCGACTCGCCCTGTCCTGGACGAAGGTGGGATTCGAGTGCGGGACGAGAGCACAGCACGAGAGCGGTGACTATCGCGTCGTGGCTTGCCCGTGGCTCGGCCCAGGACCGGTCCAATCCCTCGCGCCCGGCGGGACACCCATACGGCCTGCAACAGGCTGCGCTGCTTGGATTATCACCACCAGCCTTGCTTGTGCGCCCAGCGCAGCAGGATTGCCGACATGATCAACATGATCAATAGCAGGATGGCTAGTCAAACCCTTGGGTGGATTCGTTGACGATCACGTTCATCCCGACCACCGAAGACAGCGACGTAATAGGGAGCGTGACAGCTGCGATGACGGCGAGGCGCGGCGGCGATGGTTATCTTGGTGTCGGTACGCGCACGGTAGAACTCAGTAACGCCAATCAAAAATCGCAGCCGCGAGTCGCTGATGTGGGTGACGGTCTCGTACTGGTCGAGCACGTCCTTCATCAGGTCCAGGCCCTCGGCGGGTGCGAATCTGGTCAGCTTGACGCCCGCCGATAGATCTCGCTGCCCTGCTCGGCCATCGTCTTGATCGTCAACAGCTCGTGTCGAGCCGCGAAGAGCTGGCTGAGAAACTCCTGCGGATCCTCATCCGCCTCAGCCATGACCCGCTGCTCCAGCAAGCCGACCTCACGGGCGATCTCGGCAACCATTTCAGCTTCCCGGCGAGCGATCGCGGAGACGATCGCGTACGTGAGGCCGAACGGCGAGGTAGGGCGCAAACCGACCGCTGTCCATCCGGGCCGCCACCGCCTCCGTCTCGCGCAGCGCCGCCTCCAAAGGAACCTTTGGATTCAGCGGACCATGCACAGTGACCAGGAAGTTCTTCCCAACGAATTGGTCCAGCTCCAGATAGTGCACGTGGCCGCCGGCGCCGATCTGAGGTGCATGCACGACGATGAACACGTGGTCCGGATACACATGGACGTTGGACAGTCCACGACTCCACGGCGAGAGGCAGGCCCGCCTTGGTTTTCGCGATCAGAACCGCCAGCTGGTTAGCGACCTCCTTGCGGGTCTTGCCGTACACAGCCCGGCGCACGCGTGTTCCGTCGGGTCGCACGACATAGCACGCGGCTGTCCAGCGTCCGTCACTGCGTCGGTAGATCGAGCCCTCACCGTTAGCACGCTGGTTCATGCCAGAGCCTCTTGCTCGGTCGAGCGTTCGACGTAGGCGTGAACTGCGGCCACCGGAACCCGACGCGACTTCCCGATCCGCAGGCTGTGCAGCTGGCGAGTGCGGATCAGGTCATAGACGCGGGATCGGCCCCACCCTGAGCACTTCGGCGGCCTCTTCGGGGCTAAGCAACAACTTCTCCATGTATTCCTTCGATCTGTCACGCGGGAGTACGTCGGCGTCGGCTGCCTTGTGATGCTGTCTACGGATCGCCCACAAGGCGCTTCGCGTTCTTGCGGTTCGCTTCGCTCTTCCTTACCGCGATCCGTAGTCGGGGTCGCCGAGTCGTCCGGGAGGCCAAGGGGGGTGGTCAACGGGAACGCCCGCGTTTGACGACTCGATCACAGCTTGCTCGTCGGATCGCCACCGCGACCACGCGGCCTGCCGGGTGACACCCGCGACCTCCCCCACGTGCGCCCAGGATCCTCCCTCCGCCAAAGACCGCGCGGAGACACCGAGGCATTCACCGACCAATGCGCTAAGGCGCAGCAGCTCGGAGAAGGCCGCCGGATCAGACAGACGCGCCAGAGCCTCCACTGCCTGCCGTGCTTGTTGGGCGAGGGCCTCAGTTGTCGGTTCCGGCTCGTGAGGATTGGGGGGGCCGGCCATCGCCTCGGCGCTGGACTCCCCAGCGCCGGACGATGACGGATTGAGGTTGGGCCCCGTGGGGTCCGCAGCCTCGAAGGTGCTCATGGCTCCCTCAGGATGACTGTCTTCGTCGCATCGACTGAATCAAACGTACGTCGCCACGAATCATCCGGCCACAGATAGTCGACTACACCCTCATTCGGACGGTAAACCGCGGTGTACAAGGTGCCGAACGCCCTTCCGTACTCAGTGCTGCGAAGCGGTGGACGCAAGAAGGCCGAGGCCAACCGGGTCACGTCGGGTTCGGAGTCGAGCAAGGACAGCAGCAGCCGTTGTCGTTCAACGCTGCGCAACGAGCGGGCACGCTCGGGATATTCAGGAACGGTGCCTCGATGGTTGGTGGCCACTCGGGCCGAGGAGAACTCGGGTGCGGAGTCCGGCGCGACGAACGCGGTCAAGCTCTCACCGGAGCCGTCGACAAAAGTGAGGTTGTAGCTCATATTGACCGGTATCCGGCGAAGCACCGAACGTACGTCGTCAATAGACGCGGCCACCTCCAAGAGGTAGCGGACGACGAGCGGAATGCCGAAGCCGGGACCGGAACCTGGTCTGCCACCAAAGGCCAAAGAGACCGCAAGGCCCGCATCGTTCATGCCGTCGACGAGGCCCCACAGGCAATCTCCGGTGCCAAGAACACGTCTGCCGGTGAAGGCGGTCGAGTAGACCACTCGCTCGAAGAGGTCCAGGCCATAGTCGTAGTTGCGGACGAGCAGCGGGGCGCGGCCACCGAGCGTGGCCTGGGAACATCCGGGCAGGAAGGCCGGAGGGTTCCACAGCGTGAGCAGTCTGGCGGTGACCTCGTCACCACCGGCGAGCTCCACGAGGCGCTCCCACACGGGAACGAGTTCGGGCATGTGGCTCGCGAGCATCCGACGACAGGTACGCAGGTCGGGTCTTGCCGCAGCACCCTCGCTGAGGTACCAGCGGTGGTAGCCGTCGCGAGTGGCATCGTGCAAGGCCTGCCAGCGCGGGCCCGGCTGTTCCTCACGTATGCCGTACAGCGTCATGCTGTGCGTGCGACCGCTACGGGTCTCGGCGCTGGACGCCGAAGCCTCGATTTTGGGCATATGGGATGTGTCTGGTTGTAGAGTCATGCCGTCAAGTATTTCTTGACAGATCTCCTCTTGTCAAGTCAACCTTGACACAGGGGTCGGCCCTGACCCGACGGCCGGGCTTACTGTGGCTGAGCCGTCGAAGACCGCCTACATTTGCGACTGCCGCCGAGCGGATTGCGGCCAGCCGAGTGCAGCGAATCTAAGCGCGCCTTGACGACGTCAGACCACTGTCCGCGGCCCTACGACCACTGCGACAGTCCCTAGCGGTCGCCGCCAGTTCGTGTCGGTGGCGCTCCGGAAAGCCGGTCAGGCGTTGTCGGCAGTTGCCCATACTGCGAGCCGCATCGGCATAGCCGTGGACGACCTGCCGCGGCTGGGCGTAGCCATCTCGCGGCGAGAACGACGCGCCGAGAAGAACCGATGGGTCGATGAAAGGGTTGAGTTGAACGGCTCGCCCCGGGTCCACCATCTCCGACGAGCCACCGAGGCGGTTCTGCAGTTCCGTTGACGATTCGACCGCGGCCAGCTCGTTCTCGGTCCGGCAGAGGAACAGGTATCCGACCTGCCGAAGGCCGATGTCGACCCCGAACTCAGCCCCGAATCGCTCGTAAGCTTCGAGGCTGCGTTGCGCCAACACGATTGTTGCCAGGATCGGAGAACGTTGCCCTGACCCCACCCAACGGCTTCGCCGAGGATCCAGATCCGAGCAAGTCTCGTTCAATGACCACGATGCTCCCGACCCCGTTTTCTGCCAGGTGCAACGCCGTGCTGACACCCATCGCGCCGCCGCCGATGATCGTTACCGAGGCGTACGCAGGCAGCGGCTCGGGTGGTCCGGGCAGTTCCACCGAGTTACTCCCGCGATCGAACACAGTTCTCCTCGTCAACGCTTAGGCCTACGAAGACGATCTGTTCCAGCCTGACCGATGGCCCCCTTCAGCGCAATCGAAGATTTCTCTACTATCGTTTGGAGTTGCTATATGCCGGTGTGGACCCTCGATCAGCTGAGGACGTTTGTGGCCGTTGCATCGGCGGCAACGATGACAGCGGTAGCCGATGAGCTCGGCTACACGACGGGCGCCATCTCCCAGCAGATGGCGGCGCTTGAGGCAGCCGCAGGAAGGCCACTGTTGATCCGTAGTCAGCGAGGCATCCAGCTGACCGACGCGGGCATCGCTCTGCTCCCCCGGGCGAGGCAACTCCTCACTGTGGAACAAGAGGCTCTGGTCAGCCTGAGCCGCCCCAGGATTGAGCAGAGCCTTCCGGTGAAACTCGGGGTATTCGGGTCGATTGCAGTGGCTGCGGTCGGTTGTGTCACCGAGGAGTTGCGCAGAACCGCGCCGGACATGAACTCCAAGCATTCGAAGTCGATGTCGAGCATATGCCGGAGCATGTGCTCGACTCCATGGTCGACATCGCCCTGGGTTGCGACCGAGCAGATACGCCGCAGGTCTCACGCCATTGCAGCTTCAGCCGGCACTCAACGAGCTCTACGAGTCGGCCACCAGCTCAGTTACGCCGTCGACTGGGCAGGACACCCTCATCGCGCGGCCCCGCTGGAAATAGTTTCACGGCGGCCGACTCGGCCTGCTCGTCGTACCCCAAACGATTAACGGAATCCGATGTCCGACACACCCAATGCACCACCGGAAGTAGCTCAGGTCGGCCTGACCGCCCGGCGGCATGTACCCCCTTCGGGTGGCTGTGACGATGAGTATCCACAAGCTGAGCGCCGGGTCGGGGTATGACTATCTGACTCGGCAGGTGGCGGCCTTGGACGCAACCGAGAAAGGTCATACCGGGCTGGCGTCGTATTACACCGAACGGGGCGAGACGCCCGGGGTGTGGATCGGTTCCGGCATGGATGGGATCGACGGCTTGACCGTCAGCGACCCGGTGACAAGCGAGCAAATGCGAGCGTTGTTCGGCTGCGGCCTGCATCCGTTGGCCGAGCTCCGCCAGCAGCAGCTGGAAGGACCGGACCTCTCTCCACGCGACTTCCAGGCGGTGGCCCAGCTGGGCACGCCGTTCAAGATCGTCGACGGCGATGTCAGCCCGTTCCGGCTCGAGGTGGCCAAACGCATCGCGGCGATCAACTGCGCGGCCGGCCTTCCCTCCGATGCGCTGCTGCCGACCGCAGACCGGGCGCGGGTGCGGACCGAGGTGGCCCGGGAGTTCTTCGCCGCCGAGCATGGCCGGGAGCCGATCGATGCGCGGGAGCTGGCGGGTCAGATCGCGAAAGATTCCCGGCCGCGGACACAGACAGTTGCCGGTTATGATCTGACGTTCTCGCCGGTGAAGTCGGTGTCCGCGTTGTGGGCGGTCGCCGACCCCGCCGTTGCGGCCGTCATCGAACGAGCCCACCAGGCCGCCGTCACGGACGCTTTGGCGTTCATCGAGAAGCAGGTCCTGTTCACCAGGACCGGGCCACAAGGGATCCGGCAGGTGAACGTCCGAGGCCTGGTTGCTGCCGCGTTCACCCACCGGGACAGCCGGGCCGGGGACCCGGATCTGCACACCCACGTTGCGGTAGCGAACAAGGTGCAGACCCTCGATGGACGGTGGCTGTCGATCGACGGCCGGGTGCTGTTCAAGGCCAATGTTGCGGCGTCGGAGACCTACAACACCGCGCTCGAGCAGCACCTCCGCGACAGTCTGGGGGTGCGGTTCGCCGAGCGGTCCGGCACCGACCCGGCTAAGCGGCCGATCCGGGAGATCGTCGGTGTCGACCCCCGACTGAACCAGCGCTGGTCGACCCGGCGTGCCCACATCCAAGCCCGCCGCGGCGAGCTGGCCATCCAATTTCAGAACGATCACGCCCGACCGCCGACACCGGTCGAAGCGTTGCATCTGGCGCAGCAGGCGACGTTGGAGACTCGCGACGCCAAACACGAACCCCGATCCCTGGCTGAGCAACGGGCGACCTGGCTCAATGAGGCGGCAGCCGCGTTAGGCAGCCCGGAGGCCGTCGCCTCGATGGTGCGGACGGCGCTGGCGCCGCCTGCAGAGACCACCACGATTGTCGACGCACGCTGGGTCTCACAGACAGCCAGCCACGTCTTGGCCGTAATGGAGGAAAGCCGCTCGACCTGGCAGATGTGGCATGTCCGGGCCGAAGCACAACGACAAGTCCGCACCATCGACATGCCCGCGGAACATGTCACAGCGCTCGTGGACCTGCTGGTCGATGAGGTGCTCGATCGCCGGTCCGTTGCCCTCGTCGCACCGGCTGACAACATCGAGGAACCGGAGGCGTTGCGGCGGGTCGACGGGTCCTCGGTCTACACCGTGGCTGGCGCCACTCTCTACACCTCACAGCGGATCCTCGACGCCGAACAGCGCCTCGTCGCCGCGGCCGGACGACGCAACGGGTCAGCCGTCGACCAGGTGGCGGTGGATCTAGCCTTGCTGGAGATGGCGGCGAACGGGACCGCACTTGATGCTGGGCAGGCGGCACTGGTCCGCCAGATGTGCATTTCCGGCGTGCGTGTGCAGCTCGCGATCGCCGCTGCCGGCGCCGGGAAGACCACCGCCATGCGTGCCCTCACCCTGGCCTGGACCCAAGACGGCGGCCAGGTACTCGGCCTCACCCCATCCGCGGCCGCGGCCGCCGTCCTCGCAGAGCAAACCGGCATCCGCACCGACACCCTCGCCAAGCTCACCTGGTCCCTGGACCATGGCGACCTGCCGGAGTGGGCGTCCGCAGTCGGCCCCTCAACGCTGCTGATCATCGACGAAGCCGGCATGGCCGACACCCTCTCCCTCGACGCGGCCGTCCAGTTCGCCATCGATCGCGGTGCGAGCGTTCGGCTGGTTGGTGATGATCAACAGCTTGCCGCGATCGGCGCCGGCGGTGTCCTGCGCGACATCACACACACCCACGGCGCCCTCCGCCTGACCGAGCTGCACCGCTTCACCAACCCCGCCGAAGCCGCAGCATCGCTGGCCCTCCGCGACGGCGACCCTACGGGGCTTGAGTTCTACCTTGATCACGGCCGGATCCACGTCGGCGACGTGGCCACGACCACTGAGGATGCGTTCAACGCTTGGGTTTCCGACCGAGCCGCTGGGCTCGACACGATCATGATCGCCCCCACTCGCGACCTCGTCGCCGAGTTGAACGCTCGAGCCCGCAGTCATCGCCACGACGGCGCACCAGCATCATCGGACGTGCGGTTGGCCGACGGAAACCAGGCCAGCGTGGGCGATGTGATCATCACCCGCCGCAACGACAGGCGACTCCGACTCACCGCCACCGACTGGGTGAAGAACGGCGATCGCTGGACCATCACCCACGTCAGCCGAGAAGGTGCTCTGACCGTCCGGCACAACCGCAGCCACCGCACCATCAAGCTTCCCGCCGACTACCTCCGCGAATCGACCGGTCTCGGCTATGCCACCACGATCCACGGCGCCCAGGGGGTTTCTGCCGACACCATGCACGGACTGCTGACCGGGCAGGAGTCCCGCCAACAGCTCTACACCACGCTCAGCCGCGGCCGGCACGCCAACCACCTCTACCTCCAGGTCGTCAGCGACGGTGACGCGCACACTGTGATCCGGCCTGAAACCGTCGCACCCCCAACTCCGACCGAAGCCCTGCAGCAGATCCTCGCCCGCGACGACGCGCCCATCTCCGCCACCACCTTGCTGCGTGAGCTTCATGACCCGGCGGCGCGGCTCCACGAGGCGGTCCAGCGCTACACCGACGGGCTCCATGTCGCAGCCGAGCAGCTCGTCGGACCCCAGACCGTGGCGACGCTCGACCGAGCCGACCAGCTCGTCCCCGGGCTCACCAGCGAGCCGGCCTGGCCGACGCTGCGTGCACACCTGCTCGGCCTGGCGGCAGAGACCGGCGAGCACCCGCTCCTCCACCTGCAGATTGCCGCCAGTGGACGAGACCTCAGCACGGCAGGAGACATGGCCGCCGTCCTCTACTGGCGTCTCCCCGAGCTCGCGGCCGCCGGCCCAGGGCCGGTGCCCTGGCTGCCCGGCATCCCAGAGAAGCTCAATGAGCATCCCGCCTGGGGTGACTATCTGACAAAGCGGTCCCGACTAGTGGCCGACCTCGCCCAACAAGTTCGAGATCACCCCTGCCAGGACGACGCCCAGCCGGTCTGGGCCCCGCCGGGAAGTCACCCAAGCACCGCCCTCGTTGGCGAAGTCGCGATATGGCGGGCCGCCAACGGCATCGATCAACGGGACCCGCGACCAACCGGAGGCGTCCAACTCGAGATAGCCCCCACCCTGTGGCAACAGCGCCTCGACCGAGCAGTCGCCCGTCTTAATGACCTGCCGGGGAATCCGGAGCTCCAAGGCGGACAGGCAGCTCACACCACACGTGATCGCAACTACGACGACAGCCAACGCCCGTACCAAACACCCGGACGCCGTCCAGGGGGGCCGTCCGCGCCCGGCCGCTAGCACCACCGCAGTTGCGAAATTTGGGAAATGAAGTTGCGCCGACGCATCTGACCCGGGCCGCCATTACCGGTTGGACGCGGCGATTACCGAGATCGCTACACCGCCCCGCGGGACTCAAACCCCGTTTGGGTTCAGACGACGTTTGCTGCGCTTCCCAGGTTGAAGGACGAAATAGTCGCTTGCGCGTGATCACCGGACAACCAATACCCTCCTTAAGTACGTGGAGAGCCGTCATCCACAGATGAACACTCTGCTGGCGCTCCGGGGTCTAGATGTGACATGGATGGAGAAGACGGTGATGGGAGCTGAGGAGCGTTCGGTGTCTCGGAACTCGCTCACGATGCCAATGCGTCACGGACACTGCAGACGAGCTTGCTGGCGACGAGGCGATCCGACTGCAACCGTGGCGGAATCTCTCGGGCTTCCCCGGTCGACCGCCGGCCGCTGGGTTCGCATGGCACGGCAGGCGGGTCACTTGGAGCCGCCGAAGTAGGAAAGGCTGGAATCTGATCATGGGTCACATAACGAAGAGAAGCGGTCACTACAGGGCACGTTGGCTCGACCCCGATGGCCGCGAGCGGTCACGGACGTTTTCTAGAAAAGCTGACGCCGAGCGGCACCTAACCGCCGTCGAAGGCGCGAAGCTCTCCGGCGCATACATAGACCACGCGTCGAAGATCACGCTGGCCGAATATGCACGGGAGTGGGCAGCGACGCGACCCCATCGGCCGACCACCGCAGCGCGTACGGCCTACCTGATCAGCAAGCACATTGCTGGGACCAAAATCGGCGACAGGCGGCTCTCCACGCTCCGTGCGTCGGAGTTGCAAGGCTGGGTAGCCGAGCGCTCGCAAATCCTCGCACCGAGCACCCTGCGCCTCGTGGCGGGTGTTCTCCGCTCCATCCTTTCTAGCGCTGTCCAAGACCGGCTCATCGCATCGAGCCCGGCAGCACGGCTCAGCCTGCCAAGGTCGAAACGCGAGCGAGTCGTGCCGTTGTCGACCGTCCAGGTTCAGGCATTGGCCGACGCGATGCCGGAACGCTGCCGAGCAATGGTGATCGCCCAAGCTGGCCTCGGCCTGCGCATCGGCGAGTTGATGGCGCTCCGCGTGACCGATATCAATTTCTTGGCGCGTACGACGCGCATCGATTGGCAGACTAGCCCAGACGGCAAGCAACGGGTAGCACCGAAGACACCGAGGTCACGGCGTACGCTCCCGCTGCCGAACATGGTCGCGGAAGCTCTCGCGCAGCACATCGCCGCCTTCCCCCCGGTCGACGGGTTGCTATTCACCACGAAGCACGGCCACCCTTGGCGACACGAGTACTACGGCTCTCGGATCTTCGCTCCCGCCGTCCGAAAGGCGGGCCTGCCGGAGGGCACGACAACCCACGCGCTGCGCCATCACTTCGCCAGCGTGTTGCTGGCCGCTGGTGAGTCCGTGGTCGCGGTTGCTGAGCTACTCGGCCACGAAAACGCGCAGCTTGTGTTGTCGACCTATGGTCATCTCATGGTCGGCAGTGAGGACAGAATGCGCCGCGCGATCGACGGCGCGTGGACGGCTGACGGCCAAATGA
>Ga0222622_10000486_pt1 | contig 14786 bp, 7 predicted proteins | sample PLM2_5_b1metaG_FD_177335 | JGI IMG/M metagenome (GOLD analysis project Ga0222622, IMG submission 177335) | Groundwater sediment microbial communities from an aquifer in East River, Colorado, USA - PLM2_5_b1 | ecosystem: Environmental > Terrestrial > Soil > Riparian zone | place: USA: East River... | reverse complement strand
TACCGCCTTAGTCGAGAACCCCGAGGCGGCTCTGCGCTCGTTACTTGATTTTTTGGGCGAACCGTATTCTGCCAAATGTCTCGAGCCGCTTTCAGAGCGGATCAATAGCTCCAACGTACCGCCGGATTTTAAGTCTGACGACCCCGCTACTGATCCAGCAATTGTGGAAGAGGCGCGGCGACTTTCCGCCGGGGTCGAGCAAACTTCCCAGCTTACCGAACGCTCACCTGCCGCAGCCGACGAGTTGGAGGCCGAGTTCGACGCACGAGTAAAACACGCGACATTTTGACAGTGCACATCACTACAAAAATGAGCCTCTACCGCTTTCCGCTGGCTGGCACGTCTTGCAGCATGTTTCAAGAGTGGCATGATTTTGTATGAGTGAGTCCACTAAAAAAGCGGCTGAATTTTGGAGCGATCCTGGCCGCGACGTCCCGGGCACGCAGTGGCTTCAGATACCTGGCGCTGTAGAAAATATGAATCTCCGGGCTACCGGAGATCCGGAAATGGATTGGATCACCCATTCGGCAGCTCTATTGGCTAAGTTTAAAAAGCCAATCAAAGTTCTGTCGCTTGGATGTGGCTTTGGTGTCATCGAGCGAGTGTTGCGCCGTTCCGACTCTTGCCAGCTTATTCATGGCGTCGATGTTGCCGAGGGCGCAATTGAAGGGGCGAGGAAAGCAGCCCAGGACGAGGGGTTAGACGGTTTGACGTACGAAGTCGCCGATCTAAACACCTCGAAATTGCCGAAGGAGACGTATGACGCTGTTTACGTCCATGCCGCGTTACACCATGTATTTCAGCTTGAACACCTCCTTGACCAGATCAAGCAAACGCTGAAGCCGGGAGGATTGTTTGTCGTGTACGAGTATATCGGGCCGTCGCAAATGCAGTTTCCACGACGCGATCTCGAACTGGCTGATGCGTTTCTTAACGCTATTCCAGAGCGTTACCGAAGCATGCCAAGACTCAAGAGCGTCAAAAAGGAAGGCCTCCGATGGTCACTCGATAGGATGAACAGTTCGGATCCTTCCGAAAGCATACGTGCCAGCGAAATTGTACCGTTAACCGCCAGCCGCTTTGAAGTGAGACATTTCAGTTACGTTGGCGGAACGCTGCTGTTTTTAATCTTCAGCGAAATTGCCGGTAACTTCAAAGAGAACGACGCTGAGATTATGCCATTAGTAAAGGCGCTGATTGTGCTAGACAATTTCCTGATCGATAACAAGGTCCTGCCGTCTTACCACGTCTATATGGTTTGCGAGAAGACGGAGAATGCAATGCCGATGCAGGCGCATAACATCCTGCCGCCAGCCGTTTCGGTATTTCCGACAAACAACTTGGAAGCACTCACTGTTACACCGCCGCCGAAGGGACTCATTACTGCTGACCCAAATCCCTTCCGAACCGATTCGGAAGGGCTGGGACAAACCACTCTCTCATGCCTGACTCACGGGACAAGCAAGGTTGAAGTTCGCGTCAATGCTCCTGATGGCCCCCTTTTGGCCAGACTGGGTCCTGGTCGTCATTCTCAACCGACCGGTCAATGGATCCGCGACGGCATGACATTTTATTTACAAAATGTCTCAAAGGGCTTGCCATTAGTTGCGGAAAACACGATTGCCACGGTCACGCTCAGATCAGCGTGATATTTTGAGGTGTCGTTTACGTTCTCCCAGAGCTTGGGTTCACAAAGAGATTAGGCTTCTGGCGGCGACGACATCGCAGCTCGCGAACGGGTCGTAACTGCGTAAAGGCTTTCTACCTCGCGAGACACGCATGGGCGGCCCGGCGGGCATTATCGGGCACGTCTGGATCTTCGGCGAGCGCTTTCAACTTACTTTTCATCTCAGGCGAAATCGGCATCTGACCGCCAGCGCCGAAAGATTTGGCAGGCCCCTTCCTGTTACGGTTGTAGTCATTGCCAATCTGTTTGATGTCGCTTAGTCCACTACCCTGTTCCTTGTAACCGAAATCCTGATCGTACGAAGAGTTTCCTATAAAGATCGAATGAGACGCAGATGTTCCTCGAGCTAGGTTTATGCGCGCATTGAACCCGGCGTACCCCTGGTGCCCGCGCCCGTTATTATAGGCCTTATTCCCGATGACTATGCTGTTTTGTCCGCCAACCGCGAATCCGCCGCCGTCGTTGTCATGGGCGATGTTGTTACAAATTACAGAATCCGGTGCCCATACTTCAAATCCATTCACCGACCACCATTTGCCTGCCTGCGAATCATCATAACCGGAACTTCCTTCGCTACAGATGTTGCCTCTTATGGTCGCAGAGTGCGTGCTGGGCGAACCTTGTACAAAAATGCCGCTGCCATATCCCGACCTGCTTATCCGGTTGCCAGCGATAATGCCATCGTCGCCGGCGAACGTAATCCCAGCGCCCTCACAAACATTCTCGATGACACGCCCATGGCTAGACCAGACCTCGTCCCTCTTGGTGACAAGAATCGCCCCAATTGGTGGCCTTGCTCCGGGCACCGTCCTCCTAACATAGTTCCCTTCGATAGACCAGTTTTTACCGCCGAAGGCGATGATTGCCCACTTCCCGCTTTTGATGATCGCGCAATTTGCCACTCGCCAGTTGTTGCCCATGCAACTGATAGCTGCCATGCCGGGCGAGGTGTAGTCCCCCATGTCAAACGTCAGATTTTCCACGCTCCAGTTGTCTCCGTCACATTGCAGCAAGTGATTCGTCGGCATCCTGTTGATCCTTAAAACGGAGTCCCTTCCTTCGCCGACCAGGCGAACGCCCGACGAGACCGCCGCGACATGCTTTTGGGTGATGCCCGAAGCAGAAATGAGGTATGTTCCCTTTGGGACCAGACACGATCCGCCGCCCGCGTCAGCCAGCGACTTTAAAGCCGCGTTAAACGCGGCAGTGTCATTCGTTACGCCGTTACCCACAGCCCCATATGTTTTAACGTTAACTTGATCACCTTTCTCCGGAGCTGGGGCGGCAGTGCTGGGCGTCGCCGCGAGATTGCCCGCACCGGAGTTATTACCTAGCAACGACTCTGTTGCTGCAGAACCGGCTCCGTAAGCGAGCGTCTGCAGTGCAACCAAGACGCTTACCGCACAACCGACGAAGAATGGCAGGCGATGCGCCCACCCCATACAACACCATACAAACCTAGTCACCATTGTTCCCTCCCTCTATGCTTGTAATTTCGCTAACCCATTCCGTCCGACTTTCACACGCAAGCGACACGCCCGCAATTTGTTTTCTAATTTGTCGCTCTCTATGCCAGGTTTGGCAATGAGCTTGCTCAGGCCACGAATCCTGCCCCGCAGCTGACCTGCCTGGTTGGCGACAAAAACATAGGCGTGACGGGAGGATATAACCTACTTCAACGCGACCATTTTCGATTAAAATCCCCAATCATCTGCAAGACAGAGGCGGTATCATCATCAAAGCTTAAACTGTTAGGATCATGTATCATCTTTCTGCCGTAAACCCACACTGAGGCCAGCGACACGTTATTTGCCCGGATTGCCGCCAGCACTTCATTCACATTCTGTCGGCGAGTAGCAGTGCTACACTCGGTTTTTGGTGGACAGGTAATAAATTCTTCGATGGAGAGTGACTTCGAGGCAGAACGTGCTGCGCCAGCACATGTTTGGATTAGTTCGTTGTACGAGACTGGCCGCTTAGCAAAGTGGGGCATGGGTGACACGGGAGCGGTATGAATACAAACCGGGTTAAACGGTCCGGGGTTCTGGTGTAACAACACTGTGGCAAATTGATCGCGGTTATCTGGCCCAGGCCTTCCCCCTGTCTGCATATGGTAAGCTGAAAATCTCGGAATGCTGTTCCCGGTAAGCAGAATACGGTGATCATCAATTTCACGCACCGTCCTGGCAAAATCGGACAACGCGCTGGTGAAAATCTGGGTAGTCAGCGCGTCGTCCGGGCCACGGCTCCTTGTCCTGCCCAGGCGCGGATTGACCGGAGGCAGATTCCGCCAGGCGTCCGGAAGGTCCACCGAATTGTTATATTCGTTGCCAAACTCCCAACCCCATATCGCGGGAGAGTTCACATAGCGCGATACGACTTCGCGTGTGTATGTGCGCATGAACTGGCGAGTCTTACTTTGTGCGTTGCCCCATTGATCGCGCGGTTCGCCTACCAAGTCGGGCACTGTGTAAGTTACCCAGAAAAGATCAGCAATGAGACCTACATTAGACTCTTCGGCTGCTTGCACGACCCCATCGAGCACTTTGAAATACTTCTCTTTGTCCTGGAGGTATAATTGATAATCACTTGCGGGGTAGCCGCAGGCCGCAATGCGCGCAAACGGGATGTGATTCGCGGCTAGTTTGCGAAAATCGTCGCGATAACTCTCATCTCCTGGATGCCTGAGTGGACGCAAAAAAGCATCAGTGTAGTTGACGCCCACTCCGCGATATGGTACGCCGTTCCGTAGCAACGTACCGTCTCGCGCTGCCGAAAGTCCAGGCAGTGACGCGGCGTGCGAGCTGACGGGCAGAGCCGTTATCGCCTGACTTAGTAGAAATGCCAGAAGAAGCCGAGTGATCATCGAGAAGCTAACTCTCGGTGTCATATCAATGTGTTTGCCTGAAACTGACGGCGGTAGATTTCGAAAACCCCTTTTATCCATGCAATCCTCCCTGTTAGCCGCTACACTAGCACTGTACAGCTCGCCGTCGATCTTCGCTGCGATCCGGTCGACGTAGGGCTGTAATTCGGCAAGGCTTCATAGGTCTCACCAAGTTCAGCCGGGACAAAACCACTGATTGAAGTTTACTTCCATTCCTTCAAAATGATAATGAATCAGTAAGGGAGCGCGCTCTGAAGACCATCTAGCGGTTTGTGGTTTGGGCATCGAGCCCGACCTGCTGGCGTGCGTTCTGGGCATAATCACGCTGCAATTGCAGGGTAATCAAAACGCTTGCCGCGGCAGCGAGGAACAATCGGCAAGCGTCTGCTTTACAAATCGGGATGTAAGCTTAGAAGCCACGCTTTGACTATGCTTGTTCTTTTGTTCCCGCGTCGTAGTCCCGAGGCCCCGAACTGACCATTTACAGCGCTAAAAGCAACAGGCGCTTACAGAGCACATACACGTTCTTTCCAAACCATCGACCGAACATCTTATCCAAGAAGCGGCTTGGTGGAAATAGCCAGCGATCATAAAAGCTAATTGCGCTAGTCGTCACCGTCGACGCGCTTCTATTGAGCAGCCGAAAAACAAGCGCGGCAATAAACCCGAGGCAATCAGCATATCGAACGTGTTCAATCGCGAAACCTTCTTGCGCGACAAGACGCCGAAGGCTTGTTTTTGTGTAGCGCCGATAGTGACACAGCTTTTCATCCAGACTTGTCCAGAGACACTCAAAGGCAGGAACGTAGATCAACAGAGCGCCGCCTGGTTTTAATTTTTGGCGAACCTCTCGTATCGCGATCGTGTCGTGTTCGATGTGCTCAAAAACGTTCAGCGAGAAAATGAATGACACTGAATCATCCGGGACCGAAGTAATGCTGGCGAAAGTATCAAAGCCTTGTTTCTCGAGTCCTTCCCTCTGCACAGGGTCCGGTTCGATGCATTTAATGTGGTAACCGGCCGTCCGTAACCGTTTGGAGAACGTCCCAATGCCAGCGCCGAAGTCGATCAGATCCTTTGATTCGGTTGATTCGCAAATCAAGCGAGTTAAGTAATCGTTGTAGTTGTGTGCGCTTTCGAGCGCTTCGAGGACATCGACCCCTGAATATCGCTCTTCCATAAAAATTTGTTCCTTCGAAATAGGTTATGCTTAACAATCACATAAACAGCTCTCACGCCGTCACGCCATCCTATCTTTTTTCCCTCTTCGTAAGTTCGGCCATTATACGAAATGCCGACCTCGAAAACCCTGGAGCTGGCCTTTGCCACCTTCGCGGTAATCTCAGGTTCAAACCCAAACCGGTTCTCTTCAATGGTAATGCCGTCCAGGAATTCGCGCCGAAACACTTTATAACATGTTTCCATGTCAGTGAGGTTCAAGTTTGTAAACATGTTGGACAGCAACGTGAGAAATCGGTTTCCCACCATATGCCAGAAGTAAACCACCCGATGAGGCCTGCCGCCCAGGAAGCGGGAACCGAACACAACATCGGCACGATCCTCGAGAATCGGTGCAAGAAGTATGGGGTATTCACCCGGGTCATACTCCAGGTCCGCATCTTGAACGATGACCAAGTCGCCGGTCGCTGCCTGGAAACCCGCACGCAAAGCTGCTCCCTTGCCAAAATTGCGCTCCTGCAGCACGAGCTTATGGACCCACCCATGGGGCTTCGCTTCAAGAAGTTCCCTCGTTCCATCGGTCGATCCGTCATCCACGACGATGATTTCAACGTCCTCGACCGGTGCTGTGCGGACCGCATCTACCACAGCTTCGATCGTCGCTCGCTCATTGTAACAAGGGATAACGACAGATAGCTTCATTTGTCACCACTCCACTAAACAAAACGCGAGTTTCAACGTCAGAGGCGAGGCATCCTTTGTCAATGTCATGATCACAGCTCTTACGTTGGATTTTTCACTCCGCTTCCAAGTGTAACCTGGGATCAACGGCAAGCGCTTGATGTCTTGATCGACATTTTGAGAAGGCAATAGAAGAGCGTAGACAGGAATTGCGCGGGCGAGGCCATTTCCAACTAATTGAGCTGCCTCGCGCCGCCCATAGTGCCAGAGCTGGCTGTAAGAGTAGTAATGGTTACCGTCGATGGGAGCTGCCACAAATGGTTTCGGCAGTAGCGCATTCAAATAGGGAGCGTCGATGTCCGACAAAACGAGGCCAGGTGCGTCTCGGAAGATGCGAATGAATTCCTTCTGCGCCTCGTACCGGAGTGATATTCCGTTGCCGAGCGGGTAATGAAGAGCGTCCCAGGCTTGTGATCGCCCACTCTTAGGCTTAAAGCCTGATTGTGACGGATAACCTATACAGCTGAGCAGAAATACTGCCAGCACTCCAACACCCCAGATCGAAGAGCGCCCCTTGAAAGCTTGGCCCATTGCCCATTCCGGAGGCAGAACGGCGAGCCCGACCAAAAGCAAAAAAACAGGCACGTAGAATCGCCCCTCAACCCAGCTGAAAGCCAGGGTCGCCATAATGTAGACAGTTCCCGCTAAAAATGCACTGATCTCAAACGGCCGCAGCCGGACGAACCCCAGACCAAGGGCAGAGAGAAAAATAAAAGCCGGCACTACGTATGTACCCGTGCCAAAGAGGTTCGCTACCCGAAATTGATCCCAACTGGCCGTAATCTCAGACCAGATCATGGCAACTTGGGGAGGCATATTGTGCAAGGAAAAAGCAGCTTGCTTGTCCGCCAATCCTGGTACCCAGAACTCGTAACCGCTCTTTAACGGATGGCCAAACTCCAAAGTGTTCAGAATAAAGTACGGGCTCGTAGCTACCGCGAATACAGCGAGGACGAGGCAGCAATGCATAAACCACCTCGTCCAGGACACGTTAGCCGGAAAGAGAGCCATAGCTATTAATAAGGGAGCCATGAACAATAGCTGTGGCCGAATGCACAAAGACAATCCAAGAACAATGGCAGCGAGGTAAATTAACCAACGACGGCGCCAGCGGAGTCCCAAGTATACCAGTGCAAAAGCGAGCACCATAACAGCCCCACCGCTGAGGTCGCTCATCGACGATCGGCTAAAGGTAACGAATGCTGGTTGGGTTGCGACTAACAAAACCGCTAATCCGCCGGCGAGCGGCCTTCCGATCGCAAAATAAAACATGAAGCTGCCTGCCAAGAGCAACAGGCCGATCGTCTGATTTGTTCTAAATGGGGCCAGAATCCCGTTGTCGGGCAGAAATTTGAGCCATGGGATCATCAAAATCGGGTAGCCCGGCGGGTAGCGGGAGGGTAATTTGTCATAGCCAATCTGAATCGTTGGCGCGCCTTCTTTCAAGATCGACTTAGCCTGCGCGAAATATTCCACCGCATCCGTATAAGGACCAAGATTAAGGAAGTCCGTCCGCTTAAAATCGATGCGAAGAACCGCACCATAGTAAAAGAGAAGCGCGAGAACAAAGCAGAAAATACCTATTGCTACATGAAGTGAAAATCGACGGGAACCGGTTGGCAAAGACGGAGAGATCGTTTCTGTTGCGCCGTCTTCCAGTTTATCGTTGGCTCTCATTTCCCGAAATCGGGCCGAAGTCTAATACTCAGGTGTGTCATTGTCGATCAACGCCGGTTGTCGATTTTCCTGCCGCCGCGGCCAACAGAAGATTTTGATTTTGCACATAAAAGTTCAAGGCCGAAGTCGTGGTTGCCTCGCGCTTCTTCGGCTCACTCTCGACGCCAAAGCGCCTCCAAAGCCATTTTCCGCGGCGTCGCTGTTCGGGCCGGCATTCGGATGAATGCGTGGCAGAACAGCCCCGCGTCTTTCGCGTCTATTCACATAGCGATCTCGCCGCGCGTCTCAATTCGACAAGCTCCCAAAATAAATGCGTCTCGTAGCAATTTTTGCTGGACTTGAAGCGCCTTCTCTGACACCGTCGGCACCTTATTAGGGGAAAACATCTAAAAACAAACGTGTAATGAAAACATATTCACTAATCATAGTCGGAGCGGTCTTCATGGTCTTCACCCATCTCGCCAGCGCAACCCAGGCAGATGACACCACGATAACGATCACAGGCCACACGGCGGGTGCTACGACTTTTATCAGTAAATTGACCCTGGACGTCAGCAATACAACCGTTCTGAAGAGCATTCAGTTCGCGATCGATCCGAAACCGGGCTTCGGCGCTCGTCCATTATCAGGCACTTATTCCAACGACTACCTTGTGAGCCGGGGATTTGAACATCCGCCAGAGATTATTTTGCCAGTCTACGGACTTTACGCTGGTTATCGGAATATCGTAAGGCTGACTTATCGCTTTCAGGACGGTTCTTCAAAGCAAGCTGTGACGTCGATCGCGACCGCCGCTTTCGATGATCAGGGCTGCGGCTACAACACTCCGACCAAGCTTCAACCCAGGACAAACAGCACTCAATTGAGTTATGATTATTTCTTTGACAGGTCTGCTTGCGGTGATTACTCACCTGTGATTCTTGATTCCGATGGAGCATTGCGCTGGGTGAGCCCGCTGCCCACGCTGAACGCTCTTTTTGCCGCTTCCACGTTCTTCGACAACGGGGTATACAAGACAGATGGCAGCGAGTTGGTTCGCATCGAGCTTGATGGTACGGCGCTCGTGGTTGAGGACTATAGCAATATCGGCGCCGTCCACTTCCATCATAATATCGATCCCGGTAAAACGGGACTACTCCTTGAGCCGGATACGACGACCTACTTCGAGTCCACAATCCTGGAAGTTGATAAAACAGACGGTCACCTGCTGAAGAGGTTTAACATGGCGGACATCATCAGCGCAGCGATGATTGCTGGAGGTGACGATCCGAGCCAATTCGTCTTCCCAACGCCGACCGATTGGTTCCATAACAACGGTGCCGCATACAACCGGGCCGACGATTCGCTGGTCGTTTCAAGCCGCGAAAACTTCGTCATATGTCTCGATTATAATACAACTGCTATCAAATGGATTCTCGGCGATCCCACCAAAAAGTGGTTCCAATTTCCGTCTCTGAGGAAATTTGCAATGGGGGTCGCGCCCGGCAGCACGGCACCGATCGGGCAACACGCTCCTTCGATTACCTTTGATCAAGGTCTTTTGCTTTTTGATAACGGTCAAATGAGTCAGTTCCAGAACCCTCCAGGGGCTCAACGCGACTATGCGAGTCCCCGTAAGTATACCGTGGATCTGGTAGCAAACGTTGCGACTGAAGTGTGGAACTATCCCGCGAACCAGAACATCCACTGCCCGTTCTGCTCAAGCATCTATGAGGATCAGCCGTTTAACTACTTGATCGATTACGCGTTAGTTAACGGCGGCGGACCGCCCAACGTTCCCACATTCGCGCAACTCGCGGGCCTGGATGCTGCCGGCGAAAGGATTTTCTATTATCAATATCCAACCGTCGGCTGCAATACTGCATACAACTCCATTCCGATTCATTTGGAAAATTCAAAGTTCCCGGCAGTGGGGCCTCAAGCGCTCAATGTCTCTACCAGGGGGCTCGTTGGGACAGGTGACAACGTTCTAATCGGTGGCTTTATCATTACCGGAGCCGATCCCAAGACCGTAGTGCTTCGCGCGCTAGGGCCATCGCTCAGCGGGTTTGGACTCTCCGGTGTGCTCGCCGATCCGGTTCTCAGCGTGTATACCGCTTCCGGCACTCTCGTCGCAACCAACGACAATTGGCAATCCGACCCAAACCACTTTGTAGTCGAGTCCAACGGACTCGCGCCGTCCAATCTATTGGAATCGGCCGCTGCACTGAGCTTGGTGCCAGGCGCCTACACTGTGATAGTCAGTGGAAAGGACCCGACGCCTGGGATTGGCTTGGTCGAGCTTTACGATCTCTCGCCGCTATCCAACTCTACGTTGAGTAACATGAGCACTCGAGGTTCGGTCGGCACGCTGGATAACGTACTGATCAGTGGCTTTATCGTTGGAGACGTGGGAAGTTCGACCGTGGTCGTGCGCGCCCTTGGCCCATCGCTCGCTTCTCACGGTGTGAGCGGAGTGCTAAGCGATCCCACACTGGAAATCTTCGATTCGACTGGCTCTAGCATCGCGAGCAACGACAACTGGCTAGACAATATTAACTGGATCGACGTCCGGAAGAATGCACTCTCGCCGATATCTCAGCAGGAATCGGCACTCGTGCTTCACCTGCCCGCCGGAACTTATACCGCCATCGTGCGCGGAGCCAATGGCGGCACAGGCATTGGCTTAGTCGAAGTCTATACCCTCCATTAATCCGTACGTGATCTAACAACTAAATTCATTCGGTTTCGAAATCGACTCGCGCTGTATTGCTACTCGGCTTTACGGCCTCGGCATAAGTATCAAACTCTCCGCCGGGGCTTTGTATGGATCGGAAATGGATTTAATCGGGGCTGGCGACTGGGAAGCAGTTTGTCGCGTTGTTCCTGTTTGGGCGTGAGCATCTGTCTCCCGGTTGTGTTGATCTCATACGGCACTCTGGCGTTAGAGTATACAGTCGTCCGCAGGAATGGCGTCTCATTGAAGATTTTTGCTGGACTCGAGCAGGCCTCCTCTGACATGCTCGGGCACTCTTTTTGGAGAAAAACTCCCATAAAAAAGAACGCCTTATGAAAACACGTTCATCAATCGTCGTCGTCGCTGCCATCTTCCTGGTTTTCGCCCATCTTGCCGGCGCCAATCAGGCAGATGACACCACGACAAGAATCACAGGCCACACGGCGGGTGCTACGCCCTTCATCAGTAAATTGACCTTGGAGGTCAGCAATACAGCCGTTCTGAAGAGCATTCAGTTCGCGATCGATCCGAAACCGGGCTCGGTCACCCGTCCATTGTCAGGCACTTATTCCAACGACTACCTCCTGGCCCGGGGGTTTGAACATCCGCCACAGATTATTTTGCCGGTCTACGGACTTTACGCTGGACGCGGGAATATCGTAAGACTGACTTATCGCTTTCTGGACGGCTCTTCAAAGCAAGCTGTCACAGCTATCACCACCGCCAGCTTCAATGATCCTTGTGGATACGACAATCCAACGATCCTGCAACGACGTACAAATGACACCGATTTGAGCTACGACTACGTCATGGTTAAAGGGTCTTGTAGCAACTTCGAACCTGCCATCATCGATACGGACGGCGCACTGCGGTGGGTGGGCATGGCTGGCTTATCGATCGGTACTGTCACCTTCTTCGATAACGCAGTCTATTTCGGTCATGGCCACCACCTGTCTCGAATCGACCTGGATGGCACTGTCACTCTGCTTGGCGATTACAGCAGTCTCCATGTTATTAATTTCCATCATAACATCGACCGTGGCAAAGTTGGAATCATCTTGGATGCCGATACCACCACAGACTACAATTCGGTGAATATTGAAGTAGACGCTTCAGGAAGGGTTTTGAAGACGTGGAACATGGCCAATATCATCAGCGCGGCCATGATCGCCGGAGGAGACGATCCCAGCCAGTTTGTTTATCGTTCGCCGACTGATTGGTTCCATCTCAACGGCGTGACATACAACAAAGCAGACGACTCATTGATCGTTTCAAGCCGGGAAAATTTCCTCATATGCCTCGATTATGAAACAAGCGCAATCAAATGGATCCTTGGAGATCCGAGGAAAAAATGGTACCAATTTCCGTCTCTGAGAAAATTTGCGCTGACGCTCCAATCCGGCAGCCTGCCGCCAATTGGTCAACACGCGCCTTCGATTGCTTACGATCAGAACCTATTAATGTTTGATAACGGACAAAGCAGCGTCTTTCACGTGCCACGGGGAGACCAGCGTGGCTATGCCAGTCCGCGTAAGTATGAGCTGGATTTGATCGCAAAAACCGCAACCGAAGTCTGGAATTTCGAGATGGGTCAAAGCATCGTTTGTCCCTTCTGCGGGTCTGTCTATGAGGACGCGCCCCTGAACTACCTCGTCGACTATGCATTTGAATACCCCAATGGACAAAACGCGTTCGCGCAGCTACTCGGCTTAAATGTCGCGGGCGAGACGATTTTTTCGTACCGCTACCCAACCTTTAGCTGTACGACGGCTTATCGCGCCTTCCCCGTTCATCTGGAAAACACGAAGTTTCCGACAGTAGGACCTCAGGCGCTCAACCTCTCTACCCGCGGGCTCGCTTCCACCGGTGACAATGTTCTGATTGGTGGCTTCATCATCACCGGGACCCAACCCAAGACGTTAGTGCTTCGCGCGCTGGGGCCATCGCTCAGCGCCTTTGGGCTTTCCGGCGTGCTCAGCGATCCGGTTCTGAGGGTATATAACTCTTCCGGCACTCTCATTGCAGCCAACGACGACTGGCAGTCCGATCCGAACCACTCTGTAGTAGAGGCCAACGGACTTGCGCCGGCCAATCTCTTGGAATCAGCCACTGCGCAGACTTTGGCGCCGGGCGCCTACACTGTGATGGTCAGGGGAAAGCAAGCGACCCCGCGGATTGGCTTGGTCGAGCTTTACGATCTCTCGCCGCTATCCAACTCTAAGTTGAAGAACATGAGCACCCGCGGTTCAGTCGGCACGCTGGATAACGTACTTATCACTGGTTTTATCGTTGGTGACGTAGGCAGCGCCACCGTGGTCGTGCGCGCCGTTGGTCCATCGCTCGCTTCTCACGGTGTAAGCCATCCGCTAAGCGACCCCGTGCTGACCATCTACGATTCGAACGGAACTGCGATCGCCACCAACGACAACTGGCATGACAATGTTAACTGGATCCATGTCCAAAGGAATGGACTCGCGCCGCCGAACGCGTTGGAATCAGCACTCGTGCTTCACCTGCCCGCAGGAGCTTATACCGCCGTCGTGCGCGGAGCCAACGACGCGACGGGAAATGCCTTAGTGGAGGTTTACGATCTCCATTAAGTGCCTTTCAAGCGACCCTAAAGTAGGAGCAGCGACACAGGCTGAAACGACGCGCCTCAAATCCGGCGCGTAGCCTGATGTCAGAGTTCGATCAACACACGGGTGGAATTTCGGAAAACTTTGTGCTTGACCCGCTGAAGCGCGCCCTGATACAACGTACTCGATCACGTGCTGCGACCTTCCAAAGCGCGTTCGGCTGGAATCGAACTACGCTGGGATTGTCGCTTCGCGCGATTTTAAAGCCAACTGGACTGGGAGTCAGCCAAATGAATGAGAACGCTCCTCTGCGGATCGCGTCGTTTCGGATTATTCCCGGCTCCGTGCGAACTGGGGGGCAGTTCACGCGTTCAACAGGGTAACATCCAACGAAATAAACAAAAAAATGAAAAGTCTGATAGGATCCATCAACCGCTCGCCATTGCGTTGCGGTTTTTTTACAATGACAATTGCGCTCTGCTGGTTTGCGCTTTCGCCGCCGCTTAAAGCACAAGACTGCCCAAGCCTGTGTACCGCCATAGGTGGAAACACAGGACTGGGAGTTAACGCGCTGACCAGTGTCAATCCCGGGGCCGGCGGAATCAACAATACTGCCGTGGGTATCAATGCGCTTACTGCCGATACTGGCGGTTTTTACAACGTAGCGGTTGGTTCTGGGGCGCTTGCCAATAACACCACTGGCAACTTTAACATGGCCATTGGAGCGGAGGCGCTCGCCCAAAACAACGCCAACTTCAACCTGGCCATTGGTTTTCGAGTGGCGTTCCAGAACACCACCGGCAACCATCTCACCGGAATCGGCGCTGCAGCGATGAGGAACAACACTATTGCCGGTTTTAACACGGCCATTGGTGCCGATGCGCTCAGGGAGAACACAACCAGCCAGTTTAACGCCGTTGTTGGTGACAGCGCGCTGACAAGTTTCAATGGCGCCCTCATTTCTGATGGCGCTAACACGGCGCTCGGCAGCATTGCGCTTAACGCTCTGACAAGTGGTCAGGAAAACGTGGCGGTTGGCCGGCGGGCGTTGGAGTTCCTCACCTCCGGCAGCAACAACACTATTGTGGGGTGGCGTGCCGGCGATGGCCTCACCACAGGCGGCGATGGCAATACCTTTCTCGGCAGCCAAGCCGGCGCAAACGAAGGCCCGGACGTGAGTAATGTTATTTGCCTCGGCACCCGTGGCGATACCAATGGCGGGGAGCAGACGGACAACAGATGCTATATCGGCCAAATTTTCGGGATAACAACTGGAAACGTCGGCAGCCCAGTCCTAATAGACTTCGACGGCCAGCTCGGCAC
>Ga0222622_10000483_pt1 | contig 14815 bp, 17 predicted proteins | sample PLM2_5_b1metaG_FD_177335 | JGI IMG/M metagenome (GOLD analysis project Ga0222622, IMG submission 177335) | Groundwater sediment microbial communities from an aquifer in East River, Colorado, USA - PLM2_5_b1 | ecosystem: Environmental > Terrestrial > Soil > Riparian zone | place: USA: East... | reverse complement strand
AAAGTTACTAATGGAGATGGAAAGGTTTAGCCAAGAAATGATAAAGAGGGGTAGAGGTATCACTAAATAAGATGACTAAAGTAGAAAGGAAATGTAAATCAAAATCTTTGAAAATTAATTCCTTAAGAGGATAATTTAGTAACTTTTAATTAGAAATTGCAATAATTCCTCGTATCGAAAGTTTACTATTTTACTTTGGCAAAAGGGGATATGGCTAATATGCTATTACGAATGTATAAAACTATTTTACAGAGGAACACCATAAAGACAGAAATGGTCGATAATAACAAAAAAATAATCAAGTTTCATGGTTCTGAAGTGGAGAATATTGTTATTCGCTATGCGACAAGAGTCCCTAGTGAGCCAAATGGTTTTTTGATTGAAGAATTCGACGCATTAAAAGATCCAGAAGTTTGTGAAACCTTAAACGTGCAACTGGTCGCTGACTTTGTTACAATCACATTTTATAGAAACGAGAATGAAAATTCTATCTTACGTAGAGAATCGATACCTTCACACGCTGTAGAACATATTTGGGTTAAGGATGTATAGAATAAAATATTTGATTCTGCTCCATAGACGCCACCTTTGACTAATTGTTGCATAAAGTATATAGCTATTACCATTTATTTTCATTGTTCTCATTAAGGATATTATTTAAATGCAGGAAACTAAAAATTCATAAAGTGAAAATAAGTCAATTAATTTACGATCACCCGTTGAAAGGAGCATTCCAAATTTGATACAAACTTTTACTCTAAAGGCTAAATTTATAGTTCTACTTCTGGGTATTTGCTTCAGTATGACTCTTTTCAATATAAATAATTATTATAACATAAAACTATATGGTCATCAATCTACTACAAACGAAACTGCTACCTTTGTAGCGACTCTGGACCAGATGCAAGTGGAATTGAATCTCGTTCTAGCAAATCTGGCAAATAATAACATCTCACTAGCTCAAAACCATGCAAGGCAGATTCCCTCGTGAGTCCTAGGATTTTGGTAGAAATAGCAGAAGACAATCCACGGTTAGCCAGCGACCTTAGAAATGCAGTTATTCATCTGCAAAATGTATCATCATCTTCAGAAAGCCAACTAAAAAGTGTCAATGAGCTTGTAGATAATCTAAATAAAAGACTTGAACAAGACTCAATCGTCAGAATAGCACAGTTGCAACCAAACTCTGATACTCACATGTTCAGGGAGTGAATAAACCTTAATTTCCTCAAAAGGGAAAATAGCAGCCTGGCTAAATTCAAGACACGTGAACTCTGGTCCAAGGAAAAATAAGAAATGAGCGAAGAATTTCCAAATAGGGAGGAAGACGAAGAACAAATCAAAAATAGTTTTAGCTCAATTAAGTTTTCATGCATAAGATGTGGCTTGCGGGACATAGAAATAAATGAAATTGAACTATATCACAAGGAGGAAACCGGATCGGCGTTCTACGTCACTGCACTTTTATACTGTAGAAGGTGTAATCATAGATTTCACATGAAGATATTAGATCAAGGACTTCGAAATACAAATGTTTATTTCAACAACAAGTTATAGGTTTTTAACAAATTTGTGAGCTGGCTCTGAATAGAAAAAATTCGAAGTATATCTTTTTTGTATGTCTAACATGAATTATTGATATGCCATAGGTTCAAGGTTTAGGTGCTTTGAATCCATTTTGAATTAGAATTTTATAGATTTTCGGAGTAGCAAAACAAAAACCCAGTTGCAAATAACCAATTCTGCTGCTATGGAAACATCGAAACAATTCTAAAAGTCAACTGGTTCCAGCCTGTAATCCAGAATGTTAAATATTTATTCTATTTTTATTACTGCATGGGGTTGTCACATCGAACAATTAATAAGCTTAAATTTGTCCACCAATCGTTGTGGATGGATCCCATTTGTTAACAAAATGGTTCCAGATGTCTGAGGAGCAGCGAACACAATATTTTTGTTACTAAATTTAAAAATTCTAATGTCGGCCGCACGAAAGAATTCAATGTCGTCATGACGAAGTTTAAAGAAACGAATTCATAACTATTCCAAGATTAAGAAAACTCCCGTGGAAATATTTCATTCAAGAACCTTAATCTTCATATTGTGTAAAGCTCAATGGTCAGTATTTGCTACTAATCTTGAGATCGTGGCCCGTTTTTATATATGCGCTAACAGTATCCATCGAATCAATTCTTATCGAACCACTAACCACAACGCTTGGCATACCGCCTATACTTATATCAGCAGTAAGCATAACTTTCGCTGGAATATTGTTACTTCTTACATCTACCTTACTTTATAGAAGAAATAAAATAACGACCGGTATGTCAAGAAGCGGTTTAATATTTTCAAAATCTAAGAGAAATCTCCTTTATGCATCTGTATCTCTGGCAATTGGAATACTCACTTGGTATGATTCCATAAGTAGAGTCGGCGCGTCAAAGGAAGTGCTTCTTGCGGGTCCACTAGAAATCATTATCATTGTCATGCTGGCATATATATTTCTGCGAGAAAAATTAGATAATACACAAGCTATTGGCATAGGTGTCGCGATCATTGGATTCTTTTTGGCTATCATAAGTGATATTAGTTATAATAATTCAGAATTTTCCTTCTCATTGAATCGTTACTCAATCGTTACTTTCGGAGATATCGAAGCAATAATATCGGCCCTAGGATTTGCAATAGCAGCTATTTTCATGACTAAACTCGTTTCAATTCATTCGCCGATTCAAGTAGCAGGTGCTTCGCTATTAGTTTCTGGATTAATCTTAATAGGTTTATTAATCGTGTTTGTTTCTATTTTTCCGCAGCAGGTCTTTCAATTTATAGAAATTTCTATGTTGGTATCACCTGTGGTAATTATAGCCTTATCACTTTTTGCGTGGCTTCCCTTTGTAGGTGCGTTGTCTTATTCCATCGGTCTTAGTAGATTAGGGGCAGCACTCACGGGAACAATAGGATCATGTAGTATTTTTTTGACACTGGCATTACAAGTCGTTTTAAATGAAAGCGGCATATTATATTCGAACTTGCCCGAAAATATTCTTCTTGCGGGACTGGGAAGTCTGGTTGGCTTTGTCGGAATATTCATAATACATATCCATGGTCGCACTTATCTCTTCTGGAAGAGAACGAACAATTGAGGTTATCTACTTTATTGATGCTGTTTATCATACCTTAATTTTAATATCATAAGAATAATATTTAGAATTAACCCTGAAGCGTTGGTGACAATTATTACAGGATCTTTTCTTATTATGCCATAGACTACCCATAAGAACATTCCACTTGCTATAAGACCCATTAAATAGATTGATACATCTGACATCCTCTTTGTTTTATAGGCCTTATGTAGTTGAGGAATGAAGGAAGATAGGACTAATGTTCTTCACAATAATATTCTCTAAGTGCGATGCCCCCATCCAAATGCCACAGGACACGATAAGAAGGAAAATCATACCTGCAACGGCAACATACTGAATTATTATAATACTTTCTCTTTATTTTTGCAAGTCTGAAGACTGTTCGAGAAAGAAAGAAAAAGAAAAAAAGAACTACAATTACAGCAAGAAATACAAAAAAAAGAGTATAGAGACAAAGTAACTGCATCAATATATGCTGAACTAACATTATTCTCAGTATCTCTAGAAAGTGTCAAGGACCCAAAAGTTTGGAAAGACGTCGATGAAAAATATTTTCTAAAAAAGGTCGTATATATGTTTGAGGCATTTAAAATGGAATTTCTTGGAATTCCATATGATATCCGATTGACCCTATTTTCTCCTGAAGTTCTGAATGATGTGCAAATGGCGTATGTCTTTTTCCAGTCCTTCACTAAGTCGCTCCTGTTATTGATATCAGATTACGAAAAGAATCCTACAGGAAATTTTGTAGAGGTCGTAAAAAAGATAGATCCTTCTGGAGTAAAGGAGTTTGTTGAATATGCCCGTTATGACTTAAAGGAATTATTACCGAAAGATATTGTTGAATCCTTAGGCTGAAAGTTCATTAAAGTAGGGCTCAAATAACAGTTAATATAATAAAAACCTGTTATATAGTCTGGATTAGCATACCTGATTCCGTCGACGGTTGCCAATATTCCATTCATTACATCACGAGCAGGACTTGCAAATGGTCTGTTATATTGAATATCAAATCCTTGGCTTGCGTCAATTTGGTTTATGTGTTGTTGATTTGAGTGTGCACCCCCATCCCAATAAGGACTGTTATTTGGTTCTAGACCCATAATATGACCAGATTCCTGACAAAAGATTGCTGCAAGTGTGGGAACTTCAACTGATAACGAAAAGCGTTTGTTCCTATATTTGCGATCAGGGTCAGCATTCCCTCCATTTCCTTCACCCTAAAATTCACCTTTAACACGATCTGGAAATCTAAATGCAATACCAAAGTGTATTTTAAGGATATACTTATCATAAATCTGTCCGAAATTGCCGTCTCCGGGATAAGGATTGAAGTCACAAATGTACCTTAAACCTGCGTTCTTAGTTGGACCATCCAGTGATGTTAAGCCATCTCTAATTGGCAGATTCACCAAATGGTAACAATCATAGAATTCTTCCGAAAACGCCTCTTCCCATGGTACTTGCAAATAGTGCATTGGCTGCCCTGTTTAGTCCCAGACCGGTTACAATGATACGTGGCATTCCATCATCAAATGGCTCCCATGAATCTCCTCCATCACGCGTTCTGAAAACTCCTATATCGGTACCGGCATATAGAACTTCAGGATTCCATTGATCAAACACAATCTCACTTACAGGATCGTCTGGAAGAGCATCAGTGGGTAGTACTCCGCTCGCGTTGATCCAATGTTGCCCATAATCTACCGAACGCAGGATGTGCGGTGAGCCATATTCGCCGTAAGAGATGTATAATATCTCAGGATTGTACCACCATAATGCTATAGAAGTAATATATCCGTATCTTGGCTTATTTGCATCAGTGTAAGGCTCTGCCCAGCTCCCGGATTCTCCACTCTTGAAGCTTCTGTAAATTCTTCCTTGATCTGTTGCTACAAAGCATGCTTCGTTCCAATGCGACGAAAATACGACATATTTGGCTCTTCCTTGAGTAGTTAAAACAAGACTCCAGTTGTTTCCTTGGTCAAGGCTACGAAATACTTTATCCGATTGAGTACACAAAAGTACATTAGAATCTCCATATTTTACTGCCAAATGAGATACACCTCCAACGGTTTCTAAACCATTAAGAATGGTCGTCCAAGTTACTCCTGCATCTGTACTTCTACGCAAATTGTTGTCCCAAGGAGTGACATAAATATTATTACTGTCATTTGGGTCGACAACAAAAATACCGCCTTCGTTACCTGCACCAGTATCGACCCATGAACCCCATGGTAAAAGCGTTCTCATGATAACTCCCTGATCCTGAGTGCTTCCTCCTATAACAAAAGGGAAATTCTGTCCGACACCAATCGTGTAAAGTTGGGTAGCGATTATTCCGTTACTTTTAAGAGTCCACCGATTTCCATTAGTATCGGACTTGTACACTCCTCCATCAGTTGCGAGATAACAGACATTGGAGTTTTTTGGATCAAACACGAGGGCTTGTTTGTCTGAATGAAGTCCTCTGATTAGAGTAAATGAATTACCGCCATCGCTACTGCGCTCCAGAGCCACACCAGCTGCAAACAACACATCTTGATTGCTCGGGTCAACTGCCACCGTGCTTGTCCATTCATTATAACTGACTCCTTGATGTGTCCCCGGGATTTGTGACCAGGCCACGCCGCCATCATAGGATTTGTACAAGTAACTTGAGTCTGAGCCCATTTTGCTAATTAAAAATGATGTACCATTAGCACCGTTCAATCCCATAGCCAACTTTATCCAGTCTGAGGAATACCCTGTGGGAATCCCATTACTCAATAAGCTCCATGATGTACCACCATCTAAACTTTTAAAGACGCCTGTGTTCCATACACCTGCATATATTGTATTGGGAGACTTTGGATCAATTAGGGCATCTGAAATGTGATCTGACCTTACGTCGATCCATGTTAATCCTCCATCTATCGATTTATGTAATCCACGATTCCCAGCTACGTATACTATATTGGGATCGCCAGGATGTACGAGAACTTTCGTACATCTGTCACTTCTAATCGGTGACAAAAGATCCCAATCAATTCCTCCATCTCTCGTTTTATAAACTCCAACTCCGGGATACGACGCTCCTGCATAAGGCGCATCCTCACCAGTTGCGGCGTAAACTATTTGTGAAAAGCTATGCGCAATGCCGATAGCACCGATAGCCATCGAGAGTTCTAATTGCATTGTACTAAACCAAGTATCACCTCCGTTAGTGGTTTTCCATACTCCTCCATCAGCAGCTCCCGCGTATAATATATTTTCGAATATAGGATGAACTGCTAATGATTTTATCCTTCCGCTGAATTTCTCTGGTCCAACTAATTCCCATTTCTTACAAAAGGACGGAGCTGGAAAGAGGATTTGCTGAGGAATAGTGATCGCGATCTTGCTATCAAATAGCTTTGTTTCTGGAAGTCCGCCATCCGGCAAATCAAGTTTTCCACATTTTTCACATAGTTCGTTCAATTTTGATTCTTCTAAAGTTTGTGTTCCAAGTTTGATTTTGAACTCTGGAACCCGTCGAATTTTTTCAAAAGCATCATTACAAAGAATCATTTTACAGATTTGATCAATTGCCTGATCGAGAGAATGACACTGACGTGCAACTCTTAACCATTGCATAGAATTATGAATTATTGATATTGTTTGAAGTAACAAAGCATCAATTGGTAACCCTATCGCCACATACTTCCCCGAACTATTGATTATTCCTTGAACAAATTCACCATTCGGAGAAAAAGATTTATCAACCAAGACCCACTCCTTTATCGACTGTTCATATCTGAATAAACGTATAGAAGATCGGTCGATAGTATCCAACTTACTCTTATCCAAGTTAATTTTGAGTATGTATTTTGATGATTCTGGAGGGATTTCTACTTTCGCAACCTCAGATACAAATCCAAAACTAGAGTTTGGTCGTGGATTATCGGTTTGTTGAATTTTTATTTTCTGTTCCTTATGCTTATTGGTTATAACAAGCTCAAATGGTTCTTTAGGAGGGACCACGGAATCCAATTCAGCAAGTCGCAATTTTACAGCTTTTTTTGAATTATTCATAGCTCGCATTGCATTTAATCGATTTTGATGAGAGACAAAGAAATCCCTTTGATCACTATGTATATCCCTAAACCATTCAATTCTGTTTTTAAATACTTCCTCTTCATCTTCTTCTTTTACTTCTGTGCCTTCCTTTATGTCTTTATTATCGACCAATCTGAACCACTTATCTACGTATGATTCCTAGTACAGCACCAGTCCCTGCCTAGACTAAAGTTGGAATAACTATTGCCTTTGCATATACCTCTGGTAACGATTCTATCTGCTGTTACTGATATGATCGCAAGACACGATACTTTGAATAATACTACCAAGTGACTTTTTCTAATTAAATCAGACTCTAACATTACTACTGTAAATACCACAGACTATATAAGTTAGCTGCCCTCGGTAATGTTAATTAAACCTGTTCCTTTGTATAGTGAATAAGAAAATCTTTTAAGTGAGTTATCTAACTATGAATTATGGTATACGTCTTAAGATCTGTCGAATTAGGCGTACTGACATTAATTATGCTGATTGGTATTATTGCATTGGTTACTGAATTGACGCAATATGAAGAAATAGCAAAAATTGTTGTGATCCCTTGTCTACTATTATTAATTGGAGTGACTGGTTACACAATGTTTAAGACATATAAATTCAAAATTTAATACAGATCTGATCCATATTCATTATTATCCGTTTCTTTTTAATGGTAAAATCTAATACGAATATTTGTTTTTGTAGAAAAGGGATCGGATTCAGTTAAGACAGAAATTGGTCCTAACACAACACAATACACTTTTACTTCTAACGGAACGCTGAATGGTAACATAGAATACAATAAAAAAGGGGAGTATGTCAGTCACTCCAAAGGTAACAATCTAACATTTGATCAAGGGAAAGGAGTAATAACGACCAAGGATGGTAGTGAAACGGCAAACTATACGTTCATAGAGGTGGGAAATGGTACAGACTATCAAGGGGCTTCAGTATATAGCACAAATTCCACAGAGAAACTATCCTTTTTGAATAATATAGTAGTTATATTTAAGGGCGGGTATGACGAGAATGGAAATTATGCACTTCACCAATGGCGTTGGAAGTAGTACTACAATTTTAAATTATTTCGTGACTAAAGTAACTGGATAAATCAAAGAGCAAACTTCCTATGATGATTTACTAGATGGTCTTCGACTAAGTTTGAAAGGCTATCAAATAGAATAAATTTGTTACAGTGTCCGATCTTACAGAAGCAAGCCTACTTTATCAAGTACATTTTTCCTCGATTTTTTGTTGTAAGTAAATTTTTTTTCAGATGACTACCAACCTATCCTAATTTTATTTTATTTTATAACCTTTTTATCTCGTTACTATAAACTATGAAGAATATCCAATCCAAAATTCTTAATTCACTATGCAATGGATCGGCTTCAAATATAGAATCTGTTCCGTTTACCCTATTAATAATTTCCTTCACTCTAGATTCAATAAGATCACAAATTTTAATTTCAGGATTTTTCATATTCTCTAGAACCCAATTTATTAATTCAATTCTCTTGAATAAATATCGTTTGTAAGTGCTATCCTCTTGTGTACATTCAATCCACTTTTTAGATTCTTGAATTTCATCTTGTAATGCTTGCCGTACGTTCATGGAATTAATTAACAATATTATAATTTAATATCAATGGAAAGTAATAATCTCTCGTAAGAGAAACTAGAAACTCTATTTACGACCCATCTGAAATTCCAGATTCATCCCTTCCGGCTACCGTATTTTGACATTCAATTTCTGGGAACCGTAAGTAGTTGTTGCCCTTATTATGATGTAACACATCGTTTCGGAATGTAATTACCCAGATCAAGATTATTTATACCTGATCCATTATAATTTGTTACTAAATTTAGTGCAAATAATACATCAATGACGATCACTATCTTTCAATGAGATCATCCCTAAATAGCTTGTACACGAATGGGCTAAGCATCAGCTTCTAAATTCTATAAGCCTGTGAATTTAATTCGATTCTATCAGACCTCCTGCTGAAAGGAGTCAAACACGGATGAAGATATTGTATATCAAATATTCTAAGTTTAGACAACGAATTGCTTGGTCCAAAGTGTAACAGTTCGTTTTTTGGGACAATAAAAGTTCTTATCTAAGATTGTCTCAACTTGATGAGAACTACATTTATGGTCCCTGTGTCAGACGGTCATAATGCTGGACTTTCGGTAAAGTCATATGCAGGTGACTCTGCCGTTCTTTTAGCTTTTAATCTAGACGAATCAATGATAGATAATCTTGCCGGCTTTTCTATTCATTGTACTGCTCCGCACTCTGACGTATTTCCTTCAAATGAGTACTGGTTAACAAACCCATTGAACTTTAGGAAATCACTTACTAAGGAAACGTCATTGAGTGTCTCAAGTTATACCCAATCCAATAAGGCACCATTTCAGATGTTTCATTGGGTTCATTTTCCAAGTGCAGGGGCTGGAACGTATCAATACAAGGTTTACGCTTCTTATATTAGGGATGATAAAATTGAATTGGGACCAAGCGTTACCATAAAAGTAGATTTAAATTATGAGTCATTCCCAAGCCTTGAATTAGGCTTTACGAGAGGATACATATCATCTCAAGCTTATGTTCATAAATTCGATAGCAAGAAAATTGATCCTCAGAACAGTAAAAACCTGCCTATTGACTTCGACACATCTACTTATGAAGAACAATATAAATGGCTTGGTGCACATGCAAGAAAATTACTATTCGAGTTCTTGCGAGAATGTCTAGATGATTCAACCATCACAGTCGACGTATTTGCTTTCAATTTAGACGAGCCTGACATTATAAATCAATTTTGTCGTATGGGTGACAGAGTCCGTATGTTTCGTGATAATTCTGCTGACAATAGCGAAACCAAGGAATCTGTAAAAAGAATAAATGATAAGCTGAGTAGCGCCGGCGTCAAACTAATAACAGGCAAAATGTCTGGTTTGGCACATAACAAGGTAATAATTCAAAAAAAGAAAGACAAGGCCATAAAAATATTGACTGGGTCGGCGAATTTCACAATAAGAGGTCTCTACGTTCAATCTAATAGTGTTCTAGTTTTTAAGGAACCATACATTGCAGATCTCTATGAGAAGGCATTTGAACAATCATATACTGACGCAAAAAACTTTAAATCATCTGAGATTTCCTCAAAATGGTATCTGACAGAGAAAAAAGACAATCGTCCAACTCTGAAATTTAGTTTTGCACCTCATGCTATACCATTTACGATAGACTCTATAACAGAGGCAATTGAAAAGGCGCAAAGTTCGGTGTTATTTGCAATTATGACTCTGAGCGGAGGGGGAAATGTTTTTCCCACAATAAAAGGACTACATAAACGAGATAAAATTCTTGCACTGGGAATAACTCAAACCAAGTCTGGCATATCTGCATTTAGACCAAACATGGACAATAATGCTGAAATAGTAACATTTGACTATCTAAACCAAAAAGTTCCAAAACCTTTTGTAAAAGAACTGGCTGGAGGAAGTGGTATAGTGATCCATCATAAATTCGTAGTATGCGATTTCAATGATAGCTCACCTGTACTATTTTGTGGTTCTTCCAATTTATCATCAGGTGGCGAAACACACAATGGTGATAATTTGATTGCGTTTTACGATAAGAAAGTTGCAACCAGCTATGCCGTAGAAGCCATAAGACTATTTGATCATTACAGATTTAGAAATCTCTCCCAGAAGAGCACTGCTAGTAATCCCTTAATTCTTGATGCGGCTGGAGTTTGGATTAAACGTTACTATGATAAGAAAAATATAAAATTTTTAGAAAGAAAATTACTGTCAAGAGGCATCTAATTGTGCAGCTTTTTAGAATAATAGTGATAGGCATACATCCATCCAGGTTCAAAGAATGGTGAAAAAATACCATTTGACTTTGCGCGTTCTCCACAAGTAACTATAACTCCAAAGGATGTTAAAGGCCATTATAATTCAGGTAATGAATTTGTGGCCGATACAGGTAATCACCGAATAAAAAGGTTCACACGTTCAACTGACCGCATTACAACATGACCTATCATACGTTGGGAGAAACTAGGTACCGCTGATGGAGAGTTCAAATCCCGTACTACTCGTAAGTATAAAAGTCGAATATGTCACATAGATAAATTTAATAAATTATTTTATTATTTATTAATAGACATCATGTTGATATTAAAGTCATTTTTTTATTCATTTTTATTCATTATGACAATCTTTAGTTTATTTGCAAATTCATTAGGTTATTCTGATTTTAATAATCAAACAAACAGTGTCATAGAAGAAACGTACAAGAATAAAACTATTATCATAAATAATACGGATGAAAATAACCAGTTTGTTATGATAGATGGTAAGCGTATAGATATCATCAAAGATAATTCCACATTTTATACACCGCTTTTACCATATCAATCTTATTCCTCTCCAATAGAAATGTCAAAAGATATTATAGATCTTTTCCTACTTAACAGTACCGAAAGATAATCAACACGAAATATATAAATAACATTCAATTTATTATGTATATTATAATATTTCTAAAAGAAAATAAATTATTAATTTTTTCTACTGTGCCATCACAAACTTTGTAAATCTATCGTATCATATTCATATATTGATGACACATTCAGAAAATCATTCGGTTTAGCGTTACCACCATACAGAGGATCAAATAGATTCTCTTCAACTAGTGAATGCATCTGATCACTAAGACGATGTCCTTTAAGATCATCACTAGCATTATCTCCGGGTAAATATTCTGGATTATTATATTTTTTTATCCATGCAGACCATATCCTATCCACATTACAATGATTCAAATAAAAAACAGGATCATTTGGAGAGGTTCCAAAAAACATATCACCCTCAACCCAAACATGTATAGCATTATGAAGTTTTGATGGAGGAGTATTTAGCCAACCCTCTAGCTCATTACGAAAACTTATTGATTCTGCACTCCATGGGTCAGTATCATAAAATACATTAGGATTTCCACGATTTACGGCCGTTTGAACTTCTGTTCTATTAGGCAATTTGCTAATTCGTGCTGCGAAATTTCTACGTAAAGAGCTGTTAGTCCTTACTAAATTTCCCTCAGCATCTTCTCTAACATTAATCTTCCATAATCCTTGTGCAAAAGGACCGTTGATGACAGGATTTCCGCTTCCACCCATGCAATCATCTCTCCAAATAGGTGCATTTTTCTGTTCTGTAGAAGGTAACTCGCCATCTCCAGCCCAATCCCAATATGGCAGACCAAAGCTATCATCATCAAGAACTCGCTGAAGATGATGTTCCATAAGTATCAGCAACCACCTATGCCATGGAAGAAAGACTGGTCCCCTATGCGCAGAATTTCTATCATTTTGACTAGGTGGCGTAAATGTATTCATTGCGACATAGTGCCATATGACAAAAAGATCATAAGTATTTGGCCATTCAGGACGGAGAATATCATCTTTTAATAATTTGACTCCACGAATAAATTGATCACGTCTTGAATTATTATTAAGTATATTAACTCTAGTTACTGTCATTTTGTTTAATTCCTCTTACTTCAAAACTTTCTGGAAAACAATCAATTAAAGTTTTGACCAACTCCATCGCTGAATTTGATGCATAATTTGGTAATGTATGAGTTGCAACACTCCCATTGTTACTTACATGTATTGGAGGACGAAATTTTTTGCCATCTACTTCAATATCATATGTTGTGGTAATTACAATCTTATGACCCTTATGTTCATCCTTACGGATTGATTCTAATTTATGACCGCTATGAGAACCATGATCAATTATATATTTACCCTCAGAATTTAATATTCTGTTTATTTCTTCAATTTTAGGTTTATTACTATCGTTTGAGTTGTGTCTATTTGCCGAATGGTTAAAATGATTATGACTCAATGTATATGAGTAATATTAGGACTAGAAATAGTTTTTTATGGTATAACAAATAAACCCTTCACACAGCAAGATCATACAAAGATTGAGCCCATCACCTGATACAAATTTCTGTCTAACCTGCGTGGGCCCATATTATCACCTCCGAGTAGCTCGTCGCACCTTCTAGGAAGGCTCACATGCCTTTTGTTACATGACATATAGGCTTAGTGTCGTACCCAATTTTCGAGGAGCGACCACAGGTAAACCTAAAATACAAATGAGTTAAACCCTACTACAAGGAAGGTTCAAATCCCACTGAACCCTTTAACGGTATAGAATTTCAATATTTGGTTCTAACTGAATCCTTTGTTAGGGACAAATTTGTCCTTCATCCCTCCGGGCCCGCATGTAAATACATGCTTTTTATACGTCAAAGGATTACAATGTCGTGATGGCGACCAAATATATTGCTTTAACACCTTATGAAAATTTCGTATATGCGTTAAAGGCGAAGGAATCAATAAGACAATACCCACACAGATTAGACAAATTTTTAACGTTCCTCGAATTCGAAGGTACGATTCCAGAAAAATGGAAAGAAAATAGTGCGATGTTAAGGAAATTTGAAGAACAGGAACGCTCATTTCACAACCCATAACACATAAAAATTCCACACAGATCCAAGTACTCACAATCCCTATTCGGGGTCACTGAAAAAATCACCGACGATATAGAGTAATTATTAGGACTAGTGTAAAATTTCACATGGTTCCCACCGAACCCGGACCTACGTTCTACAAGGTTTCTAATTATGCTTTTAAATTTTCCGAAAAGTGAGCGGAAAAATTGTGTCAAAAATGGTTCACAAACCTTCCCTTAGTCAAAATCGAATTAAAGAAATATGAAAGGTCTTCCATGAAAAACATGTTACTGTCAATTAACTAAGTATTAAGCATGCAGATCTTCTAAAAGAATACTAGATTATTGACTCTTTCATTAAAACCATAAATAGTCTCTTTATCTTGATTTGATTTAGTATTGAAAGAGTCGATTTTCCTCACTGGATATAACCAAACTAATTTGCAAATTTCTAAAGAGTCAAAGATTCTAGGTTGGATGCAAAATTCAAAAAGAAAAGAAATAGCAAATGGTGATTACGTTTTTGTATATAATATGGATAATAAGAGAATAGAATGTGTATTCAGAATTGATTCTAAATCAGAGAACAATGAACTAATTTGGAAAGACGAAAAAGACTCCAATAGTGTAAGGTACGAAAATCGTTGGAATGCAGACTTAATCTCTGATAGTCTAGGCATAGATAGAAGCGAAATATTAAACTATTCTCCTTTTAATAAAGATGTTAATAGATTCAATCTTCTTATAAGAAATCCCTTTCCAAATTTTTTGGATGATAAATATGACGACTTTTGTTCATTTCTTGTAACAACAATCCCTACTAAGGAATCCATTTCAACACCCAAAAATAACGATATGGACATGAACCTGGATGCTAAACAATATTTTTTAATTCAAGTTAACGAACGTGGGAGCCAAAATATTCTTGAAAATAACACATATCGACATTTACGTTGGTTTGATGTTCCAAAAGATATCGATCATGGCAAAGTTAAAGAAGGAGACATATTATTAGTTTATTTCGCGAGAAATTCAATAAAATATAA
>Ga0222622_10000481_pt1 | contig 14903 bp, 13 predicted proteins | sample PLM2_5_b1metaG_FD_177335 | JGI IMG/M metagenome (GOLD analysis project Ga0222622, IMG submission 177335) | Groundwater sediment microbial communities from an aquifer in East River, Colorado, USA - PLM2_5_b1 | ecosystem: Environmental > Terrestrial > Soil > Riparian zone | place: USA: East... | reverse complement strand
CAATCTGATACGCGGGTCTCGTTAACCCCGCACTGGATTTGAGTGGGAAGATACAGAGCCCTTGAAGCCCCGGACCCGCCCAGCTCGACTTGGCGGAAAAAATAGCAAGGTCCGGCTGAGCAGACAATAGACAGATTCAGGGCCCCACCCTGCTAACCCTGGTCACGAAGTACTCGGTCTCTCCGAAGCACGCTGACGGGACCCCTCGATGCTGCTCGTACGTCAGTGACACCTGTTTCCCGGCGTTCTGTTCGATTACATGCGCAATCGAGTCGTTCCGGACGGTAAAGGAGAAGATCTGCGGCATTGTTCCGGGCAGATTTGCCATGGCGAGCTCGCCTTCCCACGTTTTGCAGAGCCATCCTTTCTTCGAGATCTTCTGCACGTAGCCGGCTCGTTCTCCAACCGCGTAGGTGTACCCAAGCGTCACCCAGATCCACAGTGCGACAATGACCGCTGGAATCAGGAGCAGGGCGAGAAGCACCATCAGTACTTTGTTACGCTTCTTTTTTACTGGAGCCGGAGGAGGCGGCGGCTCCGGCGCGTCAGGGATATCCGATGTGTCCGGGGTATCAGCCATCTGAACTCCGTAAGTATGTCAGGGAAGGGTGCTTCCTGGTCACATGCACCGCTCAGGCCAGGGAATTAGCTTTCAAAATCACCATACGCAAGCACATTTGCCCACCGTAACGCGAAGACAAACCGCGACTGCCATCGTTGGCGGCGTGCCCGTAGGGTCCGCTCATCCGATCGTCGTGCAGTCGATGACCAACACCGACACCGCCGATGCGTCAGCCACCGCTCTTCAGGTGGCCGATCTTGCGCGCGCAGGGAGCCGGCTCGTACGCGTCACGGTGAACAACGACGAAGCGGCACGTGCTGTTCCCGAGATCGCAAGCCGCCTGACCGACATGGGAATCGCGGTTCCGCTCATTGGTGATTTCCATTACAACGGTCATCTGCTGCTCGCCAAGTATGCCGCGACGGCAAAGGTACTCGACAAGTATCGCATCAATCCCGGCAACGTCGGCGGAAAACGGCGTGATGAGAATTTCCGCACCATCATCCAGATCGCGCTCGACAACGGCAAGCCGGTAAGGATCGGAGTCAACTGGGGTTCGCTCGACCAGGATCTCCTGACGACCCTCATGGACGAGAATGCGCGCGCCACGGAGCCGCTCGACGCGAAGGAAGTTTACATCGAGGCGATGATTCAAAGCGCGCTGAGATCCGCCACCCTCGCCGAGGAGACAGGGCTCGGTCACGACCGCATCATAATCTCGGCGAAGGTATCGGGAGTTCAGGACCTGCTTGCCGTCTACCGGCAGCTTGCTGCTCGTTGCGACTATCCGCTGCACCTGGGACTCACCGAGGCAGGCCTTGGCTCGAAAGGAATCGTCGCCAGCACCGCCGCCCTATCGATTCTCCTGTCGGAGGGAATTGGGGACACGATCCGCGTCTCGTTGACGCCGAAGCCGGGTGGCGACCGGACCGAGGAAGTTCATGTCGCCCAGCAGATCCTGCAGTCGCTCGAGCTTCAGAGCTTCAATCCCCAGGTTACCGCCTGTCCCGGCTGCGGCCGGACGACGTCGACCTTCTTTCAGCACATGGCTGAAGACATTCAGACCTACCTGCGAGACCAGATGCCCGTCTGGCGGGAGCGGTATCCGGGTGTGATCGAGATGAAGGTCGCCGTGATGGGATGCGTCGTTAACGGTCCGGGCGAATCAAAGCACGCCAACATCGGCATCTCGCTTCCCGGCACATCCGAGGAGCCAAGGGCGCCTGTCTACGTCGATGGCAAATTGATGGTGACCCTCAAGGGCGAAACGATTGTGCCGGAATTCCTGCGGATTCTGGACGACTACGTCGAAAAGACTTATGGTGAGCGCGCTACTGTGGGCACGCGGTAGGAGTCAGCCGGCCAGCTTCTGAAGCTCACCCGATACCGCATCGAGCTCTGCCATAATCGGAGCATCGAACCCTACTTCGCGGAGTCGCTCGTAAACCTGTCGATACCAGCCGGCAGTCGAGGCCTTGCCACCGCCGAATCGATTCCAAACCGTTTCCGGATCGATCGTCCTTCGCAAATCCGCGATGATCGACGAGGCATTGTGAACCTTGTCGGCCGCGCAGACCCAACGGGCTTGTTCGTTGGCTTCTGACAAGCGATCGAGATAGTCGGATTTCCGCTCCTCCGAGGAAAGCTCCACGCCTTCGTCGTCGTGGCGGCGATAGGTAACGCCGAGCACAGTACCCAGAATGTTCGGCCCGAACTTGTCACCGATTCGCTGTTCCAGCATTGCGCGCGTGTACCCGTCCCGCACACAATCCTCGATTACATCGTGGAGAATCCCCGCCACGACTGTGTCATTGTCGCAGCCGTACCGCGTGAGGATCACTGCCACGTTCGCGGGGTGTGTGAGGTAGGGAAGCTTTGTTCCTTTCCGGACCTGGCGGTCGTGATGCTTCGCGGCGAATGCGAACGCGTGGTTGATAACGTCGGAATAGCCGGTGACTGTCATTGACTCACTGTGCGAACCAGGACACGAGCTGCTCGAGCCCGCGTGCGTCTTCCACGTCGAACGCGTTCAGACGATCTGAATCTACGTCGAGAACAGCGATTAGATCACCCTGTTGTCCGAAAACCGGTACTACGATCTCTGATCGCGACCGGGCGTCGCAGGTGATGTGTCCCGGGTATTTCTCGACATCAGGAACGATCTGCGTCTTTGACTCCGCTGCAGCGCTTCCACAGACGCCCCGGCCGAACGCGATGTCGAGGCAGCCGAGACTTCCCTGGTAGGGTCCGACGCGGAGGAGCTGGCCCGGCTCCGCGACTCGGTAGAATCCCGTCCACAGGTGACCGAAAGCGTGGTGTACGAGCGCAGCCATCGTTGCCATGGCAGTCACCTGGTCATCTACACCGTCGAGGATAGCTTCCATATGCCCTTTGAGCTCGGCATACGCACGAGGCTTGGGCACTGTTCGTAGATCTGGGATTGCTTCCGCCATCGCGGCTACTGTGCCGTGGCTAGCTCGGGCTGGAACGCACCTGTTTGACGTGTAGCGCCCAGCATCTCTTCACGAGTCTCCAGCTGCGGCATCTCGGCGTCCCAAAGCACGAGTCCGTGGATCCGCATGTCGGCTCCACGAAGGCTGTCGACTGCACTCTTAAGCCCGCCGACGGTCGTATGCGCGATCCGCGCACACAGTATTACGTCCGGGGCAGGTATGATGCTGCTGGCACTGCGCTGAACATAGCTGGTTGGTGCCGTGATGATGATGAAATCGTAGCGACGCTGCATCCGCGCCAGCTCTTTGCGCACTTCTTCGACGACATCCGGCTCCGGCATTCCGGCGCGTCTCGTACCGCTCGGAAGCACATCGAGCGGGCGGTCCCGGCCAATGGTCGTCGGGACAATCGCCTCGGGCCAGGTGGCATTTCCAGTGATTATTCCCGAGAGTCCTGGATCCGGCCGTATCCTCAACACGCTTGCTACACTGCAGGTCGTTGGATCGACATCGACGAGGAGAGTGCTGCGGGCTTCGTAGGCCGCGGATGCAGCCAGATTGGAGGCAACAGTCGCAACGATACCGGGATCGTCGCCGGTGATCGTGACGATCGGAACACTCGCTTCAACCGAAGCGATGTGCAGATAGAGAGTTCGATAGCTCTCGGAGACGACATCGATGAGCGGTGGCGCTTCGACGTCGGCTTGGCGGCGACTTCGCTCCACCACGACTTCCGGCGGCTTGATCACCGTCAACACTCTGGTCCCACTGATCTGTTCCGCCTCGCGCGGATCGGCGATGTGCGGGCGCTTCAGCTCGGTTCCGAAGGATGCGGCAAAACCAACAGCGAGGGCCAATACCACCGCTGCTGCAAGCATTGCCCAGGGTGGCGCACCTACGTTCGCGAGGTCCCGTGCTCGTGCTGATTCGCGGTCTATTCTCGCGTTTTTCTGATTGATCTGGTCGAGCTGTTTGACCGCTGCCGTGTACCCCTGTTGAGCGGCAGCATTTCGCGCCAGAAGTGCCGTGGTGTCAACCGATATTTTGGGTCTTACGACTGGCGGCGCTGTCGGCCGAATGAGTGCGAGCTTCCCCCGGACTTCCCCCCTTTTCGCATCGGCGATCCCCTGGATCGAGCGGCCGATTGCATTGGCCCTCGATGTCAACGACAGATAGACGGGATCCACTGCTCCGACCGCGCCGAATGCATTTCTATCGCGCTCTACCGTCGCGAGCGAATCGAGCAGAACCCGCACCCTCGGATCCGCGGCCACTACGGGCGAAGCAGCGAGAGCACGGTATGACGTCGGGAGGGGGGAATTCTCGGCCCTGTCGATCAAGCGATTGAGCGTCGCAAGCTCCGCATTGAGCGAATCACGCTGGGCACGGACAGCCGGCGGAAAGGTGTCGATGACGGGAGTTACAATCGGCATCGCCGCTACCCGAGCAGCATTCAGGATCGAATCCGTAGTCCTCGCCTCCGCCAGAAAACGATCCCTGGTGGCTACTGCCGGCGCAGAGTCAGTGCGCGCCTCGATTCTCGATGCTACCGCGAGTGCCTTCCTGGATGCATTCCTCGGAACCACAACGAATGCGATTAACGCGGCGATGAATACTATGCCGCCTACGATCCCGAATACCATCACGCGACGAAGCGCATTCCTGGCCCGCGCTGCCATCCACAGATAGGCAGAGCCTCCGCTCATCCGCGCAATACTATGAACGTTCATGGCTCAGAGGTTCGATGGGCATGGCGCGCACGCGGTAGTCCGGTCGAGCTGGAAGATCACGACGGAAGGGGCCAGATCACAATTATAGCATGTATCGATCATACAATCTAAGTGCCGTTTCGAGACACCGCGATCATGGATGTAAAAGCGGCGGGAGCTTTCGCCCCCGCCGCTTCCGCTCGATCAGGATCCAGGCTACTGAACCGTGATGACACCCTTCATGCCGAGCGCGAGATGCGGCGTGCAGTGATACGGGTACTGTCCCGGCTTGATGTTCCCGAACGAAACCGTAATGGACTCGCCCGCATTCATCTTCATGTTGCTCGAGAGCTCTCCCATCTTGTCGGTTCCCATATTCGCATCGAGCTGCCCCTTCACATCTGCGGGGATCGTTGCGGGGTCGAAGGCGACGTTGTGGGGGCCGCCGCTCACCACGACAAACTTGACGGCATCACCCTGCTTGATCGTGAAGTTGGCGGGCTCGAACCGGTAGCCCTTGGCATCGCCGACCATGTTCACCGTCTTGGTAGCTCCGGTGACCGGAGCCATCGTGGCCGCGCCCGAGGTGCTCGAACCGGCTGGAGTGGTCGTCGTGGTCGTGTTCGTCGTCGTGCTCGTATCAACTGCAACGTGTGTCGTATCAGCTGGCTTCTGCTCGCCGCCGGCGCACGCGCCAAGCGAGAGTACTCCAACAGCAACCGCGAATCCGTAGAACCGCATCTTTTGTGGCCTCCCAGAGCCGTACACTAGTGCACTTACAAAGGTAGATCTGCTTACTTCAGAGATTGTGAATTTATTCACAAGCTCGCTAACACGCAATCGTTGCAGCACTTTCCGCCTCTCATGATTCGTGCCCTCACAGGAAAACGGCCACGGTGATCGCAATTCCCGCGCTCGATCTGCGCGGAGGCGCGTGCGTCCAGCTCGCCGCCGGCTCTTATGATGAGGAAGTCATCCGGATCCCCGATCCTGTTGGGGTTGCCATCGCCTGGAGACAGTACGGATTCCGTCATCTCCACCTCGTCGACCTCGATGCGGTAACGGGACGTGGAAACAACGCCGGCGAGATTCAGGCAATCCTGGCCGCAACCGATGTCGAGGTACAGGTGGGCGGCGGAATCAAACGCAGGGAATCTATCGACCAGTTTCTCGCCGATGGAGCTCAACGAGTCGTAATCGGAACCCGGGCGCTGGAGGATTTCGACTGGCTGGTTGAAATGAGCACCGACTTTCCCAGCTCCATCATCGTGGCGGCCGATGTACGTGACCGAAAGGTTCTTTCCCATGGGTGGACCCGCATTCAGCCAATGCTCGTCCTGGATCTCGTCGAGGATCTCAACGGGCTACCCCTGGCAGGTGTATTGGTGACGGCCGTCCATCGGGAGGAAGCGATGCGCGGTACGGACCTTCCGCTCATGGAAGACATCGCGGATGTGGCCGAGTTTCCGGTCTTCGCATCCGGCGGGCTCGGAAGCATCGGCGACCTCCGCGCCCTCGCGGATCGCGGAGTCGCCGCCGCCATCATCGGAATGGGCCTTTACAGTGGAGCGATGGATCCGTGGGCTGTCGCGGACGAGTTCTCCGAGTGACAGCTCCGTGCCCGGAGCCATCAGAACAAACTGATTGTCCGCGGATTCAGCTTCGCTGGATCGCCGACATACGCGAAGCGAAAGCCCTTCATGTATTTCCTCGCCACACGCTGGATATCCTCCGGCGTTACGCGCTTGAGCTCGTCGACAAACCGGTCAGCCTCCTTGTAGTCGCCTTCGTAGAGCTCCGACCGGGCAAGAAAATCAGCCTGCGCCGCGTTGGTTTCGTTGTCCAGGAAATACTCGGTAATGAACTGCTCCTCGAGTTGCCTCAGGCCCCCGGGATCGAGCGTTCCCTGCTGAAGATCGACGATCGCTGCCCGCATGAGCTTCAACGTCGTGTCGGGCGAAACGGTGGAGACGTAGAGCCCACCCGCTGTCGCTGCGCGATCGACAAACGGCGCATGAACGTCGTAGGTAAGGTTCTGGCGCGTTCGAATCTCGGCGAACATCCGTCCCGTCAACACCGAGGTGGCTACCCTGAGCGCCTGATAGTCGCGTCCGTTTGCCAGTGGACCGCTGTAATAGCCGAGTATGTAGTTGGTTGGAAGCATGCGCCTCTCGATCACTAGCGCGGTCGGCGATTCTGGTATTCGAGGCGGTGCCGTCCACTTGTACTCGCCGCGGGGAAGCTGCCCAATGGATTGACTCACGAGGCGCTCGATGTGCGCGCGATCGATGTTCCCGACCACGACGAGCAGCATTCGCGACGTCACGAACTGCGTCCGGTGATAAGCGCGGAGCGCCGCTGAATCGGCAGCCTGGAGCGATTGCTCATTCCCGCTCACGGAGACCGAGTAAGGATGGCCGACGAAGGTAATGCTGTCCGCCAGGTAGCTCGCGAGGGCATCCGGATCGTCCCGACGCTGTCTTATGCCCGACAGGTACTGGGATTTCACCAGATTGACTTCCGATTTCGCGAGATTCGGATGCATTACCCGGTCGGCGAAAATCGCCCACGTAGAGTCGAACACCTCGGTGCTCGAGCGTATGCCGAACAGAGTCCAGTCAGCACTCGGCGCTACTACTATCTCGCTCCCGAGGCGCGACATCGCGCGGCGCAGCGAGTTCTTTGGATAGTGCTGGGTACCACGCTCGGAGACATCGAGCAACAGCGGCTCGATCCCGGCGTTGCGTTCCGTAACCTGGCGTGCGCCGCCAAGCAGATAGAGGTTGGCCGCGACAACGTTGTTGGCGTTGTTCTGCCTCAGGATCACGTGAACCCCTGAGACGTCGAAGCTGGTGGTAAGCGATGCCATCGCCAGCGCAATCGAGAGCAGCATTAGCGCGTCCCCGCGGATACGAGGTCTTCAGGTGCGAGCTTGAGTGACTGCCTGGCTTCGGGTGCGATCAGAACTCCCGCAATATGTGGTTTGCCGACGATGTAGCGACGTGCGTACGCGCGTAGATCTCCAATGGACTGCTGCGCCATGTAATCCACGTAGCCCATGTAGTACTCGAGGCTGGCAACGCTCCACCAGAAGCCAAGCGTGTGAGCGAATCCTGAGGCGCGCTCCCGGTCGAACGCAGATGTTACCGCTCGATGTGCTTTTACGGCTTCCAGTTCCTCTGCACTGAAATAGTTCGGCGTGTCGAATTTGGCGATCTCGCCGTAGAGGGCGGCTACAGCCTCGCGGAGCTGCTCCGGTGAAGTTTGTCCGCTGATCGTGATTGGTCCCGTGTGATTCAGTGTGTAGTAATTCACTCCGAGCGCTTGCCACAGACCGCTGTCGACGAGCTTCTGCTGAAACTCGGATCGGGGGTCGTTGAGCACGTCCGAGAAAACATCGGCGGCATATGTTGACTTGGGGTCCTGTCCAACACTCGGCCCTTGCCACTGCACCTGGACAGTCACTGCTCCTACCGGTGCTTCGACGACCACACCTTCGCTCTTTTGCAGAGCAGGAATTGGCGGCACTGGATCGGTTACGAATGGATCGGCCCCGCGACTCCACGCTCCCAGCTCGCGTTCGGCGAGCGAGAACACTATCGCTGGATTCACATCGCCTGACACGATCAGAACAGAGTTGTTTGGAACGTAGTACTTGTTCTGGATGGTCCGCATCTTCTCCGGCGTGGTGGTCAGCACGATCTGCCGGTCACCAATCGTATTCTTGCGGCTGTAGTTTCCGGGATAAAGTTTCAGATCGATTTCGCGCTGCAGCGCGAAGAATGGGCTCGATTCGTTCCTGTCATACTCTCCAATGACAACCTGACGCTCGCGTTCCAGCTCGTCGCGTCGAAACAGAGGACCCCGGATCGCCGTTGCCAGAAGCTGAATCCCATCTCCGAGCTTCTCGGCCGGGACGGTCATGTAGTAGTTGACGCGCTCTTCCTGCGTCGAGCCGTTGAAGACGGCGCCCAGATCGGAGGCGCGATCCCAGAACTCGTTCGGCTCCGTGTATTTGGTGTTCGCGCGGAAGAACATGTGCTCATACATATGAGCCAGCCCTTCGTATTCCGGCGATTGGGTGAACGATCCATTCTTGACATCGATCTCGATTGTCGCCAGCGGAACGCCGTGGTTCTCGACCACTATGACTTCGAGACCATTCGAGAGCACCTTGCGCTGAATGATCTTTTCGAGCTCTGCTCGCTGGCCCCACGCCTGCATGGGAGCGAGCGCGGATGCGAGGAGCACAAGAGTAGCGCAGTACCTCAGGACACCATTTCTTTCGGACATGTCAGATTCTGGAAAAGCCCGCTCGGACTCCTACGGGCAATTGAAAACTCGCCTGGACGTCAAAAGGCTCAAGCGTGATGAGCCTCTTGCTCAATACACCACGTTCCGAATCGGCGGTCCAGCCGATCTCTTCTACGATGCAACATCCACCGAGGATCTGGCAGGGGCTGTGGCCGCCGCTCGAGAGCTCGGGATCGAGTACTTCGTGCTCGGCCTGGGTGCCAACATTCTCGTCGGCGATAAGGGATTTCGCGGACTCGTCATCCGCAACACTTCGAGCCATCTCAAGTTCTTTGACGACGGCAGACTATGGGTCGAGAGTGGTGCCGTGATGGCAAAACTGATCCCCCAGGCCGTTGAGCGGAGCTGGTCCGGACTGGAGCATTACGTCGGGATCCCGAGCACTGTTGGAGGGGCGGTGTGGCAGAATCTTCATTTTCTGTCACCAGCACCGGAGCGGGAGCGAACGATGTTCATCGCCGAGATCTTCCAATCTGCGGAGCTGCTGACCCATGACGGCAGGATGGAGACCGTGGACAAGGACTACATGCAGTTCGGATACGACACCAGCACCCTCCATAAGCAACGGGATATCGCTCTGGCAGTCACCTTTCAGCTCAATCCGGGTGACAAGGCGGTGATGCATCGCATCATGCAGGAGAATCTGAGCTGGAGAGGTGGCAAGCACCCGTGGCTCGAGTATCATCCCAGCGCCGGCTCGATCTTCAAGAAAATTGAAGGAGTTGGAGCTGGTCGCCTGATCGACCAGGTCGGATTGAAGGGCTTTCGCCACGGTGATGCGCAGATCTCGCACATCCATGCCAACATTATGGTGAATCTCGGTAAGGCAACCGCGAAAGATGTCCGTCAGCTGATCACAATCGCACAGACCAAGGTACGGGAGCAATTCAACCAGAATCTCGAGGTCGAGATCGGTTTTATCGGCGAGTTTTGACGGGATCCGATCTCTGAAATTGCTCGGCCCGCTCGGTCGCGGTTGTCCACGACTCGATCGCCGTATCGAGCTTCCGGCGCAGCGAATCGAGATCCTTTCCCGCGATGAGTGATCGTTCGGTTCCTTCGCGCGTCGTATAGAGCTCTGGATCCTCGAGCAGGGCCGTGAGCTCCGCAACTCTGCTCTCGAGCGCGGCCACTTCCCTCTCGGAGTCTTCCACTTTTTGGCGCAGCTCCCGGAGTGCGATGCGACTGTCGTCTCCTTGCACTTCCCGCCTTCGGGTTGTCTTGCGCTCCTTGACTCGCCGCAGCGATTCCTGCTCCGCCGATGCCACCGCCGCGGCGTGCTCGCGCTCCCGGCTTTGCTCCTCCCACTCGGCAAAGGAGCCGGGAAAATCCGTGATGTGTTGATCGTGGAGAATCCACACCCTCGTCGTAAGCGCCTCGAGCATCGCCCTGTCGTGGCTGACCAGCAGGATCGTTCCCTCGTACTCTTCGAGAGCATCCTCGAGTGCTTCCACAGATTCAATGTCCAGATGATTCGTCGGCTCGTCGAGCACGAGAAAATTCGCTTTTGTCAGCACCATCATAGCCAGGGCGACGCGTGCCCTCTCTCCTCCGGATAGCGTCTCGGCGCGGCGTTGAGCTTCGTCGCCCGAAAAGCCGAACCGGGCCAGATGACCCTGGACCATTCTCCGTTCCCATTGCGGCCGCAGCTCATTGACGATGTCGTAGAGTGTCCGATCGATAGGCACCTGCGCCATGTCCTGCCGGTAGTAGCTCGGGCGAACCGAGCCGCCGATTCTCAGTTCTCCGGCTGCAGGCTGACGGTCCCCGACGAGTGCGCGCAAGAGAGTCGATTTCCCACTTCCGTTCGGACCCACAAAGCCGACGATTTCTCCGCGTTGAATTGTCGCGGTGAATCCCTTTATGAGTGTCCGCCCTTCGACCGCCAGGGTGACATCACGTGCGATCGCAACCTGATCGCCGCCCCGCTCCGACATATCGAGCCTCAGTCCCATTGCACTGCCTTCATCGGCGGTCGGGCCGCTTATTCGAGGCATTCTGCTGAGCCGTTTACGCCTGCCTTTCGCCTGTTTTGAATTCTGCCCGGCGATGTTGCGCCGGATATAATCCTCCTCCTCGGCGATCACCTTTCGCTGCTTTTCCGATGCTCGCTCCTGGCTGAGTCTCCGCTCGGCCCGCTGCAACACGAAGGCCTCATACCCTCCGGTGTACGCGACAGCGCTTCCTCCCTCCAGGTGGAGAACATGATCCACCACGTTGGCGAGGAAAGCGCGGTCATGGCTGATCAACAGCACCGTTTTCTGCGTATTTCGCAGATAGTCCTCGAGCCAGCGCGTTGTCTCCAGGTCGAGGTGATTGGTCGGCTCGTCCAGAAGCAATACATCCGCGGCACTTACCAGCTGGCGGGCCAGTCCTAGCCTCCCGCGCTCGCCGCCACTCAACTGCTCGAGTGGCTGTGTTCGAGCCTTCTCCGCATCGAAGCCGAGTCCTTGCAGCACCGCGTCGACTCGAGGAGCGAACGTGTATCCGCCTTCGCGGTCGAACCGTTCGAGGTCACGATCATACCTGGCGAGCATCTGCGGCGTTGCCGCTTCTCCAACTTCCGCCAGCACATTGGCCTGGTCCGACAGCGAGCGCTCGAGCGCGAGGAGATCGGCAAATTCACCGGCACCGGCTTGCCATACGGTCTCGGCACCGCCAAAATCGCGGTGCTGTTCGAGTAGAGCGAGACGAAGCCCGGGTTGACGCGTGATCGCCCCCTCGGTTGGCTGCTGCGAACCCGTAATCAGCCGAAAGAGCGTTGTCTTTCCGCTTCCGTTCCGACCCAGGAATGCCCAACGCTCTCCCTCGCCAACGGTAAAGGTGATTCCCTGAAATATCCTCGTTGCGCCGAATTCAACGCCGGCGTTCGAGACTGCTATCTGGGTCAAGTGCGCAGAACACTCGAGCACGCTGCGAGACAGCGCTCGACGGACTCTACAGTGTGATCGCCCATATGTCCGATGCGGAAGGTCGAGCTCTTGAGCTTTCCATAGCCGTTGCCGACCACGATCCCATGCTTGGCGACCGCGGCCGTAAAACCCTCCGCCGGAAGATCAGATGGAAGCCGGATGGTCGATACGGTCGGTGATTGCGACCCGAGTGGGGCAATGTTGCCGAGCTTCTTCCCGGTCTCATCGCTGATCTTCTGTATCCACTCCTGGGTGCGAGCTGCCATCGCCTTATGTCTGGCCCATCGTGCTTCGATGCCTTCTGATTCAATCGACTTGAGCTGGACCTCCAGCGCATAGAGGAGCGTCAACGCGGGGGTGCTGGGTGTCTGGTTCCGACGAGCATAGGCATCGAGCTCGACAAGGTCGAAGTAGACGCCGCGGCCATGGGTTCCGTTTGCCTGATCCACATAGACCGCGGAAGCGACGCCGAAAGAGAGGCCCGGTGGCAGAGCCAGTGCTTTCTGGGATCCCGTCAGCACGTAGTCGAGCTTCCACTCGTCAAAACGCAGCTCGGCTCCCGCGATTCCGCTCACGCTGTCGATCAGACAGAAGATTCCGTGACGGTGCGCGCAGTCGGAGATTGCCCGCACATCATTCAGCGCGCCGGTCGATGTTTCGGAATGGACTACCGTGATCGCGCTGTATTTCCGAATCGAAAGCCTTTCATCCAGCTGGGGTATCGTGTGTATCTGTCCCCATGCAACGTCGTAGCGATCGACATCGCGCCCGCACATCGAGGCGATGTGCGCAAATCGCTCCGAGAATGCCCCGTTTACCAGGCAAAGAATTCGTCCGGGCGGCGCGCAGCGAATGGCCGCCTCCATCATCCCCGTAGCGGACGAAGAACTGATGTACACGGGACGATCGGTCTTGAGAACGGGACGAAGTCCCTCCTGAAGCCGTTCGAACAGCGCCTCGAATTCGGCCCCGCGGTGCGGAATCATGGGGCGCAGCATCGCGGTCATGACGTCCTCACGAACTTCGGTGGGGCCGGGAAGAAAGAAAGTGCCAAAGCTCTTTGTCGTGCTCATTCGAGTATCAGATCCCTCAGTTGGTCGAAGTTCTCGACGACGAAATCCGCCTGGGCTATCACCGGCTCGCGTCTCGTAAAGGCGGTAAAGGCCGCAAAACCCTGGACCACTGACTTGATCTCCAGGTCCGTCATCCCGTCGCCGACTGCGAGTATCGGACCCTTGAGTTTCATTTGCCCGACAATGGTTCGTTTCCCGCTTTGTCGGGTGAGCAGCGAAGCGTCGTCAAACCCTGCGTATCCCCCGTCCTCGTCGAAGAATACCGAGACGGCATGGACATTCTTTTGGTCCACACCAAGCTCCCGAGCCAGCGGAAGAATCGCCTCGCGCAAACCTCCGCTCACCATTACGACCGCGATGCCGAGAGAGCGGAACTTGGCGATGGTTTTCACGGCTCCGGGCGTGATTCGCTCAACATAGACCTTTCCGAGCTGCTGGATCTCGAGCAATGTCGGCTTCACGATGCGCATCCTTTCACTATAGACCGCTTCGATCGGAATCTCTCCCTTCATCGCTTTCTCCGTGAGCGCGGCACTCCAGGACTCTATTTCAGGTCCGCGCTGCGCCGCCAGCCAATCGATTCCCTCGATTCCACTGAGAGTCGAATCGACATCGAAGATGATGGAATTGAACCGGCTCACAGAATGTTGCCTGGTGCGAGGATGCCCAGCGGGTCGAGCTCACGCTTTGCCGCCGTCATCATCGAGATCTGAAGAGCATTCATTTGTAGAGGCAGCCATTGGCGCTTGATCTTTCCAATCCCGTGCTCGGCTGCAACGGTACCTCCCATAGCCAGCACGCGCCTCAGAGTTTCCTCCACTGCACCTTCTATGGTAGCCAGCTCACGCGCGTCACGGGCCACGAAATTCTGGTGGGGATGACCATTTCCGGCGTGACCATAGATGACTGGCTGCTCGATCCCGGTCTTGCTCACCAGGGAGCGGGCAGTCTCGATTGCTTCCGGTAGTCTCCGGTATGGGACCGCCCAGTCCGTAGAGACTTTTCTTCCACCAGAATCGCGAAAGGTATTTCCGCGCTCGTTCATCGTTGCAGGAATGCTGTGACGTATTTTTCGTGCTTCTCTGAGTCGGGCCTCGCCATCGAACACGAGTGGCTCGAGATCCGCGCCAACGGCTTCGATCAGCTGTAGCCATCTGGTGAGAGCAGAGTCAAGATCATCGGCGATTTCCTCTTCGACGTATACCATCGCCATTGCTTCTGGCGGAATGAGCCCTGCTGACGCTGCGCGCGCGATTTCAATCGCGCGTTCGTCGAAGTACTCGATGCAGCGGGCCGCAATCGTCGATGACTCCCGCGTCGCGATGACGAACTTCAGCGCATCGCTTTCGGCTCTGAAGAGAACCGCCAGGCCGATGACATGATGTGGCAGCGGCAGCAAGGAAAGCTCGGCCTCCACGATTATTCCCAGGGTTCCTTCGCTTCCGATGAACCAATCGATCGGATCGTGGGCAAACGCATAGCCGACGGTGTTTTTTTCGAGATCCGATCTTCGGAGCTCGACCAGCTCTCCGCTTGCCATAACGACTTTGAGAGCTCGTACATGTCGGCGGGTCGCGCCGTACTTGAACGTTCGCGCACCAGAAGCATTGCACGCGATCGCTCCACCGATTGTCGATTCTTCCTCGCTGGTGGGGTCCGGCGCGAAAAGAAGACCCGCCGCGGCGGCCATGCGCTTTATCTGACCCACCAATGCACCTGGCTCGACGATGATCGTTCGCGCTTTCTCGTCAGGGGACGAGATCCGGTCGAGCGAGCGGAGAGAGAGGAGTATTCCCTTGTCGGTGATCGAGGCTCCAGTCGTACTTGTCTGCGCGCCGGCACAGGTGATGGAGGTTCGATCGCTCGCAGCTTTCCGGACG
>Ga0222622_10000476_pt1 | contig 14990 bp, 12 predicted proteins | sample PLM2_5_b1metaG_FD_177335 | JGI IMG/M metagenome (GOLD analysis project Ga0222622, IMG submission 177335) | Groundwater sediment microbial communities from an aquifer in East River, Colorado, USA - PLM2_5_b1 | ecosystem: Environmental > Terrestrial > Soil > Riparian zone | place: USA: East... | reverse complement strand
GCATCGCGGGCAACGTTGTTAACGAGGACGTGCTCGGCAGCATGGAGTATGCAACGAAGGTCGTCGGATCGAAGTTGCTCGTCGTCCTCGGGCACACCTCATGCGGGGCTGTGAAGGGCTCCATCGACGACGCGAAGCTGGGTAATCTCACCGGGCTTCTAGCGAAGATCCGGCCCGCCGTGTCGGCATCCGGCCCTGGAAGCGCGAAAGACGACGCGTACGTCAACAAAGTCGCCCAGGCCAATGTGTCTCAGGCGATGAAGGAGATTCGCGAGAAGAGCCCGACGATAAAGGCTCAGCTCGACGCCGGTACGGTCGGCCTCGTCGGAGCGATCTACGATGTCTCCACGGGCAAAGTGACGTTCCTGCCCGACTGAGGGCAGTCTCTATCTCCGCCATTCGGAACCGCCGTGCTCGCACTGGCTTTTCCCGTAGGCCCTCGACGATTCGGCGCGGTCACGCGCCTATTAACTGCCTTGGCTCAGATTGTCGCTTCGCACTTGAGCGCGTCGCACGCTCGATGTCTTGTTGCCGCGTTCGATTAAAAAACCAAGAGGAGGAAATCATGGCCAAACCCGAAGAAAATGACGCAACTAACAATCTCAGCCCTGCCCAGGAAACGCTGCGCCAGTTATGGGAAGAGCACGTGCGTTATGAGTTTTCGACACACGACACCGACGATACGCTCGCCACAATGGTCGATGACGCTTACGTAAATCACATTCCAGTATTGACCGGTGGTATGGGCCGGGACGAGTTACGCGAGTTTTATTCCAAGCGCTTCATTCCTCAGATGCCGCCGGACACGGAAATGACGCCTGTCTCGCGAACCATCGGCGATGACCAATTAGTGGACGAAATGGTATTTAAGTTCACTCATACGATTCCCATGGATTGGATGTTGCCGGGTATCGCCCCCACGGGAAAGCGTGTGGAGGTTCCGCTAGTCGCAATCATTCGATTCAGAGATGGCAAGTTGGCTCACGAGCATATTTACTGGGACCAGGCATCCGTGCTCGTTCAAATCGGATTGCTTGACGCTTCGAAGTTGCCGGTCGCTGGTGTGGAGAGTGCGCGCAAGGTTCTCGATCCAACTTTGCCGGCGAACGAGCTGATGCGCCGCGCTGATCTAAATCGGTAGTTGTTTTACCGCCCGGGGACTGTTAAACACATCAGGAGCGGTGTATGTCAGCGCAACCAACGCAGCCATCCCTCTACGAACGCCTCGGCGGAATTTACAGCATTGCCTGTGTCGTCGACGATCTTATTGACCGCGTGATGACTGATCCGCGCTTGAACGCTAACCCTGCCGTGAACGAAGCTCATCACAAGGTCCCCCCACCCGGCTTCAAATATCTCGTTACCGAAATGGTCGGCTGGGCCAGCGGTGGACCGCAGAAATATACCGGACGCCCGATGCGTGAATCTCACGAGCACCTGAACATCACGCCCAAAGAGTGGGAGGCGTTCATGGATGATTTACAACAATCACTCGACAAGTTCAGCGTGCCCGCGACCGAGCAAGCGGAGTTGAAAGCAATTGTCAACAGCACCTACGGCGACATCGTGATTGGCAAATCATAATTCGACATGAGCATCATCGGAAAGGTGGACAGTCTCTGGCGTTACCCCGTCAAGAGTATGCGCGGCGAAGAGCTGGATGAAGCTTTTGCGGGTTTTTCGGGAGTTTATGGCGATCGCGTCTTTGCCTTCAGAAGTTCGGCGAGTCCCGAGGGATTTCCCTATTTCACAGCGCGCCAGCAGCAAAAACTTCTACAATATCGTCCGCGATTTCGGTATCCGGACAAAGCAGCGCGGCCTATCAACTTGACCGAAGCTGAGAAAATGGGCGCGAATCCCCTGTCGGCGGATCCTTCAGAGTTAGTGGTCGACGTTCAAACTCCGGATGGAAAAGCGCTCGCCATTGATGATCCCGCTCTGATCGAAATGCTCCAGGGCGACGTAGATCAAAAGCATCAACTCACATTGATGCGATCTGAGCGCGCGATGACGGATTGCCGTCCATTTTCGATGTTTAGTTTGCAATCCGCGCGACAATTGGCTGAAGAGACAGGCACGCCCATGGATAAACGCCGTTTCCGAGCAAACGTTTACGTCGACTTAACATCCGCTCAAGGCTTCGCCGAGAATGAGTTTGTAGGTCGATCTTTGCGGATCGGACCGAAAGTGGTCGTCGCAATTCTCGAGCGTGATGCGCGCTGCATGATGATTACTCTCGATCCCGATACGGGAGAAAAATCTCCGGTGATACTGAAGAAGGTAGCGCAAGCTCACGACGGGATGGCCGGGGTTTACGGTGCAGTCATGGTCGAAGGCATGCTGCACAAAGGCGACTCGGTTGAAGTATTAGAATAGCGCGGCTCTCTCGCGGCGGTGCGGCCATAACTTTCACTGAGCTCTCGGTTTGCCAGGCCAAAATCGCATTTCTTGCCGCGCGTACCTTCCGGGCGATTATCGGTTAGGCTCATCATCGCGATGGAAAATTTTATCTGCATTCAATGCGGAACGCAGTTTGGCGAAACTGCACAAGCGCCATCCTCCTGCCCGATTTGCGAGGACGAACGGCAATTCGTTCTTCGCGCCGGGCAGGAATGGACCACGCTTGATCGGCTCGCGCGTGATCATGACAACCGAATTGCAGACGAAGCGCCTCAGCTTCTCGGGATCGGCACCGAACCGGAATTTGCTATCGGGCAGCGCGCATTGCTCTTGCAATCGCCGGGCGGAAATCTGCTGTGGGATTGCGTCTCCTTACTAGACGAAGAAACATTCGCCGAAGTGAGGGTGCGCGGCGGTATCCGTGCTATTGCGGTTTCGCATCCGCATTTTTACTCTTCGATGGTTGCCTGGGCCGACCGCTTCGATGCGCAAATATTTCTGCATGCCGCCGATCGCGAATGGGTCATGCGCAAGAGTCCGCGCATCCAGTTTTGGGAAGGAACGGCCTTGCCGCTCTGGGACGATCTCACGCTGATCAATTGCCGCGGTCATTTTGAAGGAGGCACGGTGCTGCACTGGCCAAGAGGCGCTAATTGCAAGGGCGCGTTGCTGACCGGCGACATCATTACCGTGGTGTCGGACCGTCGTTACGTCAGTTTTATGCGAAGTTATCCGAACCTGATTCCGCTCGGCCCGACGGCAATACGTCGAATCATCGAAAGTATCGAGCCTTTCTCATTTGAGCAAATCTACGGCGGCTGGTGGCAGGCGAACGTCTTAGCCGACGCTAAAACGGTAGTCATGCGCTCAGCGGAGCGCTATGTGCGGGCAATCAGTGTCCAAGTTCCAGGCAATGATTCGTCAATCGAATTCTGACATGGTTTGATCGAGAGATATGGCAAACGGCGAAACGATCGAGTCATACGTGCCTGTGCGATTGGATCGATTGCCGTGGAGCTCCTGGCATTGGCTTATCGTGGTCTCGCTCGGCGCGACTTGGATTCTCGATGGTCTGGAAGTCACATTGGCTGGAGCGGTAGGCGGAATATTAACGCGACATGAGACGCTTGGCTTAAGTGATACGCAGGTCGGCCTGACCGCGACTTGTTACCTTGCAGGCGCGGTGGTCGGTGCGCTGTTTTTCGGGTATGGGACCGATCGGTTCGGCCGAAAAAAATTGTTCTTTATTACCGTTGCGGTCTATCTCATCGGCACGGCGCTGTCCGCTTTCTCCTGGAACTTTTGGAGCTATGCATTATTTCGCGCGCTAACAGGTGCTGGCATCGGCGGCGAATATGCCGCGATCAATTCGGCAATTGATGAACTAATTCCGGCGCGGGTGCGCGGTCGGGTCGATCTAATCATCAACGGTTCATATTGGATCGGCGCGGCCATGGGCGCGGCCGCAACGCTTGTGCTGCTCGATCCTCGCAACGTACCGACCTGGTTGGGGTGGCGATGTGCATTTGGAATCGGCGCAACACTGGGGCTCATTGTGATTTTCTTTCGCCGCTGGATTCCGGAAAGCCCGCGTTGGTTAATGATTCACGGGCGAAATCCGGAGGCAGAGCAAATCGTTGCCGAAGTGGAGCGAAAGATTATGGGAGCGAATGCGGCCGGGATCACCGATCCCGGCTACAGCGAAGCGCCGCCCACACGGATTCGAACGCGGACGCACACGCCGCGGCGGGAAATTTGGCACGCGATTGTGCACGAGCATCGCCAGCGTTCACTTCTCGGTTTTGTGCTGATGTCCACTCAGGCCTTTTTTTACAACGCCATCTTTTTCACTTACGCACTCGTCCTGATGCGGTTTTACGGCGTGCCTGGAAAAGACGTCGGCGCGTATCTCCTGCCGTTTGCGCTTGGAAATGTGCTCGGGCCATTGTTGCTCGGACATCTGTTCGACACAATCGGACGCAAACAAATGATTACTCTTACGTATGGGCTCGCAGGCATTTTACTCGCACTGACCGGCTGGCTTTTTCACGCGGGCATGCTCACCGCCCAAACACAAACTCTTGCGTGGACGATTATCTTTTTCGTCGCGTCCGCCGCGGCAAGCTCGGCGTACCTGACGGTGAGCGAAATTTTTCCGCTGGAAATTCGTGCCGTGGCAATCGCAATTTTTTACGCGATCGGAACGCTGGCTGGCGGCGTGGGCGCACCAGTCCTCTTCGGATGGATCATCGGCACTGGATCGATTACGGCACTGGTCATTGGATATTTGCTGGCTGCGGCGTTGATGATTTTTGGCGCGGCGATTGAAGCATGGATTGGGGTGCCGGCTGAGCGACGATCGCTCGAGCACATAGCTGCGCCGCTCTCAAGTAAGGGATTGTGACTGTAGCCGTCGCCCTGTGGGCGACGCAACCGCGCGTGCGTTTAACCTCTCGGCGCCACGCTTCGCACCCGCCTTCGCCGAGGGCTACGGCGTGGCAGGCAGCGACGCGGCCACAGCGGAATTATTCGCGGCAACGCACGCTGACCTCGCGTGTATGAATCGGACCGGCGGGAGTTAGTTTGCTGGAATAAAGATGGAAAGCGCCGACGCGGATCATTCCTGCATCGAAATCGCGATTCGATTTCAAAAAATTTCGCAGCGAATGTGGTGCGACATCGCGGCAGCGCGCAATAGTAATGTGTGGATGCCAGGGGCGCAGCTCCGGCTCCAACCCAGCGGCGAGCGCGGCTTCCTGGACGCGTTTGTGAATTTGAAACAGATGCGGGTGCGCCTTGCCAACGCCAATCCAAATGATTTTCAGAGCTCCTTTTGTGGAAAATGTTCCGACACCGCGAACAGGTAGAAAGAATGCGCCAAAGTCGATCCCGCTGAGTTTTTCGCGCAGCGCAGAATCGACATCGTCTGGCACATCATCGAAAAAACCGAGCGTCAAGTGCATTTGAGCCGGGTCGACCCAGCGCACGCCGCTAATTTGCGGATCAAGATCTGCAAGCAAATGGCGCGTTGAGTCCGGCAGATCGATCGCAACAAAGAGACGCTTGGGCATTAGGAAGAAAAACGTCCAACGCTGAACGGGTAACGTCCAAGACGCAATTCGATACCGCCGCGATCAGCGGTGGCAGCTACGACGATTTGCCAGTGGTTTCGTTGTTCCGCACCGTTGCTTTGTCCGCCATGCGCGTTACCCAATCGGGAATCACACGGCGAACTTCGGAGCCAGCTCGCGATTCATTGCCTTTCTCGCCGCCGGCTTTGGGAAGAATCCGATTCACGAACTTCATCAGGTAACCAGTGAGATTTGGGAAGAGCGCGTTCCCGAGAATAGCCCCGCGCGCAGCGAAGGTGAGTGTCAGCGATGGCTGGCCACGACGGCAGGCCGCGAGAATTTTTCTCGCAGCGCGATCGGCGTTCATAGAAATGAGCGGCGCTCCGGCGGAAGCAGCGAACCAGGCGAATTCGTTGTCATGTTTGCCTTTGAATTTCGCATTCACATGGGACCCGGTGCGCATCATTCCTGGCGCGACGGTCGTCACATGGATGTTATCGCGCGCCAGTTCAGCCCGAAACGCATCGGATAAACCGGTGAGCGCAAATTTGCTCGCGCTGTAGGCCGCCATATGCGGCACCGCAATTTTGCCGCCAATGGACGAAATATTGACAATGCGTCCCCCACCCCAGATCCGCATTTCCGGAACGACTTGTGAAATCAATTCGAAAGGCGCCCAAAAATGTAGTCGCATGGCACGCTCGAAATCTTCCCGCGTCAGATGCTCAAGAGGACCGACTTCGATGATACCGGCATTGTTGATCAGGATGTCGATCTTGGTAAAATGATCGATTGTCCGCCGAACAGCCGCCTGAATCTGTCCGCTATCGAGCAGATCGCATTGAATCGTCAGGACTTTGCCGCCCTGCTGAGAAAGATCGGCCTTCGCACGCGCCAATTCATCAGGATCGCGCGCAATCAGCGCCACATTGCCGCCTCGTGCGCAAATCTCTCGCGCGAGCACAAGTCCGAGCCCGCGCGAGCCACCGGTAATGAGGACAACTTTTTCGCGCAGCGGATAACGCGCGGTGCGAATAAGGCGAGCGGTGATCCAAGCGCCGAGTAAAAGAGCGCCTGCGGCAAGCACAACGCGAATATTCATTTCGGGCATTTACACTGCGGCTTACTGTAGGTTCGCGACAGGCGGCTGCGGAGGATGGGGGGCCTTGTTTTCAATCAACCGTGCTTGCGATTGAATCGCGCGACTTCACGCGCTGTTTCCCGATCGATGGCGCGCTTCTTTAAATCGGCGCGTTTATCACCCGCAACCTTCCCCTGCCCCACGCCGAGCTCGGCTTTGAGTTTTCCATTTTTCCAATAGAGCTTGAGAACTACAAGCGCGCGGCCTTTCACCTGCGTCTCACCATACAGCTTGTCGATCTCCTGCCGATGCAGCAACAATTTGCGGACGCGTTTTGCCGGTGGGATTTCGTGGCTGGCGCGTTCGTACGGCTGAATGTCGGCATTGTACAGAAAAGCTTCCCCGTTTTCGATTCGCGCGAACGCATCGCTGATATTTGCCTTGCCAGCCCGGATCGATTTGACCTCGCTGCCTTTCAGTTCGATGCCCGCTTCGTAGCGCTCAACAATACGATAATCGCGAAGCGCCTTGCGATTGGTGACCGATTCGCTCGCCATATTGCCCACACGCTTCAGCTCGCGAGACCGCGAGCTCTCGTGCCGAGCATGCGCCAGGGACTAAGCGCCGTCCGAGGAACTCTCGAGCGCCTCGTAAGCCAGCTTCCCAGCAATGATTTCCTTAAGCGCAATATCGGTCAACGACATTCGCGGCGTCGTCTCCACCAATGGTCGATGTCCCAAGCCAAGCTGACGCACGCGCTTGGAAACAACATTAATCAGAAGTTGCTGATTGGGGATCACCTGAGCTGCTTCGTGAAGAAGTTGTGTCGTCATATGGCGCAAGGAACGAACGGAGCGGGTTGCTTCTGTCGGGAATTGAAGAATGACCGGCATCCTGGCCGCGAGGGTGGATGGCGTGAGTTGCGGGGCGAGCATGGTAAAAAACGAGTGGGACTTTCCAAGCGAACTGGCCCGTTGTCAACCCTGAAACCTCTCGGCGTGAATGGATTTCGTTTGGCATCACTGGTTAATCCGCAGCGTGAGAGAACCGATTATACGCGACTGACGGCGTTTACGTGGAGTCAGTGTTGGCGAGTGATTCGTTTTCACGAGGTCGCAATCCCAATGCAAACTCGAGGATGAACCACAGAGCGAGAAATTGCGCGAGAATAGTAAAGAATACTTGCACGGCGAGGTAGCGGGGATTTTGCAGCGAATGAATGACTGCTACCTCAAGGCAACTCGCCAGATTATATGAGTATACAAACAAGACCAACGCCGCCAACCACGCCAGGTGTCTTCGGCGATCTTGCCGCATAAACACGAGTGCGCTTAAAGCCAACGCAATCAAAAGCAATGGCAGGTACGTTGCCGCCAGAACAGCGAGCGGCTTACGAATATAGCCGTGCTGTTGAACAATCGGCGCGCTTCGCGCCAGCATTTCGGTTCGATGCATAAACTCCACGGCAGGTGGGTAGGCCGTCCAAGTCTTTCGATACGGCTCTTGGTCGAGGGAAGTAACGCCTCGGCTATATTCGTAGGTAGGCATCCAACGTTTCCTCTGGCTGTAGGCGGGACACTGCGCCTTATAAAAGACCGCCATTTGGCGGCCGATTTTTTTGACGACGGCGAGTGGTCGTTGCTGCCAGATTCGCCAGTAGTAGAACCAATAAAATGCGCAAAGAGCAGACACGTTGCTACCGAACTCGTTGCGTAACTGTGCTGCTATTGAGCTCCGGTCGTACATTAGATAGTCAGGATCGAAGCCGAGTGTGGAATAACGCAATGGCCCGGCGACAATAGATTTTGTAATCTCGGCACTAAGTGTGGTGTGAACACGTTCAAGCCATTCGGGAGAATGCGGAACTTTCGCATTGCGCTGGATGTCGTCAGCCATTTGATCGCAGATCAGATTAGCGTGAACCACGAACAGGGTGGTCGGCAAGAAAGTCTGACTTATCTTGTCATTGCGGCTGAGAAAGTGCTCTGGTAACAACAATACGACCGCACTCACGGCCGCCCCGCCAGCAAGCACAATTTTTTGCCAACCCCAGCGACGTCGGAAGAACAATGTTCCGATGGGCAGAAGCGCAACGATAGCAACCAAAACAAAACTTGGTTTCACCGAAGCCAGCAGGATTGAAGTAAACACGGCCGCGACGCCGTAAACTGCCGCAGACAATCTCTGATCCTCTATGAAACAGCAGGCGGCGAACTGAATAACAACGTAAAGATTGATGCTGAGCAAAAAAGCGCATACGCCCTCGGGACGAAGTTGTGTTTCAAGCCGAATCGGTTCGCTTGCCAAAAGAAAAATCGCCGCAGCCAGCAGCCCCAACATATGGTAACTGCCGAGACTAACTCGTGGATTTGCAACGAAACAACGCGTTCGCCGCCACGTGAGCAACAACACGCCGCCAGCTAAAAGTCCGAGAAAGTGTTGAGTCACCGTAATGGCACGAAAATCACCAAACGTGCGCAGCAGCAGATACAGAAATCCTGGATAGATAAAGTTGCGCCCGGATGTATGGCCAAACGCGCTGGCAGTCAGTTCGCGTAGCGCTGGCGACAAGTAGCCCCACGTATCGGGGTCAGCGATTGGGTCGAGTGGAACCGCAAATCTTTGCCAAGCGGCACAAGCGAAGAGTATGGTGACACCGCTCCAATAGTAGAATTGCCAAGGCAAACGTTTGATTAAGGTCCGGCACAGGTTTTTCGGCATTGAATTGAAACGATTTGCCGCTTTCGATGCGTTCGGTCGTTTCCCAAAGTGCCCGTCCACGGCTGAATTGACAATCACCAATAGAACTACAAAACACGGTCCCAGGGTCAGGCATTACAAATGAAGAATACTTAATCCAGTGGTGTTTGGAACCTGCTTGCCAAGCGCCGCAAAATACGCGAAGTAAGGGGCGCATTCGGCGTGGCATGCCAGAGTAGATAATCGTTTTCGGGCTGTGGCTCAGCTTGGTAGAGCGCCTGGTTCGGGACCAGGAGGCCGTGGGTTCAAATCCCACCAGCCCGACATGAACTAATAGAGCAGTCGCCGCGGCGACCGGCGATTCAAATCCCCCCAGCCCGATCTGAACCCTGGCACTGCGATACGGAATTTGAAACAAGGTGTAGCGGTGCTTGTGTCAAGCACCGAGATCAAATAAACAGGCGTTTGGCACAAACGCCTCTCGAACCATGGCCGTCCAAGTTCATTCCATGCACTTCACTGTTCCGCTTATAGGCGCGCTGATCGGTATTGTGATTTTGTTCTTCGGGCGAAAACTCTTCTGGCTGTGCGTCGCAGCTGTGGGTTTCGTCGCGGGCATAGAACTGGCGCCGCATCTCGTCACTGAACCATCTCCACTCCTGCAACTTACCGTCGCAATCGTTCTTGGGTTAATTGGAGCGTTGCTCGCGCTGTTCCTGCAGAAAATTGCGATTGCCGTCTTCGGCTTTTTGGCGGGCGGCAAACTCGCCGGTGCGATCGCCGCTGCATTTTTTGTTCATTACGTCCAGTACTCGACCATCATTTTTGTGATCGGCGGAGTGATCGGCGCAATTCTCCTGCTCACTTTGTTTGATTGGGCTCTCATCGTCGTGTCATCGCTGATTGGCGCACATTTAATTCAAGATGCAATTGTTCTTCCGTCATCAGGAGCGACGATCGTGTTTTTGGGTCTTGCGGTCATTGGCGTCCTGGTCCAAGCCGCTTCGTTCAGAAGAGGCTAGGGTTGAGTTGCCTTGAATTTCTTGCTGACAAAGACAAGCTCAATCGGAACAATGTGTACATGAACTCACCGACAATTGGCTTACGCGTGGCAAGCGTCATTTTTGGCATTTTTGCTATTGGTCACGTTCTACGACTGGTCAATCACGCCCAAGTGATGGTCGGAACCCATACGATTCCAATGGGCGTAAGCTGGATCGCGCTTATCATTGCCGCCATTCTCTGTATTTGGCTGTGGCGACTCGCTTCACGGTCAGGTATGTAAAGTGGGTTGCGTTAGCAGGTCGCGCTCGTTTTCGTTTGTGGCGGTGAAAGGAAACTAGCAAATACTACTGCTAGTCGGGTCCGCCGCAGGCTCCCGACCGGGGCGGCACAATTCGCTTGGGCGCAGCGGCTCAGCCACTGAGCCGGCAACGGTATTGCTATCTTCGCAACAGCGTGAACGCGCAAGACAGGACTGCGGAACCGACGCTAGATCTCCCGCTCGAGATTGCGCACCTGCTGTTAATCGACGTTGTAGGTTATTCGAAACTGCTCGTGAACGAGCAGATTGAATTGTTGCAAGAGTTGAATCAAATCGTGCGCGGAACGGAATCCTTTCGCGCTGCGGAAACGAGGGGCAAACTCATTCGTCTGTTCATGTTCATTAGAACATGAACCCAGCGGGGAGAGTTGCGTCTAGCTAGAAAACATCGGTCTCAGACATTTCAGATTCGCGCTGCGTTGCAGAAAATCGCGCGGTTTTGCCGTAGAAAATGACCGTGAACGATCAGGGACTCCTTGCGCGCGTTACACATTGCACGACCGTGGCCTGCCCTTTGAACCGCGGAAGAAGCTTTGTTAGGTTTCGTCTGTTTTATTCGGTTCGCAGCGCCGTCATCGGATTCACGCGAGTGGCGCGGCTTGCCGGGAAGAAACAAGCAAGGAGCGCCGCAGTGGCGAGCATCAAACTTGCGCTGACGAGCGCCAATGGATCGGTCGGACTCACTTCATACAAAATTCTGGCCAGGACGCGTCCTGCAGCCAGTGAAAGAAGGAGACCGCAGCCGACAGCAAGAGCCGTTTGCATCGCGCCCTGTCGCATAATGAGGGCAAACACGTCGCGCCGATGTGCACCCAATGCCATGCGGATTCCAATTTCACGGGTCCGACACGCGACAGCATAAGCTTTCACGCCGTAAACGCCGACCACCGCGAGCAACAACGCGATGCTGCCGAACGCGCCGAACAACATCGCACCGAGTTTCACGATCCAAAGGTTCGGCGATTTCTCCATGAGATCGACGTAAGGCGTCATCTGCAGCAGTGGCAGGTCGGGATCGATCTCGCGCAATGTTTGTCGCAGCGTCGGCATCATGGCGACCACAGCATGTCGATCTTGCGTGTTGAGGCGCACGTGCATGTAAATCTGGCCGTTGTATCCCTGCGCCAGCGGGACGAACAATCGCGCGATGATGGTGTCGCCCGCGACGGAATGAAGATGCTTGCTGGCGACGCCGACGATTTCCATGTCGTTAGGGGAGCCATCCTTTGGCAGTTGCGTGTAACGAATATGCTGCCCGATTGCGTCTTCGTTAGGGAAAAGTTTTTTTGCCATCTCTTCGTCAATAATGGCAACACGGCGCGAGTCCTTGTGCTCGCATTCCTCCTGGGTGAAATCACGGCCGCGCAGCAGTTTCACGCCGAGCGCATCGAAGTAGCCGGGCGTCGTCGCCGTGTAGAGCGCATTGGCGCTCGGGTCCGGTGCTTTCGGGTCGTTAGGCATGGCGTCTTTCGCGCGCAGGATACGACGCGCACTCGTGAAATCGGCGTAAGGCAACATCGTGCCAACGGCTGACGTCGTCACGCCGGGCAGTTCTCGCGCGCGTTGTACCATCGCGAAGATTGTTCGACGCGCATCGGCCGGCGTTTTTTTCACGAGTGTAAAATCGAATTCGGTGATGATGTCACCCGCGGCAATGAAACCCGGATTGAGTCCGGCGGCTTTGAGTGCACCGCGGAAAAATAATCCGGCAGCGAAAAGCAGCATGAGCGAGAGCGCGATTTGCGCCATGACCGAGATATGTCGCGGCGCGAAGAAGCGGCTGAAACGTCCGATGCGCGCCGGCTCACCTACTTGTTCTTTAAGGTCCTTAACCAGATCGGCCTTCGTCGCTTTCAGTGCCGGGCCGAGGCTAAAGAGTATCGTGGCGATGAGGCAGAACAAAAAGGTCGCCGATAGAACTACAAAATCCGGTCGTAATTTCAGGATGACAGAGAAGTTCACCGAAGAAAGCAAACCTACCAGCTGTTGCAGCAGGAGATCGTTGCACCACGTGCTGAGAAGGAGGCCGATGCCGCCGCCGCAAAGCGCTAGCAGCAGGCCCTCGCACAGTAATTGCCTAACGATTCGCCAACGCGACGCGCCGACTGCAAGCCGAACCGCGATCTCCTTCGAGCGCGACGTGGCGCGCGCGAGCAGCATGTTCGCGAGATTCAAACATGCGATGAGCAACACAGCGCCGGCCATCGCCATCAGCAAGGTCGCGATTAATGTGATCGGCCCGTCATCCTCCGGTTGCGTGCTCAGACTGAAACGCGACGGCGTTTGAATTTGTAACTCGCGCGCGCCTTCCGCGCCGTCCGGTTGAACGGCATTAAGTCGATGCGCGAGTACGGGCAGCCGCGACTTCGCCATGTCAATCGTTAGACCCGGCCGCAGCCGCGCCGCGAGATTGAACGTGTAATTCCTCGGGTTCAGCAGGTCATGCATCGTTTCGGAATCGCCGAAGGCCGAGCCAAGCTGCGATCGCATTCCGAGCGGCACCCAGATGTCCGGCGCGACCAACGCACTCGCGCCGCTGAACCCATCGGGCGTGATGCCGATGATCGTGTAAGGCTGACCGTTTACCTGTAATGTGCTGCCGACGAAATCGGGGCGGGCGCCGTTGCGTTTCCAAAATCCGTAGCTCGCGACGACTACAGTAAGGTTCGCGTTTGGTTTGCATTCCTCGGCGTTGTAAAACCGGCCGCGAAACGGCTGTGCGCCCATCATCGAGAAATAATTTTCGGACGTGAGGAACGCGAAGCTGCGCCGCATCTCGTGATCGCGTCCAATCCCGGCGACGGCGAACTCGATCGCGGCAAGATCGACAAACACATCTCCGCCGTTCTCGCGCAGCTCGCGGTACTCGTTGTAGGAGAACTGACGATAATCGTGGCTCGCGTTTTGGCGCGCTGTGAACACATTGACAATTTCGTTAGGGCGCAAAGGAATAGGGGAACGCAACACCACGCCATTGATCAGCGCGAAAATGGCCGAGTTAACTCCGATCGCCAGCGCCAAGGTCAACACCGCCACTCCCGTGAATCCCGGCGCCTTGAGAAGCTGTCGCAAAGCAAACTTGAAATCCTGGATCATAAAAACTTTCGTTTGTTTTCACTGAGATGCAGCCCGCATCGGGTTTGGATTCAGCGAATCGAGCGTCGGTCTAAAAATTCTCATCAGCTGACAGATTTTCGGGGAGTCCTTACGCGCGTGGAGTCGTCTCAAGGAGGAAAAAGAGGTCGTTTGTCATAGTTCCAGCACGTTCTGTACTTGCCGTGCAAAGGGATTGACGTTCGCGTCTATAGGAATCGATAGGTAAGAGGAAGCGAAGCCTGGCAACAAAGGTGAGAAAGCTCCTGTCACGCAGGCGAGCGCCTGCGCGTCGCGGCCGATACACGCCTTATCTCGGCGCTGTAGCAGGCGCTTGTTTCGCCGAATGTTGGACTGAACTGTTTCCTGTAACGATCGCTTCAGCACCAAAGGGCGGCCCGGCTTTCGCCGGAAAGAGCGGTCGTAACACCGCGAACGCTTGCGAAGCGATCGCAATGGAAACAACTATGGTCGTTGCTGCACACTTCATGGTGGGCGCTCTTATCAAGATTCACCGGCATGAACAAGCAAATTCTTGCGTGATCACCGCAACGATGAGTCGAGGTCAACGCACTCCACCTTAGATTCCAGTTTGCGATTCTAGGTTTCCGGATATTTTTCCACGCCGATGCCACAGTTCGCTTACCGTGCCCGCAATTCCCAGGGCGGCCTCGTTGAAGGCGTGCTCGAATGCGCTGATCGAGCTCTTGCGATCCGGCAAATTGAATTGCAACAATGTATCCCGGTCCGCATCGAATTGGTGGGACCGGAACCGAAAACGAAAACAGGAGAGGGCGCAGCACCCGCGTCTCCTGTCCAGAATCTGAAGATTCCGCACGGCCAGTTGCTCATTTTCACTGAGCAGCTCGCCCATTTGCTACAAGCGGGAATGACGCTCGACGAAGCGTTGTCGATTTTAGAAAAGCGTTTGAAGCAGCCGCGCGTCCAGCAAATGACGCATAGTTTGCATCAGGCCCTGGTCGATGGCCGCAGTTTTTCGCAGGCGCTCGGTGAGCTGCCGCGAATTTTCCCGCCGCTCTATGTAAATTTGGTGGCCGCTGGTGAGGCCAGCGGTGCGCTGCCGCAAATTCTGCTTCGGCTGGTGAAGCATCTGACGCAGGCAAAAGAACTGCGCGATCGAGTGCAACAGGCTTTGATTTATCCAGCCTTTCTCGCGCTGGCTGGCGCCGTTCTTGTCACGATCTTTATTACGTTCATGGTGCCGCAGTTAACTGGTTTCATGGCTCAAACCGGCGGCGCGCTTCCTTTGCCGACACGGATTCTGCTGCAAATTCATCATGCGATCACGGGCTATTGGTGG
>Ga0222622_10000474_pt1 | contig 15010 bp, 12 predicted proteins | sample PLM2_5_b1metaG_FD_177335 | JGI IMG/M metagenome (GOLD analysis project Ga0222622, IMG submission 177335) | Groundwater sediment microbial communities from an aquifer in East River, Colorado, USA - PLM2_5_b1 | ecosystem: Environmental > Terrestrial > Soil > Riparian zone | place: USA: East... | reverse complement strand
GCTTGGTCTGGTACCCGGCACTGGATCAGCGCTCGAGGCGATGCTCGCACTATCGGTTGCATCGGGTGTGCTTTTTCTCGCCGCCATTCGCGTGTGGCTGCGCCATGACTGCAAGGATGCTGAGCGGTGGGCCGCAGCACTGCTTCTTGCCGGTAGTTGCGCGCCGGTTCTCATCTTGTTCTCAGACGTCGCGGAACCGCAGCTGGCGGCGGCGGTCGTTGTGACCGGCCTCGCGTATGCGCGCATTCACCGAGACGATCCCGTGCATGCGCGGTCAGCCGCGCTCTGGGCAGTTGGGCTGATTGCTGTGGCCTCTCTGATCTATCAGGGAACGATTCTCGCTCTGGGAATGCTGCCCCTTGTGGTGTCCGGCAATAACGTCAGCCGCCGACAGCTTGTCATTGCCACGGTGTGTGCGGCGCTCGCCGTCGGATTCGCGATGACCATCATCCAGGTTTCCAGTGGCGCGTCGACAGCGTCGGCGGTTACGACGATCGTCGGGGGTGAGCAAAATCCCTTGACGCGATCGCTCATGGGGCGTCGATCGCTGAGCAAATATCTCATTGCGGCCGTAGCTGGACCGCCGCAAGGTATTGTGGCGCTCGACTCGTATGGCGGGTTGCGCGCGCTGGCGGCCGCACTTCAAAGTGCGAATCGACAGATCGCCGCATCCGCGGCTCGGAACCTCGCATGCTTGCTGTCTGGTGTCGCGGTGACGGCAATTCTTCTCGTCACGGGTGTCCGACAGCGTCAATGGCGAGTGTTGATCGCGGCGGCGATCCTTCTTATCCTGCCGATCGTTCGGAATCAGCAGTACGGCTACGTCAAGTTCTATGTGCTCTGGCCCATTCCGGTGGCCCTCGTTGCAAGTCGTTGTACTGCACGCACGACTGTGGTCGCCGCCAGTTTCGTACTGGCGTTGAACCTGTGGGTTGTTGGCGGCGAGCTTCTGCGCGGACGCGAGAACTATCGATTGGCCCGTGCTGCGTATGCGACCGCAACCCCCGCGACGTGCTGGCTGACGAGCGGCTGGACTCCACCGTTCGCATATCTGTGGCCCGGCACCGCGACTCCCATCCTGGGCATTCTCGCGACGGGCAGCAGTCCTGAGATGCAGCGGCAGGCACTCACGACCTCATTGAAACGGTGCTTCTGCGAATCGGACGGCGTATGGACCGATTCCACTTCGCGAGATGCGGCGCTCGTTCAGTCGATCGCATCCCACTTCAACTACGACGGGAAGGTCCTTTCCCGCGTGCTCCTCGACCCGCTCGACGCCACGCCCAGTCCCGAACCCGGCATTCTCCAATACGGACCGAGCGCCCGCCACGAGGTCTGCCAGGCCATCCCATGACAGGAATGCCGGTGTCGTCTGTAACACACTGATTGTGTCCCTATTGACACATCGCTGAAGTACTGGCAGGATAGCGCTACTCCCCACCTCTACTGTTCACGGACTGCGCCGAGCACCGGCTGTTTTGCATCTCGGTGTGACTCACGGGGCGAAGCGCTGCCCGCCCTCCTCCATGCACCAGCACTTACAGGGTTCCTTGAACGCGCCGGTCCGGCTGCCCGCCGAACTGATCGGTGTAGCACCGTCGGTTCAGCGCGCCGCCGACGTGGCGCAACGGGCCGCCGAGTCCGATGATGCCGTGTTAATCGTCGCCGAGTCGGGTTTCTCGCCGGAGCGGATCGCACGGTCCATCCATCACGCCAGTTCTCGCGCCTCCGAACCGTTCATTGCGGTCGATTGCGCCGCCGGTCATGCGGAAGTGCTCCACACGTTGTTTGGGACGGAGCGGAACGCACGCGTCGAATACGAAGTGGCCCTTGGTGGGAGCGCCCTCGCCGAAGTTGGACGAGGCACGATTCTCCTCACTGACGTCAGCGAAATGCCTGCCGCGGCTCAGTTGCGTATGTCCAGGCTGTTGCGCGACGGGGAGCTGCGCGTTCGACGGGCGATGGAGCCGATCCGATTTCGAGTCATCGCGACGGCGTCTCCGGCGCTCGAGGCCGACGTGCACCAGCGCCGGTTCCGGCCGGAGCTGTATCGGAGGCTGCAGCGGCTTCGCGTCGACGTACCGCCGTTACGGGACCGCACAGTGGATCTCCCTGATGTGATCGACGCGGCTCTCGCCGAGATCTGTTGTGCCCGCCAGGTGCGCTGTGCTCTCGCGCCGGCCGCCAAGACTGCCCTTGCCGCGCTCCGCTGGACGGGAAACCTCGACGAACTTCGCGGCTCGCTGGGACGGCTGGTCGACCGCTGCGTCGATGGTGTCATCCGCCAGGAGGACGTGCTCGCGGATCTGCAGCAGCTCGAAGCCCGCCCGCGGGGGGCCGCCGTGTCGTTCACGAATCTTCGCGAGGCCCGTCAGTCGTTCGAGCGCGACTACATCGCCAGTGTGCTGGAGGCGTCGGGCTGGCGAATGACGGAAGCCGCGCGCATCCTCGGGATGGAGCGAGCGAACTTGTACCGGAAGACGCGTCAACTCGGCATCACGCGACTGAAGCCTCGTTCATGACGACAGCCACCCACACTCGCAGCGCCCTGGCTTGTGTCCTCGTGACCTGTGTGTGTCTCTTCGCCGCGCCGGTCGCGGCGCAGACCCAACCGCCCGAAGCTGTCGAATCGATGCCGATTCACCTCGGTCCGGTTGGCCTGCGGCCGACCCTCGCGATCACCAGCGCGGGGACCGACTCCAACGTGTTCAACACCGCCGAGAATCCGCAGGACGACGTCACCGCTACGGTCATTCCTCGCCTCGTTGCGCGAGTGCGCGCCTCGAGATTGCTGTTTTCGTATGGTGCTGCCACCGACTTCGTCTACTTCAAACAGTTCAAAGACGAGCAGTCGGTGAACTTCGGCTCCGACGGCAGGATAGATATCAATCTCGGCCGCCTGCAGCCATACGCCTCGACTGGATGGGTCTCGACGAAGGAGCGGCTGAACGCGGAAGTCGACGTCCGGGCGCCGAGAACACAGCGAACGATGATGGGCGGCGCGCGCCTGCTGGTGGCCTCGCGCACGAGTCTCCTCTTCAACGCGCGACGATTCGATATCGACTTCGACGAGGGAAGTCAGTTCGGACATGCCGACCTGGCGCACAACCTCAATTCGCGGGCCGACAGCCTTGAAAGCGGCGTCCAGTTTGCGCTGACACCCCTCACGACGCTGAACATGACCGCCTCCGTGCAGCGCGATCGATTCGACTCGGCACCTGAACGCAACGCCGACACGCTCCGGATCACGCCGACGCTCCAGTTCGATCCGACGTCGCTCATCCGCGGTACCGTCACCATCGGGTACCGCCACTTCGAAACACTGGATCCGGCACTCCCCGACTACAGCGGTGTCATCGTTCAGGTGGTCGCCGGGTACACGCTGCTCGAGAAAACCAAGTTCGACGTTGATCTCGCGCGCGACGTGCAGTATTCATTCGAAGACCTCGAACCGTACTATCTCGCAACGGGCGGCCGGCTGACGGTGACGCATCAACTGACCGGGCCGTTCGACGTGCAGGCCTACGGCGGCCGTCAAACGCTCGCCTACCGGAGCACCGCAACGCTCTCCGAGACGCGAAGCGATCGTGTCGAAACGTTCGGCGCGGGTGCAGGCTACCGCGTGCACTCACTCTTCCGGATTGGATTCACCTGGGAAGAGAACCGCCGCCTGAGCGATGTCCACGATCGTCGGTACGACAGACGACGCCTCTTTGCGTCCTTTACCTACGGATCCTGACGTATGCCGATCCTGATTTCACTTCTGCTGTTCCTCCACACTCAAAACCCGGCGCTCGCGGCGGAATACATCGTCGGGCCGCAGGATCGGTTGTCGATTACCGTTTTTGACGAACCTACCCTCACCAAGACGGTGACCGTCGACACCGACGGATCGTTCGAATATCCGCTCGTCGGCCGCATAACCGCGGGCGGCCTTTCCGTCCGTCAGATCACCGACAGTCTGAAGAAGCGACTGGGACCGCCCGATGGGTTTCTCGTCAACCCGCAGGTCAATATCGAGGTCGAGACGTATCGCAGCCAGGTGGTCTACGTGAACGGGCAGGTCCGGATCCCGGGTGCGGTGCCGCTCAAAGGCAGCATGACGATCATGGACGTGCTCGCCCAAGCTGGATCGCCGACGCCCGAGGCCGGAGGCTTCATCGAGATCTATCGCCGGCCGGCAGGACAGGCGGCGCAAGGACCGCTGGATCCGGCCAAGGCGATCGCGGCCGAGCGCGTGACAATGGAGGAGCTGCGCAACGGGCGGGCGCAGCAAATTCTCCTGCACGATGGCGACACGGTGAATGTGCCGAAGGCGCAGACCTTCATCGTCAACGGCTTCGTACGGGCGCCGAACACCTACGTTCTCGACGGAGAGGTGACGGTTCAAAAGGCGATCGCGATGGCCGGCGGGGTCACCGAGCGCGGCGCGATCAGCCGGGCCAAGATTCAGCGGATGGTCGAGGGCAAGCTCGTCGAGGTCAAGCCGAAGCTGACCGACCTGGTCCAGCCAAACGACACCATCGTGGTCCCGCAGCGATTTTTTTAGCGCTGATGACGATCCTGCACGTAGCGAACGGCCGCCTGTTCGGCGGAATCGAGCGAATGCTGACCACTCTCGCCGAGTGTGGCGGCCCTGCCTTCGAGTTCGTCGTCGCGACAGAAGGGCGCCTGGTGTCGGAGCTCCGCGAACGTCAGGCGCGCGTGCATTTCTTCGGCGATGTTCGCCTGAGCCATCCCTCGTCGGTGCTTCGCGCTCGTCATCATTTTCGGATGCTTCTCCGTCGCCACCGCTATCAAGCGGTGATCTGCCATGCGCCGTGGTCGCACGCGATCTTCGCCGGTGTGGCGCGCAGCAGCGGAGTGTCCACGCTTCTGTGGCAACACGATCGTGCGACCGGCGGGTCGCTGGTTGAACGCGCGTGCCGCGCGGCCGGTGCCGATCTGGTCATTTGCAACAGCATGTGGACGGCGAATTCAGCCCGGTTGTTGCAGCCGGACGTGCCGCATCGAGTGATCCACTGCCCGGTTCCGATGCCTCATGGAAATGGCGAGGCGCGCAGTCACATTCGCGCGGATCTTGGTGTGCGTGGTGACCAGGTTGTCGTTCTTTCAGCGAGCCGCCTGGAACCGTGGAAAGGTCACATCGATCTGGTTCGCGCACTGGCGCACGTGAAAACACTTCCCTGGGTGCTCTGGGTTGCCGGTGGCGCTGAACGCGCGCACGAGCGTGCTCACGCGGCGGCGCTGGTCGGTGAAATCCAGACTCTCGGGCTGGAGTCGCGCGTGAAGCTTCTCGGCGAGCGCCGCGACGTGCAGCAACTCCTTCGCGGCGCCGACGTGTTGGCGCAAGCCAATACCGAACCGGAGCCCTTCGGGATCATCTTCGCAGAGGCGCTTCGCGCCGGTGTTCCCGTCGTTACCTCGAACATGGGAGGCGCCCGAGAAATCGTCGACGCATCCTGCGGGCGGCTGGTCGAGCCGCACAACCGCGCGGCGCTCGCCAGCGCGCTTCACACGATCATTTCCGATCGCACGCTACGCGAAACGCTCGCCGCTGCAGGCCCGGCGAGGGCGGCGGCGATCTGCGATCCGGCGACCGTGCTGACGCAGCTACGCGACGCGGTGTCGTCGATTGGCGTGCTGACCGCCGCATGAACGATGTCGCGCTGGAGGCGCGCGCGCGCCAGAGTCTCGGCGCGAGCGACGATGCAATCTATGCGGCGGTGGCCGAGGCGTTGGCTCAACGCGGCGCCCGCGGGCGAGTCGTCGATGTGGGGTGCGGGCGGGGCCGATTGCGCGACTTTCTCGGGAGTGCCACGGAATCGTACGTCGGCGTCGACGCGATCCGCTATGACCGTCTTCCTGACGGCATCGCATTCATGCGTGCGGATTTGAACCGCGACCCCATTCCCGTCCCCGATCGTTCGGCGGACGTGGCCGTCTCGGTCGAGACGATTGAGCACTTGGAGAATCCTCGCGCCTTCATGCGGGAGCTGGTCAGGATCACCCGACCGGGCGGCTGGATCGTGGTGACCACCCCGAACCAGCGCAGTCTCGTCAGTCTGGGCGCCCTGATCGTGAAGGGGCATTTCTCCGCATTCGGTCCGGCGAACTACCCGGCGCATCAAACAGCACTTCTCGATACGGACCTATACCGGATTGCGACGGAGAACCACCTGACGAACGTTGCCGTCGAGTTCACCGGCGTCGGGCGGATGCCGCTTTCGAGTGTTCGATATCCTCGGGCGCTCTCGTCGGTGTTTCGCCGCACCCTGTCGGACAACGTGCTGCTGGTTGCCCGCGCGCGTGCGTGAAAGATGCGCATCACCAGCCTGAGCGTGTCCGATCAACTTGGCGGATCGGAAGTCGCGCTGGTGGGGATGATCGGCGCGCTTCAGCGGTTGCACCCTGACTGGCGCGTCCAGGTCATCCTGCCGGGCGACGGTCCCTTGCGGGAACGGCTGCGCGACACTGCGGCGACCTGTTCGGTCGTACCAATGCCGGCTGCGCTGGCGGGCATGGGGGAGTGGTCGGCGGTGGAGGACGGCTGGAGCGCGCGGTCGCGGCTGGCACTGGGCGTCCAAATGTGCAGCACGGCATCGGTGCTGCCGGCGTATGAGTCGCGGCTGGCCCGCACGGTCGCAGAATTTCAGCCGGACCTCATTCACACCAACGGCTTGAAAGCGCATGTCCTTGGCGCACGGCTGCCGGATCCGAACGTGCCGATCGTCTGGCATCTGCACGAGTACATTTCGCGGCGCCGCCTGACGCGGTGGCTGCTGCGCCGTTACGCATCGCGCTGTTCGACAGTGATCGCCAATTCTTCCAGCGTTGCAACCGATGTCACCTCTAGCCTGGGTGCCTGGCCTCCTGTCCGGGTGGTGCCAAACAGTGTTGACCTGAGCGCGTTCTCCCCGGAGGGGCCGCAACTGGATCTGGACCGAGCCGCCGGTCTGAGTCCCGCGTCCGCCGGCGTGCTCCGAGTCGGACTCGTGGCGACCTACGGCAGGTGGAAAGGCCACGAAGTGTTTCTCGATGCGATGCAGCGCACCGCCCACCTGCAACACGTTCGTGGGTACATCGTCGGTGGTCCGCTGTACGAGACGCCCAACAGCCAGCTGACACGACACGACCTGCAGTCGATGATCGATGCGCGGCAACTCACCGGCCGTGTCGGACTCACTGGCTTTATCGAGGCGGCGCCGGCGATGCGCGCGCTCGATGTGGTCGTGCACGCCAGTACCGAGCCCGAGCCGTTTGGACTTGTCATTGCAGAAGCGATGGCCTGTGGACGCGCCTTGATCACAACCGGATACGGCGGCGCTGCCGAGCTGATCTCCGAGGGGCGCGACGCTCTCGTCGCGGAGCCTGGCGATCCCCGCGCGCTGGCGGACGCGATCGAAACGCTCGCCGGGGACGTCGACCTGCGCGGCGCCATGGGCGCACGCGCGCGAGAAGCCGCGCGCGTACGATTCGCTCCTGAAGCAATTGCCGCGCACATGTCGCAGGCATTTGAAATGGCTGTATCGCGACGGCGGGTCGCGGAGCCGGCATGAGCACCGCCGCGGTTCTCGTCAACGACACGCCCGCGCGCGCACGCACGCTGCCAGCTGTGCTGAAGGAGACGTGGGGATTCCCCGAGTTCTTCGTGATCAGCCAGACGGCCATTCCCGCGCTCCTCTATTTTCCCGGTACGCAGCCGTTCCGCCTGTACATCCGGATCGCCTCGTTCGTCATCTCCTTCGCCACCCTGATTTGGTGGGCCGTTGCCGTGGCGAGGACCTCGCGCACGCATCCTGCGCAGCCATGGATTTTTGCGGCGATGGCGTACGTCGTGGTGATGTTCTTTCACCCGCTGACGTCCTCGACCTTCGCCGGCCTCGCGCAGTTCGTGCTGTACCTCTCGGTGATCGCTCCCATCTTCTGGGCTGGCACGTTCGTCCGGACACCCGAGCGGCTCGCACGGCTGATGGCGCTGCTGCTGATTTGCAACGGACTGAATGCGGTGGTCGGGGTCCTTCAGGTGTACGACCCGGCGCGCTGGATGCCGCCGGAGATGTCGCGGGTCATGACCGAATCGGTGTACGGACTTGGCACCGTGACGTATCGCGGGCCGGATGGTCGCATGATCGTTCGTCCGCCCGGCCTGTTCGACACGCCGGGTGCCGTCGCCGGCCCTGGCATGTATGCAGCGCTCCTCGGCCTGGTCTTTGCGAGCAGCGCGATTGCGCTCTGGAAACGAATCGCTGCGATCGGCGCCTCGTTCGCAGGTATCGCGGCCATCTATCTGAGCCAGGTTCGCGTCTCGCTGGTCGTGTCGATTCTGATGCTGGCGACGTACTTCGGTCTTCTGCTCGCGCAGCAGCGACGATCGCGCGCCATGTTCTTCGCCGGCACTGCCGTGGCGATCGTCATCACCACGTTTTCATTCGCGCTCGCCCTCGGCGGAGAGAGCATTGCGGAGCGGACGTTCACGTTGTTTGCGCAGGATCCGCTCGCGCTCTATGCCGGCTCACGCGGTGGCCAGTTGTCCTATACCTTCGGAGAACTTCTGCAAAAATACCCGCTCGGTGCGGGACTCGGGCGCTGGGGCATGATCGCCGTGTACTTTGGCAATCTCGGGCAATCCGGCCTCGAACCGTTGTGGGTCGAGATTCAGGTCGCCGGGTGGGCAATCGACGGCGGCATTGCGCTCCTGGTGCTGTTCGTTGGTGCGCTGGCGGTGACGCTCGTCAATGACGCTCGTGTCGCGCGGACGCATCCTGACCCTCGTGTGCGTGCGTGCGCGGCGGTTGTGCTGGCGTCAAACCTGGGAACGGCAGCGCTGATCTTCACGTTCACACCATTCGTTACGCAAATTGGTCTTCAGTTCTGGTTCCTTGCCGGAGCGCTGCACGGGTTGGTTGCCACCCGAGGGCCGCGAGGTTCATGACTCCGTGGTTGCTCGCTTCGGGTGACTTCGTTCCAATCGGAGGAATGGACACGGCCAATCACGCGCTGGCGTCCTACCTGGCGCGGCGCAGCAACGGGCCTGTTCATCTTGTTGCGCATCGGGTCGCGACCGACCTGGCGCAACTGCCGCAGGTGCGCGTGCATCACGTCCCTCGGCCTTTCGGGATTCACACGCTCGGCGAACCGCTGCTGACGACCATCGCGTCCCGCCAGGCGCGCACTATCCGCCGGTCGGGCGGCCGTGTGCTGGCGAATGGTGGGAACGTCGATGGCGGAGATATGACTTGGGTGCATTACGTGCATGCGGCCTACGAGCCGATTGCGTCCGGCGCGTTGAACGCCGCCGTGGTGTGGGCGCGTCACCGGCATTACGTTGCGGCGGAACGCCGGGCCCTGCCGCACGCCCGGCTTGTTGTCTGCAACAGCGAACGAACCGTGCATGACGTCGTCACGCGCGTCGGCGTCGATCCCGGGCGAGTGCGGCGAGTCTATTACGGGATCGACCGTGAACGGTTTCACGATCGCGCGGATCCCGCGCGCGCCAAAGCGGCCATCGGTTGCGATGCTTCGCGAGCTGTCGTGCTGTTCGTCGGCGCGCTGGGCGATCGGCGAAAGGGATTCGATACTCTCTACGCGGCGTGGACGGCGCTTTCTCGGTCGCGCAACTGGGACGCACACCTCGTCGTTGCCGGAAGCGGAGCGGAACTCGATCGGTGGCGGGCAAAGGCCAGTGGCGAAGGCATGCGCGAACGGATCACTTTCCTTGGATACCGGACGGACGTGCCTGCTCTCATCGCGGCGGCTGACGTGATGGTGCACCCCGCTCGATATGAAGCCTACGGCCTGGCAGTGCACGAGGCGATCTGCTCCGGCGTTCCCGCCATCGTGTCCGCGTGCGCCGGCATTGCCGAGCGATTTCCGACCGGGCTTGCTCCCTTGCTCCTCGATGACCCGAACAGTGCGGCCGACCTGTGCGCCCGCTTGCAGCAATGGCGCGATGCGGCTGACGAGTTCACGCGCGAGGCCCGAGCGTTTGGTGCGACGCTGAGAGCACGCAGCTGGGACGACATGGCGCGCGAAATCGCCGACCTCCCCGCATCGTGATGCACGCCGGGTTCGTTGGCGTAGCGGCCTGTTGGGTATGCGGCAGCGACAAGCTGACGCGCGAACACGACGCCATTCTCGATCTCGAGTTGTATCGCGATCAGCACCCGCAGATGGCCGCGTATTCCGGCGAGACGGTATGGTTTCGTCGCTGTGCCACCTGTGGATTCGCACAGCCCGAGCGGCTACCCGCGCTGCCAGGGTTCTTCGACCTGCTCTACGATCAGCTCTGGTCACCCGACTGGGTGCAGCACGAGTTCGAGAGCAGCTACAAAGACTTCATCTTTCACACCATTCTCCGCGGTCTCGACACACGATCGGATCGCCGGCGCCGCCTGCTGGACATCGGTGCGCATGCCGGACGCTTTATGCACCTCGCACGAAGCGCGGGCTGGACGCCGGAGGGCATCGAGCTGAATCCGAGAACCGCGGCGTTTGCCGCAGTGCGCACCGGGCTGCCCGTCCATTCGGTGAATGTGGATCGCTTACCGCTTGCGGCGGCGAACTATGGGGCGATTACGCTGATTGACGTCCTCGAACATGTGCCCGATCCACTGACGCTGCTATCTCGCGTCGAGGCAGCGCTCGAAGCGGGTGGATGGGTGGCGGTGAAAGTACCTTCCGGACCTGCCCAGCGACGGAAAGAACGCCTGCGGGCGCGTCTTCATCGAGGCTATCGGCCGCGTCTCGCCGACAATCTCGTTCACGTGAATCATTTTTCGCCGGCGGCGCTCCGGGCCGCTCTCGAGCGCATTGGCTTTCGACAGGTCACCATTGAAATCGCGCCGCCCGAGCTTCCTCCCGCCCGAAGGTACAGAGACGCCAGTGCGAATCTGGTCCGGCGGTCGCTCTATTACGGCGGCCGCCTGCTGCCTCGCAGCGTCGATACGCCACTCGCGTTGAATCTTCTCGCGTTTGGCCAAAAGCCGGAATGATGGCTGACCAGATACGCGAACCATTTGCGTTGTCGGTCGTCATCCCGACCTTCAACAACGAGATGATCCTCCGCCGCACACTGGAGTGCTGGCAGCGGCACGCGCACTCGTCGGCCGTCGAGATCATCGTCGTCGAAGACGGATGTCATGACGGCACGGCGAAGTTTCTCGCCGAGGCTGCCGACACCCCGTGGGGTCGCGGCCACCTCCGCTGGATGCACATGGACGATGCGCACGAGTTGCGGTGCACGAATGCGGGATTTCGCGCTGCGCGCGGCACGCTGGTGATGGCGTGGCAGGACGACATGTTCCTGAAGGCGCGCTGGCTGGTCGACGAGTTGACGACCATTTTCACTCGCCATCATGACGTCGGCCTGCTTGGATTGAGCCGCGGCCTCGACATGTTTCCGGTCGAGGATCCAATCGAGCGCTGGGAAGACCTGCAGGACTGGCGGCGGCTGAAGAGCACGATCGGTCCGTTTCCGTGGAACTGGCTGCGGCTGCAGGAGGTTGACAGCACGATCAGGCCGTGGGTCATTCGACGGGAATGTCTCGAACGCGTCGGACTTCTCGACGAGGCGTTTGTGCCGACCGAATGGGACGAAGCCGATCTGGCGTTCCGCGTGCGCGCCGCGGGATGGAAGGTGGCCACCTGCGGGTACGAGCGGCTCGGCGCGTATCACCACGTGGGCAGCAGCACGCTCGGGACGCTCTCCGACGCATATAAGGCCAGGGTCCTCCGGAACGGGCGGTTGTTCCACGAGCGGTGGCATTCGGAAATCCGTCGCAGTCACGATCGCAAGCGCGCCACGTGGGTCCGTCCGATGACGATCGAAGGCTGGGCCATTACCGGAATCCGCGCGCTTCGTGCCGTCCCCCGGCGCCTGGCCGATCGGCGAACCTGACGGGCGATGAGAAGGCCTGCCTACGTTGCCGTGCAGCGCATGTATGCGGCAGGACTGCGCGCACGGTACTCACGCACCGGAATGCCGTGGCGAGTGCACGACCAGATCGTCCGGATCGACCCTGGTGTTCGTCATCTCGTGCCGCACGTCTCCGAGGAGGCGCTGTTCGCGTTTTTGAAACAGCGTGTCGCGCCAGGAGACGTGGTCTTGGACGTGGGATCGTTCCTTGGAATCTACGCAGTGCTCGAGGCCCGCTTTGCCGGCCCTCGCGGGCGTGTCGTGGCACTCGAGCCAACTGCGTGGAGTGCGTCGGTCGCCCGCAGCCACTTCGCATTCAATGCAGACCCGGCGGCCGCGCCCATCGTCCTGCTCGAAGCGGCCGCAGGGGAGCGTCGAGAACAGGCCGCGTGGTATGAGTACGACGAGCCATACGTCAACGCGCTCGCTCCCGCGGTCGATGTCGCCGGCCGGGCGACTACACGAACCGTTGAAGTCGTCACGATTGATGACGTGTGCGATCGGCTAAAAATTCGTCCAACCTTCATTCGCATGGATGTGCAGGGCGCTGAGTTTCAGGCCCTGGCAGGCGCACGTCGTACGATCGCCAGCGCCGGTGCAAGCCTGACGATCGTTGCGGAAATGCATCCGCAATGTTGGCCGTCTTTCGGGTACGACGAGGCCCAGGCGCGGCGGACCATTGACGACGTCGGCCTCTCCGCATCGCCGCTCGATCCCAGTGGAGAGCTGTTCGCTCGCGACGGACACATCGTCCTGCGACCTCGGTCCGCATGAAGATCCTCGTAGCTCAAGATGCATTGCATTCGGAAGGAGGCGTGGAATCCTACCTGGCGGCAATCATCCCGGCGCTGCGCGCACGCGGACACTCGGTTGGCATGCTGTTCGTTCGACGAGGGACGAACCCACAACGAGCCGCGGCTATTGACGGTCCATGCGTTGCGGTCGACCCCGAACGCATCGAACGCGCTTTCACGGAACTGAAGACGTGGCAGCCGGATGTGTGCTTCTCCAACAACATGGCGCCGTTGAATGTTGAACGACGGTTGCTCGACGAATGGCCGGTCGTCAAGTTCATGCACGCGTACTTCGGCACATGTATCAGTGCGCTGAAGATGCATCAGTTCCCGGCCAGTGTCGCGTGCACGCGAACGCTGGGACCCGCGTGTCTGGCGCTGTACGGACCGCGGCGATGCGGTGCGCTCAGGCCGTCGCCCTTTGTGAACGGATATCGATGGGCGCGTTCGCAGCAGGAGCTGCTGAAGCGTTATACGGGCGTCATCGTGGCCAGCGATCACATGGCGGAGGAGTACGCGAGGCACGGAGCGCCCGAGGATCGCCTGTCCACCGTGCCGCTGTTTCCGTCGCTGCCTGTGGCGGCCGAACGGCGCGACACCGGCGACACGATCCTGTTTCTCGGACGAATGACGTCGCTGAAAGGCGGGGACATACTCATACGCGCGGTCGGTTGCGCGGCCGCGAATCTCGGCCGGCCCATTCGCCTGATCATGGGTGGGGATGGTCCTCAGCGATCCGAATGGCAGCACGTTGCACAGCACGAGGGAATCGACGCGGAGTTTCCCGGGTGGCTGGACGCGGCGCGCCGGATTGACGCGCTGGCAGAGGCATCGACGCTGGCTGTTCCAAGCCTCTGGCCGGAGCCGTTCGGGCTGGTGGGGCTCGAGGCTGCGGCGAGGGGTGTTCCCGCAGTGGCATTCGATACCGGCGGCATCCGTCAGTGGTTGACGCATGGCGTCAGCGGGTTGCTCGTGCCCCCCGCCGGCAGTTATCGCGCCATGGCCACTGCGCTGGTGACGATCCTCGACGATCGGACGCTGCGCGATCGCTTGAGCCGCGGCGCGCTCGCGACCGCGACAGCTATGTCGATGGACGCCCACGCGCAGGCGCTGGAACGCGTACTCGTAGGCGCCGCACACGAGCGGATCGCCTCCCCGGAAAATGCGTCGGCGCAGGCATGAGTACGAGTTGGCACATTGTGACCCCCGAGTTACCGCCCGACTGTGGGGGAGTGGGAGACTACACGGTCCAGGTCGCGGAGTCGCTGGTGGAAAGTGGCGACGCCGTGACCCTTTATGTTCCTCCGACCCGGACGCCACGCGCAGTGCGCGGCCGCGAGGTCATCACGCTCGCCGATCGGTTCGGCGCCGAGTCGATGCGCCATCTGGCATCGCATCTGGACAGCGACCGTAATCCAGACAGCCGTCTGCTCGTCCAATATGTGCCGGCGGTGTTTGGCCGCCGCGGCACCAACCTGCCATTCTGCCGGTGGTTGCTATCGCGGCGGCATGCAGGCACAGATGTGCGCGTGATGTTTCACGAGCCGTACCTGTATCTCCACTGGCGGCCCGATCACATCGTGACGGCGTTCACTCAGCGCGCGATGGCGGCGATACTCCTCGACGCGGCAAGTCATTTGTACCTGTCGACGGATACCTGGCGGCGCTACCTGACGCGGCTTCGCCCGGGTGCCCTTCGCAAGGCGGTGACCCTCCCGATCCCTTCTGCGATTCCACGCGTGGACGCCGCGCAGGCCGTGCAAGCGATTCGTAGCATGTCACTCGGCGGCGCCGCCTATCTGGTCGGGCATTTCGGGTCCTACGGCGATCACATCGCGCCGTTGCTGCGAGATGTGTTCAAAGATCTGCTCTCGTCTGACCGCCGGATCGCAGGTTTGTGCACCGGGGCCGGAAGCGATTTTTTTGTCCGCGACATGATCGCCAGATACCCAGACCTGCGCGGCCGCGTCGTCGCATCTGGACGCGCCTCGGCAGACGATATCTCCGTCCAACTCCAGGCGTGCGACGTGCTAATGCAGCCCTACCCTGATGGCGTCACCACTCGCCGCACCTCGGTGATGGCCGGTCTTGCGAATGGATGCGCGGTCGCGACCACGTTGGGAAAACTGACGGAGAACGTGTGGCGAGCGGCCGGTTGCGTCGCGACGGCGCCCGCGCGCGACACCGCCGCACTGGCCCACGTCGTCCGCGAGCTGCTCGCGGACAGTGCTGCACGAGAGCAGTTACGAAGACAGTCGCTGACGGCCTACGACACGTACTTTGCGCTGCGACACACGAT
>Ga0222622_10000472_pt1 | contig 15034 bp, 8 predicted proteins | sample PLM2_5_b1metaG_FD_177335 | JGI IMG/M metagenome (GOLD analysis project Ga0222622, IMG submission 177335) | Groundwater sediment microbial communities from an aquifer in East River, Colorado, USA - PLM2_5_b1 | ecosystem: Environmental > Terrestrial > Soil > Riparian zone | place: USA: East River... | reverse complement strand
CAAGGCTTAAGGCTCAAGGCTCAAGGCTCAAGGAGCGCCTGCGGCCCGAGCGAGGCGCGCAGCCGCCGAGCGAGAGCGCGTGGGGGTGGGGCCCCACGCGCATTGAGAAATGCAGACACAATGTCAAAAAGAACCATCGTCGTCGGCGGACAGTGGCTGGCCGGAATCCTCGTACTCCTCGCGCTCACTCCCGCGAGCGCCCAACAGCAGCAGCCAGCCCGCGCGGATCAGGCAATCAACGAAGGCGTCACCGCCGTCCTCGTCGATGTTGTCGTGCGCGACAAGCGCGGGCAGCCTGTTGCCGATCTGACATCCGCTGACTTCGAGATTTCCGAAGACGGAATACCGCAGAAGGTCGGTTCGTTCACGCCGATCTTTGCCAATGCCGCGCCGACGCCCGCGCCAACCGCCCCTGCGTCGACCGAGGCCGTGGCCGCTGCAGCGCCCGTGAACAACGGACCGCTCATCACCGCACTCGTGTTCGATCGTCTCAATCCCGAAGCGCGGCAGATTGCGGTGAAGGCTGCGCAGTCGTACCTCGGAAACAAGGCCGAAGCGTCGAGTTACGTTGGGATTTTCGGCATCGACCTGGGCCTGGCCGCATACGCCCCGTTCACCAGGAACGTCTCCGTCCTTCGCCAGGCGCTGGCGACGATGTCGCAGCGCGCGTCTGCGAGTTACAACAATCCGGAACAGCGCCGTCAGAAGGTGGATCTGGATCAGGCTGCGGCGTCGGCGAGTGCGGCGGCATCGAGCGCCGCCGCCGCCGGTGGCCCTGGTGCGTCAGGGGCCATGGGTACGGCCCCCGCGGCAGCGATGCTGGCGCAGATGCAGTCGAACATGATCAAGGACTTCGATTTGATGGAGCGCGACCAGCAAGGCTACTCCACCACCAACGGACTCTATGCGATCATCAGCGCGCTGCGACGCCTGCCCGGCCGGAAGAGCCTGGTGTTCTTTTCCGAAGGGCTCGCCGTTCCACCCGCGGTTCAGCGGTTGTTCCTCGGCGTCATCGACGCGGCGAACCGGGCCAACGTGGCGATCTATACGATGGACGCGGCGGGGCTGCGAGCCGAAAGCGAGCAGGCGAAAATCCGCGACCAGGTGAATCGCGCCGCCGGCGGCGGCACCGGCATTCAGGGCTCGAGCGGCGGCAGCTCGGATCCGTTGAGCAAGGCGCTGGAGAACAACGAAGATGTGCTCCGTCAGGATCCGCACAACGCGCTCGCCACGCTGTCCCAGGACACCGGCGGATTGATGTTTGACAACACCAACAATCTCCGTCAGGGCTTCGATCGCATCGACAGCGACCTGCACAATTACTACCTCATCGGATATACCCCGACCAACGAGAAGTTCGACGGCCGGTTCCGTACGATCGACGTGAGAGTGAAACGTTCCGGCCTGAACGTGTCTTCACGCAAGGGATACTTTGCCGTCCGCGACACCGGTGTGCCGGTCAATCCGTTCGAAGCGCCCGCTCTCGTGGCGCTTACGCAGAAGCCGGTGCCGAACGCGTTCCCAGTCCGCGCCGGCGCGCTGTTGTTCCCCGAACGCGATCGTCCCGGTCTGGTGCCGGTCGTGGTCGACTTGAAAACGGCGCCGCTTACATTCCAACCCTTATCTGACGGGAAGACCTACACGTCGGATTTCACGGTGCTGGTTCGCTTCCTCAATTCCCAGAACCAGGTCGCGAAGCAAATCAGCCAGCACTACGAGGTGAAGGGCCCGCTGGACGCGCTCGATCGGGCGAAACAGGGTGAGGTGATTTTCTATCGAGAGCCCGAGCTCGATCCTGGCGTCTACACGATGGAGACGGTCGTTCACGATGCACCGACAGCAAAGTCGAGTGTCCGCATCTCGACGGTCGACGTCCCGCTCGCCGATGTCGCGTCGCTGCGAATGAGCAGCCTGGTGCTGGTGAAGCGCGCGGAAAAGATCGCCGACAAGGATCGCGGCTCCGGCAATCTGCTGCTGGTCAACGACACGGTCCTCTATCCGAATCTTGGAGAGACCGTCAGCAAGTCTGCCAAGGAGGTCGGTTTTTACTTCGTTGTGTATCCGGCGAAGCCCGGTCCGGCGCCCGAAGCGGTGCTCCAGTTGCTGGAAGACGGCAAGCCTCTGGCCGAACTGCCAATGACGTTGAATGCGGCGGATAGCAAAGGGCGTATCGCGCAAGTAGGCCGCCTGCCAATCGATCGCATCGCGACGGGAGATTACGAGTTACGCGTCGTGGTCAAACAAGGGCAACAACAGATGTCCAGGTCAGTGTCGCTGCGGCTCGGCGAGTAATTAGCCGTGAGAGGTCGCGCTACCGTCTTGTGTGTTGTGCTGGCTGCGCTCATTCAATCCCATTCGTCCGCGCAGTCACCCGCGCGTCCGTCTGATCGCCAATCCTTTGCCTCCACCGCGACGGCGATCCTCGTCGACGTCGTGGTACGCGACAAGAAGAACCATCCAGTGACCGATCTGTCGGCGGCTGACTTTCAAGTCGCCGAAGACGGCATTCCGCAAAAGATCGACAGCTTTACCCGTGTGTCGCACGGCAGTGGCATCGGCATCGATGTCGCGTGGCGATCGGCGGCCAACACGGTCAACATTGCCGCCCCCTCCCACCCTGATGCCGCCACCGAGGCCGAGGCCGCAACCACCGCTCTCGTATTCGATCACCTTTCAGCCGAATCCCTGCGCCTGGCGCAGAAGGCGACGCTCGAGTTCGTTCCGCTGAGTGGTGAATCGTCGGCTCGTGTCGGCGTGTTTGCAACTGACCCGGGAGTCCGCGTGATTCAGTCGTACACCACTGATCGCACACGGATCCGGCAGGGCGTCGAGAAGGTGATGGCCTCGGGCACTTCCACCGAGGAGCAGAAGGCGCAGCGGATGGATGAATTGCTCGATCGCCGCCGCGAGCTGTCGTCGGAGACGCGCTCGGCTGAAGCCAGCGCGTCGACGGCACTCGGTGGTGCGGCCAGCCGGGTCGCCTCGGAAATCGGCGCTCGCGAGACCGAGCTTGGGCTGCTGCAAACCGAGCTCAACATGATTCGGTCGTTCGACTATCTGGATCGCGGACACCGGGGCTACGACACCTCGCTGGCACTGCTGTCCGTCATCGAGACGCTGGAATACACCCCTGGACGAAAAACGATCGTCTTCTTCTCTGAGGGGCTGCCGGTTACCCCGGCCCTCTCGGCAAGGCTCGATGCGGTCATCGATGCGGCGAATCGCGCCAACGTGACTACCTACGCGATCGATGCGAAGGGACTCCGATCGAAGAGCGCGCTGGCGAACGTCCGCAAGGAAATGGAAAATTTTTCCGAGGAGCGGCTCGGCCAGGTCACCGGCAGCGAGCGCACCCAACAGCCCTTGACCATGGGCCTCGAGCGAGTCGAGGACACCTTGAAGCTGGATTCGCGAAGCGGACTGGCACGGCTTGCAGAAGAGACCGGTGGATTTCTCATCGATGAGACGAACGACCTGTCTTCCGCGTTTCGCCGCATCGACGAAGACAATCGATTCCACTATTTGCTGACGTATTCGCCAACCAACACGGAAGTCGACGGCAAGTTCCGCGCGATCCGCGTCAAAGTCAAACGTCCGGGCACTGAAGTCTTTGCGCGCAAGGGATACCGCGCGGTCCGTACGGGTCCGCCTCCGGGTACCGACAGCTACGAAACGCCTGCGCTCGCGCTCCTCGACCGGACGCCGCTGCCGAACGCGTTTCCGATCCACGCCTCGGCATTCAGTTTTCCAGATCCGTCACGACCAGGGCTGACCCCGGTGCTCGCGGAAGTGCAGACCGACGCGCTCCGATTCGTGGTCGATCCGCAGCGGTCTACCTACGAAGCCCGCGCCACCGTCGTCGTCCGGGTTCTCGACGGAGAAGGACATCAGGTACAGAAGCTCAGTCAGCAATACGTGCTGACCGGGGAGGCGAAAGACGTGGGCGCCGCGAAGAATGGAGAAATTCTGTTTTATCGCGATCCTGATCTCGCTCCAGGCGTCTACACCATGGAAACGATCGTCTTCGACGCGATGGCTCGTCAAGGGAGCGCGCGGGTGACGACGCTCAACGTCCCGAGTGGCGATTCGTCGGCGCTCGCGATGAGCAGCCTCGTGCTAGTGAGCCGGATCGATCAGGTCAGCGATCCGCCCACCGGAAGCGCGAGCGGCGCCGCGCCCCTGTACGTCGGCAATCGGCTGTTCTATCCGAATCTCGGCGAGCCGATTCGAAAGTCGGCCACGACGGAACTGCCGTTTTTCTTTACGCTGTACGGTACGACGCACGTCGATCGCGCGGTCGTTCAGCTTCTGCGCGATGGCCGGTCGCTCGCCGAAGCGCCACTCGAACTCGGCCAGGCGAATGGATCGCGGATTCAGCATGTCGGGCGCTTGCCGATTGCTGCGTTGCCGTTGGGCACATACGAATTACGAATTCGTGTGTTCGAGGGAGACCGAGAGCTTTCCCGGACGGCCTTCTTCACGCTGCAGGACTGAGGTTCGTCCGGTCAGCGCACTTCGAAGTCAATTCGCTGAACCGCGCCGGCGTTGGCTGTTTTCGCACTCGCCTTGCTGGTGGCCGCCGCGATTTCCAACACGTAGTTTCCTGGCGGCAATCCCTCGCCCAGTTTCACCCCGCCACCTGCGGCAAAGACGCGTTCGCTGCCTGGCGGTGGCACGAGTGTGCTGGCCGGCGGCGTCAGTACTTTCTCGGGTCCGCGCCAGATGCTCATCGCGGCCTGGACCGGCCCGGTCGCGTTGTAGATCTCGTAGGCGTAGGAGAGTCGCGCGCCGCGCGGGTAGACGCGAACGGCCTGGGTCGGCGTGACAGTGATCTGGTCGGCGCCATCAAGTCCTGGCGTTGGCGGATCGGCATCGCTTCGTAAAACGATCCCCGAGAGGGAGAACGCTCCGCCGGCCGTGTCGGGAATTTCCACGTACTCACCGGTCGAGCCGAGAGCACCTGATTCCTGATCGCGAAGGGCAAATCGAAGCTGATACGCGCCGGACTTCCGGATCGGAATGCGCAACGTGTACGCGAGCCCGTCGCGCAATGCATCGGCCGCTCCCTCGGAGGTCAATGCTACCGAGAATCCCGTGCTCACGTGCGCCACTTCGACGCCCTCGTGATCGAACACCATGCCCAACACGTCGACTGACGCGGCTTTCTTGCCGCTGTTGTCGTCGGCGAACTTCAGCGCGCTCGCGTCGATGTGCAGGAGCGCGCGCACGTACGAACCTTCATCCGGCGAGTATCCAGGAAGGGTGGTCGCGCGCACGCCGATCGTCGTTTCGGCGAACGGTGAAGTTGCCGCGTGCACGAGCTGCTGCGCGGGCGTCCTTGGACTAGTTGTTTCGTCAGGATCGCTGACGCCAAGAAATTCCTTGCGCGTTTTCACCGTCAGGCCGGGCCGTTTGACCTTGATTGAAATCTTGTGGATGCTTGGCTTTTTGCCCTTCGCCACGAAGGTGCCCTCGGCCGGTGAGTACCCGATCACGTAATAGTCGCGGACGTCGTTGGTAATGTGCGCCAGCCCGGTCGCGAGATCGTTCGTGTTCATGATCGCGAACCCGCCGGTTTGCTCGGCGACGTAGGCCAAGCCTTCCTGCGTGTCGCGATTGAAAGTCCGTCGATCGTGATAATCGCCGCGAACGACCTGGTCGAGGCCGTCAGGCTGAAGTGGCCCGATCTTCAGGTTGTCCGCGGCCTGGAGGCCCGCCGACTGGAGGCCGCGGCAGTCCAGCGAGTAGATGACGACGCCGGCGCGAGTCGCTTGCTCGATCACGCGATCGAGGCGGGGCCTCAATCGCCAGCTGGGTTGCGCCCCATTATCGTGCGCGCCCTGCTCCATGATCCCAAATCCTTCGGAGACAAAGACGACGGCTTTTCGGCCAGGCAGATCGCGGGCACCCTGCACGATGAGATTGAGGGCGCTCAACGAGCCCTCCCCCGACATTGTTCGCCTGACATTGTTGACGGCCGAGGAGTCGCTCGGATCCGTCAGCCCGGACCTGGTGTCATACGCGAAGAACTTGTTGATCGGCTCGAACGCTTCGACGCCGTTTCGCGATCGGCCGTTCCACTGCAGCCGATCGATTGCTGCGTGCAGAATGCGCCGATCGATAGTGAACGGTTGCAACGTGCCCATCGATCCGCCGGTCGTTAACAACGCGACGAGATCGGTCGGACGAAGGTCGCTATCGACGAACGCATGAAGGGCGCGTCTCGTGTCGGGATAACTCTCTGCGGACAAGCTCAAGTCGTCAACCACGATGGCCAGCGTTCGCTGAACCTCATCACGCCGAATCGCTCCTGGCGGACGGTCCGGCGCCGCGGAGGGCAACTCGTTTGTGGCAACGGAAGTGACACTCGGTGCTGGAGGGCCCGACAGCACCGGGACGAACTGCGCAAACAGCAGCTTTTGCAGTTTGCCGTCCTGCCGCACCTCGAAGTCGTCGGCGGTCAGATCGCTGACGATCCGGCCGTCACGGTCGGTGACCACCGCATCGATGCGCACACCATCGGTGGCGACTCTGAAACGAGGGGTGTTGCTGCTTTCCTGTGGCGATCCAGATTGGTGAGCACTGGCGATCTGGACGATCGACAGACCAAGTGCGATGACGATTGTGCGCATATGACGCCTGGACATCCTCGCGGGCTGGCCTTGCCATGATCTCATGAATTGCGGCGGATCGAGGGCCACGGATTAACACGGAACAGCACGGAAACCGCGAACCGCGAACCGCGAACCCCGGATCCGGTCTATTTCTTCTTCATTTGATTCACCCAGACATCGACCCACGACGAGGACGTCTGGTCGATGGAGAAGACTCCAACGACGATGTCGAGGTAGCCGTCACCGTCGATGTCGCCAACGTCGAGCGAGGCGTGCCTGGGGAATCCCATCTCGATTGTGTGACCCACAAAGGTCCCGGGTTTTGTTTGCTCGAGCCAGACGAGCGCCGGTAACACTTTCTCGTCCACGTCGGAACCGGCAGCCAGCAGAGCGCACGCGACAAGATCGAGATCGCCGTCGCCATCGAGATCGGCGGCCACCGCTCGATGAACGCCTGGCATTTGCACGAGCGTGTGCTCGACGAAGGGATAGCGGCCCGTATTCTCGAGCCACTGAATGCCGTGATACGGCTTGACGATCCCATCGTCGAATGAATCCCCGTGTGTGAGCACCACGTCGAGGTCGCCGTCCTTGTCGAGATCGACGAGCTGGATTCCCGACGAGCCCCAGTTCGGGTGCGGCGCGGCGTAAATGACTTGTTGTTCGAACGAGAAGTCGCCGGTTCCCTTGTTGATGTAGGCGAGCACGGTTTCATGTTCCTGGGCGAGGACGGTGACGAAATCCATCTTCCCGTCTCGATTGAGGTCCGCCGGGACGATATTGATGCCGCCGGGACGAGGGTCGATGACGTGCCGCGTGAACTCGGGACGGCCCGGCACAGTCGTGCGATTCTCCGCGATGGTGATCTGCCCGGTCGTGTGCCATCCAAAGGCGGCAACGGCAAGATCGTTCTTCCCATCGCCGTTGAAATCAGCGGTCTCGACGTCGGCGACGCGCGGCCAGTCGTCGAGCCAGAACGCGGCGAACTTCCCGGTCGTCTGGCCGCGCAACCAGATCACGGCGCCCTTGTTGTGATCGGCGGGAAAGAATTCCCCCAGTTCAGCGATGAGGAGGTCGCGCAGGCCGTCCCCGTCGACGTCGGTCGAAATTACGTGCGCCGGGTGCGGCACGCTGGCGACAACGGAAAGATTGGGGCTGGACGTCGGATGGCCGACGAAGATCACGCCCTGACGCATGTCGCTCCCGAGCACGTCGAGATGTTTGTCGCCGTCGTAGTCCACCAGCTCCACGTGCGAGACCGCCGGCGTGCCGGTCATGTCGGGCATCGTCATGCTGTGTCGCTCGAAGTGAACCGGTGACTCGCTGACGTCGGGCCATCGCTCGGGAACTGCAAGACGTTCGGGAGCATGAGCCAGATAGAACGCCAGGGCCTGCTCCATGTCGGGCGGCAGCGCGACCGCACGATAGGCGGCGGCGCCCATCGGAGGAGGGCGCCGTTCCCGCAGGAACATCATCCGGACGACTTCGTTACGCCAGGCGTCCCGCGGCAGAACATCCGCAGGAGGGAAGGCGTGGCACGTGCTGCAAATCATCCGCGCCTGCTGCTCGCTGCCTGCGGCAGTGCTGGAGGGCACTTGCTGGGCTGACGCTGAGACCGTCGTCGCGCGGGAAGGCAGGTAACAGACGATCACTCCGCACAGTGCGGCGCTGATGCACAGGGCGATGCCTCGCGAAAAAGACCGCATCGAACCCGATGCTAGCACACGGATTTTCAGAGCTGAGGGAGACGTGACGAGTAAGCCACTCGACGGCTGACCACTATCGAGAACAACCTCGCCACTTCATTTCTCGAAGACGATGTTGTCGACGATGACCATCCCTTGTTTGTTGAACTCGCACTGATCGCAAAACGCCGTGAGGTTGATCGATGTTAGCTCCTTCAAGATACCCTTCGGATCGACGCGCACCGGCGCCCACTCCGGCTGCGTGAATCCCGAGAGCGGGACCTTGTAAGTGTTGAATCCCTGGCGCACCTTGAAGGTCATGAGCGGCCACGCGAAGCTCGAGTCTTTGCCGGTCGACTTGCTCACCGCCTCGAGACGAAGGATCTCGATTCCGGTGGCGTACACCTGCAGCGAGAGGTTCTTGTAACCCGAGACGTCCTCGGGCATCGGTTTGCCGTCGGCGTCCGGCAGGCCGTGCATCTCCACGGTGACCCCGGCCCACTGGTTCGGCGCGTGGAGCGAATAGTCGAACTTCATCGCGTGATTCGGGTCGCCAGGCTTGATGTGCACCAACTCAGGAGCAGGGGGATCGAGGTTCGGCGTTCCCTTGAACTCGCTCTTGTGGACCTTGCTTTCTTCGTAGCCGAACATCTGTATGAGGCCGCCGCGCGCGGTGACGGGGCGTCCATTCTGGGCTTGTTCGAAATCCGCAAACAGGAGCGACTTCGCATTGGAGGCACCTTGTTCAGGTGGCGCATCCTGGGCCATCACCGATGTGGTCGTGGCAACGCTGAGGCAAAGAGCCGACAGCAACCCGGTCAACCGACGCTTCACGGGAACACCTCCTTGATGGGCGGGCCGGATGCGGATGCTAGCATTTTCTCCCGTCTTTTCTGCGGTTCGATTCGCGATTTCTTAATGGATCCCGCACTCCGGATAACGAATCCCGGCGTATGTTCATTTCGCGTTACGATGTCCCCCGCGAAGAGGAGAACTCCGATGATTGACCGCCGCACCTTCTTGACCGCCGCTTCCGGTTTGGCCCTGACCACGCGGGTGGCGCGGGCGAGCGTCCAGGGCGCGAACAATCGCATTCGGGTCGGCGTGATTGGCACGGGTGGCCGCGCCAGAGGCTTGATGCAGTTGCTCAAACGTCTGCCCGGCAACGAAATGGTGGCGGTCTGCGACGTTTACGAGCCGCGCCTCCTGCAGGCAGGCGAGATTGCCACGACGGCGACGACCAAAGTGTCCGATTACCGGCGCATCCTGGACGATCGCGAGATCGATGCGGTCGTGATCGGCACCCCCGATCACTGGCACAAAACGATCGCGCTGGACGCCGTTGCCGCGGGCAAGGACGTGTACGTCGAAAAACCAGTCTCCCACACGATCGAGGAAGGGGAGCAGATGGTCAAAGCCATCGAGGCCTCGAAGCAGATCGTGCAGACGGGAACGCAGCAGCGGAGCTGGGACCACTGGGTGCTCGGCAAGCAGATCATCGACTCGGGCCGTCTTGGTCAGATCACCTTCGTGCAGACCTATTGGTATCAGCACGCCACCGAGGGCAATTACCCGCCCGTGTCGATGGACAAGCTCGATTGGAAGCGGTGGCTTGGGCCCGCGTCAGACCAGCCGTTCCGCCCCGAGCGCTTCTATCAGTGGCGGCACTTCTGGGATTTCGGCGGCGGACAACTGACCGATCTGATGACGCACTGGATCGACGTCGTGCACTGGTACATGGACGTCGACGCGCCGCTGTCGGCCAGCGCGACCGGCCGCAACTACAGTCTCAAGCTGTGGGAAGCGCCCGACACAGTCAATGCGACGATCGAGTTTCCGAAGAAGTTCATGGCCGCGTATCTGGGCACATATGTCAGCAAGGTTGACGACGGTGGCCTGGAATTTCGCGGCGATCGCGGTACGCTCAAGATCGATCGGTCGCGTCTCGCGTTCTATCGCGAGGATGCCGCGTATGCGGCCGGCACGCTGACCCCTGAGCCCGAGATCTACGTGCGCTCGAGCGGCGACGGAACCTTGACCCACCTCCAGAACTGGCTCGATTGCATCCGCAGCCGAAAGGCACCGAACGCACATATTCGAGTCGGGCACCAGGCCGCGCGGACCTCCCATCTGGCCAACATGGCACTGCGTTCAGGAAAGACCATCCGCTGGAACGACGCCACGGGAAAGATCGACAGCTGAGCCATGACGGGGCGTGTCACTCCATTCTTTCCATCGCGCCGGCAGTTTCTCGGTCTCGTGGCGGCGTCGACGCTCGTGCCATTTCGGGGTCACCTAACGGCGGCAGCCGCCCTGTTCGAAGAGATTCCCCCGTCGGTCAGCGGCATCAGTTGGACCCACGAGAATGCGATGTCCCCTGATCGGTTCCTGCCCGAGACAATGGGGCCGGGCGTCGCGTTTGTCGACTACGACAACGACGGGTGGATGGACCTGTTCATGGTCAACAGCGGCGCGGCGGATTTCTACACGCCGTCGAAGCCGCTGAAGAACGCGCTCTACAAGAACAATCGAGACGGAACATTCACCGACGTCACCGATAAAGCGGGCGTGGCGGGAGGGCAGTCGTTCGGGATGGGATGCGCCATTGCCGACTACGACAACGACGGATATCCAGATATTTTCGTCACCGCATATGGGCGCTGCACGCTCTACCGGAATAATGGCAACGGCACGTTTACCGATGTGACCGCCAAGGCAGGGCTTGCTGCGCCGGGTTGGACGACGAGCGCGGTGTGGTTCGATTACGACAACGATGGAAAGCTCGATCTGTTCCTGTGCAGCTTCGTCGAGTTCTCGCTCAAGAACAACGTGTTTTGCGGCGACAACAAGCTCGGCAAGCGGTTCTACTGCATCCCGCGTGTGTTCAAGCCGACGCCGAGCCTGCTGTATCACAACAATGGAGACGGCACCTTCACCGAAGTCAGCGCGGGCACCGACATCCAGCGCGTTCGCGGCAAGGCGCTGGGGGTCGTCGCAACCGACATCAACGGCGACGGCCTCATGGACCTCTTCGTCGCGAACGATACCGTTCAGAATTTTCTGTTTGCCAACAGAGGCAAAGGCCAGTGGGACGAGATCGCGCTTGCCGCCGAAGTGGGATTCAGCGCCAATGGGCAGCCGCGTTCCGGCATGGGCGTCGACGCTGCCGACATCAATGGCGACGGGAAACAGGATCTATTCGTCGCGAATGTCGACCAGGAGATGTTTTCGCTGTATCGCAACGATGGCAATGAGTTCTTTTCGGATGTGGCTGCCGCAAACGGCGTGGCGCAGTCGACGCGATTGTTGAGCGGGTGGGGGTTGAAGTTCTTCGACTACGACAACGACGGCCTGGTCGATCTGTTTCTTGCCAACGGGCACCCCGACGACATGATCGAGAATTACTCGCAGCAGGTACGGTACAAGGAGCCGTTCGTGCTGTTTCACCATGACGGCACGCGGCTGGTCGACGTCAGCGCGAAGGGCGGACCCGTTTTTCAGAAGACGTTTCCGGCCCGGGGCCTCGCTGTTGGCGACTACAACAATGACGGCCGCATCGATGTCCTGATCGGCAACAACGGTGGTCCGCCCGTGCTGCTGAAGAACAACGCGGGCGAGGGCAACCACTGGATCGGCGTGCGCCTTCAGGGCACCGCCTGCAATCGCGATGCGATTGGCGCCACGCTGACGTGGTCCGCCGGTGGAACGACCCGACGCCGTTTCAAGTCGAACGGGGGAAGCTATCTGTCGTCGCACGACATGCGCGAAGTGCTGGGCGTCGGCACCGCGACCAAGGTGGATTGGATCGAAATCAAGTGGCCGGCGCCAAGCGGCCGGGTCGAGCGGCTGACTGATGTGCCCATCGACCGCTATGTGACGATCGTCGAAGGTCAAGGCCGCATCAACGCGTGATGACCGCCGACAGCGCGTCCTTCCGCGCCGGCGCGCGTACGTTCGCCGCGCTCTTTCTCGTCACACTGTCGACACTCACCTATCAGCTGCTGCTGACACGCACGTTCAGCGTCACCATGTACTACCACTTCGCCTTCGTGGCGATCTCCGTGACGATGTTCGGCATGGCGGTTGGCGCAATCGCGGTCTACCTGCGTCCTCGGGTATTTGTCGGCGAACGGGTCGCCCGTCATCTGGCGATCGGCTCAGCGCTCTTTGCCGTCACGATCGTTCTGAGTTATCTGACCCACCTGGCGATCCCGTTCATGATCGAGCCATCGCTGGTGAGCGCGTATGCTCTGGCCCTGACATACGCCGCCTTGTCGGTGCCCTTCGTGATGAGTGGGGTGGTCGTGTCGCTCGCGCTGACGCGATTCCCCACCCAGGTGGGCGCCTTGTACGCCGCCGACCTGACTGGCGCGGCGCTGGGATGTCTGCTGGTCGGACCGATGCTCCGCCTCACCGACGCCCCCACCGCCGTGCTCGGAACAGCCGCCATCGCGGCACTTGCCGCGGTGCTGTTTGCGGGCGATCGACACGCGAATACGTCCAACAACTCCGCACGACTGCGAGGTGTCTGCACGACCGTGGCAATCCTGATCATCGTCGCCGCTGCCGCCAACGGCGTGGCCGCGCGTCGCAATGCCGGTTGGCTCCGGCTGATGTGGGTGAAGGGGCAGTTCGAGGCGCGACCCCTCGTCGAACGTTGGAATTCCTTTTCCCGGATCCGGGTCATTGGCGATCCTGATCGTCCGATCAAGCCTTCAGGCTGGGGACTCAGCACGACGCTGCCCGTCGAGAAGAGAGCGCGGGAGCTGCATCTCGATATCGACTCGTACGCAGGAACGGAGCTGACCGCCTACAACGGCGATCCGGAGTCGGTGTCGCACCTGAAGTACGACGTCACCAATGCCGCGCATTACCTGCGGCCGAACTCACGTGTCGTCGTTGTCGGAACCGGCGGCGGCAGAGACGTCCTTTCGGCGCTGGTCTTCAAGCAGCGTGCGGTCACTGGTGTCGAAATCAACGAGAGCATCATCGACCTCGTCAATCGGCGCTTTGGCGACTTCACCGGCCATCTCGATCGCGATCCGCGCGTGCGCTTCGTCAACGACGAGGCACGGAGTTTCATCGCCCGGCTTCACGACCGGGTCGACGTGATCCAGATTTCGTTGATCGATACATGGGCCGCAACCGCCAGTGGCGCGTTCGTCTTGACCGAGAACTCGCTCTATACGACCGACGCCTGGCGAACGTTCCTCGATCACCTGGCGCCGCGCGGAATCCTTTCGGTGTCGCGGTGGTACTACGCCGATCGGCCGGGGGAGGTCTACCGGCTGGCGACGCTGGCCTCGACGGTCCTGATGCAGAGGGGCGTCACGCGTCCGGGGGATTACTACGCGATCGTTCGCGCACGTCCACCCGCAGCGGTCAATGGACCGGATGGCGTGGGGACGATGCTGCTGTCTTGCGATCCGTTGTCGGCGGAGGATCTCGACGCGCTCGACGCGCTGGCGGCGCGCATGAAATTCGATATCGTGCAGAGCCCGCGCTATTCGGCTGACGAGACGTTTGCGGCGATTGCCAGCGGCTCGCGGCTCGCCGACGCCATAGCGGCGCACCCGCTGAACATCTCCGCGCCAACCGACGACACGCCATTTTTCTTTCACATGCTCCGGCTGCGAGACGTCTTCAACACCGCCAGGTGGCGCGACCAGGGCATTGTCCGCTTCAACATGACCGCCGTCGGGGTGCTCGGCGTGTTGATGGTGACGGTCACTCTGCTGACTGCCGCGTGCATCATTCTGCCGATCCTGGTGGTGTCACCGGCGTCTCCTACTCCTGGGGATCTCGGCACCAACGGTGCAATCTCACACACCGCTCCGCACCTCGTGTACTTCGCCGCCATTGGCTTTGGGTTCATGCTGGTCGAGATTTCGCAGGTGCAGCGGCTGACGATCTTTCTCGGCCATCCTGTCTACAGCCTGTCGGTGGTTCTCTTCTCGTTGCTGCTGTCGAGCGGGATCGGTAGTGTCGTCAGCGGTAGGGTGCCGGTGGATCGCTCCAGGCCGGCGCGGTGGGTTTTCGGAGCGCTTCTGTTCGTGCTTGTTGTCTTCGGTGCCGCAACGCCGTCGATCATTCGGAGCTTCGAGGGCGCCTCGACCGTCGCGCGTATCGCTCTGTCAGTGGCGACGCTGTTGCCGATCGGATTTCTCATGGGAATGGCATTCCCGCTCGGCATGCGGCGAGCCCTCGCCGACACACCGTCGATTGCGCCCTGGCTCTGGGGCGTGAACGGCGCCGCCTCAGTCTGCGCCTCAGTACTCGTCGTCGTCATTGCACTGGGCGCCGGTATTTCGGCAGCGTTCTGGGCGGGGACCGTATGCTACGCACTTGCCGCGGGCACTTTGATCGTGGGGTCAAGTCGAACGGCTGAGCGTTAATCGACATCCTTCACTGTCACGCTGCATCACTACCAAGAACAAACAGGAGGAACGGCAGAAACGAGAGGGAATACACTCTCGCAAAGGCCGCAGAGCCGCAGATCATGCTCCTTGACGCCTCGACGATTCTGCGGAGCAAGGCTGGCCCGACGCCGGCCTTTGGCCGGCGTTCGAGGGCACACGGGAATGGTGAACACGAACGCTTCGTAATCAAGTAGCGCTCGCGTTCGCCATTCCCGTGTGCCCTCACCGCGCGACGCGCGGTCGGGCCAGCGGTCCATGGCGAGGGCTCGGCGAACTTGGCGAGAGATCCTCAGCGATCTCGGCGCGACTGTCGTCG
>Ga0222622_10000471_pt1 | contig 15034 bp, 13 predicted proteins | sample PLM2_5_b1metaG_FD_177335 | JGI IMG/M metagenome (GOLD analysis project Ga0222622, IMG submission 177335) | Groundwater sediment microbial communities from an aquifer in East River, Colorado, USA - PLM2_5_b1 | ecosystem: Environmental > Terrestrial > Soil > Riparian zone | place: USA: East... | reverse complement strand
AAGCCGCGTTTCAAGCGGCGACTTATACGACATGTGTGCAGTGCTGGAGAGTTACCACGCCCTGAGCCCTGAGCCCTGGGCCCTGAGCCCTTCTACAAGTGTACCCTACGCAGTAAGCTCGGCGACCACGTTGCGCCATGTGAGCGTCGCGCTCGACGCGAGCGCGGCCGCACCCATTCGCCGCGCCGCGTCCGGGTCGCCCATGATGCGACGAAGTCCCGCCGCAACCGATGGCGGCGTCGGCTCACAGATCACACCGTTGACCCCATCGTCGACAAGCTCCGCCGGGCCGCCGCTGTCTCGACACGTGATTACAGCCTTGCTCGACGCAAACGCTTCCGCCGTCACAAACCCGTAATCTTCCTCATACGGCGGAAAGCAGACGGCACGGCATCGCGCTAGATGATCCACGAGTTGCTCGTCGGTGATTCGTCCGGCGAAGGCCACGCGATCACCGACACCACGCGCAGAGGCAAGCGCCTCCAGCGCGGCTCGCTCCTCGCCTTCGCCGGCGATGACGGCCCGCACGTTTATCGCGTCGGGCTGCGCGAGCGCCTCGATGAGCAGGTCGACGCGTTTGAGGCGCGTCAGCCGCGACACCAGGAAGACATAGTCGCCGTAGGCGTCGCACCGATATCCCCGCTGCGGCGCGGGCGGATACAGCACCGTCGAGCGAAGTTCAGGCCACATCGTCAGACGCCGCTGAATCGTTCGAGACTGGACGAACAGTCGCGACACATTCCGCGTCAAGAGATACCGATCGGCCCTCTGGATGGCCCACCGGCGGGCGCGCTCCTTCAGCAATGCCCGTGAACTCAAGGTGGCACTGAAACGATCCCACAGGTCGTAGTACTCGCGCATGGTGTGATTGAGCCAACACACATGCTTCGGATGACGAACCGCATAGCTGGGGTACCGCAAGCTGATCACGCGATCGATTGGCGCGCCGTCCGACGAGCCTACGTCGGTGAACCACGTGGCGATGTACGCGGAGGCCTGCCGGCCAAACCGGTTTTGCGGCGTAACGACGATGTCCGCCGTGTGCCCCGCGTCACGAAGCGCCTGAGCCAGCGAGCGTGCAATCACCATGTGCCCTCCCTCGACCAGCGGAGGACTCGAGGTGACGACGGCGATTCTCACCGCGGACTCGCTTCGAGCACGGGTTTGACGCGGACGCCAAGGTAGCGGCTATCGCTGGATGCGGGATCGAAGAAGATGGGGGTGAACCCGTTGTTGCAGGAAACAGAGGCGGTCCAGACCAGCGCCTGCACTTCCTTTTCATAAGGAAGGCCGGGCGGCATGGTGAAGACGAGGTCGTGCGACTCACCGGCCGCCAGATGTACATCCTGGCGACGGCCGCGAATGGTGACCCGCGCCTCCGTTGCGACCGGCCCCGCCGTCAGGGTGAACGTCGCTCGTCGAATCGGCTTGTCCGTTTTGATGATGAATTCGCTCCGCGATCGGCCGCGCGTCCAGAAACTCTTGTCCGGCTCGCGATCGAAGGCGTTGTTGTCGAGGAGGTACACCAGGAACCCAGGATCGCCCTGCCCCGTGTCGCCAAACCATAGGCGGGCATGCTCCGGCTCGGTGTTGACCGGCAAATCGTTGACGAGCGTCAACTCGACAGGAAACAGGCGGAGCGGTCCGCTCTTCGTGTTATCAGCCGGGTGAAATGACGCAACGAACGGGTTGAGGACCATCGGCGCGACGAACAGGCTTCCAATCGCCCACTCGGCGAACGCGACGCCGGCCGCCTGGATCGGCGGCAGCACAAACAGCATGACGCCGTAGCCGCTGAAGAAGTATCGGTTGCCCACGCCTCCCCCGTGCCATGTGTACGGAGTGCTGATAAGAAAGATCAGCCCCTGTAACAGACCCGATGCGAGGACCAGCCATTGCCAGCCGGGGCGCTGACGCGGCGCGAGTAAGAACGCGACCATCGCGACCATCGCGGGAAAGAAATACGCGACAAGTCCTGTATGGCGGCCGATGAAGAAGTACGCGAGGTTGTGCGTGAGATTCGACGTGAACGTGCGCGGGTTGAAGATGATCTTGTCGAGGAAAATGTCTTCGCGCGACTTCGACTGGCCGAGATCGTGCTTCGGCACATCGTTCTGGAATGGAAACTCGACGTAGTAGCTGTGGCGATCGCCCCCCTGATAATTCCAATCGCCGGATATCAGCTTGTTGATCGCAAACAGGCCGCCGGCAAATAGAAGAAACACCGCGACGGTCCCGAAGATGCTGGTCGCGCGAGCCAATCGACGACGCGAGACCTGCCAGAGCGGCCAGAGCACCATCGGGACAAACAGCATCGCGGTGGTCACCTTCGAAAAGGTCGCAATTCCGAGCAGCACAGCCGCCGCGGCGTCGCTTCGTCCGGTGAAAAGCCACTGCGCTCGGCGCGGCGCGTGTTGCGGCGTCGCCACCTCTTTATAAAGCCAGCAGAAGTAGGCCAGGAACGTCAGCGAAAAGTTGAAGACCTCCGGCATCAGCCACACGAAGTACACCGGCACGACCGATACCATCACGAAACCAGACGCGAGCAGCGCCGAGACGAGCGGACTCGAACGCGCGTGCAGGAACAGATAGCCGCACAGCACCACCATCGAGAGCAGCAGCGCGTGCAGCACGAGAAACCCATTTGTCCCGAATACTTTGACGAAAGGTGCGGCGACCAGCGGGTAGATGAACGACTTGCCGTAGTAGAGCCGGTTCGGATTGGGATCGGGTGCTCCCCCGAGCGTGCGGCCTTTCTTCAGGAACACTCCCGACGGTCCACCGGGAAACTCGCGCCACACGCGGACGAGATCGTCTTTCGTGTAGGTCAGGTCACCGTCTTCAACGAGGCTGTAGGCCATCATGTAATAGGTGGCCTCATCGCTTTTGAATCCAAACGCCGCGCGCGGGAAGTCGACCGTCAAGGCCAGCGCGCCGTACACACACAACAGGAGCGCCGCCGCCACCAATCCGGGGCGAACGTTCGACGTGGGCACAGAAGGCTGGTCGACCATCATACCGGGGCGTTGCCAGTCAGAAATGACAGGTCGGAGACGAGCACCCCTTTCCGTTTCGTCGCCCGGGAGACGCGATGCAGCAGATCGTACAAGCGCTCCATCTTTCGAACGAACACGCTGATGTCGTACTCCTTGCCAGTTTCGGCTGCGGCGGCGCGCAGGCGATCGCGTGTATCGGGTTCGTCGATAACACGGATCAGCCCATTCGCCAGTGCGCGCGCATCGCGCTTGGGCACGATGATGGCGTCGTGCTCGGAGGTCAGCACATCCAGGAGACCGTCCGCGTCGGTCGCGACGATGGCCTTCCCCATCGCCAGCGCTTCGAAGACGGTCAGCGGTGTTCCTTCCCACAGCGAAGGAAACACACTGATATCAAAGGCCGAGACCACACGCGGAACGTCTTTCGCGAATCCAGCAAACGAGAATCGGTCGCCAAGGCCCAGCACACGAGCCTGCTGCTCGAGCGATTCGCGAAGCGGTCCTTCACCGACGACGAAGAAACGTGCGTGCGGACGCGCGTTCAGAACGAGCCGCGCAGCGTCGACGAGAAATGCATTCCCCTTCGAGTCGTGCAGCCGCGTCACCGTGCCAATCGCCACATCGTCGGGCGCAATCCCCAGCTCGGCGCGCGCGGCCTGGATCTCCTCCGACGGCCGCGGCCGGCTGAACTCTTCCAGCGGCACGCCGAGGTAAACGACCTTCACCTTCGCCGGCGGAATACGCCGCGCTTTGATCACAAAGTCCGCCGTGCTCTGCGACACCGCGATCGCGATGTCGGTGACCGGCTCGAGCGCTGTGTCGGCGATCTTCTGGAACCACGGTGTGTCGGTCAAGTTGGCGTGCTCGTGCACGATGGTCGGTAGCCGCCGCATCGCGCCGGCAAGCCTGCCGAACGTCGTCGCGCCATAGCCGTGCAGGTGCAGGATATCGATCTGCTTGCGATCGACGACTTTCAGCAGCGCTGGCAGCGTCGCGGGATCGAACTTGGATTTGTGCAGATAGGTGATGTCGACGCCAAATGATTCCAGCGTCTCCTCGGATAGATCCTTCTTGCGCAGACTCACCAGCGAGACGTTGTAGCGCTCGGCATCGAACCGCGGGATCATCCACGCAAACAGCCGCTTGACGCCGTGCATGCGCGACCCTTCCCACCCGAGATGATCGCACACCTGCAGAACGTTGAGCTTCACCGGTGTTCCAACTCTGGACCGGCAGCGGGTTCGTCGGCGGCCGAGGGACGCTGCCCGATCACGCGTGCCGGAATGCCGACCGCGACCGATCCGCTCGGCACGGCTTCACGCACGACCGCGCCCGCGCCAATCACCGCGCCATCGCCGACCGACACGCCGTCGAGGATCTTCGCGCCCGCGCCCAGCCAGGCACCCGCGCCGATGGTGACACCGGTCGATCGCCGCGCCTGCGCGACCACAGGCTGCGACGGGTCGCTGAAATCATGCTCGCCGCCTATCAGATAGCAATACGCGGCGATCAAGGTGTCCGCGCCCACCCGCACCGAACTGGCGGAAAAGATTTCGCAGTTGAACCCGACATTGGCGCCGTCTTCCACTTCAATGTCGCCGTTCTTGCACGACAGAATCGTGTTGCGGCCGATGAACACGCGGTTGCCGATCGTGATCCCGCGATTCGAGTCCCCCTTGGCGTCGATCAAGCAATTGTCGTCAACCACCACATCGTCGCCAATTCGAATCTTGTGAGGATGGCGCAGCACGACGTTCTGTCCGAAGACGACGTTGCGGCCGCAGGCGCCGAGCAGCAATGGATAGAGGGCGCGGCGCAGTACGAGACCGAGCGCGCCGGGTATGTTCTGCGACGCGAGCGTGACGAATTCATGTGCGATGAGTGACGCCCAGTCCGCACGCCCCACCACCAACGCCGCATATTTTTCGCGCGCCGACGAGCGCCGATCGAAAAGCTGATCAGGCGCGCGCGGAATGTCGGGCATCGCCGATAGCATATAATACCGGCCCGCATGGCCGACTGGCGCGCGACAGGCCTCGACAGCTCGCGCGAATGGCGGACCATCCTTCCCCTCGCGATCGTCTTGATCGTTTTCCGATCCGCAATCTTCGTCTTCTGGCCGCAGTCCTACTTCGATTCGGATCAAGCGATCTTCGGCCTGATGGCAAAGCACATCGCCGAAGGACGTGCCTTCCCGCTGTTCATGTATGGCCAGACCTACATGCTCGCCGCCGAAGCGTGGCTGGCCGCACCTCTGTTCCTCATCGTCGGCGCATCGGTCGCCGCTCTGAAGTTTCCCCTCCTCATCATCAACATCGCGATTGCCCTGCTGCTCGCGCGGATCTTTTATCGCGAAGTCGGCCTCCGCCCCTGGCTCGCCCTTGTCGCGACACTATTTTTCGTGCTGCCCGCGCCTGGCACGTCCGCCATGTTTGTCGAGGCCGGCGGCGGGAACATCGAAACCCCTCTTTATGTCGTCTTGATCTGGTTGACCCGCAACCGTCCGAATTGGTGCGGGTTGGTTCTGGGGATCGGTTTCGTCAACCGCGAGTTCACACTCTACGGTCTGGCCGCGCTGCTCACGATCGAAGCGGCGCATCGAGTGCTCTTCACCCGGCACGGCATCCTTCGACGCTTACGAATGTTCAGGACGGCGGCCGAAGTGTGGCTCGTCGTGACGTGGTTGAAACAGTACTCACCCGCGGCCGGACCGGGCACGTCCCCGCGGGACCTCTACCAGGCATCGGGAGCCTCCGACAATGTCGGTCAGGTATGGAATCGCATCTGCATAGATCCGAGCAAGTGGTTCGAGGGTGTGTGGGCCGGACTGACAACGCATCTGCCGCATTTGTTTGGGATGACCGTGCAGCCGCTGGTGGACTACGGGATCGACAGCCGGACGTCGCAGGGATTGCCGTGGGGAGGACTTCTGCTGATTGGCCTTTTCGGCACCCCAGTGGTTCGCATCGCCATGACCATTGCCGGACAGCGGCGGTGGCGCCCGGAATACGACGCCTGTGCATATCTCGTTCTCAGTGCGGCATTTTCTTTTGGCGCATACACGCTGTTGCGCTGTGGCGTCCTCGGTGTCATGCGATACGACCTGCTCTCGGTCGTGGGAGCCGCGGCGCTGGCCGCATGGTATCTGCGCCTCGAGCACATTCGGGCGATTGCGGCTGTATGGCTGGTGTTGATGCTGACCTGGGTGGCAGCGACAGGGGCCGCACACGGGCGGTTATGGGCGGAGTATGTGAGCCACCCGCCGACCGGCGTCAAACGAATGGTGATCAGCGAACTCGAAGCGGCCGGGATCAGGTATGCGTACGCGGACTACTGGCTCGCGTACTACATCACGTTCCTGACCAACGAAGCGATCATCGTCCATGCGACCGACTCGAGCCGGATTGCCGAATACCAGCGCATCGTTGACGCGCACCGCGATGAGGCGATTCGTGTGTCGCGGACGCCGTGCCCGGGTGGTCGGGAAGTGATTCGACGCGTCTATTTCTGTTCACCCTAGACATTGCCCCTTACAGCCATCCTTCACGCCGGTACCACTCGAGGGTTCTACGTATCCCTTCATGGAGACCGATCGCCGGCGCGTAGCCAAGCTCGGTTCGTGCACGACTGATGTCGAAGGCGCGGCTCTTGGTGAAGAAGTCGACGCGCCGACGATAGAGCGGCGGCTCAATCCCGAATGGGGCGCAAAGCGCCTCGCACGCCGCACCGGCGGTCCAGAACGGCCACACTGGCAGGTGCAATCGTGGCGGCGGAACGTGCGCTTCCTCGGCGATAATCTCGGTCAGGCGATTGAGGCTCGTCACTTCCCCGCCCGCGAGGATGTAGGTTCGTCCAGCGGCCGCCGGGACCGTGGCGCACAGGCGCAGGCCTTCCACGAGGTCGTCGATATATGTCAGGTGATAAAAGATCTCACCGGCACCGAGAATGATGAATCGCCTGCGCGCGACGCCGCGAAACAGTTTCAACAGACGGCGATCGCCGGGACCATAAATTCCGGTCGGCCTCGCAATGACGACTTCCGTCGAGGTATCGCGCGCGGCCGCCTGCGCAATCCGCTCCCCTTCCAATTTCGTCTGCTGGTAGATGTCACCTGGCCGGAACGGCGCGTCTTCGTTGGCCGGAGGATGTTCGATGTCTCCGTGCACACCGACGGTACTGCAGTGCACGACGCGTTTCGCTCCGCCCGCTTTCGCCGACTCGATGATCGTGCGAACGGCCGTCGCGTTCACCGCTCGATACTGCTCTTCTCGAAGGCCTGCCTGCCGGTAGATCGCCGCGATGTGGTAAACGACGTCCACACCCTCGGCCGCACGGCGGACCGCGGCAGCATCGGTGAGATCCCCGGGCACCACCTCGATCGGCCAATCGACGGGGTCTGACCCCGGGCGGGGTCTTACCAGCACGCGCACGCGGTCGCCGCGGGCGGCGAGCGAGCGTGCGAGGTGCCCGCCGGTGAAGCCGGTCGCTCCGGTGACTAGAACGTGCACCGCTCTGCTACGACGGTGACGGGTGAGCCGAGACGTCGCGTGAGGCCGGCGCGGAAGAGCGCGCCTTCAATGCGCGTGGTGGCCGATTCGGAATTGACCCGCTTGTGCAGCGCAATCGGCAAGACGAATTGCCGGTGCTCGCCGGCGACCCTGAATCCATGTGTCGCAAGCGCTGACGCAATCGCACGGCTGCGAAACACTCGATACGCTTCGACCGGTGCGCCGAAGGCGTGAACCGTACGTCGAGCCGCTGCCTGGAGCGCTGCCGCGCTCCAGAACGCGGGATAGTCGAAGACTACGCGCTCACGCGCGACGCGGCATAGTTCGGACAGCGACTTCTGCCAATCCGGCGTGTGCATCAGGACCCGCAGGCAAATGACGGCGTTGAAAGAACGATCCACAAACGCCAGCCCATGCGCGTCCCCCGGAAGGAAGGAGACGTCGACGCCGGTCTCGTGAGCACGTCGACGGGCTACCGCCAGCATTTCGGCCGAGGCATCCACGCCGGTGACCCGGGCGCCGCGACGGGCCAGTGCGATAGCCGCGCGCCCGGTGCCGGTGCCGACGTCGAGCACGGTCCGCTCCGCGAGCGGTTCGAGAAAACCAGCAATGACCTGTTCCTGAGTGCGAGCGATCAGCTGTCCGATAGGGCCGCTGAAGCGGAGACTGTCGAACGCCTCCGCCATGGCGGGATCGGCGTAGAGGCGATAGCTGTAATGATCGGACCGCGGCGCGGGTGCGCCGGTCACGCGACCCCTCCGGCGACCTGGGGCGCCGAATCGCGGTTCAAGTACGCGCAGGCCTGCCGGGTGCGCGCGAGGTACGCTTCGTAGCTGTATTTGGTGGTGGCGAGCTCGCGTGCTTGACCCGCGATCGATCGCGCGCGGGCTGGATCGGCGAGCACCGTCAGAATGCCCGCTCCGAAAGCTTCCGCCGTCGCGGATGTCAAAACCGCCACGTCATCGTCGAGCACTTGCGTGTGCGTCAGCAAGCGGGTTGCAACAATTGGCCGGCCCGACCGCAAGTATTGATAAATCTTCAGCGGAGTATTGGTCCCGGTGCTGCGCGGCGATACCAATACGCTGGCAGCGTCGAGGAACGAGGGAATTTCCTCCGCCGGCCGCTGACCGGCAAACAGGACGGCCGAAGCGACTCCCGCCGCCGCAGCCTGCCGTCTTGCGATCTCGATCTGTTCCGGGCGCCCGCCCGCGAGCACGAATCGCACGTCCGGCTGCGACGCCAGCACGTGCCGCGCCGCCGCAAAGAGCAGGTCCAGTCCCTGATAGCTCTCGAACGTTCCCGTGTACAGAACGACGGGTGTGTCATCGCCGAGCCCGAGCTCCGCGCGAATGCGTCGTCCTGAGCCGTCGAGCGGCGCATCTCCCGAACCGGGTGCGTTTTCAATCAACACCGAGGGGACCGACGGTTCGATTTCGTTGACCAGTTGCGCCAAGTGCGGGCAAATCACCACCACCACGTTCGACCGGCGCACCACGAAACGTTCCATCCGCGCGAAGAGATGCTTGAGGAGGCGCGACTTCGTAAAGTCGAAATTCGTGAGCTGCTGCGGAAGGCTGGAGTGCATGTCGTAGAGATGCGGCACGCCCAGCGCCAGCGCCAGCAGGACCCCAATGATGCTGCCCTCCTCGTGCGAGTGAATGGCATCGTATCGATCGGTGACCGCGCGGCGAATCGCCGTGAACGCGAGCGTCAAGTCGAGAGGAATCTTGGCCAGTGACGGCCCGATCCGAACATCGCGAATCAGCGGAGGGCGTGCGCACCGGAACAGCCGGAGTCCCGGCATGTCGACGTCCCGTCCGAATGGATAGGTGACGAGATCGACGGTGTGCCCGAGATCGATCAGCGCGCGAATCCGGTGATATTCGCTGAAAGGGGTGCCTCGGGGCTCGAAGAACGGCTCCGGGGCAATCATGAGGATTCTCACAGTATTCTCAAGGATTGTAGGGAACGGTCCATGAAAGGTCAACGAAACTGGCGGCGCTACGCTCCCTTCCTGTAGATATAGAAGTTAGCCCCCGGCCGCTCCACGCCTTTAAAACCATCGAACGGGAGATAGAACGCGTCCTGCTGGTCATAGACGGGAGGCACGCGAAGATCGGACGCGTGAATCACGCTCTCGAGGACGTATTCCTGCAGCACCGGACGGAGCGGCTCAGGAAACTCGGTGTATTGCGACAGTCCTGATTCTTCTCCCAGCATCGGCGCGGGTGATTGACGGCGCGCGCTCCACGATGGTGGCGTCTATCGGAATCGGATCAGTAGGCAGATGGATGAGGCGGCCAGTATACCTCGCCCTCCGCGAACGGGTGAGAAAGTCGCGGCCTCCGTGATACCATGGTGATCCTGGTCGCTCGTCAATTGACGCACGCCTTCTTTCGTAAATGAGCTTACAGTCCGAACCGCCTTCGGCTGCCAATCCGAAGCGTAACCTGCTGATGTCTGTCGCAAAAGCGGCGGTCAGCGTGGCGCTCCTCTGGATTCTTTTCACTCGTGTCGACCTTGGCCGCTTGTGGCAAGCCGCCCGTCAGGCCTCCCCGGCCTCCTTGTTCGTGGCGTCGGGGTTGTATCTGGGAATCATCATTGCCAGCACGTGGCGCTGGGGCAAGCTCCTGAAAGCGCAGCACCTCGACTTCCGGTTCCGGTGGCTGACGTCCTCCTACCTCGTCGCGAGCTTCTTCAATAACTTCCTCCCCAGCAATATCGGTGGCGATGTCGTCAGGATCGCTGATACGGCCCCGGTCGCAGGTTCGCGGACATTGGCGACGACAGTGGTGCTCGTCGATAGAGGGATCGGACTGCTCGCGCTCGTGCTCGTGGCGGCAATTGGATCGACGCTCCACCCACGATTCGCCGACGGTCACACGCTTGGCGCAGGGATTCTCTGGATGGTGTTCGCCGGCGCAGTGACGTTTGCCATTGCGGCCGTGCGTTACCCCCACGCGTTCGCGCGCCTTGCCTACCCGCTGCGGCGGCTGCACGCAGAGTGGGTCGATGAAAGGCTCGCCCGGTTGACGGCCACTCTCTCCCGCTTTCGCGAAACGCCCGGTGCGCTCGCCGCGTGCTTCGCAGGCGCCGCGCTCGTGCAGGGCGCCATCGTCGCGTTCTACGTCGCTATCGCGCACAGCATGCGGATACCGATCGGCTTCACCGAGCTGGCAGTAATCGTCCCCGTCACCCTGATCGTGCAGATGCTGCCGGTCTCGATGAATGGTTTTGGCGTTCGCGAAGCCACGTTTGGTTTTTACTTCGCGCGACTCGGCCTGCCTCTGGAATCCGCGCTGCTGGTATCGTTCATGGGCGCAGCAATCATCCTGCTGTTCTCGCTGTCCGGAGGCGTGACCTACCTGGCGCGGCATGCAGGACGGGCGCAGGCCGGTTTTGGCGCGGTATTAGCCGAAGAGTAATCGCCGAGCTTGACGACGGCGGCGAACCCTTCCATTATCAATATCCTCGAGGCGGCGAAAGCCGTTTTCCCGACAATACGACGACAGCACGGCAGCACGCGGCTTGATGGCGTGTCTCATAGGGCCCGTTGCTCCCCTAAAGGCAACTCCAGCTCCGGCCGATAGTGTTTCTGCACGCGGCTGCACCGCGTTGCGCACGCTCGGGAAATCTCCTCGACCGAAGGATCCATATGTTGACCTACCGCCAGGGAATGGCAGCGCTGTGCACGGCATTCAGCATCGTGGTCGCCGGCTGCGAGGCGCAGAAAAGCAGCACACCGCTCAGTCCATCCGTCGCAGGGCCGATTGCCGGCGTCAGCATCACCGTCCCCAAGTTGATCGAGCCGGCACAAGGGTTCAAGTACAAGGAATCGCAGCAGCCGATCAAATTGATCGTGGGAAACGCGTCCACGACGGGGGTCCGGCCTGTCAGCTACATGTTCGAGGTGGCAACCGACTCGAATTTCACCTCCAAGGTATACGCGCGAAGCGGCGTGCCTCCGGGCGACAACAACCGGACCAGCGTGCAGATCGATCGACTCGACCTCGGCCGCGCGTATTACTGGCGCGCCAAGGCGGACGATGGCGCGAACTCCAGCGAGTTTGCCTCCTCGCAGTTTGAAGTGTTGCCGAAGCCCGTGCTGAATGCGCCGGGCCTGGCCTCACCAATCAACGGCGAACGCACCACGTCGCGGCGGCCGACACTCACCGTCAACAACTCTGATCGAAACGCCGCCGTGGGGGCGCTCTCCTACGAATTCCAGATCGCCACCGATCAGGCATTCACCGCGATCGTCGCCGCTGGTACGTCCGGCGAGAATTCGGGGCAAACGAAATTCACTCCGGCCGCCGATCTGCCGGCAGATGTTCTCCATTATTGGCGCGCTCGCGCGGGCGACGGCGAGACCACCAGCGCGTGGGCGGGAACGCAGACGTTCCGTACGCCGGCGGCGGCGCCGGCTCCATCGCCATCGCCGTCTCCCAGTCCCGGACCGCGTCCTGGTGCGTGCGCGTCCAACAATGGTCCGGCGATCGTGAACTGCATTGCCGCCAAGTATCCCGAGTATCTGGCGGCCGGCGTCTCACTCAGTCAGCGTCAGGCCAACATGAGCTTCCTTCGCGATCGGATCATCGAAGCAGGCAAATGCGGAGGGCTCGATCTGGGGCAGAACCTCAAACGTGGCGGTCCGGAGCTGAGTATTGATTTCCTGGCCTGGCGTCAGGCCGGCGGAGATATGGGCATCGACCTCGCCGTCGACTACGACAACACGTCGAATCCGCTTCGCCTCTCATGGAGTGAAGCAGGCTTTGGGGCAAGCTACAAGGCGTTCCCTGTCGCGAGTTGTTCGGGGATCTGATCCTCACTTCACACGCTGCCGGAAATCAATTAACCGGGTCCCGGACGGCGCACCATCGACCGGCACGTCCTGAAATAACTCGAGGAACGCCGCGGCATCTGGCCTGGCGGTCTTCACTTCCTGCCAGCGGGTGGTGACGAAGTAGCGTGCGCCCAGGCGGCGCAGGTTGTCGATCACCGACGGAGACAGGTCGGTCGGTTCGAAACTCCACCCCTTCAGGTGCGCGAAGTACAGAAAGATGGGCGACATGATCCCGTAGTCGTCGACGACGACGGCGACGGAGTTGTCGTCCGTCTGTGTGTCGACCACCCGTCCTGCCTGGCGCATCCTCTCCGCCGAGTCACGCGGCGAGAAGTAGAGTTGCGTCACACTGCTGCAATAGACCGCCGCAATCGCAAGGAGCGCGATTATCACGCCGTACCGGGCGAGATGCGATCGACTGCCGTCGAACCGTTCGCGCAACCAATCCTCGTCGAACAACGGCCGCGCCGCGCCACCAAAGAACAGTGCTGCGACGACCACGAACGGGAGCTGGTAGTACTCGTGGACGCGATTCACTTCTCCTGCGATGAAGAAAAACGCGGTGAGAGAAATCAGCCACACGATCATCGGACGCCGCCCTGGGACTCTCCACAGAACCGCTCCAAGCAGTGCTCCCACAAATCCAAAGGGCAGCAGCAGGAAGTGGTAAAAGCGCACGAACATTCGTTCGTAGAAATTCGGGTCGGCGAGGAGCGCCACGGTACTCCACTTCGAGTACACGTTGGGCCAGGGCCCCGGGCTGACATAGGCGGGATACATCTTTGTCGGCGCCCCAAGGATCCCCATCGTCAGCCCCGTACGCTCGAAGATGATGTGGGCGCGCCAGTACCAGGCTGCCGTGATCGCGAGCGGGACAACCCCGGCGATCCACACGCGTGGATCGGCAAAGGCACGCCACCCGCGGGACTGCACCAGCAGCGCGACGATCGCCGGACCGACGAACACCGCCGGCAGCTTCAGCAGGCAGGCGACGGTCAGCGCGCCGGCGCCGATCCATAGCCATCGGACCGAGGCCGATCGGCTGAATTCGGCGAACCCGATCAGCGCCACGACCGTGAAGAACACCATCGGTGTGTCCGGTATGACAATCCGGCCGAAGAAAATGCAGGCAGGGGACACGGCAATGAGGAACGCTGCCCCATTGGCAACGGCGCGGCGGCCGTCCAGAATCATCGCGAGGCGATACGTGGCCCAGATCAGCCCCAGCGAAAAGGCGATGATCACGAGACGTCCCACGATTTCGTGGAGCCCCGTGACTTTATAAAGCAGCGCGATGAGCGCAGGAATCAGCGGGCATTCGGCTTCCAGATAGCCGTAGCGCCCTCCCCAATCGACTTGCGGATCGAACGGCAGGAAGGAGCCTTCATAGAAGTTGCGCGCCATGGCGGCGGTATCGAGCTGCCGCCAGGCGTGCGCATCGACGAAGGGAGCGGTGAGATGAAAGAACCGAAGCGCGGCGCCGAACGCCAGGATCAGCAGAAAGGCGGTTCGGTCGCGGCGCACTAGAAGCGGTAGCGCGCGCCCACGCCGATCTGCAGACCACCCACAGTCAGCGAATCGTTTGCGCCGCCGAGATCGACTGAACCCCAGGTGTAACGGAACATTCCGCCGATTCCCGCCTTCTTGGTCAGCAGGTAAGTGACGTCGACACCGAAGTTGACGCCGGCGGTGGTTTTGTTCACGTCCTTCTTCGTCAGACCCGTGACGGTTGGACCGGGCTCGGTAAAGGTCAACGTGTCAGGCAACTCCTGCTTGACCATGAAAATGGTGGGACCGAACGAAATCCCGACGTCCACCTTGTCGGTGACCGGCACCATCCACACCCCCATGAGGTTGATCGCGTGTTCGGCGTGGGTCAAATTGTCGGCGGTCGTGGTCACCGTCCGCGGATTGTCGAAAATTCGCGGATCCGGAATGCTCGCCGTAACGGCGGCATCGGTACTATCCGACATAAAGGTATATCCGACGGCCACCACGAGATTGCTCCAGACCTTGTATCCACCGTTGAGGTCGAACAGCACGCCGCCGCCGGTCTTCTGCGTCGTGGTGACGTGGGCATCCTCGTCGTACACCACGAACGTTGTCGTGGTCTCAACATCATGCGAACCGGATTGCGCGCCGATATTGATGTTTGCGAAGCCTTTGTCCGTCCATTTCATCTGGGCCTGCGCGCGAGGCGCAACGAGAGCGCAGAACGCAAGGCAGAGCACGGCAGCTTTTTTCAAAACGGTTTACTCCTGTGTGAAAGACCAAATGCGAACGCGCCGGAGAGACGCGCAGGTGCCCGGTGGTCGGAGTATGGTAGCACGGCAAATTCGTGACAGCATCGCAGGAATGTAGTATTATTCGCGCAATTCAGGCTCTTCCCAGCGGGCCCCAAAACAACAATCGAGGTTCCACCCGATGCACCAAAAAAGGATTGTCCTTTGTTCGGCGGCGGCTGTACTCGCCCTTGCTCTTGCTTGTTCGAAGTCTTCGGAAACACCCACCTCGCCGAGCGTGTCGGAGAGCGCCGCCGGCAACGCGGGCGCTGACGGCTCAACCTTGAAGGTGACCGCACCGACCGTTATCTCGCCGGTGAATGGCGCTCAGCCGGATAGCCTGACGCTCACGGCGTCGAAGGCTGAAGGCAAGTTCGATAAGACCATCCCGCTCAGTTATCAGTT
>Ga0222622_10000469_pt1 | contig 15070 bp, 15 predicted proteins | sample PLM2_5_b1metaG_FD_177335 | JGI IMG/M metagenome (GOLD analysis project Ga0222622, IMG submission 177335) | Groundwater sediment microbial communities from an aquifer in East River, Colorado, USA - PLM2_5_b1 | ecosystem: Environmental > Terrestrial > Soil > Riparian zone | place: USA: East... | reverse complement strand
TGCCGGCCAGCGCGCGGCGCAATCCGCTCAACATTCGGCCTTGCTCCTCAGCTGCCTTGTAAATCGCGGCAAAACTATCCTCGTTAAATACCTCTGGCACTTTGCCACCGTTGACTCCGAGACTACTTCGAACAGTGATTCGGTCGCGATTTCGACAAATCGCGCAAAATCCGCGTCGGAAATTCGCGCACTGCCTTCGGCGATGTTCGAGGAAACAGAAACGGCTGCACCTCGCATCTGATTCGTTAGCCCGAATCGCTCATCGGCCGGAAATGATTGCCACACATCCAATTTTTCGAACTCGAACATACCTCGCAGTGTTAATGATTCGGTATTCATCGGCAATCAGCAATTCGCTATTGGCTATTGACCATTGGCTATTAGCCTAACTTGATGTTCACCGGTCTGATTGAAGAAGTCGGCACGGTTGTCGCGATGCGCGCGAGTGATGGTGGCGCTCGATTGCAAATTGCCGCGCCGCGTACCGCGAAACAGGCAAGAAGCGGCGAGAGCATAGCCGTGAATGGCTGTTGCCTTACACTAACTTCGCGCCGTGGGGACCGCCTGACCTTCGATCTGCTCGAGGAAACGATCGCTCGCACGAACCTGAACAGATTGCGGGAGAACAGTCCGGTCAATCTCGAGGCGGCTTTGCGCGCGGACGGGCGCCTCGGCGGGCATTTTATACAAGGCCACATCGATTGCGTGTCGCCCATTGTCGCCTTCAGCAAGAGCGGCGCAGATTTTCGATTGGAAATCGAATTGCCGCGCGAGTTCGCGCACTATGTCGCTTCAAAAGGTTCGATCGCTATCAATGGAATCAGCCTCACGGTTTCTGAAGTTCTTCCAAAAAGCTTCGACGTATGGATCATACCTTATACAAAACGCCATACGAATCTCGATCGCGCCCGAGCCGGCGACCTGGTAAATCTCGAGTTCGATATCATCGCCAAGTATGTTGAGAGAATGGTTTCGCCATTGATCGTTAGAAAATGACTGCGCGTAGGTCAGCGCCGCCCGGGGCGCGCGTTGTTGGCGTGATCGCATCTCCTGCGGATATGGATCGTGCCATGCGGATCCGCAGGCCGCCGAATTTCTTCGAGCTGCGTCTGGATCGTCTCGCAGGCATTGTGGATCAATTGGAAGACAAATTGCCCAAGCTACGCGCGCCGCTCATTATCACAGCGCGACATCCGGAGGAAGGCGGCGCGAACAAATTATCACCCCCACAAAGACGCGACCTGCTGACCAGGTTTTTGAATCACTCGAAGTATCTCGACGTCGAATTACGCTCAGCATCCGCGATGCGCGGGTTGTTCACATTGGCTAAGCGGAAAAAAGTGCGGCGCATCATTTCGTTCCACAACTTCAAATCGACGCCGCATCCGCGGATGCTTGCGAGGAAATTGCACGCGGCCAAAGCAAATGGCGCAAACATTTTCAAGATAGCAACGCGCACCGATACGCCGATCGAGCTCGCGCGTCTGCTTGAGTTTGTAACAAACAAGCATGCGGAGCTTCCCATCGCCGCGATGGGCATCGGTCGCCTTGGCGCAATTTCGCGGCTGTTGCTCGCGCGCGCCGGCTCGGCGCTTGTTTATGCGTCGGTCGGCGAGGCGAGCGACATTGAAGGCCAACTCTCGCTGAAACAGCTTCGCGAGCTGGGAATCGGTGGCGGCGTTAAATCATGGAAGCGGTAGATCGTTCCGCTCTAACGCTCCAACGCTTTCACAAATCAGCGTTCGATTCGCTTGCTCTTTATGCAGCGCACATATCGTAAAGGGGGCATAACGATCATGGGGTCATCCGTAATTTTGCCAAAACAACTGCCGGTAATGCCGCTGCCCGGCGCGGTGCTCTTTCCCTACGCACTGCTTCCGCTGTATATTTTCGAGCCGCGTTATCGCCAGATGCTGCAACACGCGCTTCAGCATCATCGCATGTTTTGCGTGACGCTTATCAAGCCAAGTTGTCCGGATTGGCACGCGCCGGAGGACTTTTTTCAACTCGCCACCGTTGGATTGATTCGCGCGTGCGTTGGCCGTGGCGACGGCACGTCGAATTTGATCCTGCAAGGCCTCCAACGTGTGCGCTTCGCCAGTTTCAAACAGGAAACGCCGTTTCCGATCGCGAAGATCGATGTTGTCGAGTCGCGCGACGCAACGACGGTCGAGACCGAAGCGCTTGGCGCGAAAGTACTCGAGCTTTATTCGAACCTGAAAAGCAACGGTCGTCAGCTCCCGGCGAAGATCGACCGATATCTTGCGGAATTGCGCGACTTGGAAATGCTCGCCGACCTCATCGCTTCAACATTCGTGAACGATCCGTTGCGGCGGCAGCGCGTCCTCGAAGAACATTCTCTCAATCAGCGGCTTCGTTTTCTCATTAGATATTTGCACGACGAAATCGGTAACGCCGCCACATAGCTGTAGCCGCGTCTCTGCTTGTCTCGCCGAAGCCTTGGCGAAGGCGGGTGAGAAGTGAGGCGTTGCGTCAGTCACCATGTCAAACTCGCGCCTCGCACAGCGAGGCTGCTACACGCCGTTAATGCGCTGATATTCTTCCATCAAATATCGATCCGTCATTCCAGCGACGTAATCGCATGCCGTGCGATGCAATCCTTCCCTTTCAATGCGTCTCATCGCGCCTTCGCCGAGCCTGTCGGGATCAATAAGGTACGCTTCGAAAACGCCTCGCAGCATTTCGCACGCACGCCGGTTCACCTCGGACACACGCGGGTGATAATAAACATTTTGATACAAGAATTTCCGGAGGGCGCGATTCGCTTCGGCCTGTTCATCGCCGTAGCGGATTAGCGAAACAGGTTGCCGGCGCACCTCGTCTGCACTTTGTACGCCGGCATCAGCGATCGATTGTGCGCTCGTCGCAACCACGTCGTGCACTTCGTTATCGATGATGTCTCGAATGATCAACTTGTGCAGCTCGGGTTCTCGACCGCCAGCATAACGCGCGAGCACGGCGCGATGGCTTCGTCGCCAGACCTCATTTTCGCTGAGTTGCGTCGGGCTTAAAATCTCAAAGTCGACTGCGTCATCGAGGTCATGGCTGTAATACGTGATCTCGTCGGCGAGGTCTGCAATCTGCGCCTCTAATGAGGGGCAATGATATTCTTCTCCTCTCGAGGCTGGGAACTCGTAAAAAGATTGATGTTTCTGCAAACCCTCGCGGACTTCGAACGTCAAATTCAGACCCGGGAAATTCGGATAGGCAGTCTCCAGCAGCTCCACCACTCGCAGACTCTGACGGTTGTGATCGAACCCGCCGTGGTCGCGCATGCATTCGGCCAGCATCTCCTCGCCGGAGTGGCCAAAAGGCGCGTGCCCCAGGTCGTGCGCAAGCGCGATGGCTTCCGCCAAATCTTCGTTCAGGCCTAACGCGCGAGCAATAGTCCGGCTAATCGACGCAACCTCGATGGAATGCGTCAGGCGCGTGCGTAAGTGGTCACCGGTCCCGTTGAGGAAAACCTGGGTCTTATACTCCAACCGGCGAAACGCGCGCGAGTGAATGATGCGTGCACGATCGCGCTGAAATTCCGTCCGATATGAGTGGCTGGGCTCGGAATATTGGCGCCCGCGCGAGGCAGCGGATTTTTGAGCAAACGGCGCGAGCACGTCGCCCTCTGTTGCCTCCATTTGCGCACGTGTCTTCCAACTCTCGTCCATCGTTTGAACTGTAGGCTGCTGTCGCTTTCGCGCAGGCGAATTGTTCGACACGATAATGGAATTTGCCAGCGCTCGCGCGCTTGCTAGTTGTCGATCTTACAATCCAAAAAAATCCAAAAACAACATATGGCAAAGAAGACGGTCAGGAAAAAAAAGGTCACTCCGGAACGGTTAATGGAGCTCAGTTTTGCTTACGCGCCGCCGCTCATCATCAGCGCCGCAGCGGGCAACAAGGTTTTCGATTCGCTGGAAAATGGCGCCAAAACCGCGGAGGAAGTAGCGAAAAGGACCGGTGCTTCGCCGCGTGCGTTGAAAATTTTGATGAACGCGCTCGTCGGTCTCGATCTGCTGAAGAAAGATAGACGTGGGCGATATTCGCTCACACCGGAAAGCGCTGCGTTTCTCATCAGCAAAAAGCCCGGGACCCACGCCGGCTTTTTTGGCACGATTGCGCCACAGCTCATTTCCAGATGGCTACGCCTGACTGACATCGTACGCGAAGGCCGTCCGGTGGTGGCGGTGAATGAAGAAACCGAAGGCACCGAATTTTTCAGTCAGCTCGTGGAAAACATCATCCCAATGAGCTATCCCGCTGCGCAAACGCTCGGAGATCATTTGAAGATCGCGAAAACGAAAAAGGAAATTCGCGTTCTCGATCTTGCCGCTGGCTCCGGCATCTGGGGAATTGCGCTCGCCCAAAAATCTCCGCGCGTCCACGTGAGCGCAGTCGATTGGGCGGGAATGATCCCGACAACGAAGCATATTACTGAAAAATACAGCGTGCGCGATCGCTTCAATTTCGTGGCAGGCGATTTGTCGCAAGCAAACTTCGGCACGGGTTACGATGTCGCGATACTCGGACACATTTTGCACAGCGAAGGCGAGGAACGCAGCCGCCAATTGCTCAAGAAAACATTTCGCGCGCTCAAATCCGGCGGCGTCATCGCGATCGCCGAGTGGCTGGTGAACGATCAGCGCACCGAGCCGCTGCATGCGCTCATGTTCGCGGTGCAAATGCTTGTGAACACGGAAAAGGGCGACACTTTCAGCTTCAACGAAATCAAGAGCTGGCTGGAAGATACCGGATTCAAGAAGGTGCGCAGACTCGAAGCACCCGGTCCATCACCACTGGTTCTGGCAACAAAACCTTAGGTTTAGCTTCTCATCGCTGCGGGAACCTGCTTTGATAGCGCTACATGAAAGGGGCAAAAACCAAACCGAGCAGCAAGACGAAGGCGACGCCGAGCCGCAAAAAAAACGAGGCGCCGATCCCATCCAGTAAACCTGCTCTTCGCAGTGACGCGTTCGCAAGGGCGCTGATCGATGCCAAAACGTGTCTCAACAATTCTGAAAGTCTGGAAGAGCTTTTCAATGAAGCAGCCAAGAAGGCAGCGGCAGTGCCCAGGGAACCGTTTGAGGAATGCTGGGCGTATCTTCAGACGATGCTGCGTTTGGTCCGCGCGCATCATCGCGGCGAATACAACCAAGTTCCGGATAACGCGCTCTTGTGGGTCGTTGCGGCTCTCAGTTACCTGATCGACCCATTCGATCTAATCCCGGACAAGACCCCGTTTCTCGGGTTTGTCGATGACGCAACCGTTATCGAATTTGTCACAGACAAAACGCGGCCAATGCTCGACGATTTCATGACGTGGGAAACGACGGCCACAACAGGTCCGTAGAACCCGATTCAGACCAGTAGCAGCGCTGGGTTTTCCAAGAGGTGCCGCAGTTCCTTCAGATATTCTGCGCCGAGCGCGCCGTCGATGACGCGATGATCACAGCTCATTGTGAGTGACATCCGGTGACCGACGACAATTTGGTCGCAATCGTCGATTACCGGCATTTTCGTGATCTTGCCAACGGCGAGAATGAAACCTTGCGGCGGATTTATTACAGCGGAGAAACTGTCGATGCCCATGCCGCCGAGATTTGAAACGGTGAATGTGCCCCCCTGGAATTCTTCCGGTTTCATCCGCTTGTTGCGGGCGCGATGCGCCAAATCCTTGGCCAGCTCGCTTATCTCACGCAGCGATTTGGTTTGCGCTGCGCGAATGATTGGGGTCAACAACCCCTCTTCGATGGCAACGGCAATCCCGAGATCAACATCCGCATATTGTACGATGGCATCGTCATCGAACGAGGCGTTCACTCCCGGCACTTTGACTGCGGCTTGCACCGCTCCTTTCAGGACAAAATCGTTCACGGTAATTTTGGCGGCGTCCGCACCTTCACCAGCCGACTTCAATTCCGCGCGCGCTTCCATAAGCGGCCCCGCGTTGACATCGATCGTGAGATAAAAATGCGGAACCGGACCGAGGCTTTCGACCAGTCGTTGCGCAATGATTTTGCGCATGCCGGAAAGTTGAATGCGCGCACTCTCGCCGGCCTGTAGTGGCAGCCGTGTCGGCTGCTTTCCTGCGGGCGACACGCCTGCCTGTACAGTCTTTGATTTTGCAGCCCCGCGCACATCGGTTTCAGTCACACGGCCGTCCGGGCCTGTGCCTTCCACGCTGGAAAGATCAACGCCGAGTTCGGCTGCGACGCGACGCGCAACGGGCGACGCTTTTACGCGCGCTTCTTCGCGCTTTTCTTCTTTGGGTCGAGCTTCCTGTTGCTTCCCTTCAGACCGGACCGCTGACACAGCCGCCCCTACATCTTTTTGCTGCGGCGGTGCGGTTTCCTTCTCTTTCTTTTGAGCCGGCGCGGGTTTCTCCGTCTCAGCTTCCGATTTCTCTTTTTTTTGGTCTGCGGGTTTCGGCTGCTTTTCTTCTTCTTGTTCCGGCGCTTCTTCTTTTGGAGCTTCCTCGCCTTCACCACCGATAAAGGCGATCTTGTCGCCGACGTTTACCTTGCCGCCTTCCTGGACATAAATCTCGGTAAGCGTCCCGTCTTCAGGCGATTCCCATTCCATGGTCGCCTTGTCTGTCTCGATCTCTGCTAGCACTTCGCCCGCAGAAACGTGGTCTCCCTTCTTTTTTTTCCAGGCGACCAAAGTGCCTTCGGTCATCGTGTCGCTCAGTTTGGGCATCTGGATTTCAGGCATAGAAAAAAGTTAAAACGTTACAAGAGTTACAACGTTACAATGGTCCTCTTTTAACCTTGTAACATTTGTAACTCTTTTAACTGGATTCACGCGTAGCAAACCTGTTTCACGGCAGCGATGAGTTTTTCCGCGTTCGGCAGTACGGCGTGCTCGAGCCGCTCGTTATAGGGCAGTGGAACATCTTCCTGTGATACGCGCACGATCGGCGCGTCGAGCTGATCAAAAATGTCTTTCTGGATCCGATAGCAAACTTCGGCGCCGACTCCACAGAATGGATGATCCTGTTCGACGATCACAACGCGATGCGTTTTTGTCACCGAATCGTAAATCGCCTTCTCATCGAGCGGTTTAATCGAACGCAAATCTAGAATTTCTGCGGAGATATCTTCCTCTTCCAGTTGTGCGGCAACGTTCAACGCCAGCGGCACCGTCTGAGAGTAACAAATGACCGAGACGTCGCTGCCTTCGCGCTTCACTTCCGCTTTGCCCAGGGGAATCAGCAGCTCTTCATCCGGTGGCTCAACCATTCCTTTGGAGCTGTAGAGCAATTCCGCTTCAAGAACGAGCACCGGGTTATTGTCGCGCACCGCGGTTTTAAGCAAACCTTTTGCATCGCGTGGGGTCGCCGGCGCGCAGACCTTCAGGCCGGGCACGCTCGCGTAAAAATTCTCCGTTGCATGAGAATGCGTTGCGCCGAGTTGGTGCGCGGGTCCGTTCGGGCCACGAAACACTATCGGGATATTAAATTGCCCGCCCGACATCGTGTACATGTTCGGCGCGTTATTGACGACCTGATCGAACGCCACCAGCGAAAAGCTGAACGTCATAAATTCAATTATTGGCCGCAAGCCCACCATCGCTGCACCGACGCCAAGACCTGCAAACCCGTTCTCGCTGATAGGAGTATCGATGATTCGCCTTGGCCCAAAGCGCTCAAGCAACCCGTGGCTGACTTTGTAGGCACCTTGGTATTCCGCGACCTCTTCGCCCATCAGAAAAACATTTGGATCACGCTCAAGTTCCTCTGCGAGCGCTTCATTAAGGGCCTGACGATACGTGATTTCTCTCACGGCTTGGCTCCGTTGGCATAAGTATAATCGTAAAGCTTTTCGAGCGGCGGCTCCGAACTCTGCTCAGCGAACTTCACCGCGGCCATAACTGCTTCCTTGGCCTGCTTATCGAACCGGTCGAATTGTTCATTGGTTAATTTTCCCTCGCGCGTGAGCTGTGCGCGGAGGCGCGTAATTGGGTCGTCCAAGCGATATTTTTCCAATTCTTGCTTGGTCCGGTAGCTTGCCGGATCTGACATCGAGTGGCCCCGATAACGATAGGTTCGCGCTTCCAGAAATGCCGGATGCGGCTCTTTGCGGATCGAATCGACGACTTCGGCAACCTTGTCGCGCACTTCGCGAAAGTTCATGCCATCGACGATTTCTCCGGGGATGTCATATCCTTCAGCGCGATCGACAATTTGCTTAAGTGATGTCGATCTTTTCACCGAAGTGCCCATGGCAAAAAGGTTGTTCTCGCAAATGAAAACGACCGGCAATTTGTACAAAGCGGCAAGATTCAACGCTTCGTGGAACGCGCCTTGATTGATTGCGCCGTCACCAAAGAAGCAGAGCGTGACGCGATCTTCGCTTCTGTACTTGATGGCAAAAGCCATCCCGACCGCCAGCGGAACGTGCGCGGCGACAATAGCGTGGCCACCATACATGTGATGTTTCTTGTCGAAAAAATGCATCGAGCCCCCCAACCCGCGCGAGCAGCCTGTTTCTTTCCCAAACAATTCGGCCATGCAGGCATTCGCACTCGTACCTCGGGCAAGCGCGTGGGCGTGATCGCGGTAAGCGGTTATGATGTAATCATCATCCCGGGCGGCGGCGATCGCGCCCGCCACAACTGCTTCCTGGCCGATGTAGAGGTGACAAAAACCGCCAATCTTCTGCGCTTGATACTGCTGGCTGGCGCGTTCCTCAAAACGCCGGATCAACAGCATCAGCGAGAGCATCTCGACTTCGTCGCGCTGCTCCACCGGCTGCATGGCGGTCATCCCGCAGCGGCTGGACGCAAGCGCGCGGCGCGGGCTTCCGATCTCTCCCTGCTATGCCCCACGCTCATGCACAAAACAAAAAGCAACGTGAACAGAAGATCGCTAATGAGCGAATTGCGGAAGAACATCCATGTGGGCGTCGCGCTGTACTGGGGCAATCCTACCGTGAGCGATTGGACGAGTCCGGCGAAGTTTTTCGCATAACCCGGATCGGTTAACCAGGAAAACGCGTTGGTGACTGCGTAGAAGATTGTCGATGCAACAATGGAAGACGGCAACAGTATCTTCAGCGATGCGCGATTCTGCAAAAGAACTCCAAGGCATCCGACGAGCGCGAGCGCGCCATAGCGAATGACAATTTGCGGATCGAGCAACGGGGCGCCATATCGAAGGTTAATTACCACGTCGGAAATAAACAGCGTCAGGAGCGGCACTGAGAACTTATATTTCTTCGGAAAGTATGCTGCGCTGCAAAGCGCGATTGCGGCGAGCGGCGTGAGATTCGAAAGCCAGGTTGCGCCGGAATGAATCAAGAGACCGCTCGCGATGCGATAAGCGACGACTGAGAGAACAAGAAGCAGAGCCGGGATCATTCGGAAGAATTTATCCGTCCAACACGATATGCAAAGGAGAAGATGGTAAGGACGCCGGGCCGCGGCGTCCGGTCGGCGCAGCGCGCCGACCCTACCTACTTTCCCGCCATCGCCGACACCGCGCGAGCGAAGCCGCTTGGCAAACGCTTTGTGCTTCAACGGAAATTTCGTGCCACCCATTCCGGTCCAATCTTTGTAGGCGGCGTTAAGCAGTTTTCTGTCGCATCGACCGTAGTCGAAGCACATCTCAGAAATAAATCTCCGATTTCTTCCTCTTCCTCTCGATACTCTGCCGTCGCTTCAACAACCCTGCTTGGAAATCCTATGACGTAGCTTTAATAATTAAGTTTTCTTTAAAGGTAAAACCCATTTTAAGTCTTTAAATGGCGAATAGTTCACCTCTGATAAATTGCAAGTTGGGTCAAACATATACTGAAAGGGCTTACCATTTACAGACACCTGAATGTCGGCCCTGATAATGGGATTTTTGATATCCATGTGGTCTTTCGTTAGTTGTTTCAAGAATTGGACATATTGAAACAGCATATAGGGATTGGTCGCCATCATCAATTGCTTATCGTTCAATAATTTCTGGGGATCAACGATGTAAACGCCCTTTGTACGTGGATCTTCAATGGTGATGCTCACATTAGTTTCATGGTGATCCGCCATCATACGCCAAGAAAAGTTACTTCCTTCGTGTGTCCATTGCAGATCTCTCTTATAGAGCAAATGCCTTAATGGGATCAGAATTTGTACAGATGTATAAATAATGACAAATCCGAGAATCCAAGGCGATCCTTTGATGGGCGTGCCTTGATTACTAACCTTCCTTTTTGTCATGTCTTATCCAATATCGGTACGTATTTCAAGAATTTCCCGTTTAAAAAACGCGCAATGGATTCTCTTACAATAGGGCTTGGTAGAAACAAAATATAAGTCGAGAGCATTAAATAGGGAAAAGTTTGGATTCCTAGACCGAACAAAAAGATATTCATGCCGTTGAATAGACAAAGCCAAATAAAGCTTAACTTGTGCCAGCGATTGATAAATAACAATATCCCTAACCCAAGATCCGATAACATCCCTCCCCAGCTAAGGACAACAGCCATCCATTTTTCTTGAAGAGGATAGCCCAGAAAAGAAAAATGTTTGACTAGATTTAAATAAAGGGGCGCGGCATGGATTAGCCAATCTGCATTCAATTTTGCTAGGCCAGCAAAAAAAAACACAACACAAATTTGGAAACGTAACAAAAATAACTCCCAATAATCAACTTGTTCCCTTCGGGCATTTTTATTGATTAGACTATCGAGAGAAAATATCGAGCCTGAATGGCCAAAGCACATTAAAAATGAGAGCAGAAAAATGAGATAGTAATGATTGGTGTAAGGAGCGCTCTCCATGAAAAAGAAATATCCGAATGCCGAAGTAAAAACGATAAAACATATTCGCGTAAGTAGACCCAGCATAATACCAACAGTCGAGATTTGCAGGGCGTTGAAAATCAACCATAGAAACGGCTTAGATAGGGGCTTTAATCCCAAAAGGTCGAAAAGTGGATAAGTAAAATGGAAGACGGGTTCAATATAATAATGAGGAAAAGTTTCACGGCTTAAGACGAGAAACTCAATACATAACAAAAATCCAAAAAGAAAACGAAAGATTCCCAAGGGCAGAGCATCAACGGGTTGGAATAAATTCTCTCTAGCAGATATCTTGAAGGATATGATCATGATTTATCGTCCAAATAGATTTACTATATTAAAAATCTAAAAGGCAAAAACAAGGCATGGCGAATTGCCTCACATTAAAATCATACCCAAGGGAGTGAGTAGAAAAGGGGTGTAAGGAATCGTTGCCTCATATTCGATCGTACCGATGGAAACGTCGGAATGGTTAAGTATGAGGAGCAAGCGAGAGTATCTGCAAAAGATGCGCTAGCGTTATGGCGGGCGCAGGGCCGCAGGTATAAAAGCAGGCTGGTCGAGGAGCTAGTGGCGTTGTGCGGTTACAGTCGCAAGCACGCCATCGGGTTGTTAAATGAGCGAGGAGGGCCGCGTTTGCTTAAGCGCAGCGGGCCTAAGCCGGTTTATCCACCAAAGCAAGTGCGGCTGCTGCGTCTCTGTGAGATGCGCCGAGGCGATTTACAAACACATCCGCGCCGCGCCTCGCACAGCGAAGCGGCCACAGGCACGTTATTTAACGGTGGCCAATGCCCGGGTGAGCCGTTGTTTGCGACGGCGGGCTGCATTTCTATGAATGATCCCGCGCTTGGCAGCTTTATCGATTGCCGAGGTGAGCAAACGAATTTGATCAGCGCTGTGCGCTTGCGTGGAATGCACTCCCTTCTGCATTGTCCGTAAACCCGTTATAACGCTGCGATTGCGAAGGGTACGTTTCGCGCTTTGGCGGGCGCGTTTGGCGGCTGATTTCGTGTTGGCCATTGCCGGTAAAACTAGGTAGCAGCCCTCGTGAGCATGCCGCACATGCGAGCGCTACAACCGTTTATTCAATGCGAGCTTCGCTTTTTGTCGCTCGGCCGCAAGCGCTCCGCCCATCCGCATTTCTTCGGCTGTCAGAGTGCCCGTACTCTCTTTAGATCCAGGCTGATCTTGATTCCGGGTTGCGGGCTGCGCTTGTGGCTGGTTCTGCGTCAAGTGTTGAGGTGGTGCGGCAAGTGCGCCCACATCGATACCGCTGTTCGTGGTCTGTACCCGTGGCGCTTTCGCTACTTTCGGGTGCCGACTTCGATTATCCGTTTGAGTCTGAGGTGCTGCGATCGCAGCCACGAGAGTCTGAGTCAATTGAACCGGCAGTGCTTGTACCGTTTTCGGAAATCGGTCGGGAATAATCTGCACGACCGCTCCCACGGGAACGCGATTGTACAGCTCCGCTACGTCGCTCGATTTCATCCGAATGCAGCCATAACTGGCAGGGCGACCGATTGTTTTCTCCTGCGGTGTGCCGTGGATATAGATGCCACGCTGAAATGCATGCGCGTTTTGCGCTTCCAATCCACGCAACCAGATGATGCGTGTGATCACTGGGTCGCGACCAGGAGCATTTGGCTGCAGAATTTCACCGGTTAGCCGCCGATTGTGGAAGACGGCGCCGGACGGGACGTTGTCGCCGATTTTCTTTTCGACTGCGAGATAGCCAATAGGAGTTGTCATTCGTCCCCAAGAGTCGCCCAAACCAAACATCGACGTGGACACCGGATATGTGGCCACTTTCGCGCCGTTTTGTACAAGCATCAGCTTCTGGTCTCGTACGCTGATGACAAGCTGGCTGGAAGTATCGAGCGGCGTGATGGCAAAGGTGAAGCCAGCCGAAATCAGACTGAAAATTACTGCTACGGTACGAAACATGCGCACTCTTTTACTCGACTATTTCGAGTTTGTCACGCAGGAATTGCAGCGCCCGCGCGCGAAGTGCCAAAATTATTTTTCGACCAGCGACTGCCGAATGAAGAGAGGCAAACGTAAAGGAAGCCGCCTTGGAACATCACAAGGAACGGCACGGAGAGGAGCTGCCCGTGTGCAATGGCGAACACCACGAAATAAGTGAAATAGATCGCGAAAGCCAACTCCGCCACAGGAAGTGCTGACTTCAGCGGCCGGTACTTGCAACTGCGCCACTTTTGCGATTTACATTCGATCCCATACTTCGGCGTCCGCGTGAAATCGGACTTGTGATTGATGAGCGCTTCCAGCACCGCTCGCGCGTTATTTAGCGAGAGACCAATTCCCAAGGCTAGCAGACAGGGTAAAAAAAGAATCTCACGCATCCAAGTCCGTGGATGCAGCTCGCGCTGGGCGCAAACATAGAAAAGGGCCACAGAAACCGATGCCGCAAGGAAAATCGGAATATCCACAAGAACTGTGCGAAGCCAGCCGCCCTCAGGCGCCCCGGAGGATGGATGCAAAAGAACGCACAGAAGAGCAAGCAGTAGGTAGGCAAAGTTCGACATCAAATGGCCGGTGGCCTCGAGCTTGATGCGAAATGGAAGTTGGCTGCGCCAGATTGTGGGTAACAACTTCTTGCACGTTTGGACCGAGCCCTTGGTCCAGCGATGCTGTTGAGACTTGAAGCCATTCATGTCCACTGGCAACTCGGCCGGAGTGACAACATCTGCAAGATAGATAAATCTCCAGCCCGCGAGCTGAGCGCGATAGCTAAGGTCAAGGTCCTCACACAACGTGTCAGCCTGCCAGCCTCCACTCTGTTCAATACAGGAACGCCGCCAGAGACCGGCAGTCCCGTTGAAATTGAAGAATCGCCCACTGCGGCTACGCGCGGTTTGCTCCAGCAAAAGATGCCCATCCAAAAAAATCGCCTGCATCCGGGTAAGCAATGAGTACCCACGATTTAAATGGCCCCAGCGTGTCTGGATCATTCCTACTTTTGGATCGGTGAAAAAGTGGATAGTGCGTTTTAGCAGATCCCTCTCCGGAACGAAATCAGCGTCGAGGATACAAAGGAATTCGCCTTCCGCAGCAGTAAGTCCTGCGGACAACGCGCCGGCTTTGAATCCGGTGCGATCAACCCGATGAATGAGCTGAACGTTAAAACCGTGCTGGCGGAGTTCCTCCGCGCACGAGGCGGTGATCTGGCGAGTCTCGTCGGTTGAATCGTCGAGCACCTGAATTTGCAGAAGCTTTTGTGGATAATCCAGTTCGCTGACGGAACGGAGCAACCGCTCGGCCACATACACCTCATTGAAGATCGGCAACTGCACCGTCACCTTCGGGAATTGTTCAAAATAACGGGCTGGCACCGGCGCGCGCTTCCGGTTTTTCAAGTACAGATAGATGATGAAATAGCGGTGGACCCCATAAGCTGAAAGCCCGATAAGCACGCTCAGGTAACAGACCGTCCAAATAATGTGTCCGAGGCTTCCTTGCATGGGAGTTGCTACACCTGCCAATCGTTGAGGCAGTAAGGCCGACATGATGCCGCTTCCAGCATGTGCGTCAATTCAAAAATAGTATGTTCGCCTTTGTAAACCGGCGCCGCATTGTGTTGATACACAACAATCTCCTATCGATTTTCGTAATTGCGCTCGCAAACGGTCTGCCAATCTCCCAATCGCTCAAAAGAAACTGCACACCGAACAAGAGCGCGAGGGGTTCGTCAACATTTATACGCGCAGACATTCGCCCTTGCCTGAGGCGGTCAGCAGGTTAACCGTGATATTCCAATTTTTTCGCAAAAGACAGGCATGCAGTTGGGAGATACAACAACGAAACGACGGGGCAACCGTTTCGATCGTTTCAAGATCATCTTTCCTATTCTTCTGGCGGGGTGGATCCCGTCGATCCTGACGCTTATTGTTTCCTATACGATTCTCCGCGACACCCTGGAATCAAGAATTCTGCGCGACCGGCAAACCTTGATCCAGCTGCTTGGCCATGTAGTGGGTCACGACCTCAGCCGCAGCAGTGCCATCATCAACTACTACCAGACGCTTCCCGAAGTCGCGAAAATTCTTGGCGGGCCGAATCCCGTCCCTGCCGCCCAACAATGGCTTAACTCCGCTTACTATTCGCATCCAAATATTGACGGAATGTTCCTGGCTGGATCGGATGGCGCGTTGCTTGCATCAATCCCGACCGCACCAGAGATGGTCGGGAAAGACTTTGGAGCCAGTCACTGGCGCGAGCAAGCGGCTACATCCGACGAACCGGTTGTC